>Ga0307511_10008478_pt1 | contig 10282 bp, 6 predicted proteins | sample 13_EM_MG_FD_200266 | JGI IMG/M metagenome (GOLD analysis project Ga0307511, IMG submission 200266) | Populus trichocarpa ectomycorrhiza microbial communities from riparian zone in the Pacific Northwest, United States - 13_EM | ecosystem: Host-associated > Plants > Roots > Unclassified | place... | reverse complement strand
TTGTCACGAGTTTTTTTTATGTCATAACAGCTGACCCAACAACCATGGACTGGGACCGCTCTAGCTACCGATGGTTACTGGACCGCTCTTGCTACAGATGTGTTTTAATTTTTTTTAATATATTAAAATATATATATTTTAATTTTTAATATTAAAATAATTTAAAAAATTAATTTTAAATGTATTATATCATTCTTCAATTTACCTTCTAAGTAGATATCCTTGCAAATTTTTTATTTTTATTTTGATTAAGCCTCATTTGAAATTGTATTTCAAAATGAAAGTTGGGTAAATTTTAAAATTATTTTTTGTTTAAAATTATTTTTTTTATATTTTTAAATTCTTTTAATATGTTGATATCAAAAATAATTTTTAAAAAATAAAAAATATATTATTTTAATATATTTTTAAACAAAAAAACACTTTAAAAACTACCACTAACACACTTCCAAATATATTTTTAAATCTTTAATCATTTATTATATATATTGAAGAGCTTGATATTTGATATTTTTATTACAACAACTGACATTGAAAAAGTTGGTGTGCCTAGGATGAACTGACATGTGACCATTTCTATCAGGCACATGAAAACAGGTAGGCCCCACCATATTTAAAAAAAAATATATAGAAAATTTATAAAATAAAATAGGCGTGAAAAACAAAAAAACATAACATAACATTAAAAACTTCAAAAATAAGTGGGACCATCTTTTTGTCAAGTGTTAGGTGGTCCCAACCACGTCAGCAATTTCAAAGCTCAGGTGAAAGGAAACTCAAATAGAAAATAAATAAATAAATAAGTGAAGGTAGATAGAATACAATGTTAGGCCCTCAAACGTAATAAAATTAGGTTTTTAAATTGATTTTTAAAATAATATTTTTTTTATTTTTAAAAAATTATTTTTGATATTATCACATCAAAATGATTTAAAAACATTAAAAAAAATATTAATTTAAAATAAAAAAAATAAATAATTTTCAAATTTTTTCAAAAATATTTTTAAAACACAAAAAAAAACAGAGCCTTAAATTACAGTTTTTTTTTTATAAAATAATACCTTCACTTGAAAAATTTAAACCCCATCTAATTTATTAAAAAAAGAGAAGAAAATGGATTGTTATATGGTGTTATAATTTATTTTTTTCATGGTTATCTTTTGAATAAATGAGCTTGGGTATAAGTTTCTCAAGACGCAAGGGAGTTTATTTTCCTCAATTGAAACGAGAAAATATAATAAAAGGATAGATTGCAAAAACATTATATTTAAGGATAAATCAAAGATTTTTTTTAAAAGTAAGGACATTATTTTTTATATAAAATTGTTTTTGTTTAAGGATAATTTTATATTTGAGGATAAATAAAAGATTTCACATTGCATATTATTGTTTTTGTTTAGCCAAATATAAAATTGCCCCTAAATTAACTTTATAATTAAAAAAAAACATCATTTGACCTATTTTTAGATTTTTTTAAAGTATTTTCGTTGTTTTACTATGTATTTTTATTGTTTATTATTTTTTTATATTTAGTCAAATATCAAATTGTCTCTCAAATTAAATAATAATAACAAAAAAGCTATTGTGAAAATATAAAAAAAAAATACCTCTTTACTTCAAGTTTAAATTTTTTACTTCCAAGATCGTTTTACTGTTCAACTAAAACGAGAAAAAAATTATTTATTCCTACTCCATTTTAAACTGACAAATAGGCCATGTAAAAATATTTTGATGCCAGTGTTAGTGTTTTTTTTTTTTTTTTTTGTGGGAAAAAAATTCATTATATTATTTTAATAAATAGTGTTTAATTTGAGTGTAGAATGATTTCTCAAGGCGTTTTAGGTCTATCAATGTATTTAATTGAATTGAATTATATAACTTATCAAGGGGAAATGTTGTGATTTCACTAGTTTATATATCAAAAAGTACATGAATTTTTTTATTTGCCATTAAATTTGCAAACATCGTCTTAGACACGAACCGAAATAAACCAATGGAAGGCCATACCTGTGGCTTCCGTGCGGTCCTGCAAGATTCGCAAGCAACCACATAAATGCATAAAAAAATATTTGAATTTTATTTTGATTTTAGATTTTTTTTATTTTGATTTTAAATGTCTGATTATTTTTAATTTTACCCTTAAATCAATTAATGTTATTTTCCCCTTTAATTTTTTGTTTAACTCCATTTTGCTCCATTTTTAATTATAGATTATAGCTCCATTTTGCTGCAGTCTCGAAGACAACTCATTTTATCATTGAATCCCAAAAATCAATTTCCTATTATTATTATTCAAAAGAAAAAGAATATAGAAGATTATATGTGTATTTTAATATTATTCCAACGAGAACATTACACACACACACACGAGAAGCTTTTCAGAGAATCATCTACTACATGAACTTTTCATAATTTTTTTACCCATGCGTATAACACATACACAAAATTACCACGAAGGATTAAAAGAAATAAAAATCACATAAATAAAGTATAATTGGACTTTCAAACTTGTTTAAAAAATGTTTTTGATTAAAATCCCCTTAATAGGAGAAAGTGATGTGATTAACTACTAGCATTAATATATATTTGGAAGCAGTTCTTATTGTTTTTTTTTGCAATTGAATTTGTAAACGTCTTTGAAAATAAATATTAAAAAATAAAACATTCTTTTTGGATCGTGGGGTCAGGACCAGTATTAGGTTGTTGAAATTGAGTTTTCAGAAAACAGTCCTTCCTGACATTGTGTACGGACCAGTTCATGAACCAGTTGGGGTTATTGTCTCCTCTTTTTCATTCACATGAGTGCTCGATGCTTAGTTTACTATTCATTGCTGTTTTCTTATCTATCTTGACTATTTGAGGAAAGAAAACGTGCGGCTGGCTAGCTACCTCTGTGAGAAATTCTGGGCCCGATCACCATTTATTTTTCCTCGTTCTCGTTTGCTTGAAAGACAAACTCTACAACAACCAACCCTGTAACACCATATATATATATATATTTTTTTCAGGATCTTATCTCGTTCATGTTGCTGTAAACATGACTGGCAAAATGACCCCTTTTTTCTGCATATAGATGAAGCACCTGTTAGATTTTGTTTTCTTTTAAAGAATTGCCATTTGATGAAGAAGAGAAAGCTTCACCGGAAACTGTTTTCGCTATCTCCAATGAAGAAGAGATCTATATGATATCTATTACGGCCCTCAACCCCCTTGATATACTGGCAACCAGACCTAATTTTTTTGAAAAAAATCCACATTCTGATAGAGAAATATGCAAAACTTATCAAGGTTATTGCATTGTTTGACACTGGTGCAACTGCCTCCATAACAAAACCCATAATTCTTCCATCTCATTTATGAGAAGACACTTATCGGGTAGTTAAAACAGCAAATAACGAGGCTTTTGTACTAAAAAAGATATCAAGACCTATTATCATTAAGTTCTTTCTTGATTATTCTGTCACCCACGGTCTACTTGGTTCTAATCTTTCAGGAAAAGATCTTCTTACTAGGTTTGATATAATCTAGAAATTTGATAAAGTTCATTGGGGTACCCACAGTCTCATATACAAGAGCCATATTCTTCCATGGACAAACATTCCCAACGTGTTTTTAATAGAAACATTTGTAGCTTTCATTATATAAATTGTGCGAACTTAATGTATATAATCTCATTCAAAGTTCCTCTAAAAGTGTCCTCAACCTCTTTAAACCAATCCATCATTCTTCATCACCCTAGCATTCAAAAGGAATGGAGATACCAAATCTTAATGGGCATGCCAAGCATTGTATGTCAAAAACATAACTAAACAAGTCAGGAGAAAACTCAAACGTGTTATTGATTACAAGCATTTCAATGCCTTTCTGGCAAATCTTGAATTTTCTATTCTAAGGAAAGAAGTCCTTTTACAAAAACTTCTGAAAGCAGCCATATTTTCAAAGTTTGACTTCATCGGGTTTCTGGTAACAATTCTTATATAGTTAACCATGTGGTAGACTTTGTTCCTCATATCATATAACAAAGGAATATCTCGTCCTCTTTGTTAAATAAGGAATCATAACAATGGTGCAATGGTCCACTATTCATTCCTAAACACTTCAATAACTTCAGCTAATAGCACACAATATACCATCTCTGCAAATCCTTTCTTATGGTAAAAGAATCCTGCAGACAGATGCTGGTGATAATTACTGGGGTGCAAAAGTACTAGAAAAAAAAATGCTAAATGAAAAATTCGTGGTTATAAAAACGAAGCCTTTAAACAACCAGAGTTTCATTACCATTCAAATTTCAAGGAAATCCTTGGAGTGAAACGAGGAATTGATAAGTTTGAATTCAATTTAGCAAGATATTATTTCTATTAAACAATCTAAATTAAACAAAGATAAATACAAAAAACAAGAGAAGAGAAGGCTAGAGTTTCCTTGATATTGTATGATTACTTTATTCTGAAAAAGTTATGTTAACCTAAATACAAAGAAATTATATATAGGTTAAAATAAAAATATTATTCTACCCTTAATAAATAAAACAAAACAAAATATATTTATTAACATCTCCCCACAAACTCACGATGCTAGGTTCGATGCTTGTAGCTGCCGCATTGTGAGTTTGCCAACTAGAAAACAAAAACGGGAAATAGAATGCAACCTAGTAAAGAAATCTACAATCTGTAAAGAAGAAGAAGAAACAAAAGGCAAAGTAATGATGTCATGCTTCAAATGATGACGAGTAAGATGACAATCGATCTTAATGTGTTTAGTTCATTCATGAAAATTTAAGTTGTGAGCAATCTAAATAAAACTTTGGCTGTCATAATACATAGGGGTAGGATGAGAAAATGAGACTCCCATATTTGCAAGTAACCAATGTAACCAAAAAATCTCTTTGGTAGTAAATGTCATAGCACAATATTTTGCTTCAGTTGAAGATTGAGAAATAATAGATTGTTTCTTGCTCTTCCAAGAAATAAGAGAATCACCTAAGAAGATACATAAACCAGGAACAGACTTGCGATATGTGGGATCACTACCATGATTAGCATCAGAGTATGCATGTAGCTCCAAGGAAAAGGTGGATGGAAGTAAAAGACTCTGAAAGTCTGTATCTCGAAGATATCGCAAAATACAAAGAATAGTTGCCCAATGAACGGTAGTAGGAGAAACAACAAATTGACCAATAACATGAACAACATATGCAATATCTGGATGAGTAATAGTGAGATATACCAAGCTCCCAACAACAGCAGGATATAAAGTAGGATCTAACAAAGGTAAATTATCAGAAAAAGAATACATTGCGTTAACTTCAATGGGAGTATCTATAGTCTTATTATCAGTAAGTCTAGCCTGTTTAAGAATATCTGCAAATATTTTGACTGAGAAAGAAGGTAATCTCTGAGTGAATAGGCTACCTCAATACTTAGGAAATATCATAGATAACCCAAATCCTTCATTTAAAACTGTTTAGCTAACTTCGTTTTCAAAGTTGAAATACCATTAATGTCATCACCAATAATAATCATGTCATCAATATATAAAAATAGAATGATACGACCTGTATCAGTGCACTTAACAAAAAGAGTAGAATCATGACTACTAGAAACAAATTGAAGACAAGAGATCACAGTAGAAAATTTCTCAAACCAAGCACGAGGTGCTTGTTTGACACCATATAACGCTTTCTTGAGCTTACAAACATATTCAGAGTCATGTGAAACACCAGAAAGGGATTCCATATAAACTTTATCTTGAAGATATCCATTCAAGAATGACATTTTTAACATCAAGTTGAGAAATATGTCATGGACGAACTGAAGCTACTACAATAAGAGTATGAATAATAGTCATTTATGCAATAGGGAAAAATGTCTCCTTATAATCCATACCATATTGTTGAGAGTGTTTTTTTGCAACCAACCTAGCTTGTATCACTCAATAGACCCATCAGAATTAATCTTGATCTTATATACCCAATGACAATCAACAACACTCTTACCAGGAGGTAGATGAACCAAATCTTAAGTATCTGTCTTATGCAAAGCAGAAAATTCCTCATGTATAGTTTGCTACCAAAAAGGATAAAAAATTGCCTCTTTATAGGAAAATAGCTTAGAGAGACAATGAATATAAGCTAAAAAGAAAGTAAATGATGAAGAATAATAAGTATAAGCAAAATATAGTAACTTTGTGAACTTACAAATGCGTACGGATTAACGTAAAGATAGATCCACAATCTCAAATGGAACTGAAGGGACCGTAGAGGAGAATGGAGTTTCAAGTGTGTTAAAGAGTAAAGTGTCAATATCTGTAGAATGATCAGTACGAATTGGTCAAACATGAGGAGGAGTATTTGAGGTACTAGGAACCTAAGATGATAAACTATCAGAATCTTCAGAAAAAAAATCTATATAAATAACATCAGATCTAGTCAAGCTATGAGTAGTGGATGGAATAGAAAAGAAATGTATATGCTCGAGAAAGACAATATGATGAGACACATAAAGTTGTTAAGTTATTAGATCAAAACAACGATATTCCATTTTACCTGCACCATAACTAAGAAAGACATAAATAACAGATTGAGAGGATAACTTACTGCGTTCTATATGAAGACGAAGAACAAAACAAGTATAACCAAAAACTCTAAAGAAGGAATAATCAGGGGCATACCCATACCACTTTTTAAAAGGAGAAAAACCTGAAATATAAGAAGATAAAATTGTATTAGTCAAAGTTACAGTAGTAAGAACAACTTCTCCCCATAATTTACTAGGAACATAAGTAGACAACAAGAGAGAATGAACAGTTTCGACAATGTACCTATGTTTTCTTTCACCAACTCCATTTTACTCAAGAGTATCTGTACACGAAGTTTGGTGAATTGTTCCTTCTAAGGCAAACAACTCATAAAATTTGTTAGAGGTGTATTCTCCACCCAAATCACACTTAAAACATTTGATAACAACAGAATGTTGAGTTTTGACAAGAGCTTGAAAGACTATATATATCTCAAAGAATTTAGAACGATGTTTCACTAAATAAACTCAAAAATAACAAGTATGATCATCAATAAAAGAAACATAATATCTAGACCCTCCTTTAATGGCAACAGGAGAAGGTACCCATATATCAGAATGAATTAAATCAAATAAAGAAGAAGAAACAGAAATACTTTGATTAAATAATACAGAAAATTTCGTCTGTTTACATCCACTACAATAAGAAATATCACAAGTTTGCAAATTTTCTAAAGCTCTTGTGGATGCTAAAAATCTCAAACGAGAAGACGAAGCATGACCTAAACAAGAATGCCATAAAAAAACTAGAAGAGGAAGGAGTCAAATGAAAATAAGACAAATCAACACTAGTAGTAGTAGCAGCAACAACAACAACAACAACAAGTGACACTTTTGACCCATCCAAAATATATAGTCCCTTCTCTTTACGGTCTATCTTAATTAGCTTATGATATTGTAGATCCTGTACACAACAAAAAAAAGAGGAAAAAATGACTAAATAATTACCAGACTTACATAACTAACCAATATAAGCAAGATTCATTTTGAGTTTCGAAATAAGATAAACATTAGAGAGAGACAAGTGAGGTGTGATAATAGAACCAACATCTGCTAGGGGCATGAGAGTGTCATCAGCAGTCATAACATAAAACAAACATTGCTTGTGGCAGTAAGGAGAGAAACTTCTGAAATTGCTTAGCAAAAGTACAAGGATCAGTGATGGAACCTAATCAAACTACTGCTGCAGTATTGTGGTACGATGTGGTGGTTTATAACCCTGAGGTAGTCTATATAAGCCTTAGATTGTGACCGACTGTCAAACTTCCAAGCTTGATTCTGCTATCTTAACTTTGGAATACTAAGCCTTCTAATGACCTTTTTACTTATAGAAACTGCACTTGTCGAAGGCAACCCTTGTATAAGGTTCATTCTGATGATTAAATAATGAGTTTGAGGGTACCGTTAGTACATAAGGATTATAAGCAGAAAGAATTTCATTTTCATAATAAGACTGGAGACTTATTTCTTCGGCCAATAACTCACTAACAATAGAGTCGACAGAAGACAGTGGAGAGAGATGCAAAATTGAACCTCTAAGTCCTTTAAAATCACCGCGAAGTATCGTTAAAAACTGTACCAATCATTGCTGCTTTCTACGAGCAATATAGGCACCACATGCCTTTAATTCTGCCGATTATGTAAGAGTTAATTGATCCTAAAATTCTGTCATAGCAGAATAAAATTTCTGAATACTCATATTTTTCTGGTGAAGAGCTCGTATGTCATTTTCTAATTGATACTGCTTTGCAAAATTTGAATGCGTGGATAACCTTTGTAGATGATCCTAAATTTTCTTTGTTGTCTCATACTTCACCAACTACATACCTACGAAATACTCAACAGAATTGTTAATCTAAGTAATAATCTTTGCATTGTTTGCTTTCCAAGCATCTATCAAAGCAGCATAACCCTCATCAGTACTCCTAGGTATCACATAAGTTTCACTAACATATCCCCACATCTTTTTACCCTTAAGAAAAATTTTCATCACATAACTTCAATACGAATAATTCTTTCCATCCAACCTTACACTCATAGACTAAAGTGACTTGTCTCTTTTAGTAGCCATAATTAATAAAAAAAAGGGATGCAAATACCAGATTGTAGAAATTGGAGGGAAGACAAAATACTAAATTGCAGAAACTGAAGGGAGGACGAAATAACAGATTACAGAAACTGAACAAATATCCTCTCTTTACCCCGAACCCCAACAAGAACGTGTTGCCCCCTGCAAATCCTCGACCAACTCACTGCGGAGTTGGATCCGCGAAAATTATATTTGAGATTAAGTCTCAGTTCATGAAATAATGATTTGATACCATGTTAAACAATCCAAATTAAACAAAGAGAAATACAAAAATAAGAGAGGAGGAGACTATGGTTTAATTGATATTGCATGATCACTTTATTCTGAAAAAGTTATGTTAATTTAAATATAAAAAAATTATATATAGATTAAAAAAATATTATTCTATCTTTAATAAATAAAATAAAATAAATATATTTCTTAACAATTTTCTTGTTGAAATAAATATGTCAAGCTTTCAAAAAAATGCTTGAAACGATGCAAAATTAAGCTCCTTCCTGAACCACATTTACTCCGGTGGAAACAACAATGGTTTGATGATATTAGTTTGAAGTTAAACATATCAAATTAACATACAACTTTCTTCTTGATCTCTTATCAAGATATCCCGAAAAATCCAACATCCAACCTACCATTTTTCATGTCTTTTTCTTTGACTTAATCCAATCTTCCCTCCTTGTTGATGAAAACAATCCTCATCTTGAACAAATTACTTCTGGGTTTTTCTGTCCACACTCTCCATCAGGTCCACTGTATATTACTCAGAAAGCATGGGCCATGTAGGAGATTATTTTTTGGCTTGTAGTCATTCATCCTACGTACCCTTTTCTCACTGTCTTCTCTACACAGAGTCATTACATCTTTACCAAAACTGAGTTTTTATTCTGGATTTATCTTGCTAGGATATATGAATTTGGCTAACAAAGCCTTGCAGATTGTGTTGAAAGACCATGAATGAATGATCAAGAACAGCATCATACAATTTGGTACATGATCCTCCGTAATGGTCTCGGTCTCGATTCTTCAACATTGGATCAATAATTTTTCATTCCAATACAAATCATAATTCTCAAAGTCCAATGTTCTTCGAAGACCACAAGCAACAACTCCAACGTCTCGTTTATAATCTCCATGATCAAGAACAAGAAGATCTGAACGATGATTTTGAAATCCTGGAATCGAGTTCTGATGATATTTCCTTCAATTCAGCAGGTGGTAGCTAGCACGGGATCAGAAGACCACGGATCCATGCCCCCTTGACGAGACAAGACCAGGCCATCTCTTCCTGAAAGATGCTCAAGCATTCGTCAATGCGTTCGTCAGCAGTCATTTCACTAAATCTGTCCATCTTTGAATATTTCTTTGCTTACATGTGTACTATTAAATCAGTGTTAGTCACATGTGTGCTGTTAAAACAGTGTCAGTGTGTTATTTTTCATCTTCTTTATCAAGCAGTGCCGGTCATCTGTGTAACACATGTATAATAATTATGGTTGTTGGTGAACAACGTGGAAGATCCTGATCGAGTATTACCCTATCCATAAGTATTTGAATTAATTTACATGTATTTTCATCGATTAATTTTTTATCATTCTCAAATTAATCATTATATAAA
>Ga0307511_10008477_pt1 | contig 10282 bp, 7 predicted proteins | sample 13_EM_MG_FD_200266 | JGI IMG/M metagenome (GOLD analysis project Ga0307511, IMG submission 200266) | Populus trichocarpa ectomycorrhiza microbial communities from riparian zone in the Pacific Northwest, United States - 13_EM | ecosystem: Host-associated > Plants > Roots > Unclassified | place... | reverse complement strand
TTAGATAATAGTACTCATATAGTTCTTTACGTAGAGACTTCCTTTGGTTCTCACTGTTGTGTTTATTAACTTTTGAATTCATTAGTGTTTTAGAGAATTCAGTTCTTATCGAAATTCTCAAAGAAACGACCATCTCACTCATATAGGTGATCTTTCATTAAGAGTATTCTGCTCTACTCCACTTAGTGTACCAAAATATGAAAATCATTAAGAGCTCAGCTCACACTTTATCACGTTGCAGCTCACACTTATTTTATCATAGGAATAAACAGGAAATAATAATTTCCTTGTGCTACCAAGAATGTTATATAACTTAGTTTTCCATTGGAACTTAGATCTCAGGATATCCAATCAACTAGGTATAGTTACCATCAATACACTCTTTTATTTTTTTAAAGGTTTTAAGCACATTCCCCTCAATGAATTATACACAAGCTCTTTCGACAAATCTTTGGTTAACGGATCCACAATATTTTTTCTTTGACTTTACATAGTTAATGGAGATAATTTCATTCGAGAGCAAGTGTCAAACAATATTATGTCCGCGATGTATATGTCTAAACTTCTCATTGTTCATACTACTTTATGCCATTCCAATTGCTGATTTACTATAGCAATGGACACAAAAAGTTGATAGTGGTTTTGGCCAACATGGAATATTCTCTAAGAAATTCTGAATCCATTCGGCTCCTTTTCAGTTTTATTAAGAGCAATAAACTCTAATTCGATCATGGATCTAGCGATACATGTTTGTTTGAAGGATTTTCATAACATAGTTGTGAAGACATATCCATTTGTAGATTTTGAATCCTTAGTGTCAGATACCCTATTAGCATCATTATATTCTTTTAGTATAGTTGGGTATAGTGTAACTCATAGTTCAAGGTGCACCTCAAATACTTGAGTACCGTTTTTATTACCTTCCAATGATTCATATTTGAATTACTTGTAAATGTACTCAGTTTACTAACTAAGCAATATCAGGCCTTATGTAGGTTATAACATACATTAGGCATCTAATTATTTGAGAATATTCTAATTGATTTATTCCCTTACTTCTATTCTTGAATAGATGTATACTTATATCAATTGATGTTTTGACTGTGCTATTGTCATCTTTAGAAAATTTCTCAAGAATTTTCTTAACATAATGAGATTGGGACAATACCAATCCATTAAATATCTTAGAAATTTTTATTTCTAGTATGACATCTGTAACATGTAAGTCCTTCGTATCAAACTTGTTTGTTAACATTTATTTAGGGCCGATTATGGTAGTGGTTGCGGTTCAAATAGCTACCTAGTTTTATGATAACTAAAAACCTTAACCGATTTTCAGAGGTTCTGGGTAAGGGGTTGATTATGTAATAGAAAAGATAGATATCACTTTATACATTCTACCTAAAATAAACTACAGTATTGTATATTTTCAATAATCAATGTAATTTAAGATGTTTTGCCTAAATTAGTATGTATTTCAGGGTATTGTCATTATTCATAAAACAATATCCAAAGAAAAGGTCATAATGTTGGACATTACTATTCTGGATCATCTAGGAAAAAAAAGATCATCAATTTGATTTTTAATATCACAAAAAGTAAAAGTAAAAATAAAAACCATTATTTACCTAGTAACATCCAAAGAACATGATTGATACTGAAACCATTACTTTCTGGGTTACTTAACATATGATACGATCATTTAATATAAGACTTAGATGTTATAATCATGATTAACTATCTAAATAACATCCAAAATACAAGGCTTGATTTTAGATCATTCCATCCTGAATTATTCAAAGAATGATGAGTATATCAAATTGATTTTGAAAAATGTAGAAAAAAATGGTTATAAGATGTACATTATATGGTTATAATATGTACATTATCTATCAAATATCATTCAAACAAAGAACTCAATATTAGATCATTCCATCGGCCACTAAAATATTATAAATTGGATTTTGAAATTGTAAAAAAAGGAATGGCTATATCAATAAATTTATTAATCAGCATCTGAAAAGACAGGTCCGATATTAGATTGTACCATCTTGGATTAATTAATACTTAATAGAAACAATTAACTCGAAAGAACATTTTTATTTTATAATTTTTATTATTTAATCTTGTTTTTCATTAATCAATATCCAAAAGACAAAGCCTAATGTGACCATTTCATCTTGGGTTGATTAACAATTATAAGGGACAACTAATACAAATAACATTTTTATTTATTTTTAAAACAAGTATTGAACCCGTATGGATGGTGAAAAATGAACTTTGACCCAAGTTATCTAACATATTCACAAAGGTTATTGCTCGAATAAATTGGGCCTTTGTGAAGTCATGTTAAATCCAACCCGACCCAAATCCATACTTAATAGAAGAAATATTAAGACGTAATCCTAAAATATAATAAAGAAAAAAACACAAGAACAAATACACACATATATTTTATATGCCAAGACACTGCTAAAAACAAATATGTGCACACACAACTTTCATATAATTATAAAGAAATATTCCCAATAAGATTCACAAATTAAAAATATTTAACATATTAAAATGCCAAATACATTAAATTTGACAATTTAATAACAGCATCAACGAAATAAGATTTACATTAAAATCATAAAATTCCATAAACTTGATATCGATAATTTTACTCAATAATTCACACACCATTAACTGCACCAAATTATCACAAATGATATTTTCTAAAAAAATTCAATCATCCCAAAATAATAATCTCACTAGCCAAATTTCACAATTATAAATTCAAAATCATTCGAGAATAATATATATAATTCAATTATCCCAAAATAATATTTCAAAAAATTACAATCACACCATAAATTATATAAAAACCATCACAATATAAAATTTTATCACAAAAAACTAATAAACATTAGAAATCTAGATTAAAATTGCAAAAACATTAAATATTTATGTACTCAAATCATTTAAACACACATAAATTACATGACATTTAACAATAATCCATAACAATAGCACAATAATTTATCATAAAATTCATGAAACTTTAAAGATTGTTCAAAAATTCATTGGGATTAGAAATAGACCCTTTGGGAAAGATGAAATCATCTGGAATCACCCTAAACCCTCTTTAATATTTCAAGAGATAGATCCATCATTCGATGTCGTGCACATCATGACAGTTATCATCCTAAAATTTCACAAAATATGCAACATCAGTTATATTCTTATAAAATATAAAACATAAAGGGCTTGATAATCTACTAATCCCGGTAAAGCTGTGAGGACTCTGAAAATCATTTTATACCACAATTAATTAATATAACAAAATATTTTTTTAATACAATTTAATGAATTTACTGAGTAACTAAAATATACACTTCCATTAAGAATTGAGTTAATAAATAACTTAATTCCTCTTCTTATTAATTACACCAATCCCTCAAACATTCAAAAGATTTGTTCCTAAAACCAAACCCAGATAATAAACACTCATTCAGGGTATCCAGTTTCAAAGCACTAATCCTTAAACTAAGGAACTAATTATCCAGCCTAGAACAAGACAATAGTTCTTAAACAAAGAATTAGTCATCTAGCCCAGAACAGGGCATTAATTATTAAACCAAGAACCAATCATCCAGCCCAGAACAGGATAACAATCTCATATAAGATATTAATACAATATAATAGTAAAGAATCTACTTTGATATTTATAACAATTTTCAATAAAGCCAAATTAATAAGGTGTTGAGCACCTACCTACTGAGGCTCTATGTGTGGGATCCCATCTTTCTACCCCTTCCACAATCTCTCTTGCAATTTTAATATCTTAATGTTTAACGTCACATATCCTTGTATTAACTTTATTTTATGTAACAAGTCAATACATAAATAATTATTACTACAATGTCATTCATTTATCTTTGGTCGACAATACCAAAAAGAGAAGGATATGTTTTTTACATAAAATTCTTAAAACCCAGTTACCAATTAATCATCTGATGATTAATTTATTGCAAATAAGCCCTTTTCAAATATCAATTTATTCAAACAACCCACCCCTTCTAATTTTTTCAATTGACCGAATGCTTCTTTTTAGGTGGGGGTATTTTTCTTTCTAATTAACAACAATTTCCTCATCAAATCAACAATCAACCCTTCACCACATCACTACAAGTATTACACAAGTATAATTTATTTTAATTTCATTAATTTCTCTAAAACATTGAATTCCTAAAACATTGAAATTCACATTTATCATATAGAAATATAATTAATCTTCTAAACTACTACCCACAAACATAATTTACAAGCACAACACAAATTCATCAAACATCTTTGTTTACTCTCAATGGTTGGCCCTTAAGCTTCATTACCCATCCAAATTTTTTTATTTAATTTAACAAATTTCTTACTCTCTCTAGTCATTTAATCATCCATAACAATTACTAACAACTAATTTCAATTTCCCCCAAATTTCATTTAAAAAACCCTAATTCAAATATTGATAATTTTGCATCAAATCATTAAATACTTGTTCAAATCGATATGAAAGGGTTTCAAACACCTTACCCGGTTGCTAAATGTATTTTTAAAGTCGATCCGTCAAGATATTTCTTCAACTTCTCTCTTTTCCTCTTCTCCCTTCACTTTCTCACTCTAACTTAGCTTTTCTTTTCTTTGATCTCTTTAAATTTATAGGGTAATTGTTTATCACTCAAAACACCATCTTTTTACTCTTAACCATCACTTTCTAGTCGTTCAAGTTGAAAGAAAGAAGAGGAAATGAATTTGCTCCTTTTCCTTTTGTTGCAGACCATCGAGTTATAACAGAGACAATAGCTAAATAGTCTGACCGTTTTAAAAATGGTCTAACTATTTTATGTAAATCGGTCTTGCCATTTCTCAAAATGGCTAGACTAATTTTACTAATGGAAAAATATGCATTTTCACCAAAAAAAACTCTTCCTTTTTTATTGTATTATCTCATTTTCTTTTTTTTTTCTTATTTTATTGAATTACACCTCAATTTTTATTATATTATTATTTCCAATTTATCTTGGGGTTTACAACAAGAGCCACATGAAAACTATTTGAGAAATTAGTTATGGCTTAAACTACCAAAAAAAGAGACAAACACAATGAGCTGAAAGAGCTAATGATAATGACCTTTAAGTCCAACATGGTTAGTGGAGTGAAAATGCAAAAGGAAAAGCTCTTGGAAAAAAACAAAGGCCACAAAAATACCACCGACCCTAGAAAAGATATCAGAAAAATAATATATATGGAAAGAGTAAAACCTACAAATATAGCAAGGTGGAGAAACATGCTCGTATGCTCAAAACTATTAAGCTTGAATGAAAAGCAAAAGAAATGGAAATCTAAGAGTTGCATGAAAATTGAAAAAACTAAGAAAAATTGAATAAAGATGAGCTTTAAGTGTTTCATTCTGGAAATAAAGCCATAAAATAGGTACCAGAACTTTACAGTAAAGTTAGAAGATCCTTTGTTGTAGAAGACTTTGATAGTGTTGATGGTGTGCCATAACCCAAAGAGGATTAAAGCTAAACCAGGTACAATATGACCTACAAATATGCTCGTGGAATCTTCTCTTTATCTAAATACACAAATAACAATTTGTTATAGTGAAAAATAGTAAGAAAAAATGAAGTGCATTATAGAAATCTATTCAAAGGTTTGGTGCATAGTGCATATATTTCCACAAACAAAAATGAAGTTAAAGGCACCCCATGTAATATGATCCAAGCAAAGTCAAATTCAGATTTTTGTTTAAAATTCTTTATTGTCCAGTTTTACGCTATTTAGCATAACTTTCAACTCAATCGCTAGAATGAGCCAAGATTTTTAAACGTGTTTCTAGACATGTTGTTATACATTAGATTATAATTTCAAGTCAATCAGAGTTTAGTAAGGGATTATTTCAGAGGGTCAAAGTTACTGGATGAATCTTGTCAAATCTGTCTATCTGGATCTTTATCTATTGTTTGGACTATATCTAGAGCAACAAAAGAATTTTTGCTAATATTATAATTAGGTTGAAAAGTATACATTCATGCCTTTTTGTCGATATATAGTAGGCTTGCTAATTCATTCAGACAAGAGGGAACAACATGTTTGAGTTCAGGATTGAAACTTACACGGGATGTGCGAAAATTAAAGAAACATTGTTTCCTTGTGTATTATGAATTCTACTTAATATAAGGATTCTTTAATGCTCTTGTTAGCATGTGTGGCAGCCATCGACTTACCTATTCTACAAGGACTTTATATCAAACAAGAAGACATTTATGGTAGCAACTATTATCCATAGTTTGCAAATATTCCATATCCATTATTGAATGTATATTATGGAAAGAGGCTTGGGATTCTTTTATTGCTCTTTTCCTTATTTTACAAGATTTCCTTATTTAAAATAGAGATTATAGGAGGTTATTTAAAGGAGTCCATGCTTGAAGAGAAAACAAAGTCGCAACAACTTTTCCTCCAAAATAAAGGAGTAAAAAGCAACAAGTTTTCTTTGTTTTCAAGGACAATAGTGGCGGCAACAAGACTCTATATAAAGCCTTGTTTTATATTTATTTTGTTTTCTTTTCTTCATCTTTTCTCACGACAACAAAGATAATTTATTCTCTTGTGTTTTATTTTTGTTATTACTTCTATTTGGACTATTTAATGGGGCTAATAGCCTTGCCATTTTTTTTTCTAATAGGCTTAATTCATATTGGGCTTGGGTTTGATTAATTAGATAAGGTCCAATGTTTGTTTGGGCTAAATTAATAATTAGTTCTGAGCTATGGCCCAAGGCTTGTTTGGGTCCATACATTCGAGTTTATTAGTATAGGTTTTAGGTCAGTTTTGTAAGTGAGCCAATTTAGCCTACAAAAGTATATCCATTAGAGTTTTTATTTTCAAGAGTATAAATAATATCTGTAAGTACAAAATATTGAGACTTGATAATACTATTGATGTCGAATTTAATCAACTTGTGTGAGAGAGATTCTCGTATTTTTTTGTTTTCTATTGAATTAAATTGGCTTATCAAAGATTAATTAGCTTTCTGGCATCTCCCTTATACTTCTTGTTAGTGAATTGGTATTCGTAGGGTGGGGTTCTTATTTCAATAGTGCTGGCGCCTTGGGATAGGTTTCCATTGTGTCACCCTTTTATCTGACTTGTTTTGGCTTTTGAGGATTTGTTGTCAATCTTGTTGTGGGTTGTATGACCACGTGATCATGAGGTTCGTATCACTTCATCTTTTCTCGTAAGCAAATAGATATAAAAATACCTTGTGCAATCATTTATAAAAGTAATATAATACTTTTTTCTCTGTATAGTTTGCACAAACTTTAAATAATCAATATCTGAGTGAATTAAGTCTAGATGTTTACTACTTCTTTTAATTGTTTGAAAAGAAAGTTTTGTGAGTTTTGATTCTATATAAATTCCACTTATGATTTTTCTCAAAAATCATATAATTCATGGTTTATTAACCTTTGCATAGAATTATAATTCACATGACCTAACATGTCATGTCACACATCATAAGACTAAAGCAGATAAGAATAAGAAACATTCTTATTTTGTTCTCATCATTAGTTATACTAGTCATTACATTCATTTTAAAGAGGCCATCACATAAATACCATTTTCTTACAAACATACCACTTTTAAAGAGTATAAATTTATCACTCTTAAAAACCATCTTAAAACTGTTTTTGCCCAACAATGAGCCAAACACTAAGTTCTTTCTAATATCAGCAACATGCAATACATTGTTGAGAGTGAGAAGCTTTTCAAAGGTCATCTTCAATGTGACCTTTCCAACATCCAATACCTTGAAGGTTGATGAGTTTACCATATATAGGTTTTCTCTATCCACTTCTTTGTAAGTGAAAAACATCTTCTTTTCAGTACATATATGTCTTGTAGCACCAATTTTAACCCACCATTACTCTGGATTGTTGATAAGGTTGACTTTGAAAATAACACAACACAAGTTCATTTCTGAAACTTCATTAGTGATGTGATCAACCTCGGTGATATTGGCTTGAGCAATCCTTTTCGTATGATTTCCTTGCTTCCCCTATTCTTTTAATTTTTAGCCAAATGCCCAGTCTTGTTGTAGATAAAACACTTGTCATTAAACTTCTTGGCAATTCGTTCACCTTTCATAACAAGCTTCCTTAAATTTTTATTATAGGACTTTACCATTTGTTTCACAGTATTTGCTTTTGGAGCATTAGAAGATTTGGTTCTCCTTTCGAATAACTTATTATCCTCTTTTATCCTTACCTCAAAATGAGGTCTTCAATTCTCATTTCTTTTCTCTTATGCTTAAAATAGTTCTTGAAGTCTTTTCAAAATGATGATAATTTTTCAATGATTGCAACCATTTGAAAGGACTCACTTAGAGATATACATTTAACATGTATATCATGCAAGATAAGTTAAAACCTTTGAACTTGGCTCATTATGGTCCTTAAATCGACCATCTTGAAATCTATAAATTTAACGACTATGAATTTCTTCACACTAGAATCTTCAATTTTATACTTTTTATCTAGAGTTTCTCATAGTGCTTTTGCACTATTGATTGAACTATACACATCATATAATGTGTTGTCCAACTCATTAAAGATGTAATTTTTGCACATGAAATAAATATGATTCCATGCATTCACAACCACCATGGTAGTAGGGTCATATTTATTTTATGATGATTTTGGAATTTCCTTAGTTAAGAACTTTGTCAAGTTCAAGGTGGTAAAATAGAATAACATCTTTTGTTGCCATGTTTTAAAGTTCAATCCATTGGACTTTACAGGTTTCTCACCATGCACCACAGAAGGTGATGGTGGAACCTTCACTACCGAAGAAGTACTTGTCGGAGCAATATTGGTTGGCACAACCAAATCTTGAGTAAAAAGAGTAGAAGACATAATATAATCTATAAAAAATAATAGCCAATAATATTTATAAATAAATATTTTGGTTCCGCAATAAGCAAGTAAAAAAATAAAAACTTGTAAAAGAGCAACTTTTTAGATAAAAATATTTAAACTATACAAGATAAAATCCACAATCATTTCTTTTCTTGGGTTACTATGTTAAGTCATGTTTTGTTTACTGAGATTTATTCAATTATCATCATTTCACATATAAATTGTATCGTATGCAAAAATAGTATCGTGTAAATAATATTTTCATTAAGTAAGTTCTTAGGAAAGATTGGAGGGGTCACAAACTATCTCATTTAAAATTCAATCTCCTTAGACAGAACTTCCTAAACCATATCTATTCACCGCACTAACTTTCTATTTATGTGAACAATAACATATATGTGAACAAAATCAACCACATAACTTTGATGCCAATTTTATAGAGTATAAGCAAGATTGCATAAACTATCACAAACAAACAATTATTCACTTATTAAAAAAATATAAATCAATAAAATTTATGACATGCATCAAACCATCCAAATAACATGAAAAATAATTTTAGAAGATAAACTATAATTTTAAAACAAAGATATATAACAACCTTCTAAAATTAAACAAAAAGGAAAAAAATCATTACATACCAAAAGGTTATAGATTAAAACATATAGAAATAAAATTAAATCTATATATGAGAATATAGTAACTTAAAAAGCTGTTAAATAATAATATAAATTTTAAAAATGCTAAAAACTTTTTTCACAATTAATCTATATAATAATTTTTTTCTCACAAGATAAACTATAAAGCCTTAAGATTGTAGAGTCAAAGTTTAAATATATATAGACACACACTAGTGAACAATAATATTTAGTTTATCATATCAAGACATTTTAAACATAAGAAAATTTTCAAGAAAAATCTATACTTCATACAAGTTTAAATATATAAGCATGCAAAATAATAATTCATGGCAAACATATTTTCAACACAAAAATAACAATAAAAAGCATGATTACAAATTATATATCCAAACTTACAATTAATATTAATTCAAAGTTCTAGCATGCATACTAATAATAAAAGTATATATGCTTAAATTAAAACAAACTGTGGTTATTTGTTGAAGCACTTTAACGTAATGAGACTTTTGTTATTGTTAGTGATGAATCATTTGTCCTTAAAGTTTTATTACTCTTTATTTGTACAACTAGAATGTTTCTATATATTATCTCTCAAGATTCCAACACCACTACATTGGTTTAGATGCACTTCTAAACAAGATCTTTGAATTAAAAAATATAAAATTAAAATATCTCTCAACG
>Ga0307511_10008476_pt1 | contig 10282 bp, 11 predicted proteins | sample 13_EM_MG_FD_200266 | JGI IMG/M metagenome (GOLD analysis project Ga0307511, IMG submission 200266) | Populus trichocarpa ectomycorrhiza microbial communities from riparian zone in the Pacific Northwest, United States - 13_EM | ecosystem: Host-associated > Plants > Roots > Unclassified | place... | reverse complement strand
ACTCACCTCTTGATGATTCTATTGAAACCTCTATCCCTTTCATCTCGACCTCATCACAAAAGGATAATATTGATGCTATTCTGGATGAACACATTGTTTTTACTAGGAAGGATGAGGTTTAACGGTTTCTAGTTCATTAGGTGGGCCAAGTTGATTCAGATTACACTTTGATCACTAGAAATACTTTGCAGCAGATTGATCCAGATCTTTGGGAATATTATCAGAGTTGCCCGGAGCTACACTCGACGGGGTCGAGTTTCCCCAACCTTGGATGAGTTGGTGGGAACACCAGATCTACACCACAAACTACACGAGTATATCAACGGAGACAACGTAAAATGATCTAGCCTATCACTTTTTGGTTAGGATACTAAGCCCATTTAAGTCTATTTCATTGTTTTATTTTACATATTTGAGTTATTTATATTAAACAATTTTAATTAATAGGTTGAAGATAATAGTTGAATGTTTTAGAGTTATGCTATTTATATGCTTTTCTTTTAGTTTGTGAGACGATTTTTGATAATTAAATAAAAAAATAACAAATTTTTTCCTTTCTAAATTCCTTTCTCTTTGTAGTTTTTTTTTCTTTTTTTGCTTTTAATTCTTAACTTCTTTCTTTCATGCTTGTAATTCCTTTTCTTTTTGTTTATCGTTCAACATCATCATCACTCCCAGCATCATATTAATCATTATCACGCGCCACAACATTTCATCATTATAATAAATTATTATTAGTTTACATATTTTTTAACTAATAATAATATATTATTGTATTTCTAAAATTAAGTGCGTACAAGATTGTTTCCTGCACGTGTCATTGTTAAAAAAAAATAAACAGTTTTCAATGAACCAGAAACAATAAATGTAAAACATATTTTTTAAGTACAGTAAACAAAAAATAAGAAATGATAGACCCTAAATTTTCTAGGTTTATTTCACTTCAAATTCAATCCCCTAACAAACTCCAATCCGCCAATAAATTTTTAATTCCATAGCCATCTTTAACTAACTGAAACTCAATTAAAAATTTCTCTTATTAGTTTCAGAACTACAAGGAATCCTCCTAGCTAGCCAGTATCATTGAAAGGAGCTAGGGATGCACCATAAACAAGCCTAGCAAGCAGGACAAGATGGCAAAAACAAAAAAATTGCTATCTTCTCATCCCATTGCATATTCAAACAAGAAAAAGTTTGAAATACTACCATTTCCTTCCTTTACTTACCCTTACTAACCCTACCTTTCTTACCCTTATCATATCCAAACATAGTGTTGCAAAGAAAGAAGCAAAATGTACTCTTAAGTCGGATTATCCTAGAATGGAAAGAAACATTCTGATACTGCAGCAACTATGATGATTAAAGAAGTAGCTCAACAACTACAGTGAGGTGCACAAGAACATGATCTGCAGGTGATATGATTTCGTGAAAGAGACCCAAACAAACACCCCACATCAATCCAAGTTAGATGATAAGACACCAGAAATCATTAGCTACCTATTACTCCAACATCTGAATTGCAAAACGCATCCACATATACTAATTTATTTTTCAAAACACCAACAAGAATACCAACTGATTGTCTGATGAAACCGCACCATCTTGCCAAAACCAAGACTTACGAGCAAATAGCAAATTTCTCACTAACAAAGTGGCAAGCCTCAAAACAATACCTCACAAAATCAGAGACTAGAACACAGGTAAGTCATGAGCACTCATTCATTTACACGAGCTGCAACAACTGCATAAAGAATGAGGCACCCAGATTCACCAAAAATAGATTTTTATTTTGAATTTATATTAATTCAGATTTAATTGAATACACATACATATTTAATATAAGAATCAAGGAAATGTCTTAACAATTAGCAGCAGCAATGAGAAGAAAATAACTCAATCGCATATAATTTAAAGGCCAGGGGAAAAAGAAACTATGAGGTACAAATGTATTAAATAAATCCCATCTCTACAGCATTTTCCTTGGCATCAATATTGAAAAAGCTAAGAGTGCAAGCAGAAAGAGAATTCACATGGGACATCTACTTGATAGTGACAAACTTGTTTGTACCGTGTTTAGCCCAATGTGTTCTGAGATCAATTGCATTAGAGAAGTCATAGCCTTCACCAGCAAGTTTCTCTAAGACCTTCTTAAAAGCTCCTAAACTCATTTTTCTCCCTGCTATCCTTGCACCACGTCGTTTCATACTCATAGGCAAGGGATGCACAGAAATGCATGTCGTGCAACAAGCTGATTGCCACCCACCACAACCCCAACGATAGCATTGTTGGGGGGTGCCAGTGCATGAGCAAACTGGTATAGGAAATAATGAAATGTCCATACTGATCCCATTTATCATAATTTCAACAGTTTTCTTGGCAGACTTTCCTTGTTGAGCAGAAGGACTACCGTCAGGCTTGGGTACTTGAGGGCCTCTCTTACCCTTCTTTGCTTTAAGGCATTTCAAGGCTTTAGGACGCTGCTTCTTCTTATCAGGACCATTTTCCTTTTCAACAACACCAGCACCTTCAACTTGGTCCAGTGTTTCATCATTTGCCGAATTAGGTGGTTGAAACATTTGCATATGATTAGCTGAAGATGTTTCCGGAAAAACCACATCATAATCATGATTTCCAGTGAATACATGGTGAAACTTTTCTCTCTTGTCAATTGAAGCATCCCTCATGTGCTCCATAGGGAACATGTGCTGCGAAACCCCAATATCCCTATGATTAAAACCTCCATTCATACTAGTCATGATGGCAGCACTGCGCGAACCCGAAAAGGGTTTCTCAGGCATTGTTGGAGCCATGAGCTGAAGACCCAGATTTCCTTTAACAGTTGTTGGCTCATAGTAACCCCAATTACGAATATTCAAACTGTTATCTTCATCCATTATTTCAAACCACTACAATTCAAGATAACTTTATTTCACCTTAACACAATATCTGTTGTCAGCATTGTGCTAACCTAAAAATTCTCCAAATTGGGTTCACCTAAAAATCTCCAAAAAGATTGTAGACACATGAAAATTAATTCAAACCCAAATCACACAGCTTAAGAAATTAATAAACAGATTGTTAAATCATAGTAAAGTTTGTGACTTGAAACCAAAAGAAGTCATAACTGACAGAGCTAGTAAGCCGAAAAATAAAGAAAAAATGCATCTGGGTCATAGTCAGAAACAAAGATCTTCGAATCCTTGGATCTGTCTGACAAATCTTTTTGAAAGAGGATAGACAGTAACGACTGTAGTATTTCAAGGAAAGATAAAGGCACTTACTTGGAAGAAGATAAAGTGAGCTTTTTAGGGTTCTTCTTCTCCTCCACTAAAGAATCACAAAAATGAAGTTACGAACGCCATTTTTGTATGTAATTACTCTTTTTACTCGTTTTTAACGTGCACTTGCTTCGCTAGTTGCTAGTCTTTTGGGTCAACTGGAACCTTGCCTTTCCTTTGTTCGCCTCCCTAACTATATATAAGGGTTACTTCACGGCCTTTTTATCTGTAAAATGTTGATTGACAATTAATTATTTGAATTTATATAGTTAAACCAGTATCTATCTATCTATGTATCTTTTCAATTTCAATGCTGAGCTTCTTAAACCAATTTTCTAGTTTGTGCCTAAAACATATAATATTATTTAGATTAATTTAATTATACCATTATTATTCTAATTTTAAAAAATATAAATTATTGTAATACACTAGAAAAAACAAAGGCATTAGGCATAGTTGCTGTATTGTTGTTAGCACTATTTTTTTATTAGGGGATATATTTTAAAACAGATCTTTTAAGGTCCTTTCTAGTGATTTAATATTTACGTATTATAAGAAATTTGTTTTAAATTTTATTAATAATAAGCATTACATCCATATATTGAGATAATTCACTTACGAATATAATATATATATATTTTTATTTAATTGGGAGATCCAAGGTGCCTTTCCTGAAGCTTTAAGCGAAGACCTCCAAGTACATATCTTGAATGTGAATGTGAAAAGGAGTAACATGAGGCTTGAAGAATGAGATTGACTATCAGTTTTGGAATCCATCTTTAGGAACGTTCCTAGCCTTTTCTTCCTTTGGAGTATCTTACAATTCTGCAGGATAGCTTTTCTTGTTATGTTGCAGATCTTCCTGTGATTTCTTTCTTTCTTGTTTCATGGCCTTTAATGGTCTTTCTTTCTTACCACCTCCGGATTAATCGGACTTGGAGGAGGAGGAGGAGACTGTCTTATTGGCAAGGTTTTCCCAGATAAACCTATCAACAAATTGGTGTTAAAGGAATGATGGAGATGGAATGGCAAAGTGCGACAGGTTTTCAGGTGTAGTAGGAATACGATGAAGGGTACTTTCAGTTCTTTTTTGATATTGAATGTGATACGCAGAAGGTTTTGAAGGGTGGTCTCTGGCTTTTCAAAAACAGTATATTAGATTTGCAAAGATGGGATTAGGATAAAGAAAGTGATGAAGATGCATTTTACAGTCTCCTTTTAGGTAATAAATTTTGGGACTGCTTTCGAACTGTCGCACTAAGGAGATGGGGAGAAAAAAATGGAGCTCGATTGGATGTGGATTTGCTTGGTGTTAGAGACGATCAAGAGAGCATTATTAAAGTCCAGGTTCTTATCGATGTAAAAAGAAAAACCCTTGAAGAAAGGAATGAGAGTTGCCGTTTTCAATGGAGAAAATTACTAGGTGATTGTGGGTGTTCCTTCATTTTAGCAGGAGCAACATGGCATTCTTAAGGCCAATCCTTATACTTCTTAGTTCTAAGTAAAAAGCTGAGCACCTGGGTTAGGTGCTGGAAACCAAACCTCCCTTGCCATAAGCATGCAGCAGATTAGTCTGGTGGGAGTCAAAAGGAACGCATTCTTATGGCTGGTGATCAGGGAAAGTCGATAAACATCGTGCATGGTCTGTCCTCGTTACCAGTTTTGGAGCAACGAAATTTTGATGGGTTAGGAAAGGATTCAATTACAGGATTGCACAGTGCTTCTGAGCACAATATCAGGGATTCAAATCCAATCAATTCGAACGTTGCAGAGGTTTCATAAGAACATTCATTTTCATTTATTGCTGGTGAGAATTTTCAGAAAAATGCCCCAATATCAGCATTACAAGATTCATTGCGCAACTTGGATCCGCAAATTCTTTCTCAGTCAGGATTGGTGAAATTGCAGCATGAATACTTAATTGTTGTTCAGAAGACAGGAAATCTGCAACCTATCATTTTGAAGGCTGCTGAAATGGAGTTACCAATTCCAAATAGCTCTCGAGCTTCAATGGACAATGAGCCTAGCTTTTGTTCAAGGACTTCTAGTAAGGCAACAGACTCAAAAGTCTAATCAGGTTGGATAAAAGTAGGCAGCTTAAAGATAAGACAGGCATAAAATTCCACCACAAACATCTAATGAGTCGATACACACAACATCCGAGGGAATTCTGAAGAGGGGATGGAAGGATACTGCAGAAGAGTCGAATCCTGTCAATTCTGACTCAACAAGAAACAGGAAAAGAAGTGTATGAGTGATGTATCTGTTGAATTGGTGGAGGAAACCACCATGATCAATGAGGCTTTTATCATGAAATTTCCAGGGCATGGGGAACCCCTAATTGTTCAGGATTATGAAGGGATTTTTAGGTCTCATCCCCCAAACTTTGTTTTCCTCATGGAAACAAAGAATGGCTCAGAGGTTGTTTCAAAGATTGTTAGGAAAAACCGAACTAGAGGCGATTAAGGTTTGGCTGGTGGGTTAGCTATTGGATGGTCAGGTGCTGTTGATATTCAAGTTATTAATCGTGACCCTTTCTTTATTTGGTATCGAAAAGAGGATTAAGATAAAAGAGTTGTTTGGGATCTTGTGGTTGTTTATGCCAGTTTTCTGGATGATGTTAGGGAAAATCAGTTTACCACTCTTGCAATCATGTTCATTTCTTCAAATTTTCCTTTGTTGCTAGGAGATGATTCCAACACATTTCTGTTTCAAGAGAAAAAAAGAGGCGGGAATGCCTATGATTCTCAAAAGATTGCTGGTTTTCAAGATTTTATAGCCGTGCTAGGTCTGGTGGATTTAGGTTATGCTGGTCATGCTTTTACCTAGAACAATAGGAGGAATGGAGTTTGCTGTGAACATTAAAGGCTTGATCGTTATCTAGCTTCTCTATCATGGCAGCTCAATTATCCTAATGCTTTAATACTGCATTTAGATGAACCGGGCTCAGACCATAGGCCTATTTTTCTCTTATCTGACTCTGGTGGTCGTATTAAAGGGATATTTTGCTATGATGCGAGGTGGGCAAATAGTCTTGAAGCTAAGTTAGCAATTCAAGAGGCTCGAGATGCTGCAGTAACTGGTTCCAGTATGTTTAAGTTATTCTCTAAGCTATAGCTTTGAAGTTATGGTCTTGTTAACTGGGATCGCACTGGAGTGTCAAATTCTCATGATAAACTGAATGAGCTTACAGAGGAGCTCTGTATAGTTAAAGAGTCCAATTTAAGCTAGGACTGTGGAAGAGTTCGAGAATTGGAGAATCGAATAATGAAGGAAGGGCTCAAAGAAGAACAAAATTGGTAACAAAATCTCGAGTCTCTTGGCGATTAAAATACCAGTTTCTTTCATTCCAAAACCACCAGTAGAAGGAAATGTAATTTTTTGCTCGGTCTGCATGATGATAATGGGAACTGGACCTCTTCTCTATAAGAAATGCCTAATGTAGCAGTTTCGTATTTGGCTTACATTTATACTTCTCAACAATCAGGTGATGTGAGACGTTCTCTGCAAGGCTTTCTCCATGTGGTCCACAGTGTAATACATCGACTTGTTATGCTAGCAGACTCAGAGAGCTTGGATGAGGTGAGATTTAATGCATTGGATCACTTGTTAGTTCACATGAAAAAGGTTGAGAGAACGAACATATACTAAGAATGTTCAATCAAAGAACTTTTCTGTAGGTGATTTAGTGTGGAAGACCATGGTATCGATTGGCCATAAGAATTCAAAGTTTGGAAAATAGTTGCCAAAATGGGGAGGCTCATGTGTCTTCATCAAAGTTCTTAAGAGAGGAGCATGTCATCTAGCTAAATAGGATGAGCAATTGCATTGAAAGTCTTAAGAAAAATAAGGGATCGAGATCACAAGTGGGCTAGACAATTCCTGTTCATAAACTTGCCTTTTGTTTTTAATTTTCAATTACTATAAATATTTCAAGTTATTTAGAAGAAATGAAGAACTTATTGTATGCAAACAAGTCAAGTGAGTACTGATTGAAGAGGAAATTATGCACACACACAAGGTTAAATTTATAATTGAGTGCATAAAATTGTTTATGTTATATAATCAAAACGAAAATTGTTCATATAATTTAGGACAAATTCCCCTCTAGCTTAATTCTAAACCCCTCTCAAGTAGAAGCAATAGACTGGAGATCTTCGGAAGCCTTCTTCCTTGATGACCTCTGTTGCTTGAGTTCAACCAATGTTGTGATCGTTGACTATTGCAAGGAAGGACTTTCTGTACATGACTCCTAGCTTCAATCTCTTGTTGATTCACAGCAGCTCAGGTCTCAGCGACCATTGCTTCAACCTTGCTAGCTCTCCTCTCAAGCAAGCTACATTGGCTTGCTAGGATTAAAGTTCAGTTGTGAGGTCCTTAAAGACAATGCTGGCTTTGTAAGCAGACGCGTATTCAGCTTCCCATGGTTGCTTCTGGGACTGCATGGACTCCAAGGAAACCTCATAGATCCTTAGCATTTCTAAAGAAGATACCCTTGCGGTTGTAAGTTGGCCAATATTCTCTTAAATTTCTTGCAAGGTCTCCTATTTATGTTCACCCTTTTAGTTTGGAAAACCTTGGGAGAAGATGTTCTCCAACAAACCTTGAAGATGATCAACTTTGGCCTGGTCAGAATCTCTATGCCATTGGTTAGCAAGGCTTTCTTCTCTTGGTTAACTCCATCCACTTCAGGAATGGAAGCCTCTCATGCAGTTTGTGGGGATAACAAAGTGAACAACTTATCCGAAGTGCCTTGACAAAAAAAAAAAAACACTTTTATTAGGGGTGAATGTTGCTTAAAATAAAAAATAAGTAAATTAACAAATTTACTTATCTTTTGGCTAGAGAAAGGTATGGCCATGCCTGGTTTGACTGTGCTTACAACTAACTCTTACTCGACCACCACTGCAGAAGGGGAACCAGCTTCTTCAAAAGGGACAACTGCTTCAGTCGTCAGTTCTTATTCTTTTTGGGGAGCAGTTTATTTAGTTTGATTTGGAGCAGTTTCTTCAAGCTAAATTGGCTTTTCGAAGGACAGGTGCTCAGAAACATCACACATAGGAGTATACTCCGTGCTAACTCCATGCCATGGCAGAACTAGGAGAGACTTACTGTCAGCCTCATTGCCTGAAGGAGCTCCAGCAATACTGGTGCCATCCTCTCCAACTTCTCCCCCAGAAGCTTCTCTGTGTTGTCATCACTTGTTAAAGAAGAATTTGCTGCAAGGATCATGTCGAGCCTCATATAAGTGGTCCACAATATATGTGCTTCCTCATCATCTTTATTAGGAGCCTCAACAGCTACTGAGCCTTAGTAGACTGGAGTGTCCTTGGAGGAGAGGGAATCCTTGCTGGTGAAGAAGTTGAACTAAAAACAAGAAAACATCTCAGAACATAAATTATGTAAAACGATATAATGATTAGCTAAGGTTAAGCACTGGAAGTTCTCTGACTCGGTTTTTTTCCTGGCCTTCTGGCTGGAGAATATTGTGGTTTTCTTTTGTTGCCCTATCTATAAGGCTCCTTATCAAAAAAGAACTCGTCAACCATCTTCTCCAACGAGGTGTTGAAGATTACATCAGTGGACTTTTGATATAATGGGAAGAACTCTAAACAATATCCAACAGCCAATGTGAAGCCTCTTACTCTGCAGTGACCCAAATGGTGTTCAACTGCCGTAGTCATGTCTTCTATCTATTCCAGGCTCTCATCCTTTCTGGACCTGTTTGATTTACGGCATAGAACATGGGAAAGGAAATGCACTGCACGAATCCCAACTGCCTTGCCACATAGAGTGGGTTATAAGGCTCACACGAGCAGTAATTGCTTCTCTGCACATGATCGATCGATCACCAATCGAAAATGAAGATCCCTGAAGGTCAAAATGCTTCTCTATAAAGCATTTTCTTCTCTGCTTCTGAGGACTTAACAGCCAACTTGGACCCGTCCTCATTGCTATAAGGAACGTCATGGACTGCTCACTTCTTCTCGCCATGGCTAGAAAAGTTTCTACATAACCTCTGGAGGGGAAGTTATAGAATTGTGTCTTCATCAACCTCTCTCCAATGCAAGATAGTTGAGGGTTCAAAGTTGATAGCATATCGCTAAATTCGTGAAAGTATGCTGCAGCCCACAACTGCATCTACCACAGAACGCCATATATATTACCCTTGTAGACTTCAAGTAGAATAAGGGTGCAATTGCTTCTCAAAATGATCCATGCGGTCAACAAGAGTTTCTGAACTCGTATGATCATCAGGTCACTTTAACAGCCCTATTAGCTCTGAGCAGCCTGTAATGGACTTAGGTCCAACTGTTGGAGGCACACTTTTCAACTTCAAATCAATCATAATATACATGAACAACATAGAAAGTGAAACTACGTTATTATTAGAATGCTATGCTGTGTTTGATATTAAAATTGTGTTTCTGTTGCTTGTTTAAACCTTTAGAAGTGTTTCTTTCACCAAGTCCTGCTGTTTGTTTAAAGTTTTTTGTATTTCCTTGTTAGGACTGAGCTTCTTTATATGTTTGGTTGCTTACTCTGAAAGCTCTCTCATTCCGCTCTCTCTCTAGGCTATAATGATGGTATGGCTGCGAGATTCTGCATACATACACAGAATGGAAATCTGAGCACCCTTTTTCAGTTCGATGCCACATCGCTGCCTTTACATGATCCTCTGGTCAATACTTCACAGCAAATCCAGGTTCCAGGAACTGACAATTTACTTGCTTTTGATCCACCACGGTCATTCACACCAGGCTCTCATGGTTTTGGCGAATCGAATCTAAATTCATACAGGGGAATCGAGGACTTCTTCTCAGAGGATGAGATTCATACAAGAAGTCGTGAGATTCTTTAAAACAAAGATACTCAGCATCTTCTTCACATATTCAACATGGGAGGCCAGGTTTCTCTTCCCTTCCTCAAATGTCGCCAAAGATGAGTATCCCTATTCATCAACGTACATGCCCACACCATCTCCAAATTACAACTTCGGTGGT
>Ga0307511_10008475_pt1 | contig 10282 bp, 11 predicted proteins | sample 13_EM_MG_FD_200266 | JGI IMG/M metagenome (GOLD analysis project Ga0307511, IMG submission 200266) | Populus trichocarpa ectomycorrhiza microbial communities from riparian zone in the Pacific Northwest, United States - 13_EM | ecosystem: Host-associated > Plants > Roots > Unclassified | place... | reverse complement strand
TTTTCAGCAGCAGTCGCTGAACACTAACTCAAGTACCTGGTTAAACAAATACTTTGACAAGGCCAATTTCTACTCCTGGAACTCCCTTATTACAGAGGTGGCTCGCGGCGGTGACTCATACGAGTCTCTCTATACTTTCTTTTCAATGGGAAAGCTCGATATTAGTTGAACCGCAATCAAATCATGCTCCGCTTTGTTTGATCTTAACTCGGGAAAGCAAACCCATCAACAAGCTCTTGTTTTTGGGTTTTGTATCATCAGTATTGATTGATATGTGCAAGAAATGTGGGTAGTTAAGTGATGCAAGAATCTTGTTCGATGAAATTCCTCATAGAAATATTGTTACTTGGACTTCTTTAATAACCGGGTATGTTCAAAATGATGATGCCCATGAAGCGTTAGTGGTTTTTAAGGAGTTTTTTTTAATTTAAAAGAGTCAAGGAAATAGTGATAAGATTGAAAGTTTTGTTGATAAGGTTTCTGTTTTATCGGCACGTTCTCGTGTTTCTAATAAAGTAGTGAGGGAGTTTATGGGGTTGTTATAAAGGCTGGGCTAGATAAAATGGTGGGAGTTGAGAATACTTTGTTGGATGCGTATACAAAGTGTGGTGAAGTGGGTTTGTCTAGAAAGTTGTTTGATGAAATGACGGAGAAGGATGTGGTTTCTTGGAATTCTATGATTGCTGTGTATGCCCAAATTGGGTTATCGATTGATGCTTTTAAAGTTTTTCATGGAATGTTAAAGGATGGTGGTGGTAAATGCGGTGACTTTGTCCACTTTGTTGTTAGCTTGTGCACATAAAGGGGCTCTACGTGTGGGAATGTGTTTGCATGATCAGGTACTTCGTTTTCTTTTCATACTAGAATGGTTTGTTCCATGTATTAGGTCATTTCTGTGAGATTAACGTTAGCCAAGTTGGGGAATTATAGTTGAGGTAAATGTTTGGTGATGTCTGCGTTGTTGCATTGATTTATAGTTATCACATCTGCTTGTGATATGTCATTTATTTATCTTTTGTAACAGGTTACTAAGATGGGTTTTGTGAGTAATGTGATTGTGGGTACCTCAATTATAGATATGTAATGCAAATGTGGGTAAGCTGAAATGGCGAGAAATGCATTTGATAGCATGAAGGAAAAGATTGTAGGTCATGGATGATTTCTGGTTATGAAATGCATGGCTTTGCAAGAGAAGCTTTGAATGTTTTCTATAAGATGATATTGGCTGGGGTCAAACAAAATTATATAACTTTTATTTCACTTTGGATGATTTTAGTTATGTTGATTTCTTAGTTGTAGTTTTGTTTATCCACTTGGTGTGATAGAAGATGTCCTAGTCAAGATTGATAGTTTGGTTATTCCATGCGACTTTTATATTCTTGACATGGAACATGATTCTTGTGATTCATCAAACAACACTCCTATATTGTTTGGGAGATCATTCTTGAAAACTGCCAATACAAAGATTGATTGTGGTAAGGATACTTTGTCTATGGAGGTAGGAGATGAAGAAATTGGATTTAATTTTCATGATGCAATGACATATCCTTATAGCAATGTTTATTTTATCACATGTTATGACCAAGTTGATAAGTGTGCAGCAACTTTGGGATTTTGATTGTAAGGATGGATTAAGCGTAGCTTTGAGCTATGACTATGATTTTACCAAGATAGAAGAGGTGGAGAGGCATATATGTGTTCCCCAAAATGTGCATGAATCAGCATTGGCTTTGCAAGCTTTGCAAACTGTCCCCCATGATGTAGAAGTCATTTACCCCATTATAGACAGTAAATGGGTGATGCCTATCCTTTTGGTGCCTAAAAAGACAGGAATCACATTGGAAAAGATTCAGAATGATTCTTATGAGAATGCAAGGATTTACAAAGAAAAAACTAAGAGTTTTCATGATTGAATGATTACAAGAAAAGAGTTTCATGTTGGAGACAAAATCCTTCTTTATCATTCACGTTTGAAACTTTTTCCTGGTTGGACGACAAAACTCACCGCTTCTATGGAGTTAGCTGAACCAATCTATGAAGAAATGAGCATGCCACATGTCGAGCCAATGACATAAAACAAAAGTGCTTACTGGGAGGCAACCCAACACAAAAGGAAAAAAAATCAGATTTGCTTTCTTTTTCCATTATCTTTTATTTTTTGCATTTTACTTTATTTTTGTCATTCTCTTATATTTCTTTTCTTTTATTTCAACATTGAGGACAATGTTGTTGTTTAAAGTGTGGGGGTATTAAGAGAATTTTGGTTTTCTTTGTTATTTTTTTTTATAAAAAATCTATGTTTAATCTTTTTGAACTCCCATTGGTTTTTGAGAATATGAGTATTATGTATGAGAATTAGTTGATTTAGATGAAGATATAAATCAAATGAATAAGTGTGCATACAAATTTCAACATTTAATTGTTTTAGGGATTGACTTTGAGAATATGTCATGTTGACTTTATAATGTTATACCAATTCAAGCTTTTGAGCCTTCAACATTATATTCTTTGATTGTATATTCTTTCAATAATATGTATCTCTAGAACTTGCTTCATATCTTGTTGAGATTACATTCATATTACATGTGTACATGAAGATGATAAAGGTATTATGAATTTTAACCACTCGAGCCAAAAAGCCAACCTAGAGCATATTATCCTTAGTGAGCCCGTTTTGAGCTTGTTTATCTTTTCTTTGATTTATCCATGTATATGCCTTAATTTTTTTATATGTTTTCCATTTCCCCTAGCCAAAGATTAGTAGAGCATATACTTGTGATATCTCATGGAATTATAGTTGGAAATTATGTGAAAAGAAAGAAGAAGTGATGCTTGATGAAAAAACATGGCAAAGTTGTCAAAAGTGAAAAAAAAAGTTTTCCTTATGTTCTTAAGGTTTTATGTTGAAAGATCTTTAAATCAAAAGAAATTAAGCATTGGTGATTAAAGATGAAAAATTTATGTGCTTTGATGGAATATCTTGTTTGAAATATCATTTTTCAGAATGCTCTATTTTTTTTGGTTTGAACCTTTCCTTTTACTTTCTTTTTCCTCACCTTAACCTTAGCCCCATTACAACCAGAAAATAAGACCTTTTGATTCATGCATTGCTTGTAATATGTAAGTAATGAAGATGAGATTGAAGAGCAAGCTTATGGTAGAACATATTCATTGATTGAATTTGAGAGATTTAAACACATAAGCCCTAAACACGTGAGTGTTGGAGTGTAGATCAATGAGAGGACCTATCACTTTGGCATGACATAGATTTCATTTAAATCCCAACGATTAATTGAGTTTTGAAGTTTGCATGTAAATGAATTCATGAAATTTATACTCTTTATCCTTCTTGATTCTATTCTTGTTTATAATGCATATATTCTTGGACATTGATGGGAGATTAAGAGATTGGTCATAGTTATTTTTAATTTGATTTTATCTATCATTTCTTGAGGACGAGCTAGAGCTAAGTGTGGGGGTATTTGATGTAACCATATTATTCGATAGTTTCACCCACATTCAACTATATATATTATGTTTTGAAGGAACTTTTGGATTTATTATGTTTTGAATGAACTTTTGGATGAAAGATGCAAAAAGGAGTAAATTGGAGGTAATTGACAGATTTGACGTTCAGTTGATGTTTTGTGTAAAGCGTGAGTTCTAGAGGTCAAAATGAAGTGATTCCAGTGGCATTAAAAAGCTAACATCCATACCTTTCTATAAATTTAAGGCAAGAAAAATAAAAAAGAAAGAGCATGGAAATCGCAGCCTTCAAAGTCAAATCTCGCATTCTGCCAGTGTTGACCTTTGGTCATTCAAAATTGAATATCTGAAGCCGCAGAAGTCCAATTGACGAAACTCAATTTTGTTGGATTTCTGACTTAAAGACCTATCAACGCTCCAAATTTCAGCCAAAAACAATTTCATATAAGGGATATGTGATTTTTCAAAGATGACAGTTGAATTCTGCCATACAATGGTGGATTGTTGGTGGCAGCTGAATATTGTCAAAAGAAGTTCCACCAACCATTGACAAAGGATAGCCACCATTGTTGATAAGTGCAGGAGGAGCTGTCATTGAAGCCTATAAATAGAGGCATCATTTGGAGAGCAAAGAGAGGGAAAGATAGTGCAGTAGAACAAAAGAAAGAGGGGTGACAGCCAGAAAAGAAGAAACACAAACTCTCCCCTCTACAAACCAGAAATCATGCTTTCTTCCATCTTTAGGAGTAGTTGTTCAATAGATATGCAAGGCTAAACTTGTTTTCTTAGTTGCAAGGACGTAAAAACCTTCAGATTTCAAGAATTGTGAGATTTATTCTTCCATTTATTTTCAGTTTGTTTTATGAATGAGTATGCTTGTTTTTCTATGCATATTTTCTATGATTGTTTATCTTAATTGCTAAGAGCAGACTTTAAGTTATTATTGTGAACAATCTATTGCCAAGTTTGATATCAAAACCGGAGTTGTGGTATATGAACTTGCGAAGCAACTGAGCTTGATAATTGTGGTGGAACTACGTTATTAAACTTAGGGAGAACATTCGAACAAAACAACACAAGCTGCGGACAACTTGGTTGTTAAGATTAATGAATTTATCTAGTTTTTAAGGCTGTCATTGAACTAAATCATTAGTGTGGACACTGTAATTGTTTGTTGGTTAGGGTTAGTTATACGGCAGATCCGTTAATTAACCAACGTTAAGAAAAGATAAAAATTCAGAATATAAACTAGAGTTTCATTTCAAGGATCGGTTCTGATTTCTGTAGGTGGATGTGTGCTTGCGATCAAAGTTTGTTTTCTTGATAAATTTCAGTTTTAATTGATTTTGTTTGCTACTTTAATTTCTGTCATAGCTTAGATTATTACAAATCAAACCCCCCTAATTGCATAACGTATAGCATAAAAATCTAAACTAAACCTTCCTTGTGGGATCGACCCCTTGCTTGCTCTATACTATCTTGTGTGTTTTAAGCTAGGGTAATTAATCTGAACTAAATAGTATAGAGCAAGCAAGGGGTTGATCCCACGAGGAAGGTTTAGTTTAGATTTTTATGCTATATGTTATGCAATTAGGGAGGTTGATTTGTAATGATCTAAACTTTGGCAGAAATTAAACTAGCAAACAAAATCAATTAAAACTAAAATTTATCAAGAAAACAAACCTTGGTCGCAAGCACACATCCACCTACAGAAATCAGAACCGATCCTTGAAACAAAACTCCAGTTTATATTCTGAATTTTTATCTTTTCTTAACGTTGGTTAATTAAGGGATCTGTCGTATAACTAACCATAACCAACAAACAATTACAGTGTCCATACTAATGATTTAGTTCAATGACAATCTTAAGAACTAGATAAATTCGTTAATCTTAACAACCAAGTTGTCCGCAACTTGTGTTGTTTTGTTCGAATGTTCTCCCTAAGTTTAATAACGTAGTTCCACCACAATTATCAAGCTCAGTTGCTTCGCAAGTTCATATACCACTCCGGTTTTGATATCAAACTTGGCAATAGATTGTTCACAATAATAACTTAGAGTCCGCTCTTAGCAATTAAGATAAACAATCATAGGAAATATGCATAGGAAAAAAAGCATACTCATTCATAATACAAACTGAAAATAAATGGAAGAATAAATCTCACAGTTCTTGAAATCTGAAGGTTTTTGCGTCCTTGCAACCAAGAAAACAAGTTTAGCCTTGCATATCTATTGAGCAACTACTCCTAAAGATAGAAGAAAGCATGATTTATGGTTTGTAGAGGGGAGAGTTTGTGTTTCTTCTCTTCTAGCTGCCACCCCTCTTTCTTTTGTTCTACCGCACTATCTTTCCCTCTCTCTTTGCTCTTCTTTTTTTCTCTCCAAATGATGCCTCTATTTATAGGCTTCAATGGCAGCTCCTCTTGCACTTATCAACAATGATGGCTATCCTTTGTCAATGGTTGGTGCAACTTCTTTTGACAATATTCAGCTGCCACCAACAATCCATTATTGTATGACAGAATTCAGCTGTCATCTTTGAAAAATCACATATCCCTCATATGAAATCTTTTTTGGCTAAAATTTGGAGCGTTGATAGGTCTTTAAGTCAGAAATCCAACAAAATTGAGTTTGCATCAATTGGACTTCTGCGGCTCTAGATATTCAATTTTGAATGACCAAAGGTTAACATTTGCAGAATGCGAGATTTGACTTTGAAGACTGCGATTTTCATGCTTTTATTTTTTTATTTTTCTTATCTTAAATTTACAGAAAGATATGGATGTTAGCTTTTTAATGTCACTGGAATCACTTCATTTCGACTTTTAGAACTCAAGCTATGTACAAAACATCGACTGAACATCAAATCTGCCAATTACCTCTAATTTACTCCGTTTTGCATCTTTCATCCAAAAGCACCTTCAAAACATAAATAAAAAAAAGAATATCAAGGCATTTTATATATATAACATAGGCAAAACACTAATTAAATGTGGTCGAAACTATCAAATAATATAATTACATCAGGAGACGTGATTTTGTACTAGGGGGTTCCCTTCTTGCAAGGTTGTAGAATTCACATAATATAATTTAGAACCAGGGGTCAAGCACTATGGTTGCATGGTTGATCTTCTTGGGCGTCCTGGTTATCTCATTGAGGCATGCAACTTGATATAGAGCATGCAAGTGAGGCGTGATTTTATACCATGGGGCTCTCTTCTTGCAGCTTGTAGAATTCACAAGAATGTGGAGCTTGCAGAGATTTCTGCAAGGGGATTGTTTAAACTAGATCCAAGTAATTGTGGGTTGTATGTCTTACTTGCTAGCATATATGCAGATGCTGGAAGATGGAAAGATGTTGAGAGGGGATGAGAATAGTTATAAAAGATCAGGGACAGGTTAAACCGCCAGGATTCTGTTTTGGTGAACTCAAAGGTAGGGTACATGTATTCTTGGTTGGAGATTGCACCCTCAACATGAGAAGATCTACAAGTATTTGGGGGAACTCACTGTGAAGCTGCAAGAAACTACCCATGTTCCTAATATGGCATCGGTTCTTCATGATGTTGATGAAGAGGAGAAGGAAATGGTTGTGCGAGTTCACAGTGAGAAATTGGCTGTTGCTTTTGGAGTCATGAACTCAGTTCCTGGTTCAACTATTCATGTTATCAGGAATCTTCGGGTTTGTGGTGACTGCCATTCTGTTATCAAGTTGATTTCCAAAACTGTTAGTAGAGAAAGTAGTGAGAGATGCAAAGAGATTTCATCACTTCAAGGACCGTTTGCGTTCATGTGGAGATTATTGGTAACAAATCTATACACGAGAAGAACAAGGCCATGGCACTGATGAATGAGCATGCTCCAACAATGAATTCTTTGACGATTCAACTATGTAAGTTGGAACTGCAATCACCTCTAATTGCTCAATCAAAAAGGCAGCCAAGGAGGTAGCTGATAGTTTATCTCCTAACTACAGATTTGAGAGAACTTCCAAGAAAAAAAAAATAGTTCTAGGTTGGTGAGGCCAAATGCATATTTTGATGCGGTTGTTGCTGAAATTACTGGAAGGACGTTTTATTTATATAGAGACAGACATGGAGACTAGACCCTTCAGGCAGAGAATCATGAGACGAGGAAGCAGTCTGTTTTAGCACACAGGCTACCCTTTGAACAAGAACATATCATGAATTACAAGGAGCACGACGAGTAATTGGGAAGAGTTTGCTCCTGTAACCTGTCCAGGATGTGTATTTATAGCTTTGATGTTCAGAAATGGAGTCGCATGAACTACATGATAAGATACTTGCTTAACCAGAAAATGAGCCAATGTCAAATCATGTACAACCTCCTACAAAAAACTTACCCGAAAGTAGTCCTTTAGTCCTCTTATCTGAAATGAGTTGCGCTCCCCCTCCAACTTTTAAACAGCTGGTGCAGCTCTGGAGGGACCTGTTCTGAACCTTCAAAATGTTCCAGCTCTAGCCAGAGCTTATCAATCACCAGTCTCTTTTCGATGTTTCTCCTTGCTAGCTCAGCCTGCTGCCGCAGATTTTCCTCCCTAAGGTTTGTGATCTGAAACTTGAGTTCATACCATATATTCTCCCACTCATGACTTCCACCCTCTGAGAAGGCTCTTGCTGTGGCCTTCACTATCCCATTATCGTTCATATTCGTTCTGTTATCTTCTACTTGGCAAAAATCTGTGGCTTTCTTATCCATTTGATTTTCTCCAATTTCAGTTTTTGTTTTTAATTTCATCTTGCATTCTTCAGTGGACATCATTTCATCCACTATCTTGTTCAGGCGTTCTATGTCAAAGTTGTGTTGTCAAAATGGATCTCAGGATCTTCAACAACATATTCAGGATCGGAATCTGAAACCTCCAAGCTAGAACTATTAGAGCTTTCTATTAATGTATCCTTGTTACTGTCGGTTGTAGAATATGCTGAATCGTTCACACGATCGAATTTAGACCTCAACCCTTTCATATTTTTTCAGCTAAACAGCGATAAGATCTGTTGAACCCTTCTAGCATTCCAACAAGCTCCGGCCGCCTTTTGTAATGACTCAAACTCTATTTGAAGGATCACCATCTTCTTCCAAAAGGTCACCATGGCTTTCGTTCCCTTGTTCATGTCTGCAATAATGGGAAAAACATACCAAGTGACTTAAAAAACCCTTCCACGGCAGGGAGCGGTTTTTCTTTTCTTTTTCAACAGAAAGTAAATAGCAGGGAATGTTGAGGAGTGTTTGAGCTCATCAATTTAGGGAGTACGAAAAAATGGCATAAGCCATAGTTGTAATAAGCTTTCGAGTTTCCTCGGTTATTATCCATAATTTCTGAACTAATGTGTTTTACTAGCCAACTTCTAATTCAAGCTCAAAGGTTTTGAACTTGCTAGCTGTCTTCCCTTCACTAATAGTTCTTAGAAGTCTAGTTCATAGTTGTAAATTTCTAGAACTAGTAAATGAATCCAAAGGTTCCTTAGCTGCTGAAATTTAAGCAAGTGAAGACACACCTCACTATTAGAGAATTGGAAAAAAGCAACGGAAATGAAATATATTTCAACGATAATTTCGAAAAGGACCAGAACCTCTCTTGGATTTCGAAAAGGACATGAAGCCTCGATGATTTCCATAGAGCAGATGTGTTCTCGGACCAGAACCTCTCTTGGATTTCGAAAAGGACGTTAAGAATCTTGAAAGGTATATAAATTTATTCTTACCTGTAAAACGCCTCTTCTTCGCCGTCGATATGAATCCATCTTCCTTTAATGGGGTGTAATTATTGCTGATATTTCCGACGTTGGAACCTCGGCATCGGCGGGCCTTCTCCTCTGGGCAGGCAGGCGTGCATGTACACGTCCTTATTCAATATATTCTTTTCATGTGGCCCAATAATTAATGGGTCGTCATTCATATTTTTTTTTATATATTAACATTTTTTTAATTTAATTTTAATTTCAATCACATCACTTGTTTATTAACCGTAGAGAAAAGAAGTTGATGAAAATGGTATCTAAATAATTTGACAAGTTGATCATAGAGTTGGAAAACAGTTGACTCAGTTTTGGTGTTCCCAGTATATGTGAAGAATATGCCACTCGCTCACTTGCTGCTGGCCGGTCTTTTTTTAAACCGTCTATAATATATGCCACCGCTCTACATGAAAATTACACATTTGCTTTTCATGGGACAAATCTTTTTTAAGGTCGTATTTGTTTACGTGGTGCGTGTAACGGCCAACAAGTTAGAAATAATTCTTTCATTTTCTTTGCCATATACTCTACATCATATACACGGTTTGAACTTTATGGTTACTAATATAATAATTATTGAAAATTTATATAGTTATTAACTTTAAAATCTGTAAAATTAGTTAAGATATGCGCAAACTGACCCGAACACCTATATTAATAATAAAAAAAATCTATATACGTGATTGTAGAAAATAAAATTATAATGAACATCCTAATTTAGATATAAATAGATATCATATCTTAATTAAATATGCAACATATCATGGTTAGTGTCAGTAGCGGAGTCAGAGTTTTTCAAATAAAAGGGCAAATTATTAACAAATACTATATTATATAAACATGCATTAGAAATCAATTCAAAACATATATATTAATTCAAGTAAAATTAATTTAAAAATACTTTTAAAATAAAAAAACTTACATTATAATTGTTCTCTTAGAATTTCAATAAACTACTCTGTCAATGCAAGAGATGTCAAGAATATTGGTTTTGCATGAATATTAATTTATTTCTTTATAATAAAAAAAAAAACATA
>Ga0307511_10008474_pt1 | contig 10284 bp, 10 predicted proteins | sample 13_EM_MG_FD_200266 | JGI IMG/M metagenome (GOLD analysis project Ga0307511, IMG submission 200266) | Populus trichocarpa ectomycorrhiza microbial communities from riparian zone in the Pacific Northwest, United States - 13_EM | ecosystem: Host-associated > Plants > Roots > Unclassified | place... | reverse complement strand
CGACTCACCACATCAAACACGATCAACATACGGGCGTGCCCGATGTGTATGTAGTCGTACACGGTCATGCCGCAGACGTACATGCGGATCTGCCCCGCGTTGATCGGCTTCAAGGGCTCCTTGTCGCCCGACATCGAATTGTGTATGCGAATCATGATTCCTCAGGCGAAACGGACCAGCCGCTCACGCGCCTTGCCAGGCGGCATTGCTTTCAATAACGGAGCGAGCTCAGGTCCGTGCGCGACTCCCGTCAATGCCGCACGCAACGGCATGTACAGCGCCGCGCCCTTTTTTCCAGTCGCTGCACGCACCGCATTCGCGATTGCCGCCAAGTCGTTACCATGGGCGGACGCAGCCTCTGCAGCCGCCGCAAAATAACTCTTGCCGGCCTCCAGCACCAGCTGTTGTTCCGCAGCCGCCAGAAGCGGCGGGTCACCAAACACGATGCCAACCCATGCGCGCGCATCTTCCGGCAGCACGAGGTTTGGCAGAACCGCAGCAATAAAAGCATGCAGGGCTGCAGTATCGAGCCCCGGAGGCACGATTGGCCCTAGCCAACGCAGCGCCTCCTCAGTGGTCAGACGATGAACCGCCTCCTTCTGCCAGACGTGTAACTGCTGCTCATCGAATCGCGCCGGAGAACGCCCCAGATGAGAAGCATCGAACGCGCGCGCCATTTCGTCCAGCGACAAAAAGCCGTGATTTGACGTGGAATGCCCAAGACGAAACAGATGATTCGTCATCGCCTGCGGAAGGTAACCGCGCTCGCGATACTCGCGAACACTCGTCGCGCCATGCCGCTTCGACAGCGGCGAGCCGTCGCTTCCAACGATCAGGGACACGTGCCCATAGCTCGGAGCCCTCAATCCGAGAGCCTCCAGAATCATCAACTGACGAGGCGTGTTCGTCAGATGATCCTCGCCTCTAAGCACGTGCGTGACACCCATGTCCGCGTCGTCGACCGCATTGCAAAAGAAAAATGCGGCAGTTCCATCAGCACGTCGGACGACGAAGTCGCCTATGTCGTCGGATAAGAAACTTTGCGACCCATGGACAAAGTCTACGAAATCGATGCGGCGCCCGAGTGGAACACGAAAACGAGTGGTCGGCGCGATACCCTCGAGCCTCCTCTTCTGACCCTGCTCCGCGGAGAGATCGCGGCAGGTTCCCGCATAACGCGGAGGCCGCCCCGATGCGAGCTGCGCGCGTCGCGAGGCTTCGAGCTCCAGAGGCGTGCAAAAGCACGGATAGACCGCGTCGCGCTTTTCCAGCTCAGTGAAATAGCAAGCGTAGACAGCGCCCCGCTGCGACTGCCGGTAGGGCCCCTTGGAGTCCTCCTTATCCGGACCCGCATCCCAATCCATCCCGAGCCACTGCAGGTCCGCAATCAAAGCCTCTGTATGCTTCTCGCTGCTCCGTTCCGAATCAGTGTCCTCGATACGCAGCAAAAAACGCCCAGACCCGTGATGGGCCAGCCCGTGATGGGCCAGCCCAGAATGGGCCAGCAGAAAGTTAAATAAAGCCGTGCGCGCATTTCCCAGGTGCAATTCTCCCGTGGGACTCGGCGCAAAGCGCGTGGTGCGTGGCTGACCGAACGTCTCGGCTGCTGAAATGTCCATTCCGCTCATGACGTGATGTTACGGGACCCAGCGGGGCCTGCGCTTGGTAGAATTGCCGGTCGGCAAAGGTCCCAGAACAGGCACCGTACCGGCACTACAATGGAGGCTCGATGCGAATAACCCCCCGGAATTGGCCCCGCAACCCGCTGGCAGCCGCGCTGCTGGTAGTGGCAGGGCTGCTGGTCCATTCATCTGCGCCGGCTGCGGACCAGGCTACACAAGTTCGGGTCTCGACGAACATGGGTGATTTCATCGTCGAGCTGCTGCCGGATCGCGCGCCGCTGACCGTCGCGAACTTCCTGCGCTACGTGAAGGAGGGCTATTACTCGGGCACTCTCGTGCATCGCGTGGTCGCCAATTTCGTCATCCAGGGCGGCGGCCACTCGGCCAGCGATCTGAAGCTCAAAGCCGTGCACGACCCGGTCAACAACGAATCCGGTAACGGGCTGCAGAACAAGCGCGGCATGGTCGGCCTGGCGCGCGGCGAAAGTGCCCACTCCGGCAACGCTCAGATCTACGTGAACCTGGTCGACAATCCCGATCTCGATCCGCTACCCACACGCTGGGGATATGCGGTGTTCGGCCGCGTAGTACAAGGCATGGATGTCGTGGACCGGATCGGCGTCACGCCCACAGGCGCATCGGGGCCCTTCAAGTCCGACACTCCGATCAAACCCGTCATCATCACAAAGGTGGAAATCCTCGATGCGGCTGGCCAGGCCGCTGCGTCATCGCCCGCCCCCGTTGCGACGCCCATCGCGACTCCGTCCCAGGACACCATACTCTCGCCAAGATGAGCCGACTGTTCGTATCTGATGTGCACTTGGATGCAGGCGCACCGGAAGCGTCTGAGCAGTTCCTGGAATTCCTGCGTACTCACGCTGCGGATGCGGAAGCCCTGTACATCCTGGGCGATCTTTTTGAGGCCTGGGTGGGTGATGACGACCCGGACCCGGCCAAAGCACGCATCTGCGATGGCCTCCGCGCGCTGACGGCGAGTGGCGTCGGCTGCTTCGTGCTTCATGGCAACCGGGATTTTCTGATCGGGCGCGGCTTCTGCCAGAAAACCGGCAGTCGTCTCTTGGCGGATCCAGTAGTCGCGGACCTGGACGGCGAGAGAGTGTTGCTGACGCATGGCGATGCGCTGTGTACCGACGATCACTCCTATCAGGAACTGCGCAGCACCGTCAGGACGCCCGATTGGCAGCGTCGCTTTCTGGCGCTACCTCTGGAGGATCGCGAGTTGCTGGCCAATCAGGCGCGTGCCGGAAGCAAGGAGCACATCTCCCGGGCCATTCCCACCATCATGGATGTCAATGAGGATGCGGTTTCAACGGCGTACCGTGCGACTCGCGTCAGGCGAATCATCCACGGACACACGCACCGTCCGGGCATCCACGACACGGCGATCGAAGGCGAGCCTGCTCAGCGGATGGTCCTGGGAGCGTGGTATGAGCAGGGAAGTTACATTCAATACGAGAATGGCCGCTATGAGTTGCGCGCGCTGCCGCGATGATTTATTAGCGCGGCACTAGCCGCGCGGAGACCGGGTTCTTTTCCGCGTGCAAAAAGCGTGGTTTTTGCCCGCTGCACATGTGCGTAAGTGCGCCCAGGAGGCGCACCGGCGCCAGAAGCCTTAGAGACTGTTTCTCTCTTCGCTCTCGGACTCGGCAGAACTTGGGCTCGCCGTGATCGACGGGCAGCTCTTGCGAATCGCCGCACACCAGAAGTCATGAGCATTCTGCAAACGCGTGGTCAATGGCCGGGGTAGAGATACGGCGGTGCGACTCTCGCGCGCCGTGGCAGTAATTCGACCGGTCGAAATCGCTTTTGAGGGATCCCCGAATCCGAGCTCGCCCGTGTGTGCGAAGCGGCGATATTCGGTCTGCAACGGAGTCTGCAGCTCGAGAAACACACCCAGTTGGTCGAGAACCTCCCGTGTGTTCGCCAGCAGCGTCTCCGCGGCGAGAAATACCACACGCCCTCGCAACGCCTCGGTGAGCAGCAACAACCCCGCCAGCCGGGTCTCGTAGTAGCGCGCAACCAGCTCAAAATCCCGATGCCATGCAACCGGACTATGAATCAGCCCCATTTCGATGATGCTGCGAACGGTTTCCCGTGGCCGGCGCACGAGCACAATCGCGCGCGTACGGCTGCTGTTCAGGATGCTCCGCGTCATTGGATAGTCATGGAGGATCTTGTCGAGCACGTAGTCACCCGTAAGCGCCTCGCCTGTCAGCTTGCGGACGCGCCGGTGCAACTTCCATAGATCAAAGTATGTCCGGTACTTGGTATGAGTCTCGCAGTATCCGTTGATCTGGGGATGCGACCCCAGGATGTGACTCAACACCGAAGAGTAGCTGCGCATGTGCCCGAGCAGGAACAAGTTCCTGCGCGGAAACGGCCGCCCGGCGGAAGTGAATTGTGCCGCTCTCTCGAGCAGTCCCCACGGCTTCATGCAAATTCGCGCACCGGCTGGCTCACTTCGGTCGCACGCGGGCCAGGCCGTCGCACGCCCGGGATGACCGGCTCAATGTGTTGGCTCAACCCCAGCGGACACCACGCCTTGCGCTCTTCGATGCTGGAACGCAGGATCGCGTCATTACGCTCCCCCACCTGGGCATGTCGCAATGGATGATGCAGATGAATGGCCAATGCCTGGAATTTCAGATTGCGCCGACTGATGCCCGCGTTATAGAGCCGCGCGGCAATCTCATTGTCCTCGCGACCCCAGCCAACAAAAGCTTCGTTGAAGCCGTTCACCCGAATGAGATCGCTCTTCCAGTACGCCTGGTTACAACCCCGGATGGCACGCTGCCCAGTGCGTTCCCGGAACACCAACCTGCTCAGCAGCAGGCTGCGAACTGTGTGCCGCCGCCGCTTGATGTCCGGCGCAAAAAAACCGAGGTCCAAACGACCGTGCTCCAACATTCGGTTGGCGGTTTTGGGCCCCGTCAGCAATCTCACCCCTTGGATGAAGGCGCCATGACGGGCCGCACGCGCGTGATCTGCGATGAAGTGACGATGAAGGATCAGGTCACCATCCACGATGATCACGTACTCATTACGAGCCGCGGCGATTGCGCGATTTCGGGAGCGAGCCAATCGAAACCCTTCGTCAGCCTGCCACATGTGAATGAGCGGTGTTTTCAACCGCTCCCGCCAGCTCGTGACGACTTGCCGGGTTGCCGGACCGGAGCCATCGTCGGCAACGATGATCTCGGCCGGCGCCATCGACTGGCGCGCAACGCTCTGCAACGCCAAGTCGAGCGCCGCGGGCCAGTTATAAGTTGTGATGATCAGCGTGATGCGAAGATTTGCAGGCACGCACGCCACCTCAGTGCGGATGCCCCGGGGGACCCCGCTCTGCCATCAACACTTGAAACTTCTTGAGCTGAGCCGGGGTGAGGATCGGCGTCAGCTTGGTCAGGGTGTCCTGCTGCGCCTGTTCGTGCGCGGCCTTCATCTGCTCAAAGGTTGGTTTCTGGCCCGACGCCTCTGCCTGCTCATGCTGCGCCTTCATCTTGGCGTGCTCTTCCTCGAGAACCGCCTGGACCTGCGTTTTCTGCGCAGCCGTGAGATCGAGCAGTGTGGCGAGATTATCCAAGCGTTGCTCGGGGGTCTCATGCCGCCCACCGGGACCCGGGCCACCGCCACCAGGCGGTGCATCAGGTGCTTGCGCGAGGGCCACCCCGACCCACAGGGCAGCGACTGCAAGGAGACTGGCTTTCATGTTTTCTCCGCAACGTTTGGTTGCAGCCTGCAACGCCCGGGTGGGCGTGCTGTTCGGCTGTAGTTGCGGATCGAACGTAGAGGCGCTGGCATCCACCAGCGGTAATCAATCGTTAAAGACTGTTATTCACCTCAATCTGAATCGAGATATCTCGTTCACCTTCGAAAGGACACGCGCCGCGTCAACAAACTGTCACGCCCGAGGCAACGTCACCACAGCTTCGAGGCCGCGCACCGGGAGATTTCGCAGCACCAGGGAACCACCGTGGGCCTGGATAACGTCGCGCGCGATACTCAATCCCAGACCACTGCCACCTGTATCGCGGTTCCGCGACGATTCGAGCCGGTAGAACGGCTCGAACACGCGTTCCAACTGATCCTCAGGAATTCCCGGCCCATCATCGCGCACACGAATGACCAGGGATGAGCCGTCTTCGACGATAACCGCCGCTTGCGAGCCGAACTTCACTGCATTCGCGATGAGGTTGGTCAAGCATCGGCGCAGCGCCTGCGGCTTGCCGAGGATGGACCGGGCTGCATGTCCTTCGATCGATACCCGCGCGCTCATCTCGGCAAACTCGGACTGCAAGGTCGCAAGCAGGTCATTGATGTCCAGAGGCGTGAATGCTTCGTTGTCATCCAGGCCACGGAACAGAGCCAGCGCGCCGTGCACCATGCTCTCCATTTCATCGAGCTGCTTGCCCAGGCGCACCTGCGCGGCCGAGTCATCCAACATCTCCACCTGCAGCCGCAACCGGGTCAGCGGAGTCTTCAGATCGTGTGACATCGCCGCGAGGACCCTGCTTCGGCTGTCCAGATAGCGTTGCATCCGGTCCTGCATGGTGTTGAACGCTCGGGCCGCGTTGCGTATCTCGCGCGCGCCACGCTCGGCGATTTTCGGCTGCCGCAGATCACGACCCACGCTGTCCGCCGCTCTGGCAAGATCCGACAACGGACGCGTAATGCTGCGCGCCACCACAAACAACGCAATGGACATGACAATAACCAGCAGCGCGAGATTCATGAACAGACCGCGGGGCAGCGGCGCGCCTCGCGCGAAGCGAGTCACCCGAAACACCGCCGTATAACCGTCGGGAAATTTGACTTTCGCGTCGTAGAATTCCGCGCTGCTGTCGCGCACCTCGGAGAACAACGGACCACCGACCGAGATGGCCCGCTTCGTCGGATCGGCGGTCTGAGTAACATCAACTTCGAACCCGGAACCCAACGCCGTGCGCAATTGCTGCTCGAACGCACCCTCAAAGTCGACAGCCTTCGTGAACGGCACGACTGTCTGATAAGTCGTCGCTCGCAGGATGAGGTTGCGGGGGTCTTCAGGCGGCGGGCCGAGTTGGCCAGACAGGCCGGGCGGCGGTCCCGGCTGTTGTGACCCGGGTAGTCGCGCTGCTGGCTGGGCCGGTCCTGGCTGGGCCGATCTTGGCTGCGCTGGTCCTGGCTGGGCGGTTCCTGGTGGGCCCAGTTGGCCAGCCCCCGGCGGCTCCATGTGGCCCTGCCGCGGTGAACGTTGAGGGGCGGACGCGGCGGCCGGTGGGAATTGCGGTGAGCCCCGCTGGGGTACGCCTGATTCGGCCAGTCGCGGTGTGTGGGGGTCCAGCTGCTCACGCGCGTCTGGAAGCGCCTCTGGAGCCCCATCGCCACGCCGGCCAGCGCCGGGTTGGGCGACATTGGGTCGGGCCGCTTCAGCTCGAGCCGCCCCAGATTGGCCAGCGCCAGACTGAACCGCAGCGGCCCGCGCTTCTTCAGACTGGTCCACGCCAGGCCGCGCTCCCTCAGGCCAGTCCATGCCGGGCCGCGCCGCATCGTGCCACGCACCCTCGGAGCGCCCCGAGCCAGGCAGACCCGAATCAGCCCGCGCCGCGTCGGGCGAAACCGCGCCGGACAGCCCTGGAATCCCATGCCCCGGCCCACGCCCACCCGCCCCAGGGAAAAACACCGGATCTCCCTCGGGCCCGGCAACGAGCCCATCGCGAAACATGATGGCATCGGGCGGCCGGCGCCCATAGCGCCACGGCCGCTCACTCAACCGGGCGACCATCGTCGTGCGCTCCGTGTCATCCATGCCCTCGAGCAAGGTTGTCACCTCGGCAATCCGGCGCGACCACTCCCGCACACTTCCTTGCAATATGAAACGTTCGCGCTCACGCGCGATGAGCACCAGGCTCACCAGTTGAGCAAGCAACAAAGCAACAATGGAGGCCGCCATCAACCGCCCAAACAGCGACTGAGGCCAAAAGGACCCGCGTATCTTCAATTGATCGACACCTGACCCTTGCGTGCGACGGTCACTGCGTCTGGACCGGGACTCCGACGACATATCCCTCGCCATACACTGTTTTGATGATCTGCGGCGCGCGCGCGTCGTCGCCGAGAATCTGGCGCAAGCGGCTGACTCGAACATCGATGCTGCGATCAAACGGATCGGCTTCGCGGCCCCGCAACAGCTCAGTGAGCTGCGCGCGACTGAGCACACGATTCGCCGAAGACAGCAGAACAGCCAGGAGCCGATACTCCGCACCGCTCAATGCAACGTCTTTTCCATCGGTATCTGTCAAAGTGCGTGTTGTGGTATCGAGTTTCCAGTTGCCGAAAGAGAACGATCGCACGGAGTCCGGGCTCGGGTCCCGCGGCGCATGCGCCGCCCTACGTAACACCGCCCTGATCCGACCGAGCAGCTCACGCGGGTTGAAAGGCTTCGGCAGATAATCATCCGCTCCGAGCTCGAGCCCAACGATGCGATCAACATCCTCACCCCTCGCGGTGAGCATGATGATCGGCACCTGCGAACGTGTTCGCAGCTCGCGACAGATGGATAGCCCATCCTCACCGGGCAACATCAGATCGAGCACGACGAGATCAACGCGCGATCGCTCCATCACACGTCGCATTTCTTTGCCTTCCGCAACAGCAGTCGTGCGGAAATCATGCTTCTCCAGATACTGGCTCAGCAACGTGCGAATTTCGCGGTCGTCATCGACAATGACGAGATGGGGGCGATCGGTCATCAGGGCCTTCCGCGGTTGTAACAAACTGTTAAGGGTCAATGGCGCTGTGCGCGACTCAACTTTAGTCTACATTTCGCGGCAGTGCTAACAGTGAACTCGAGCTGCAGCATATAGTCGAAGCCCGAGCCTGTCTGGTCCCAGGTCAACACGAGAGGATGATGATGCGGTCTGTTCCGTCTTCCATATTGTGCAAGGCGCTGCTCAGTGCGGCTGTTGCGTTCTGGGTCGCGGGATGCGCGACTGACCGGCTGGATGCTGCAGCGCCCAGTGGCGTGAATCTGACGGGTGAATGGCGGCTCAACCTCAATCTCAGTGACGACCCCGATAAGCTGGGGCCGGATCCCGATAAGACCCCGCAGCGCGCCCCAGGCACGCACCGCGGGCACGGCGGCGGTGGGCGGGGTGGCGGCGGTGGAATGCCGCCTATCGGCTCCCCGGATGGCCCCGGCAATAATCAGTTTGGGCCTACAGCACGCGATCCAGGTCCTGCCGTCGGCGGCGACGGCCACGGGCTGGCGGCCAGCGGTTTCGAGCCAGCAGGCAACGACGGCTTCCTGCGCGTGGCTCTGTCAGCCCCCGGCATCGAGCAGTCGGCTCCACTGCCGCCGGTAGGAACGTCCCCTACCACCGGCTCTACCACCGGCGCCGGCGCCAAGAACAGCCGCGGTGCCAGCATCAATCGCCTGCTGCGAGCGCCACTGACCATGTCGATCACTCAGAACCAAGCGACCCTGACCGTCAAAACCAACATGCCGGATGGCACACAAACCGCGGACGAATACACGGCCGGCACCAAGACGACCATCCCTTACGGCAACGACCAGACCGCCGAGCGTACCGCCGGCTGGCGCGGCCCGGTGTTTGTTGTAACGACGGCTGTAAAGAAAGGCGGCACGCGGGAAGACGACTTCGCCATCGAGGAAGACGACGGCCGGCTCATCATGACCACCCAGACGAAGGGCGGCCGGCTAGGCAAGGTTGAGATCACGCGCGTATACGACCGCGTGCGCGGCGCCGGATCGTAACAGCCGACGTCAGGGCGGCCCAGAATGAAACCGAAACACCGGGTCCGGCTCCGTAGCCAGCTGGGCCTCGCGCTCCGCAAGCGTACTCAACCGCTCCTGCCACCGGTCCGGCGCCGCGGCCCGCGCCAGATTCACGTACAACTCGAAGTGGCGCGCCTCGGAGCGCTCCAACTGGCCGTAGAAATCCCCTAACGGCTGCTGCAGCCGGCTGCTCAACAACTGGAACCGCTCCGACGAGCGCGCTTCAATCAGTGCGCCTGCCAGCAACAAATCCAGCTTTCGCCCCGGCTCTGACGTACTGAGGATCGTGCGCAGCGCAGATGCATAACGCCCCGGCTGCTGCCGCTCGAAATCAACACCGAGCGCGAGCATCATCTTCTGCACCTGCTCAAAATGCCGCAACTCCTCCCGCGCAAGACGCGACAGAGCCGTCGCGAGCGAGTGATCCTCCGGATACGCAAACATCAGCGCTAACGCGGTAGATGCCGCCTTCTTCTCGCAGTTGGCATGATCAACGAGCAACTCACGCCAACGCTCAACTGCCGTTGCGACCCAGGCTTCCGGCGTTGGTGCACGAAGTATCGACGTCATTGGGATCGGCATCAGGTCGCTTCAGCTGTCGATTTCAAAAAGTAGTACGCCTTTTCCAACGCAAGCCGCGCTTCCGTCGCATTCGGATAGCGATCCTGCGGATTCTTCGCCAGGAAGCGCTCGATGATGGGCTGCAAGGCCTCGAAGGGCTCGGGCAACCGCGGCACCGGCTCCTTGCGATGTTTGTAAATGATCGCCATCGGGTTCTCGGCCGCGAAGGGCTTCTCGCGCGTCAGCATCTCAAACACGATCACCCCGAGGCTGTACAGATCGCTGCGTGCATCGATCGGCTCG
>Ga0307511_10008471_pt1 | contig 10285 bp, 13 predicted proteins | sample 13_EM_MG_FD_200266 | JGI IMG/M metagenome (GOLD analysis project Ga0307511, IMG submission 200266) | Populus trichocarpa ectomycorrhiza microbial communities from riparian zone in the Pacific Northwest, United States - 13_EM | ecosystem: Host-associated > Plants > Roots > Unclassified | place... | reverse complement strand
TTCTTGAAAAAAAAAAATACTTATTGTCATGATTTCATTTCCCATCATTCATAGCTATATTTTCTTTTTTAATTGAAGAGGGGTTTCAATACTAGCTTGGAATATACATGCATACATACATACATACATATATATATATATATATATATATAGTAATTTTACCAAATATATTTTTAATTTATAGTTATTTTAACTTATTTTTTAATGAGTTATTTATGAAAAATAATTTTTGAATTTTGAATCAAATCAAAATTTATAATCTAAAAATTATATCAAAACAAACTCTAAGATTTAGAGAAATGTTAAGAATAGTTGCGATTGTACTCTTAAGATTTAGAGACCCAATTGAAATCAATTAGATATTTGGATGACTAATTTGTAGTCTTGCAAACATTCTCTCACTCATTAACAGTTGCTTGCTTCCTCACTCTTCTTCTCTTCTCTCTCTTTAAACACAGAAAGAAACCAAACCAGTCTTCCATTTTGTCCACAAAAAGAACAAATGGCTGCAACTCTCTCGGTCCGGTCCAACCGTCTCTCTCCATCCGGTTCACCTTTCTCACGACCACCGGTTCACAATCCCTCAAACTTAAATCAAATAAAATCATCATTAAAAAAGGATCCGTATTTTTGGAGGGGAGTAATTGTGCAACACAGGCGTAATTTAGTGAGAGCAGGCTCAAGAGCCGATGATTCTTCGGCGCCGTTTGAGATGTCAGTGGAGAGCGCACTCAAGCTTCTCGGTGTCCCAGACGGCGCGTCGTTCGATGAAATACTTCGCGCCAAAAAATTAATTGTTGCTACTTGTAAAGATGACCAGGAAGCTATTGCGCAGGTGATAAACATGTCCTCACGCACACTGGGTTATTCTATCTTTCCTTTTCTTTTTCAATAAAATTTGTGTCTTTTTAGCTAACTGTGAATTTTCGAATTTCGTGTAGAAAGAAGTGTTTAGTTAAAGATTTTAATTTTATTAATGGGTTTTGTTTTGAAGTGTATTTATTGTGTTTTGGGTGGTTATTAATGATGGGTTTTTGTGAAATGTGAGGTTTAGCTTATAAGGGTTGAAAATTTGTTTCTGGGTTTGGTGTCAGAGCTGGATTAATTATTGCGCTGGTGTTAAATTTAGCTTATAATGGATTGGATTTCTTATCATCATGCCCATTAGAATTTCAATTTTTTTTTTTTTTTTGAGTTTTAAAAGTAACTGGAAGCCAGTATGCCATTAGATGCACAGCCAGTGTATGGTTGGAACTTCGAATTGTGAAAGGTACCATAGCTCTAAGTTCAGTGTATAGAGTGATTAGTGAGTTTAGTGGAGGTACATGATAAATGGGGTGTACAAATCTCGGTCATCAAGTTGCTGTCCTGCATTGATTTTTAATTGCTGTTGCTTAGTTATTTTTGAGAGGTTCTTGAATCTTGAGATAATGATCTTGAGATAATGATCTTGGTAGAATTTATGGCATGTAATTTTCAGTTGTGGTGTTTTGGGGCCTTTTTTGCCATTTTCTAGCGATTATTTCAAGATCCTTGACTGGTTTAAGGTTTATTTCACTTGTGTTATTTATGAACTTCTGCTTGAAGCTTAGTTGAGTTTCCCTGTTTTCTACCCTTTTCAATTTAAGTTTCTGCATTTATACTGACATGTCTTGCTACAGTTCTTCATTGTGCTATAAGTTTGTGGTGTCGTTATGAAATGATTACATTAGAATTAGAATTACAAAGAAAAATAAAACGTTCAGGATTTTGCTCTTTTTTTTTGTTACTGTAGCCGAGATGTGTTTTTTTTGCAATTTTCATCCTTGAAGTTTTTTTTTTCAATTTTGTTTCGATTCTAATCCCTCTTTTATGAGTTTTTTTACATCTTGGTCCAAAACTTCCTTTTCTTCTCATTTTGTTCCTTGAGCTAAGAGAGAAGAGGGAGAGGAGAGTGGCCAGATTACGGTGAAGAAGAGAATAAGTTTAAAAACAGACGCTTTTGGGTGGTGAAATACATTGTTCTTGATGTCAATGAGTTTCATTTGACGAGAGTACCATTTAGGTCTTCCTTTTCATTTATCTTTCCCAAAAAATTAGATTGGGCTTTGGGATTTTATTTGAATTGGGTTGATTTTTTTGTTTTTTTAACCGATTAAGTGGTGATTTAATACCAAGAGTGGGTTTTTGGAAGTCCCTATGATGTTTCTTACATGTTTTTGGTTGAAAAAATCGGTGAAAATGGGTTTTTTACCCTTAGGAGGCTGCTGTCAATTTTCTAGCCACCTCACTCTTATAGCAGGCAATGCCTGCAATTGTTTTTAGAAAAACCACCCCCAAAAATAGAAAAAAAAATTATAAACAGGCCCAGGTGTGTGGGCTGGCCCAGACCTACGCCCATGGGCTTTTTATTTTTAATTTGTTTTTGTTCATTTGTATTAATTTTTCTTGCTGATTTTTTTTTCTAGTTTCATCCTTAAACATTTTATTTGTTTTGAATTTTGCTATGTAATTTGCTTTTATTTGATATTTGTGGGTTTATCATGGTTTAAAATAAACGCCATGATATTTAGTTGGTGCTTAGATTTGCAAACTTCTATTTATTTATTTTTTCATTTAGTTAAACAAAAAATAGTTTTAAAAAGAACAATGTTATTAAAACAAGTTAAGTTCATCACCCAGCTCACGAATTATTAATTAAATAAGAGTTAATCTAAAAAAAATTAAACACATTGGAGTTCATGATCCAAGTCATGGGTTTAAAGGGTTAAGCTGCGAAACCCGAATTGATCCAACATGTAGCCATCTCAGTATTTTAAAAATAAAATTGTCATCTTAGATTTTTTTTTGTTGTGGTACACATTCGTTTTTTTCTTTCAAAATTCTTTTTACGGGTTAGGCCATGAAATTCGGGTGAACCATTTTTTTAGTTCAAAAACTTTTTTGTGCAGCTTGCAGCGTGACGCAGGTACCTATGTAGTGGTCACTAAATTGACACAGATATGGTCTAATTTTTTGACATTTATTTTCTGTCACAAGCATTTATTGAGCTGGAATAAGATTTTGTATCATTGTGTTTTAGATAATTTTTATTTTGTCATGAATGTAGTTAAATTGTGATTTTTAGGTTGAAACTGCGTATGATATGCTGCTTATGCGGAGCTTGACTCAGCGCCGAGCAGGAAAAGTTGCAAGTAGTAACATCCGTTATGCTGATGTTAAACCTGTAAATGGCCCTGGGATGGGATCAATGCCACAATGGCTGCAGACTACAATCAAGAAGACCCCTGTTTCCGTGGAAACGCCATCAACTGGAGAGTTAAGCTTACAAGCAGGAGTATATGGAGCTTTGATGGTTTTAACTTATGTTAATGGCACTTCCACACCTTCTGTGGCACCTTATGCTGGGGCTGATGTTCCTGGGCTGTTATTAGCTACAAGTTTTGGTGCTTCCTTATACTTCATGACCAAAAAGAATGTGAAATTAGGTAAGGATCTTTCCTTTTTATGTTTCATCAAATTTCAAGGAATTTGGCCTAAAGTTCTATTTACTTGAATCGGATCATTTTATTCAGGGTATAATAAAATTTTACATTTGGTTTTGTGGATGATGAAAAGCTCCCAATCGCTTAACTATGCTGATTGTTCATTGCAACTTCATAATAATGGTTGGAGATAAGAACAAAGTGTGTGTGTGTGTGTGTGTGTGTTTTGGCGTGCCTCTGGGGGTGGGGTGGGGGTTGCTCTGGAAAAATGCGGGTGTAACATTCTAGGATGTTACCAATATGGGTTACCAGGGCATACCATGTGAGAAAGGAAACCTAGTCTCGAGGGAAATTGAATTTTTTGTTTAGAGTTTATGTGAATCAATGACTTGTCGTAAATAAAGACCACACGTTATTTATACATTAGGAGAATTTCAACTGTCTGAGAGGAGCAAAAAGAGCATCTAAGACTGTTGCTGGTCATCTTTGCAGGGAAAGCCACTGTAATAACCATAGGGGGGCTTGCGGCTGGTGCAGTGGTGGGTTCAGCAGTTGAGAATTTGTTGCAGGTGGACGTGGTCCCACTTCTTGGCTTACACTCCCCAGCAGCTGTAGTTAGCGAATTCATACTTTTCTCGCAATTCTTGGTCTCCTTGTACCTTAGGTAGGGTTAAGAGGTGATTGAAATTGCAATCAATTTGTAAAACTTGTAATTATTTAATTGCACGAGCATACCGAGCTTTTTTGTTGATTGTTGTACAAAACTAGCAAATAGAATGTAGCGACACTTCAGTTGACTTGGAATTTGCTTGACAATTACAATGATCTACACGGCTATTTAATATTAACAATTACAATCCTTGAGGGATTGTTGCCCTTTGTTAATTCTTGCTGGAAAAGCTGAAACTTGATGTCCAATATGATTTGCCTATATCCAACTTGAGCACAAATCATGTTCACTCTATCATGTTTGGCCTGATGTTGATGGGTTGACATTATCTCTGGTGATTCCACACTGATGTTCTTGACCTTATAAATGGATGCCCAGGCCAGGTCGCATTCGAGAGTTAGTGTATCTTCATTCTAGTTAGAATTTGATAGTAGCAATTGCATTCCTTTTCATTTTAGTTTCATCTTTAACCTGCAGCAACGGTTTGAGTGCTAGATCCCAACAGGGCCAGCACCCCTTCAGGAAATATCTAAAGTGATAGGGTTGGTCCAAGAAAACTGCACCTTAAAGCCCAAAAAAGAACATAAAGTTTGCTCTTGCCCCATGCGGTTTATAATTTATACGTACTTCCAGTTCCAGGGTATTTGATAAAATCTCATGCTTCCTCCTTCGTTTGGGACTGCGGCTATCCACGCGGTTGGCTGGAGTCCCAAACGCAACTTTGCTAGGTCCCATGAAGTTTCCTGTCCGAACACTTATTCCTGGAGCGAATGCCTCAGCTGGACTCACGTTCCCAACATCTGGACAAGAGCCCTGATATTAAAGCTGCTGGATATTTCAGTGCATCTATTACATATTAAGCAGCATTCTGAGTTTTGGGTGAATCTGAATCGACATCAACATCAACATCAACATCATCCATGGACTCAAGTTGGACTCTGCTATGGAAATAACCCTTCACTCATGATCAATGTGATGAATGGTAGACCCTAGAATATGGGTATTGCTAAATTGGCTCTCTTTGGCTTTGAAAGATTGAGAGATGAGTATCATGGTTGCCTATGGCTAACCACACCTGGACAAGAGCCCTGATATTAAAGCTGCTGGATCCTTCAGTGCATCCATTATATATTCAGCAGCATTCTGAGTTTTGAGTGAATCTGAATCGGCATCAACATCATCCATGGACTCAGCTATGGAAATAACCCTTCACTCATGGTCAATGTGATAGATGGTAGGCCCTAGAAGATGGGTATTGCTAAATTGGCTCTCTGGCTTCGAAAGATTGAGAGATGAGTATATCATGGTTGCCTATGGCTAACCAAAAAGCAAAGAATACAGAACAGGTCCTGAAAAGCACTGGACCTGCCTTCCCTTGGCTGCTGTGCTTCAGCAGTGTAAATGATGCTCATGTCCCCAAAGAAGGCTAAATGGCGGCTTTTTTACCTTTTTTTTTTTTTCCTGCTCGAACTGATGCATCTGTCAGTGGTGTTGCCTGTCGCAAGATGTTACTAATAATTTGGATAAAAATTTCTCATGCTTCAGTCATTTCATTTGCAAACGCTGATCTATGTGCATCATCCCCGGGGCTAAAAGCTTAAAAACCGGACAATTAAACAGAGCCTAGCGAGAGAGCAATCTATCACCAAAAATCTAAAATTTATCTGGTCCACACCGAACTTTAACTACTTACAATGACCTCCCACTTAGAATTTTCCCTCTCTGCACTTCTTGCTCATGTCAAGAAAGATGCAATAGAGTAGAAAATTTTTACAGGTCTTTCTACAAAAACGTGGGCAATACAATACCAATCGACAATAAAAAAATCAAGGATTAATTGCTACAAATGCCTAGTAAAATAGAACTTTAAACTGTCTCAGCGAGCTGCTTCGACAGTATAATATACAAACCATCCATGAAACGGGAGATAATCAAGGCTCATTTCAGGCCTTCTCAGTCACCCGCTGCCATTTTCTTCGACAGGGGAGCCTTCTAGGAAAGATTGTTTCTCCACTTTACCAGCAGTGTTCTCGCTATGATTTGCAAGATCATTGTACATCTTCATAGAAGCCTTAGAGAATTCAGTCAAGGACTCAAAAACTCTCGAAAATCCTATCTGAAACCCACTTAGTGTGATCCTTTGTGTTTCTTTCACGTAGTTGTGGTGTTTTTCCTTCTCTACATCCAGCTTCTTCCTAAACATGTCCAACTGATCTTTCTTCTCTGTCAAGTGTTCGCGCCGGTTTTCTGCATCTGGCTCAGGTTTATATTCTATAAGTTCAGATTCAAGAAACCTGGTCTCTACCTTCTGGAATGACGTGGTTCTTCTGTCGAGTTCTCTTGCTAGACTGTCAACTTTCCTCTTCTGTAGCTGTTCCTCCCCTTGCTGAGCCCACAAAGCCTTCATATCTTTCAAGAAGCTTTTAATTGCAAAGGATACTGCCTTGTCTGGTAACTTATCCATAGAAGACAACCAATCATGGCAAGTCCCAAGTAACGGGGGACCAACTGCTCGATAAGGCGCTGCTGAACTCCTGACCCTGGAGCAGAACTCATTTTCAGGTATTATGAACATGCTTAACCAACCATGAAGAGCTCCAACATATGCCTTTTGTGCTGCAACATACTCTATAAAGCATGCACGCCAATTCAGAAGCTCAGCCTTGAGCTGAAGTGTCGCCAGCCGGTGCAAGTCATTGCAGAATTTTTCATGTGTGGGGCTGGCAAAAGATTTTACTTCGAAAAGAATCTTGTTCTGGGTTTCATGGGATTCCAACATAATCTTCCAGGTGTGTGTTAGGCTGCACATAGAGGAAGATAAGTGAAAAAAACAGGAAGACACGGAATGAAAACTTGAACAGAATTGCTTTAGTTTCTATAAGCAACTTCCTTACCCTTTTAACAGTTCTACAATTTGAGGCTGCAGTTCTTCATCTCTTAATTTCTCGATTCTCTTAGAAATTGATTCAGCACTTCGAATTGCAACCAAGATCCTAGCATATAAATCTTTTACTGCAGCTCTGGTCTTGTCCATGGTAAGTTCATCATCTCCCCTGACATCCTGGTTTCTCAGTCGTGAACACTTCTTTTCATATATTTTTCTTGTGCTGTCTCCTGCCTGAGGAACAATAAAAACAAACTCAGGTTTATATAAGAGATAACAAAATTTGGTTCTCTAAATTTGGTTTATACAAGAAATGTAACCCTTTGATGTTCAAATTGATCTTGATTTATAGCAATTTTCATGGATACAAAGAAGCCGTGATGCAATCTTAATGAACAAACTATGAAGACCAAGAAAACAGTTAGGTGGTAGTGACTTACCTTGACCTCTTCATAGAGCTTCTTTTCCCAAGCATACAACCTTCCAAGTGTTAGTGAATGGCTTCCTGAATCCATTCCTCCATAATCATCAAAGAGATCATTTTTATATTCTGTCCAAGTAGAAGAGCCTTTCGAACTGGATGCTACAAGGCTCTTACATGATGATGGCTTTGATGAAGTGGACCGATGCCATGTAATAGCTTGGATTAGTTTTGTTGAGTTCTCTGCGTTCATATGACATGGTGATTAGTTTTGTGAGGTTGATATCAGCCACATAAATATCGAGTAATTAGGAGGAATGTTCATCTGTTAATGTATCACATAAGATAGAAATAAAACGGGGGACAGATATAGCATTGTCCCAGTTTGATAAATTAGTGGAACAAGCGAATCTCAGACCCACTCGCAAAAAAAGCTAGGGATGAGGATTCCCAAAAATTTTCATGCCTGTTTTTGGAATTTTCCTTCGCAGGATATACTTTAGACCTCCTATCATTACTAGCAATTGTTGTATGAAGTTTGCTTATACATATTCTCAAATTATGATTCTATTCGTTACATTACATTACATTACATGCTAACTAACAAAGGGAGGGAGTCTTTTCAATAGAAGAACTTGCCCTTTTTAAGTATCAGACAAAATGAGGATCACTGTAGATCTTTTCAATATTGAAATAAAAAAGTCGAGTGGGATAAATAAAAGATTACCAAAAGCAATAGAAGAATAAAGATAGAAAAGAATTCAAGCAAAAAGAAAGAAAGAAATCATAGCATGCCAGGACAGATTAGTTCAAGAAAGTAAGCAAAGGCATCTGGTAGCTTAATCTGCATGATTTAGATACAGTAATGAAAATCATTATTCTAAGGAAGAGGAAGAAGATTCACATGGTAATTAGTTAGAAATCACTTACATAACCATGAAAACATAACAAAATAGATACCCCACCTTTAATTTCCTCCAAGCCAGACTGCAAGAAAACTTTATTAGCCTCAAGCATCCTTGACACATCTTTGCCAGAATCATAAGCCCTAATGAAATGGTCCTCAATATCCTTCAAAGCATCCAATAACTCCCTCCCTCTCTCTGGTGTATCAATGACTGTAAGTCCCTTCTGCTCACCTTGGCTCCCATCACCACCTCCATCAACTACCTTGACCACATTACCTCCACTGTCCCCAAGATCTCCTTTCCCTTTCTCTTCAACAACTATCACATTTTTCTCTTCCTCTTCTCTATCTCCTTCTAGGTCAGGAATCCCTTCCTCTTCCCTCACAGCCCTCAAATCATCATCAGAACTTCTCCTGTAACCACTTATAATCTCTGGCCTCGTGCTAGTATTAAAAGGGTTAAAGAAATCCCACCCAAAATCCCTCTGAGGTGACTGTGGTGGTGGTGGCATTTGCATATAATAGTACCCATAACTTTGTTGTGCATGTTCCTCTCTCTTCATGACGTCTTCTTTATTACCCTCTTCCTCGTGATCACTGCAGTCTGAAGAAGATATTGTTGAAGAACCACAAGACTCACAAGCAATGGCTTCTTCATGTGTTGTTGACTCGGATGGTCCTTGTTGAAGAAACATTGGGTTTCTTATCGCATTTTTTTCTTCACTTGGTGGTGGAGATGGGCAAGGAGGAGGGAAAGAAATGAGAAATGGTGAAGCTGGGGAAGAATGTCTAGCTACAAAAAGCTTTATACCTGCTGCTACTGCATAGAGAGATTGATAATATCTACAATGCGCCTCTGCTAGTGCATGTCTTCTCTCTACAGCAAGGTTCAACTGGCGCTTCCTCTCTCGACAGATAGATACAACCTCTTCTTCTTCTAGCTTGGAAGCAACACATCCCATTGTTTCACTTTATTAAAGCTGAAAGTTTCTTCTCGGTGTGTGCGGGTGTGTGTATGCTTTGGCTTCTATATAGGCGTGGATGCAACTTTTAGAGAAATGGAAGAACGTAAAGAGAGAAAGGTTGTTTTTTGAGAGAATCTGTGTATGCTTTAAGGATAAAAAAGGAAGTGGGGCTGGGCCAAAATGGATTTTATGTAGTTTTTAACAGCGGTTATATACATGTAGAGCAGAAAATGTTGCTTTTGGAGATGTTTTGGGGTGTCCCAGTTCATCTTCTTTTGCAAAAGAATGGTGATTTTCTGCAAGAAACTTGCTTAAAAATGAATTGGCAGAAAGATTAGTTTTTGTTTAAAAGATAACACAAAAGAAGAAGAAAAAAGTGGATGTTGTGGTACCGAATCTATCTATTTATTGTATCAAACTAAAAATGGCTTAACATTATAGCAGAGAATGTGGAGAGAGAGAGAGAGAGAGAGATGTTCTTCTGGTTGAGCTAAGAAGCTATTCAAAAAGAAATGAATAGGAAAGGGAGAAAGCCCTTCTTGGTTTCTGCTAAACTGGTTTTAGAGGTGATTTTTGAACTCTTAACAAGCTACCAGCCTACCACTGGCTTGAGAAAGAAAGAAAGAAAGAAAATGGAGAGGGAGGAACAAACTAGTCTAGTTGATACAGGCTGCAGGGTATATGGCAGTGGCTAAAGAAGGTAGGGGCTCGAGAAAGAGAGAGAGGAGATGGCGGTGTCCTTGTGTTTGGTAATTTGCACTCAAATGAGTTGGCCTGCATCAACGGCAAAACCAAAACCTCACTCTTTAAAACAATTAATGAAAGTTCTGCTAGTAAATTTAGCAGAGATTTTTAGAGGGAAGGACCAGGACACACACCTGGGGGCTTGGGACAGACAGGTGAGTCAAATGGACAGTAATTTACTGTTAAAAGGATTGTGACTACTGAGGCCAGATAGAGAGAGAGAAAGATGG
>Ga0307511_10008470_pt1 | contig 10286 bp, 4 predicted proteins | sample 13_EM_MG_FD_200266 | JGI IMG/M metagenome (GOLD analysis project Ga0307511, IMG submission 200266) | Populus trichocarpa ectomycorrhiza microbial communities from riparian zone in the Pacific Northwest, United States - 13_EM | ecosystem: Host-associated > Plants > Roots > Unclassified | place... | reverse complement strand
TTCGTGCTGGCAGTGCGAAAACCCGATGTGCATGCTCGATTGTCCGCCGGACGCCATCGTGCGCGATCCGCGCGGCGAGGTTTACATCAAGAGCAATTGCATCGGATGTGGCAATTGCGAGCGAAATTGCCCCTACGACAATATTTTCATGGTCCACAAGGAGCCGAAGAAGTCGATCTTTTCCTGGGTGGCTTCGCTCCTAGGGCGCAGTCCTAAAGAAGATATTGAGCAGACCGTGGCCGTGAAATGCGACCTGTGCCGTGAAATCAAGGGCGGACCAGCGTGCGTGCGCAGTTGTCCGACGGGAGCGGCTATTCGATTGACGCCAGAGGAGTATCGATCGACGTTGGAGGAATTGGTGATCACGCGGGGCGAGAGGTAAGGCCGTATGCCGATAGCCCGAAGCGGCGTGATCTGGCGCCGCATCTTCTTCCTCTTGCTGCTCGCCTCGATCGCGTCGTTCATCTCCTACACGCGACAGGAGTTTCCGCACGGCGGTTCGCGATGGGGATTGATCTACGGGAGCGTCGGATTCGTTCTCTGCTACCTGCTGGCGTTTTTCGGAATTCGTAAGCGTTGGTATCGCTCCACATTCGGCACAGTGGAGCAGTGGCTTCAATCGCACATTTACCTCGGCGTTTTCGTTCTCATCATCCTGATTTTTCACACCGGCGGACGTTTCAACGACAAAGTGGCCGTAACGACGTTGATTCTTGTGGCCATCGTCGTCTTGAGTGGCATTTTCGGCGCAGTTCTTTATCTCATCGTGCCGCGGCTGTTGACTGAGGTCGAATCGAATCTCACAGTCAACGAGATCTCCGAACAGCTCAATCAGCTTGGCAAGCAAATGGCCCGCATCGCCTCCGGGAAATCCGCCCCATTCCAGCGCATTTACGACCAGCTCATTCGCGAACTGGCCCCGGGATGGCTGGCCGGATGGCGTCTTCTTTTCTCCCGTATGCGCCGCGGCAAAGCACCGCTCGCCGACTGGACGAATCTTCTGAGCCTCGTGCAAAAGGACGAACAGGAAGAACTGCGCCAACTCCTCGTCGTATCGCGCCAGCGCAAAGAGCTGCTAATCCGGTTGATGTATCAGCAGCGCTACAAGAACATCCTCGAATTCTGGCTCTACATCCACGTCCCGTTCACGATTCTCCTGTTGCTATTGGCGATCATTCACGTCGTGGCCGTGTTTTATTACGGGAGGGTAGTGTGGTAGCTGAGGGCCGACCGTGAGTTTCGTAATCCAACGCGCCTCCGGCCGCGGACTGGCCCTCACCCAGGTCCGTTCGAACATCCTGCGCATCGGACGCGGAACAAATGCCGAGCTCCGCTCCGAAAACCCCGCCGTCGCGCTCGAACATGCCGTCATCGAAGGTGACGACAACGGCTACACGATCACCGACAAGGGAAGCATCACCGGCACCTACGTCAACCGCCGGCCGGTGGAGACGGCGCGGCTTGCTGCGGGCGACGTCATCGAGATCGGCGACCTGCGCATCGCGATCCAGGTCCTCGAGCCGGGCAAGCCGCTCTTCATGCGCGTCAGCTCCACGTCATCGACATCCGGGCCGATCATCGGCGACGAAGACGAAGAAGAAGCGGCCGCTCCGAGCGCCCAACGCGGCGGCACGCTCAAAGCGCCGCGGGTCGATTATGCCGGCGTTTTTCGCCTCAAACGTCCCGGCCTGACTAAGGTTTCGGTTGTCGCCATCCTGCTGATCCTTGCGCTCATAGCCGTCGCCGAGATTACCAAGCCCGAGCAGCAGAGCGCCTTCATGCCGGGCGGAATCTCGTCCGCGCACGCGCGCGCGAAGGACGCCAACGGTGAATCGATTGCCAAAAACTGCGCGGCATGCCATGACCCGTGGCGGGGCGTCCCCGAAACCGGGTGTACTCAGTGCCACGGCAAGCTGCCGCATGCGGACAATCAGACCGGCGCGCCGTCCTGCGCCGACTGCCATTCCGAGCATCGCGGCATCGCCAAACTCGCCGCCGCGGCCGACGCTACCTGCGTCTCCTGCCACGGCAACATCCTCGATCACCTCACCAACCCGGCCGCGCCTCGATCGCCCGACCGCCTCAGCATCGTTTCCTTCGGCGACAAACATCCCGAATTCACTCCGCGCAACGATCCTGACACGCTCCTTTTCAATCACGCCCTTCATCTCAAAGCCGGCGGCATCTTCAACGGCGAAGGCCGTCGCGAAGAGCTGCAGTGCACCGGCTGCCACAAACTCATTGAGACGAAGGGGAAAGTCGATCCCGCCCCGGTCACCTTCCGCAACAACTGCCAGCGATGCCACAAGCTGACCTTCGATCCGCGGTTCCCCGACGTCGAAGTCCCGCACGGCGGCGACTCCGGCATCGTCTACGGATTCGTGCTGGCCACCTACGCCGGCAATCGCGACATCGCCGGCAAGAGTCCCGACGAAGTGCGGCGTATTCTGACCACCCGGCCGCAGGTCGCTCCCGACGAACGAGCCGTCCTCAACGTCGAGCAGGTCATCAAGACCAAGTGCAGCAAGTGCCACCTTCTCGATCGCACCAAGGGACGCATCGTGGCCAAGCCGCCCGAAATCCCCACCCGCTGGCTCTTCACCGGCAAGTTCACCCACACCCAGCATCGCAACATTTCGTGTGAGGCCTGTCACGAAACGGCGCGCCGGAGCACTAGAACATCAGACGTTCTGATGCCGTCGCGTAAGAACTGCACGGGATGCCATGGCGGGCAGCCGGCAAAAACATCCAGTAGCTGTGCGACTTGTCATGAGTATCATGAACGTTCGAAGGTTCTCATGATGCAAATGGCGCCTGCCTTTCGGAAAGGCACGCCCACTGCGATGAGGATGCTCGGAGGCGGATCGCGGATGATCGAAACGGTTCTTCTGTGGGCAATCGTCCTGCTGCTGGTAGTCGTTCTCCTGCCGATCGGTTTGGCGTTCTATCAGCGCATCCGGACCGGGACGGCCGACCGCTCCGCCGCGGCGCGAGCCCCCGCCGCAGCGCCGGCTGCGAAGATCCCCGCGCTGAAGGCCAGCGATGCCCCGCCGCCCGCTCCTCCGGCTGCACCTGCAGCTTCTCCCTCGAAGCCGGTTGAGGTCACGCAGCTCGCGGCCGTTCCTGCCGAACCGGAGGGGAGCGGAACGGAAATGGTGGAGTGGTACGGCATGCTGCAATGCACCAGCGGCGCGCTGGAAGGACAGCACTTCATCATCGAGAAGGACGGCATCTACATCGGCCGCGATCCGGCCATGTCGCAGATCGCCATCTCCGACAATCGCATCTCCAAGCGCCATCTGCGCATCGTTCCGCGCGATGGCAAGGTGATGGCCATCGATCAAAACTCGACGAACGGTACGTTCCTCGGCAAGGCCGGCGGCGAACGGATCACAGAGATTCAGCTCCGGCGAGGCGACGTCCTCGTGCTCGCCGACAACGCGGCAACGTTCGTGTATCAGATCTAGACAATCGGGGGAGGGACGCGGATGCGCCTGAGTCTCACGTCGATGCTCCTGTTCGCCGTTGCGACCGCGTGCCTGGCGCAGGAGCCGGTTCCCGACACGCCGCAAGCCGAGGCGCTTCCGACGGCGTGCATCGACGGCGCGTTCGGAACGGCGACGCAGGCATCATTCGCAACACTGACCGCAGCCGATGTTGACTCGATCGTCAAAGCCGCCGCTTCGGCGATTAACGCCGACACCGCCACGATCGCCGTCGTCGATCGCGCCGGCCGTGTGCTGGCGCTTTTCCGTCAGCCGCATGCCGATCCGGCCAATGACGATCGCGCCGTTGGCGTCGCTCGCACCGCAGCGTTTTTCAGCCACAACATGGCGCCGCTTTCGTCACGGACTGTGCGGTTCATTAGCGGCGTTCACTTTCCGCCCGGCGTCATCAACGCTCCGAATGCCGCGCTCTACGGCATCGAGAACACCAACCGCGGCTGCGACCTCCACATGATCTTCAACGGAACAAAGGATGTCCCTCCGGCGCGCTCGACGAACGGCAAGCCGTGCAATGCCTTCGACGCGTCCGGCTGCGGACCAGGCATCGTCACCGGCAAACAGTTGCCGGATGACGGACCGTATCCGCAGTCGGTCGGCAATCGCATCGTTAACGCCGGCGGCATTCCGCTCTATCGAATCCTAGATGCCAGTCGCGCCAGTGAAGGTCTGATCCGGGATGGAAAAGTGATCGGCGGCATCGGCGTCGTTGGCATCGATGGCGATTCCCAGCGCGCCGAGTTCGCAGCAGTGACAGGCGCGTTTGGCGCGCTCGGCTCGGCTGCCGGTCCGATCGCGCCCGTGCCGCAGTATCCGCTGCCGTTCCCTGGCAACGTCTTCATTGACGGCATCCGCCTTCCCTTTCTCGGAGCGGACCAGCGCCTGCGTTTCAACAACGACGGCCTTCCGATCGGTCTCGAACCGCTCGACGGCACCTCGGCCGGCAACACGAACGGGACGTACGTGATCGCCGCGAGCGCCGGCGGCTGTGCCGACAACGAGTACCTCGCCGGTCCTGTTGCTGGTTCGACATTGTCGCAATCGGCAGTCGACGCAATCGTGCAACGCGCCATCGCCGCGGCGAAGAAAACGCGCGGCATCATCCGCCTTCCGCTGAACAGCTACGCGCGGATGGTCATCGCAGTCGCCGGCGTCGACGGCACGATTCTCGCGCTCTATCGCATGCCCGACGCCACCGTCTTTTCGATCGACGTCGCCGTGGCCAAGGCGCGCAACGTGATCTGGTTCAGCAGCGGACACGATCTGAGCGGCGTCGGTGCCGCAACCGCCGTCACCAACCGAACCATCGGCTTCGGCGCGCAGCCGCTCTACCCGCCGGGCATCGACTCAAAAGTCTTCAACGTCGGGAACGGCCCGTTCTACAACCTTTTCCTCCACGACCTGGCCACGCCGTGCAGCCAGGGATCGCAACCTGCAAACGCCAATCAGAACGGCATCGTCTTCTTCGCCGGCGCCACGCCGCTCTACGAAAACGGCAAACTCGTCGCCGGCCTCGGCGTCAGCGGCGACGGCGTCGAGCAGGACGACTACGTCACCTACCTCGCCGCCGGGAACCTTCTCCCGCCGACGAAGACCTGGGCCGATCAGCTCAAGATCAACGGCGCGCGCCTGCCGATGTTCAAGTTCCCCCGCAGCCCCGAGGGCGTAACCGAGTGCGGAGGAAAATCGTGCTCGTAGTGAAGCGTAGCGCCGGCGGCTCGCCGGCTGGACCGCCGGCGGCTCGCCGGCGCTTCATCGTCGTCGCGCTACTCCTCCTCGCCACCTCGACATTCGCCCAGCCATCCGGAATCACGATCAACGACGACCAGCCGCTGTACGCCGAGGGCGTTCCGTTCATGCTCGGCGGAACGTCATTACCCGGCGCCGTCATCGCCATCACCATCGAACAATCCGGCAACGGACAAACCACCGCCGATCAGACAGGACACTGGACGCTGATCTGGACCGCGCCAGTGAAAACGGGAACGTGGACCATCACCGCCACATCCGGCGGCGTCACCGCCACCCAACTGCTGCGCGTCCAACTTCCCGGCAACCTGCAGCGCCAGTCGAGTATCGAGCCGGTGCTCCGTTACGGTACGCCCGAACTTCCCAATCCCGACACCTATCAGGAGATGACCGACCGGTGGCGCATCACGCCGCCGCCGTACGAGCTGACCGACAAACCGAAAGCGCGCGCCGTTCGCAAGCGCATCATCGACAAGGAAGGGGCCACGCTCGATCCCTACAACCAGAACCTCCTCAAAGGCGACCTGCCGATTTTCGGGAAGGACTGGTTCCTCAATCTCACCGCCATCAGCGACACGCTGGCCGAGTCGCGCACGCTGCCGACGCCGTCGGGCGTCAGCGCCGTCCGGCCGGGATCGACCGGTTTCTTCGGCAGGGACAACCAGAATCTCTTCACCGAAACCGTCATCGCCTCCTTCGATCTCTTTCAGGGCGATACCGCATTCAAGCCGATCGAGCAGCGCTACAAAGTCACGCTGATCGGCAATCTCAATTACGTTCACCTTCGCGAAGACGGCCTGGTCAAACCCGACGTACGCCGCGGTACGACACGCACCGATACTCACCTTTCATTGCAGGAGTTCTTCTACGAACGAAAGATCCAGGACCTCTCGCCGAACTACGATTTCGTCTCCTTCCGTGCCGGCTCGCAGCCGTTCAACAGCGACTTCCGCGGTTTCATCTTCAACGACACAAACCTCGGCGTTCGTCTCTTCGGTAACTATGCGTCGAACCGCTATCAGTACAACCTGGCTGCTTTCGATCGGCTGGAGAAGGACACCAACTCCGGCCTGAACACGATGCAGCTCCGCGATCAGAAGGTCGTCATCGCCAACCTCTACTGGCAGGACTTTCTCGTCCATGGCTACACGCAGCAGTTCAGCATGCACTTCGTTCGCGACGACGCGTCGTTCCACTTCGATCGCAACGGGGTCCTCGTGCGTCCCGCGCCGGCCGGTGTTTTCACGCCGCACCAGATTCGCGCCGCGTACCTCGGCGAGTCAGGGCTCGGGCACATCGGCCGGTTCAACGTCGATCACGCCGTCTATTACGTTTTCGGTCACGACGATCTGAATCCGATCGCCGGTCCGGATCCGGAGCTGCGTGATCGTAATGGCGTTCGCATCGGCGCAGGGATGGCCGCGCTCGAGGTTTCTTACGATCGCGACTGGCTTCGTCCGCGACTGGCTTTTTTTTACGCCTCGGGCGACCGCAATCCGCGCGATCGCAACGCCCGCGGCTTCGACGCAATCTACGACAGCCCCAACTTCGCCGGCGGCGGCTTCTCCTTTTTCAATCGCCTCGGTATTCGCCTGGCGGGCAGTGGGGTAGCTCTTGTGGAGCGCGGCTCGCTGCTAACCAGTCTTCGCAGTTCGAAGGACGAAGGACAGCCGAACTACGTCAATCCCGGCGTGCAGATTGCCAGTGCCGGAGTCGACATCGACGTCACGCCGCGGATGAAAGCGATCGTCACCGCGAACTACATCCGCCTCGATGCCACCGAGCCGGTCGAGGCCATTCTTTTTCAGGGCAACATCCACAAGACGATTGGCACCGACATCTCCGTCGGTCTTCGCTATCGTCCGCTGCTCAACCAGAACTTCGTCATCGTCGGTGGCGCGGCTGCACTTCTGCCGGGCCGCGGATTCAAAGACATTTACGAGAAAGACCACCCGCTGTACCACGTCTTCACGAACGTGATTCTGACCTTCTGATGAAACGGATAACGATCGCTCTCGCCGCAGTTGCCGTCCTCGCGCTGGCCGTGATCCGGATCCGCGCGCAGTCGGCTCCCGATCTCCCGCCGCTGATGCGCCAGACGCAGGCCGAAGCGGACAAGAAGAGCGCGGGATGCCTCACTTGTCATGCAGGCATCGAACCGATGCATGCCTCAGCGGCAGTGAAGCTGGGCTGCACCGATTGCCACGGTGGCGACGCGAACGCGCGCACGAAGGACGCTGCGCACATCAAGCCGCTGCATCCTGAGTTCTGGAAGACCTCGGCCAATCCGCAGCGCAGCTACGCAGCTCTTTTGAACGAGCCGCCGGAGTTTGTGAAGTTCATCAATCCCGGCGATCTACGCGTTTCGCAGGAGACGTGCGGCGGCTGTCATCAACGCCAGGTCAACGCCGTTCCGCGCAGCACGATGACGACGTCCGCGGTCTTTTGGGCTGCGGTCAGCTACGCCAACGGACTGTTTGGCCGAAAGCAGGGACTCCTCGGCGAGAGCTACAACCGCGCCGGCAATGCGTCGTCCATCAAACCTGCAACGCCGCCGACGCCGGAACAGATCGCCAAAGGTGCGCTGCCGATTCTCCTTCCGCTGCCGCGATGGGAAGTGACACAGCCGGGCGAATACTTCCGCGCCTTCGAGCGCGGCGGCATCACCGGCACTACATCCTTCCCCGACATCGGCAATCCAAGCCCCGAGGGGGAAGCGGGCAAGCCGGACATCAGGCTTGGAAATCGTGGACGCGGAACAGGGCTGCGCATTTCGCCGGCGCTCATCAACCTGCACAAGACGCGGCTCAACGATCCGCATCTCTCGTTCCTCGGTACGAACGATCATCCCGGCGATTACCGCTCGTCAGGCTGCACCGGATGCCACGTCGTCTACGCCAACGATCGCGATCCGCTGCACTCCGCCGGCTACGGCCAGTACGGCAACACGGGTCTTTCCATCACCGGCGACAAATCGATTCCCAAGAATGAGCCGGGCCATCCGTTGCGCCATCAGTTCACGCGCGCCGTGCCGACCAGTCAGTGCATGTCGTGTCACATGCATCAGCCGAATTCGTTCGTGAACACTTACCTCGGCTACACGATGTGGGACTACGAGACCGATGCCGAGCTGCTCTGGCCGAAGAAGCAAAAGTACCCGACCGAAGCCGAAAAACGCGCCTCGCTCGATGCCAATCCCGAGGGGGCGGCGGCGCGAGGACTGTGGAGCGATGAGAAGTTCCTGGAGAACGTGTCCAGCCTCAACTCACAGGCCAAGAACACGCAGTTCGCCGACTACCACGGCCACGGCTGGAACTTCATGGCCGTCTACAAACGCGACCACAAAGGCAACCTGCTCGATGCTGATGGCAAGATCGTTCCGTTCGACGATCCGGCGAAGTTCAGCAAGGCCGTTCACCTGCAGGACATCCACCTCGAGAAGGGGATGCACTGCGCCGATTGCCATTTCTCGCAGGACGAGCATGGCAACGGACAGATCTACGCCGAGTACGGCAACAACATCGAGATCGAATGTCAGGATTGCCACGGCAACGTGAATGCGTACACGAATCTGCGCACGTCCGGCCCGGCCGCGCCAGCCGGCGGGACTGACCTTCGCTTTGGAACGACGCCATTTGGTCAGCGTCGTTTCATCTGGGTCAACGGCAAGCTCTATCAGCGCTCGATGCTCAATCCCGGCATGCAGTGGGAAGTGATCCAGGTCAAAGACTCGATCACTCCCGGCAACGCGCATTACAACGAACGAAGCGCGTATGCGAAGACGATCCAGCGCGACGGAACATGGGGCGCCGGCACGAACCTGGCGCACGCCGACGCCAAGCTGACCTGCTACGCCTGCCACACCTCGTGGATGACCTCCTGCTCCGGCTGTCATTTGCCGCAGGAACAGAATGCAAAATCCGAAGTTCACCACTACGAGGGAGGCGAAACGAGAAACTACGCCTCCTACAACCCGCAGGTCATTCGCACGGACGCCTTCATGCTCGGCGTCAACGGCACGACGAAGGGCCATCGTCTTGCGCCGGTGCGATCGTCGTCGGCGCTCGTTCTCAGCTCGACGAATGCATTGCGTGATCGGATCTACATCCAGCAGCCGCCGATCTCCGCGCCGGGATATTCGAGTCAGGCTTTCAATGCCCACGTTCCGCACACCGTCCGCTCGCGCGAGACGCAGAGCTGTGGGAGCTGCCATGTCACGAACGAGAACGACAACAACGCCTGGCTCGCGCAGGTGCTGCTGCAGGGAACGAACTTCGTCAACTTCATCGGTCGCTATGCCTACGTCGCGGAGGGGAAGGGCGGATTCGAGGGCATCTGCGTTACGGAGTGGGACGAGCCGCAGACCGTCATCGGATCGTCGCTGCATCGCATCGTCTATCCCGACTACTACGCCAAGCACCAAGCCAACAAACTGGAGTTGCAGACCGCGCACGAACATCACGGTGACTCGCGCTCGCTGCAACTGCGCGGCGAGTTTCTCTACAGCGCGAATGGCGAGGAAGGGCTGGTCGTCTACGACGTCGCCAACATCGACAACAAGGATTTCTCCGAGCGGATCGTGTCGCAGCCGGTCTCCCCTGTTGGCCAGAAGACGTTCGTGAAGACAAAATCCGCTTCGGCCGTGGCATTGCCGACGACGATGCCAGTCGCGCCCACGCGGCAGACGCAGTTCATTGCCGAGAATGAAGAACAGCCGATTCACCCGCTTTACAAATACGCCTACGTTGCCGATCGCGAAGAGGGCTTGATCCTCGTTGATGTGACGACGTTGTCAGACGCCAATCCTTCGAACAACTTTCTCACGCGCGCCGTCACCTTCAATCCCGGCGGCGCGCTCAACGGCGCACGATCGATCTACGTCGCCGGACGCTGGGTCTTCATCGGCGCGGAGAACGGAGTGGTCATCGTCGACATCGACAGGCCGCTCACGCCGCGCATCGTGGCCACGATTCCGGAGCTGAAGAATGCCAGCGGAATCGGCGTGCAATTTCGCTATGCCTTCGTCACCACTGC
>Ga0307511_10008469_pt1 | contig 10287 bp, 8 predicted proteins | sample 13_EM_MG_FD_200266 | JGI IMG/M metagenome (GOLD analysis project Ga0307511, IMG submission 200266) | Populus trichocarpa ectomycorrhiza microbial communities from riparian zone in the Pacific Northwest, United States - 13_EM | ecosystem: Host-associated > Plants > Roots > Unclassified | place... | reverse complement strand
CCGCCTTTCGAAAAAGGATTAGGTGCTACCCAAATCCCACATATCAAAGGGAAAGCCGTGAAGGACAAACGTACATTTAGAGAAATACGCAACGATGACCTGTGGTAATACCCAGTGTACGAGATGATGAATATCATATTTCCTGGGATGTCAAAGGAGGCTAAGCAGCGACGACTAATGGAGACAGAGTAGTGCTGGGCGATTGGTACGTGAGTGGAGGGAGCTTAAGGTTGTGGCCATTTTTGTATATTTGTGCAATGAAGATAGGTAGTGAGTGAGGTTGGGCAATGAAGTACAGTCATGTTAGCTTTTATAAAGTGCAGGAACATCGACATTTAGGCTCTGTTTTAGTGTGCCGGAATCTGTACAATGAGCTAGGTGACAGTTTGCAACCAATATGGAGATTAATAGCCGTAAAGTAGCAAAATCTGTCCGTGACAAGGAGCGAGGATCTGTGACAAGAACGATAATTCATGATGGTTCGCATATCGAGTAACGGGTGCCAGAAAGCTCAGAAGAGTAGAAAATGGTGTCAGAAGAGTAGAAAATGGTGATGAGAGGTAATTACAAGGTAGCAAATAATAAACAAGTGGTGCCAACAATCTGTGACAGTTGAAAATGATCCATGACAGGTAAAAATAGTCCGTGACAGATGGAAGGAAGGCGTGGCTGGTAACAACAAACCAGAAACAGGGAGTGTGAATATGTCCAATAGGGCCAATGGGTAGAGTATGGCAGAAGGGGCAAGGATAGGAAAATACCAAGGAGATATGAGCCTTGGCGAGTAATCGGTAGCTCACCGATTAATCGCAAGACGAGTTGAGGAAGCAAAAAGCCAACTCGGCAAGTTGCAAGGAGCCCAAAACTCGATCGCCGGGGCGAGTCTTGGTGACTCGGGCCAAGTTGTACTCGACCCGTGGATCACACTACCAATAATCTATCTATCTCTCTCATTCCTGAAGAAATAACAATGGTTTCCCGTGGCTGTATCAACTTCAAGCACAACAACTGCAACTACAACAAGTGCATAGGCCGTGATGAAAGGCTCTTTCACCACCCCTCTTGTCTCTATCTCGACGACGAGAACGACAGAGACTAAGAAGACTACGATGAAATAAAAAAAAAAGAAAAGCAATCAGATGAGGATACCCTCTCCACTATACCCTAGAAATTTTTGACAGGTATGAGTTCGATCCTCACCCCCATATTGTTGAACTTGATCAATTAAATGGTTATCATTACATTAGCAGTCCTGCAGATGATACCTCTTCAGTTACCAATGCTGATAATATTCCTGCCATTACTATGGATATCGTTAATAATGCTTGGGAATCCTACAAGTAGTATCAAAAGCAATATAATACGGATTCTCACGACAACTACTGCTGCTCGCAAAGTAGCTCGCAACAGAATGGGAACGCCTATTTTCCCACCACCAGATGCTCAGTTTGCGGAACTTATGGACATGGATGTCTAGACTGTACTCTAACGGAGGCCATTTATCAGAAGCAGAAGGAATTCCAGTCGAGTCAGTGAGACTCATGTAAAATAAAAGCTACCACTATCCCTCCTAACAACACCCCCTCCCCTAAGACTCCTGATATTGACATTCTGGATCTTAATATCAAAGAAGCTACAAACCGTACTCACATGTCAACTGTGGAAGAATGGGCAATTTTGCACGCACCTATTGCTTGCCACGACCCATTAGATCAGCAACCCAAACAAAACAACCTATGGGACTACAACATCAAGATCGTACCAGATGGGGAAAGACGCTCCTTCCTCTCAACCGCAGTCCCCACCAAATCACAATGCAACGCAGCTTCTGGAGAAGCTAGCGAATCAAATCAAGGTCATAACACCTTCCTATTCCCCACTACAGCTATGAGATATATGCTAGGAGTGGGATTTATGCACCAATAACACCACACAACCAGCGAGAAGAACAATCTTGCTCATAATCCTCAACTACAGAAGAAGACGTCAATTCCTCCTGCACCTACTACAACTCGTGGGTACAACTTCTGTAAAGGCGAGAGACACTATGTATCAACATGCGAGACCAAACGTAAGGCAGACTCAAACCTCATCTATAGAATCGTACTAGCAGTCATTATGGCAAAGATATACTTCGATCTCGAAGATGGCCCCAAAGATGACTCCGACTTTAATCTCGTTACTCACGTTGACAAAGATGATAGAATGAGGGATGGCTCCATACTATGCATTAGGTAATGCCCCATGTGGAGCTAGCTCTTTAACGCCCCACAATAGAAGAAAGGAGAGAGCAAGGACAATGGGTTCTTGTGCAAGAAGAATGAGAAAGGAGAATGGAGGCTAGTTCTACCAAGTACATTCAACATGAACGGTAAGAACTACTTCGAACCTGCAATCAAGGAAGCTCATGATACTACGGCACAAGGCAGAGTGGAGAAAACATTGAAATGGTTGACTGATAAATTGTTTTGCCAGCCCATTTTTAAGGCTCATTGAGGAATATGTGGCCAGTTGCGATACCTGCCAATGGACGAGGTAGAGTAACAAGCCACCACTAGGACAAGTAACTATGTTTCATGTTCCTGCAAGAGCCTATATGGATATCACTATGGATTTTCTTAAGATATCTGCTGTTTTTACTTATTGTTCAACCTAATACACAAACATTCCTTTGGAGGACGATCATATGATTTGCTTATCGAAAGCTTGCATGATTGTCTGTAGACAATCAGGATTTATGATTCTCATTCCAGTTTCAGATAACCTGACGGCAGAGAAGTGCAAAGATACCTTTGACAAAAACGTTGCTTCCATTATTGGTTTTCCCTATTATATTGTTTTTGATCAAGACACTCTCTTTATGTCAGACTATTTCAAGTATTGGACAGCAAGAAAGGGAATTAAGTTGGAACAGTCTACCACATACCACCCTCCGACAGACAGTTAGTCAGAAATTGCCAATAAGGCAATCCTTCAAGCCGTATGAGCGTGCAAGGTGGAGGGGAACAAATGGCTACACAAAGTCTCTGAGATCCACCTGAAGCTGAATTCTCGAGACAACACTACAAGACAACACAGTCCATTTTTTTCTCTCTTAGGCTTTGAGGCAAACGTAGGTCCTTCTTCCTTCCCCAGCCCAAGCATACCTTATACTCCTGTACAGGAATGTTATATTGATAACTCACGCAACCTATACTCCTCCAAGGTCAAGTAAGAGAGACAACAAAAACAAGAAGCAGTCTGTTCCACCACTTCTTTCAGCCGGTCAAAAGGTTATTATCTCAAGGGAGAACACCAGCCTCATAAACATATCTAGGAAACGCAAGCCTAGATGGGTCGGACAGGTTCATATCCAATATGTCAATAGGTAGGGGAACAACTATACACTCAACCTGTCAACAGACAGTCGACTCTCTCTTATCCATAATACCTTCCACATCAGCAAGATCAAACATTAAGTAGAAATTGATTTGACCAACTTCCCAGGGCGTCATAAGGAACAACCTGGTGGAGTAACGGAAGGAAGATAGGAAGTCGAATGAGTACTCAAATTTCGTAATGCTCCGCGTACCAGCAAAAGCCAATACCTAGTATGATAGAAAGTTTATGGAAGTGATGCCGGTAAGTGGATGAACTTCGAAGATATCAGCCTTGAAATAGTTAAAGACTTTTGGACAAGGGGAAACTATTCCAACACCTTCAAGCAACGAAGATCCTCCAAAAAACACAAGAAGCATCACACTCAAGAAACCCCCAAGTCAATTGTTCAAACTGAAGGAGACAGAGTTCTCGCTCTCACCCCTAATGATCAAGACCTCACCACCGCTACTACCAACCTTATAGAAGATATCTTCAATTTTTTCCTAAAGTACTGATTCACACTAGTTGAATTAACCTGGCATTCTAGCGTTCCTTTGTATTGTTTTAATTGTCGTTCTGAATTGATAATAGAAGAAGGTATGGCAAACAAGGTATCTATCGGATGTTTTCATTATTCTTTATGTCATGAATGTTTACTATGGATGATTTGGAAGTTGCATTGGTCTCCTACTATCTATTGCGAAGATTGCCATTCTCATAACTGTCATACTTGCACTTATTATTTTGGATTACCTCCAACTTGTGTAAGACAACAAGAGCAGGAAATTCCTTTAAGTGGGGACGTGTAACGGAAGACTGTTTTTTATAATTGTCTTAGTACGCATTTCCTAGCACCTATCCTTAGTACCAGATAGCTCTGGCATAGTACCTTATGTGCTACTGGCTTAAGCGTATCCGGTCCTTATTTACTTTTCTTTATTCGTGATGCAATATGCATCCCACACCTATATTTCTAAGCACTGGAGGCCTGACCTCCCACACTTGTATTCATGGTCATGGAGGAGTGCTTTCGAGAACGGCCAGAAAACAGGTTTTTTACACTTCAGAAGGCTTGGTGGCTAGTATAAGTACTGAGCCGTTCCGCCCTTCTGGAGGAGGACTCTCAGATCAGATCACTTCAGACAGAGTTCAGATAAGCCTTAGATAGCTTCAATACAGAGAGATTACACCTGTTAATTCTCTGCCTGCTTGGGAAATCTGTATGCTCTCAAAGACCCTCTGAGTCCTCGACTTAGGGGAATTAATAACAGTAACAGACATACACCATCACTCTGGTGATAGTATAGACTCTGTTAAACAGCCCGCGATGCTACTATTGGCATCGCCCATTACACCTTGCATAAAAAGTTCCCTAGTATTTAGATACCTAAATACTTGCCTATAATATTACACCACTTGTCTATTTTCCAACATAAGCTACCAACAAGAATGTAAAAAGTACTTCCTACCCCTCCTCCATAAGTGGAAGATGATACTATGTCGGATCCTGAAGCTTTCAAATAATATGATGCACAAGTTTAGGAATTTCTCTTCCAGACCTATCGCGATCCTCTGGAACCTATCACCTCAGCAAAGGATACTACCGAGATACTTTAATTAACAATAGTTACCTCCTCTATATATATTAGTCTATTAAGACGAAAAGACAAAACAAGAGCTGCCACTACCTATGCTAGTCCTACTCCACAATATGCCATACTACAAGCATAATAAAGCAACTACAAGCTTAACAGCAAGCAGCCCTTAGACAAGTTAGACAACTTCAGGCCAAATAAGCTACCAATAATGAATTTCTATACTGCACCATAGCTGATGTACACAAAGCAGCAATTATCGCTAGTGCTCAGAATGTGCAACTATTGTCTAACACTACTGAAGCTCTTGACAAAATAAAGAGCCTTATTATAGTAAGACAATAGTCTAACAATCGGAACTTTGAACTAATCAACCACAATATGTACTGCCTTAAATCCTTTGGAGACCAATAGCACCAAGACCAGACTACACCAATTATTTGTATTAAGCAACAAGTTAGGCAACTAGAATTATGACCTATAGTACCTCAGCCTAGATGTTCACAACTACAACTAGCCCTACAACTCAAACATGCAGCAGGAGGAGTACTACCATATTCACCTTCTTCCGAAAACCATGAACCCTTATCACTACCATTGCATAGGAGACAACAAAGCATGAGTGATGATGAATTGGTAGCAGCCCAATCCTCTCATATAAGGATCAACAGTAGTTATACTTCTGTTTGTCTTATGCCAGGTCTGACAATATTGACAAATTGCTAATTGTCAGCTCGTTCCTCTCGTACAATTGCTCTAATGTGCCACTGCCATTAGAAGTATTATCATGCTAGTGATTTTTCAGACACCACCATGATGCCATCTCTTTCGGCTTATATTATAATATTATCTTTTTAGCACCTCCACCTAGGCCCTATCCATCCTACACTAGCCCCTCAGCCTGCCTTACCTTCCCACAGCATTTTATCTTCGCCTATCTACCAAGCCTTAACATTATCGCCCTAATGCTGCCTATGGATCCTTATGCCGCAACTTAATACTTGTATCAAGGGGCTCCTGTATCACACATGCTTCCTCCCATGGGCCACTGGACCTTTGTGGTCCTCTCACAACTCCATGTAATATCACGTTTCTGCCATGGCATCCTCTAGTCATCAAAGCCACCTTCTTGGACATACATATGTAGCTCACAACTGTTTCTATTGCCTATCTACTTTATATTCCACTGCCTCAGACTTAACTTCTCTACTGAAAACCCACCATATATAACAAATATATAAACAACTCCTGCTAATCGCTATAAAAATATTCACATCCATAACTAGTCACTATTAGTTGTTAATGATATTCTAGGCAAACTCTGTATTTTCACACCCTTATAATCCCACAACTCATTCTCTTCATCGTCACCAATACCCTTAGAATGCTTCTAATTTAATGTTTCCTCCAAGTCATCACTGTTATCCTCTCCAGACTCATCCTCCTCATCCGCTTCCTGTTTATTACTCTCTTCATTCTTATCACCTCCATCCTGATCTCCTTCCCCTTTTATTAGACCCCCATCATTATTATCCAAATTCTTGCCATCTAAAACAGTTGGCATATTCGGTATCCTACCTTTATCTGGCTCTATCAGCCAACCCTCATCGAAATATTCTACTAGAAATAAACTTTCCTCTCCTGTCTTTTTCAGGTCAGTCTCTAATTCTTCAGTGTACTGTTCTAGTTCCTCCCTTTCCAAACCATATTCCTCTACTCACTACTATTTCATCACTTTACCTTGCAGTTAACATCCTTTTGCAATATCTAGCCAAATAAGTTTCAACAAAGTTTGTTCTATTGTTGATGGGAAAAATCTCCACATATCAAGTATTCTGTTGAAATCCACTATGGTATTGTCAACATCCTTCATTAAACCTTACAAGTTCTTTATTCACACTCTGATTTTGCATAATTTACAAGATCACTATATTAAAACTCTCTTGTCTTATACGTTTGAAGTACATGCTGGAGGGTGGTAAAAATCAAGAACATAAAGGGGTCAGTAATTCTCAATATAAACTGAGGGTCTATATTGCTAGGGTTTTTGAGCAATCAAAATAGTTCATGTATATGAATTCCACTCCTTCACTTGCTCCGAACCTTTGACCCCACCCCTTTAATCAGTTGCTCCTTATCAGTGTATTTCTACATTCTTCCCAAATCTCTCATACTTGCCATATGTTTCACCCTTTGGTATATGAATCAATCTTTATCCAATAACTAGCTTATATAGTGGCGAATATATTCTGGACTGCAGTTTTGATCAACTCTATACAGTCTACCTATATAACATTTCCATTTATAAACCAAATGTGACTGCATCCGCAACTGGATGCTCTAAAGCTGTATTAGAATTGTCACTGTCCGCTATACAATATCTGATATATTACCCATATATGAATCGATTCTACTTGTCCTATCCTTATCTACACCAGAGTCCACCTTTGCTACTTTCTATATATCCACTAATATTATTTCCGTACTCTCAGCATCTGGCTATAGGTCTTCAAAAAAAGTTACCATCTCGATTTGATTGATAGCAATAGATACCAATGCCTTGGTAATTCTATTGAACTGTATAAAGCTGCAGTTTCTAGATGCAATTTTTGTTGCACCTTTCAAATATAGCTTTCATGTATAAAGCTGCTTTGTATTCTCTACTTCAGAATTTTTCTCCTCAACTTCAGTTGAATATAGTTTATCAACTATGTCAAATAGTGAGCTTTAGAGTCCTCCACTGGACATTAACTATGCTATACTCAATTTTAAGGACTCTTGTACATCCACCTACATTATATTATTCACAAATTTCATTCATTACTCCTATACAAATTGGTTTCCTCACGTTTGGTCATCCTCTTCTGCTACTACCTACTGATGTATTTAATAGTCCTCCAATAGATATGGAAAATCTACCAATGCTGCATTGTAGTTTCTGCACAACATGGCTTGGAGATTAGCATTACCTTCACTATGGTTGTAGGTACGTACCTATGGAAAATTGATTCTTACCTGAAATGTTGGTAGTACCTACTCTCAATTGATTAGTTCTTCTAACTCTTGAATTTAGCAGGCATTCACTACTCACATTTATGGACTTTAGTAAGCTTTTGTTCAATACCAGGAATCCCGCGGAAGACTCACACTGTTCATTCTTAATTGTGCCTTACTTTTTTCTCTCTGGCTGCAGGTCAATATTGCTAGTACCTCTCTTGTGAGGATTAGCATTCTTCTTGCCCTTTGTTGCATTACTTTTCTTAGAGTTGTATGCCCTCATCATCTTCAGCTGGTATGTTCCCTAATGATTTCTTGCATATTGTGATTCTCTTTAAGTATTTCCTCCGCTCTGTATTCTCCCTAAGACATTTATGAGATATGTTAGAATTATCACAGTTCTAACTAAAAACATGTCTTGTATTCAAAAAAACACATTAACATATATCCAAATTTTCCATCAAAATATACTATCATAAATATTCCTAAGCATCTAATACTTAAACTCTTGTCCCAATCCCTAATTATACTACACATAATGATGGAAAAAAATATTCCCTAACAAAGCACTAACCCTTAATACAAATGACTCAACTAATAAAAATTCTCATAACTAAAAAAATCCTATAAGATATACAAAAAATCCCTGATATAAAAATTCCACTAAAAAAAAATTCCTATAAACATAGAAAATCTAACCAAATGAAAATCCAATAAAAGAATAGCCTTAAAATAATATTACACAAACTCTAAATCTCACTGAGTCATTCTTCATAATCCTTAATATCATCATCTATCTCCTCAAGTAGCATAGCATTATCAGCTTCAGCTTTATCATCTGAGTCATCTATATTATCTTTATCTTCCACATCCTAATTGGGTGGTTTGAAAAACGGGGCGTCATCCCAAAGCCCTTCGCCATTGTCTTTCGGCTCTTTATAAGCTTGTGCCTTCCCTATTTCAGCTGCAATTAGTTTTACATACGAGAATGGAGTTATTTTAAGTAAAGGCCCACGAGTATTATCTTTAGGTGGTTTTTTGGAAATATTTTAAGGATACTAAAGAAGGTTGTCTTCGGAAGTCTCTTGATGGAGGTTCTTGTCATGAGTCTTTCAATTTACAATAGAGTCCCTATCAATCGAATATTGTGCCCCAAAGGTACAGCCTATAAATTCGCCTTCTCTATCATAGACCCTGATAACCTACTGTTGTGCGTTGAGAGTCCAGCTTGAGAACTAGCATTCTGACAGATGTATTAGCTACATTCATATTTTCTGTACCCTTCCAAATCCCTAGTTTTTTTTTGGTTTTGGCAATTGCTCTATTTGTAATTGGGGGCCTAAAGTATTTAAGATAGAATATTATACTAAAGTAATATTCCAGAACTACTAAATACTTTAAAGGCTAAGTCTTTAGTTGCTAGTTTTGGATTACTAAGTTTTGAGTAAATGTCCTTATAGAACTAAAAGTGACTAGTGCAAATTTTATATTGGATTGTATTTAACTATTCTATGTCTATTTTCTCTAGGTCTAATCTTCCTCTCTGGAGGCAAACTTATAGCCCTTAAGTATTACATACTAAAACTAGCTGTAACTTACTATTGTGACTATACTATAGTAGTGAGTCATACATGAGTCATAGGATATTATTGCGTCATAGGTGACTTATAGTTACATGTGATAAATAAAGAAATTATATGTGATTCTTCTATACAATTAACCAGATAGGTTTAGCATGCTCTATGAGATGAATCTTTCCCGCTTCGGACCGGCAATATTTGCTTCGCTCAGTGAATTTTGAGTCCTCTGCCCCGGCTCATTTCGGGTTATTCCTACCATCACTCTACTCGGATCCCTTCGGTATATTTCAAATATTCGCCTTTTCCTGAATATTCAGTAAATATGCGCCAAGCACACTTATTGATAAGTAGATATCTCTACTCTTGGGTTCTGTTATTCATTCCGTCATGAGCTCATGTCATGGGCTCATGTTACAGGCACATGTCATTAGCTCATGTCACGGGCTCATGTCACGGGCTTATGTCTCAGGCTTATGTCACTGGCTCATATAATAGGCTCATGTTATAGGCTCATATCACGGGCTCTTCCCGAGATATATTCTCACTCTGCTATGTACTCGCATTGTCCCCCATTCCTTCCCTGTTTACTCGAGGGATTGTACCATCCAGCCCCCAACTGCGTCTACCATGAGATTTCTGTTACTGGTTCTTGTCCCTGTTTTGCGCTCAAGTTTCTCTCACAGGTTCAGTCATGGGTTCTTGTCCCTGTTTTGCGCTCGAGTTTCTCTCACAGGTTCAGTCATGGGTTCTTGTCA
>Ga0307511_10008467_pt1 | contig 10287 bp, 7 predicted proteins | sample 13_EM_MG_FD_200266 | JGI IMG/M metagenome (GOLD analysis project Ga0307511, IMG submission 200266) | Populus trichocarpa ectomycorrhiza microbial communities from riparian zone in the Pacific Northwest, United States - 13_EM | ecosystem: Host-associated > Plants > Roots > Unclassified | place... | reverse complement strand
CTGAGCGCTTGCAGCGGACTCATGTGTCAAGGGTCCAATGTTTCCGCCACTGAAAATTGTATTTTGCGACCAGAATTGAATCGCATCTGCCGGACGACTTCGCCTACTTGTCCTCATCGTCCCGGACACCATTCACCTTATTCTGGCGTCTTCACGTCCGATTGCAATTTCTCCAAGCCGGCAGTGATATACCTACTTCAAACACGCATGTTTTCGTCTCAAGGTCGGTGATGATGCATCAGAATCACCACGCCCAGCTGACGATCAGCCCCACGGCGTCGTTTTCAGTCCCTCCACCCACTCGCGAAATCATTCCTGTCGGGCGGTAGTTTGGTAGTGTTTTTGAACCCTGACGTACAGCCCTCACGAATCTACCATTCGTCTCACTTGGCTGCCAATCTGCCAGTTATATATGAGTACTGCTGTTGGTTTCCATCACCCAGCTTACGACCCCCATCCCCACTCCCTCCGGTTCCTCCACCACGATTTTTCTATCATCTTGTCGACGATTCTCTCTTCATTGATTTATCCTTCCGTTACGAAAAATGTCTTCTGAAATCCCCCTTGCCCTCATTGGGATCGGGTGCAAATTCCCAGGCAAGTCCGACACCAAGGACTTGTACTATGAGTTCCTCAGGAATAAGGTTCGTAATCGCGACTCCCTCCAGTTTTGTCACCACTGAATCTCGTTTCTTAGGGTGATGGTATGGTTCAGCCTCCCCCCGACCGTTGGAACCACGCCGAATGGCACGGTAGGAGCCCGATTTGCTCAGTTTTTATTGTATGCTGACCTTAAGATCCAAGGGACAAAAACTGAACCTGGAAAATATGCGGCCACATTAGGTGGTTTTGTCTCAGGCATAGACCTTTTCGACCCTCTGGAGTTCGGTATCAGCCAAAAGGAAGCGCAATACCTCGACCCATCTCTCCGACTCACGCTCGAGGCCGCTCACCAGGTACACGCTTTCTATTTTTATTGGGTTGGCGGAGAAATGAACCGCCGTTTCACAGGCTCTCGTGGACTCCGGAATCGATTACCGGGGTTCTAACACCGGGGTTTATCTCGGTCAACTCTTGACCTCCACAAACGAACTGGCGGATGACCGATACGAAATCGACAACCATAATGGTGTCGGAAAGTGTGTCGCCATCCGTGCCAACCGAATTTCCTTCACCTTCGATTTGAAGGGTCCTTCTTTCGTTCTTGACACCGGTGAGCGATGGTGTTTTACGACCATTCTTGATGTGTTTCTGATCTGGCGCCTACTCCAGCTTGTTCGGCGTCCGGGTACGCAATGCATTTGGCCGCCTCTGCTATCCGACTCGGCGAGATTGATCAAGCCCTTGTCCTCGGGGCCAGTACAATGGTCAACCCCATCCATACACTCTCCTTCTCCAAGCTTGGTGTTCTGTCCCCCACTGGCTCCTCAAAATCTTTCGATGCGGCCGCCGACGGTTATGCCCGCGCCGAAGGATTTGCCGCGGTTCTTGTTAAGCGCCTCGACCTTGCGTTAAGGGATGGCGATCACATCTATTCCGTTATCACCGGAAGTGCGATTAACGCGAATGGAAAGGGGAAATCCTTGACCATGCCTGAGGGCGAGGCTCAGGGAATGACGATCCGCGCGGCCTACGCTCGCGCGAACCGGAACCCCGCTGACGCATTCTATGTCGAACTTCACGCTACAGGTACTTTGGTCGGCGATCCCATTGAGGTCAACGGCGCTGGAAAGGTCTTCTCCAAGGGTCGTGACCGGAAGAAAGCCTTGAGGGTTGGATCTGTGAAATCGAACATGGGACACGCTGAAGGGTGCTCTTTCATGGCCAGTTTGATCAAGGTTTCCCTCATGATCCACAACAAGGAAATTATCCCCAACATCCGCTTCACCAAGCCCAATCCGAAGATCGACTTTGTCGGTGGTATGATGAAGGTCCAGACCGAACTCGAGAAGATTTCCCCCAATATGGCCGCTTCCGATGGGAAATTCGTCGCCTCGGTCTCAACCTATGGTGTTGGTGGTGCCAACGCTCATGTCGTCGTCGAATCCTTCGAGACTGTCGAACAAGTTCAGGCCGCCGCTTCCATCATCCGCGAACCAAAGACTACCACCCCTCCTCTCTACTTATTTGCCATTGGTACTCTCACTGAAGGCTCTCTTGGTCGTTGGCAAAACACCCTCACCTCCCACTTCGAGAACCTCGCGGAACCAAGAGCCCTGCGTTCACTCTCACGCGAATTGACTCGCCAGGCTCGTGCTTCACCATACCGTTCCTTCGCCGTTGGCCCTGCCCTCACTCCCAGCCTTAAGTGGTCTAAGACCACTCTCGTTTCCGCCAAACCCAAGTTGTGCTTGGTCTTCGCCGGGCAAGGTCCTCAACACATTTTCATGGGTCGCCAGCTTTCCGAAGCCTTCCCTGCTTTCCTTGATGCCATCAAGGCGAACGATGATATCCTGGTCAACAAGTACGGCCAACCTTCCTTCGTCGATCGTTCTGGTCTCTTCCTTCCCGGGAAGAAAGCTACTCTCGCTGCCAACGGTGTCTGGGCTGTCGCCGATGTCGTCATTTCCCTCGTGTTCATCCAAATCGCTCTCACGGATCTCCTCAAATCTCTCGGAATCAAGTACGAGTACGTTGTCGGTCACTCCATTGGTGAGATCGCTATGGGTTACGCTTCTGGCCACTACGATCGTGAGACTGCTGTTGGTATTGCTGTTGGTCGTGCTGCTGCCATGACTCAGGCTGAGGGTAACGGTGGAATGGTCGCTCTTGGTGTCGGTGTGCAGAAGGCGAAGCTCATGATCAAGAGGGTCTTCGCTCGTGCTGGTGTCGACAGCGGTCTCTGGATCGCCGGTATCAACTCTCCTAAGGCTGTTACCATTGCCGGCCAACACGAACTCATTGACCTCATGGTCGAGGTTGCCGCTGACCCGGGCGACAAGGTCTTCGCTGCCAAGCTCCGAGTCTCTTGTGCTTTCCACACCCCTCTCATGGAAGCTCAGGAGAACCTCTTCAAGGACTTCGTCAAGGGTGCCCTCACTGCGACCCGCGAACCTGTTGCCAAGGTCATGTCCACCGTCGACGGAAAGTGGCTCGAGCGTGATTTGGATGTCCAATATTGCTGGGACAACATTCGTCAACCCGTGCTCTTCGGTACCGCGCTCAACAAAATTGTTCAGGAGCTCGGTGCCGAGAACGTCTCGTTCCTGGAAATCGCCCCTCACCCGGTCCTCAAGTCCTACATCGAGGAGATTGGTGGAAACCCCATTTCCCTCATTCGTCGCCCCAACCCGAAGGTGCCTGCTCAGAACACCGGCGAGCACTTCCAGTTCCTCGAGGGTATCGGCAACTTGTTGATGACCGGATATGCCCACATCGATGCCAATAAGCTTTCCGGCCGCTCTGATGGAATCGTCGACTTCGTCAAGGTCCCACTCCCTCCCTATCCCTACTCAAAGTCCTCCTGTTGGGTTGAGGATGGTGCCACGAAATCTCTCAGGCTTCGCGCTCCTCCTCGTCCGTTGGCCCAAGACCACTTCCGTATCAACGTCGACACTCACCCAGATCTCACCGGTCACGTTGTCATGGGTGCCGTGTTGTACCCTGGCGCTGGGTACGATCGTTTCCCTCATCGTACCAAGATACTCACTCTAACACTTCCTGCAGTTACACCGAGGCAATCCTCGAGAACGGTGCTCTCGTCGTCGAAAACATGAAAGTACTCAAGCCCTTCGTTCTTAATGGGCACGACACCGCCCCTGGCCACGCTGGAGTCGTCATCAATGGCGACCACTGGGAGTTCCGTGGTTCCACCGACAGCAAATATGAGAATGGCAAGCCGGTTCTCGAGAACGTCTACGCTAGCGGTTACTTCAAGCGCGAGAACCCAGACTTCGATCCGGAGAACCTCCCCACTCTCAATGTCCAATCCCTCCTGGCTTCCTCGTTGGTCAGCATGACCGGTGACGACTTTTACGAAAACCTTCCATCCAGCTACAACTACCAGGACCACTTCCGTAACTACACCAAGGAGCTTCATGCCGTCCCATACCCCGGATGCTGGGCAGACAAGGCTTACATCGCCCGGTTCGACATCCCCGAGGGCACTCCCGACGTTTACGGGAAGGGGTATTGTATTCATCCCGGTATCCTCGACTCTGTCACCCAGATTGGCCTTTGCATGTTCATGAATATGACCAACAAGACCTTCGACTTCAATGGAACCTTCCTTCCCGTCTCGATGAAAAAGCTCACTCGTTGGGATCCGCCTGACTCCACCTCTATGGAGGAGCACTTGAAGAAGGGAATCTACGTCTTGTACAAGCCCAAGGTTTGGGGTGCTAAGGGACCTTTCGTCTCCGACTACGTTGTCGCTGACTCAACCGGACGAGTTTTCTTCACCATCGACGAGTTCGAGATCGCCCTTGCTCCTGAGCCCGAGCCAGTCCCAATCACCGACTACTCCATGCAACAGCGCGTCGTCACCACATGGCAGCCCAAGGCTTTCGTTACTCCCAACTACACTCTCCCTCCAGTTGGTGCCCACGGTGGTCACAGCTACCTTGCCGAGGTCCTCGAGACCCTCTTCATCAACGCTCGCACCCAAACCAACCGCTTCGTGTCTCGAGTTCTCGATCTCGACCCCACTGACTCGATCGCCCGCGCCGTTGATACTAAGTTGTCCAGCCTCCTTGCTACTCACCGGTTCGCTGTCGACTATTTCGCTGCTGGGGTTGACGGAGAGGCCGCTGATGCCAAGGTCAACGCGCTCAATTACCCGCACGGCCGCTCGACCATCATTGATACCACCACCTTCGCCGACCAAGGTGTCTCCATCCGCGGTGCCACGTATGTATGAGCCGCATATGTTTGTATTAGATCCTCACGTTTTTTATACAGCGTCGATGTTATTCTCGCGAACCTTGACATTGCCAAGACTCCCACCAATCTCGACTTGTTCCTAAGGCTTCTCGCTCCATCTGGTGTTGCCATCTTCCTCGTCCACTGTAAGTGCCGTTTGCCAAGCCACTCTGTATTACCACTTATACGTTGCTCAGCCGGCAGTCCATCTGAGGAAGAAGGGTTCGTTTCATTCGGCGTGCAGGAGTTCGCTTCCGTTCTCGAGGACCTTTCCGCCCATGAAGTCGTGGTCCAGCACCTCCCCGCTGGTCAGAGCGTCGTCGTTGCTAGGAACTTCACCCCTCCTTCTGTCCTTCCCGAGGAACTCACCACTAACGTCGCGTTCCACCACTTCATCCACGGAAACGAGGGTGAACTCGTCGAGAAGGTTAGACAGATGCCCGCTGAGGGAGAGTTGTGGATCATCGGAAACGATGATGCCGCCGGCATTGGTGCGTTGGGTGTCAGTGCTGGTCTAATTGCTGAGGAAGCCCAGTTCACCGTTCACTCTGTGCTCTTCGAGGACACTTCTATGTCTGCTGATGAACGCGAGGGCTGGATCCATACCATCCGTCACAACCCTAAGATCCTGGAAGATCACCTCAAGGTTACCGCGTCCGGCGAGGTCTTGGTTCGCCGTGCCGTCCAGGGATCGCCAAGTCCCAAGAACTTCGAGATTCACCATGTCGGATACTCCAAGAACTCTCACGGCCGCCGGTCCGTAGCTGCCGCTTACCCCCCTCTCCCCGGACCCAACGAGGTCGAGGTCGCCGTCGAGGCATTCGGTCTTACCGACCTTGAGGCCGAGACTCCTCTCACTGCCTTCGTCGGGAGCGTTGACGGAAAGAAGGTGCTCGGCTACTCATATCAGAAGCTCATTGACACCGTTGTCGTCGATAAGAAGGTCATCACATCTCTTCCCGAGTCTGTCTCCGTTCCGGACGCGGTTTCCTTGCCAACTGCCATCCTTCCCGCCTGGGTCGGGTTGGTCGAAGTCGGAAGGATCGAGAAGGGCTCGGTCGTCTTGATCCACGACGCTCTTTCCCGTATGTCTCTTCGTTTCTTTCTCCTCGATGTGTTTTCGTTGACACACTTGGCTTGTAGGTGCCGGGCGTGCCGCAGTTCAAATCGTCCAGGGTTTGGGAGCGTTAGCGTTTTTCACCGTCACATCGAAGTCTGAGGTTCAGACCTTGTCCACCGAGTTCGGCATTGACATCAAGTCGATCGTTGTGAACGCCTCCGCCTCTGCTGTCCTTTCGTCTACCAAGAGTTGGCTCGAATCTTCCGGCGCTGAAGGATTCGATCTCATTTTCAACCCCACTGGCCGCGTCGACCTATCTGCTGTCGGGGAGATTATCTCGTCCTTCGGCCTCTATGTTCATAACAAGGAGACCAGCGAACCCTTTAGGCTCCCTGCCGATGCCCCCGCCGCCCGGATCGTCGATATCGCGTCTTTGGTCAAGAAGCACCCAGCCAAGTTGGCCACTTTCCTTGATGCCGTCCTCGATGCGCACGTTGCCAATCCATTCAAGCTTTCTCCCGTCTCCATCTCGTTCTCTGACCTCGTCCGCCCCACCGGGGACCTCACTGCCGCGCAGGTCCTTGTGATCAAGACCACTTACCCGGAGAGCGTTCGGGTCGACCCAGCTGCTCAGCTGTTTGACCCTCGCAAGACATACCTCTTGGTCGGTGGATGCAGCGAATTCGGTATCGGGATCACCGTCTGGATGTTCAACCACGGCGCGCGTCATATCTACCTGACCTCTCGTCGAGGTCGCAAGGCCCTCTCTCCCGTTGACAAGTTGTACCTCAGGGACATCAACAACAAGGGTGGCGATGCCCGAGCTATCTCCTGTGATGCTTTGAGCAAGACGGACATGGCCAAGCTCATCCAGACTGCGGAATCTGTCGGACCCCTCGGTGGTATCATGTTGATGACCGTTGTCTTGAGGGACTCTTCGTTCGCGAACCTCACCCAGCAACACTTCGACGACGTGTACCAATCCAAGGTCGCCGCTCTCAACGTCATCCTCGAGCTCGTTGACTTGAACAAGATCGACTTTAACCTACTCTTCTCAACCATCGGCACCGTCTTCGGCAACGCCGGCCAGGCTCCCTACCTTGCCGCTCAACTGTATCTCGACAAGATCGCCGAGACTTTACCGAACACCATCTCCATGTCTTTCCCACCGATCACGGACTCCGGTATCTTCAAGCGTCTTGTCCAATCTACCAAGGGTGGTGCCAACACCGGCAAGCTCAGCAAGGTCGGAATGACTACACCTCAAGTCTGCGAGTTTATGGGAGACTCCATCATCCGCAAGATCCCTCACTACTTGCCTCTCCTCAACCACAAGGACTGCGCCGAGGTATTCGACACTTGCGACCCTCTTCTCTTCTGGCATCTGCTTCCCCCTCAGCTGTTGGCCACCGGCGGTGCTTCTAAGGACGAAGGTGGGGAATCCCCAGCCAGCTTGCTGTCTAACTTGCTCGGACTCGGTGTTGATCAAATCTCGGACAATGCCTTGATCACGTCCTATGGTCTTGACTCCCTGGCCGGTACGCCTCACGGTTCCATTTTATTTTCCCTGCATTACTGATGCAAATTCTGTCACAGCCACTCGATTCAGTTCCCAGCTCAAGGGCGCCTTCGGTATCAATGTCTCCCAGATTGAGTTGTTGGGATCGATGACGGTTGGTATCCTGAATGAGATCGTCGCCAAGTCTCGAACAACCGAATCTGACTCGGGATCCGCCACCGCTCTCGATGATGGTTCTGCCAAGTATGGGGAACCCCTCGTTCCCATTCTCAACGACCGTTTGGTTTATGACGAGCCGTACACCACTGATGCTTCTCCCCACCAATACCGTATCTGGCTGGCTCAGGTAAGTTATCCAGCATTTGCCGTGAGGTTATCTTACTCAATTCCTCCAGCTCGAATATGACAACTCCAAGAGAAGAAACGTCGCCGTCGTCGACCAGGCGATGAAGCGTTTCGGTGCTACCCAGTGGGATACACATGAGGGCTATTTCATCACCGTGGACTCCAAGATCCCCATCGATCTGGACAGGATGACCAAGGCCTTCGAGGAGACTATCAACCGTCACGGTTCCTTCAGGACGACATTCCACTGGGACGAGGGGGGGGACAAGCTTTTGCAAACCATTCATCCCTCGGTCAACGTTCACAACGCCTCCATCGTCGACCTCAGTGAGGAGCCCAACGCTTACAAGAAAGCCTACGACATGTCTTTGGCAAACAACATGAACCCCAACTTCAGCCTCGACAAACTCCCACTCATTTCCTCCGTCATGTTCAAGCTCGGTGGCGGCGCATACGCGTTCAACATTACCGTCCACCACATCATGACTGATGAAACCTCGTTGGGCATCTTCTTCTATGACCTCTTCCAGCTCTACATCCACGGCATTGACAGTCTCCCACCAGTTCAACTCCACTATTCCGATTTCAGCGACTGGTTGATCCGCACTGCCGGTCGTCGTGCCGAGCTTCGTGACGAACAGCTCGAGTATTGGAGCAAGAAGTTGAATGGTGTCCAGCCACTCGTCCTGACCCTCGCCAGGCCTTCCGAAGTCGAGCAGAGCCCCATCACCCAGATCGAGGGTCAAATCGACCCCTCGGCTCTCAGCAGGTACAACGACTATGTTTCCACGACCCCCGCCACCTCGTTTGCCGCCTTCTTCGCCGCGTACAACTTGCTCCTCTACAAGTATTCGGCTCAGAACTCGTTCGTCGTCGGTACTGCTGTTACTCAACGTTCCATGGCTCAACTCCAGGAGGTCGTCGGTTTCTTCGCCAACATGCTCCCGATTCGCACCACGATCGAGGAAGAGATGACTTTCGCTGAATACTTGGAGATGTTCCGTTACGATTTGGTCGCCGACCTTTCCAACGACGATGTCACTCTCGAGGAGATCGTTTCTCAGACCAAGACCTCCTCCCAAGACCGTTCCTACTTCAAGCACCTCTTCGCTCCTGGTGGTCTCAACATGCGGATTGTCAACCGTCTCGATGCCTCAGATATCACCACTACTGCCGTCGTTTCGCTTCCCAACGGTGAGGAGAAGTACGAGTTTCTGCTTACCGTCCACTACAAGACCGGCGAGGTCGTCCTGCGCTTCGACAACTACTTGTACACCGAGGAGACCGCTCGCCAGTTTTTGGACGCGTACTGCAGCTTAATCGACAGTCTCGGAAGGAATCCCCACGTCAAGATCGGCGATGTTTCTGCTGTCAGCGACAACGAGCACTCTCGTCTCGTGAAGGAATTGTCTACCTCTGGCCCTGTCATTCCTGTAGAGAGCAAGTTGCATCAGCTCGTCGAAGCTCAGGCTAAGCGGACACCTACAGCCGTCGCTGTCGAGTTCGAGGACCAATACCTTACCTACGCTCAGCTCAACGCCAAAGCCAACCGCCTCGCGCGTTTGTTGAGCCAACAGGGTGTCGGTCCCGACAGCGTTGTCGCTGTTTGCTTCGAGCGTGGTATCCCCCAGATCCTTGCCATCCTCGCCATCCTCAAGGCCGGCGGCGCGTTCTTGCCACTCGACCCCGATGATCCCACTCTCCGAAAGGAGATGCTTATTGTCGATGCGAACGCGAAGATCTTGCTCGCCACCTACGCTCAACGTCGCGACTTCGACAAGGCTCTCGCTTCGAAGGTTATCGTAAGTGACACCCAAGCAATTGCCCTCCAGTGTATAACAGTTTCCATAGGTCGCGTACATCGATGACGCCACGTTCGAGAAGAGGTTGCTCAAGCTTGACGACAGCGACTTGGAGGTCCCTGGACATACTCCTGCCAATCTTGCCTACGTCATGTTAGAATTTTCCTCCTTCTCTTCCTAATGATCTCTAATTATATTGAACAGGTTCACGAGTGGAAGTACTGGCAAGCCTAAGGGTGTCATGATCGAGCACCGTTCGATCTCCAATCTCGTGCAGAACTCTCACCCATATGGATACCGTCGCGGTGCCCGCGTTCTCTCCTCCCTCGCCTACACCTTCGATCCCTTCGTCGTCGATGTTTTCGGTGCCTTGTCCTGCGGTGCCACTCTCGTCACTGGACGCAAAGAACTTGTGCTCGGTAACATCGGAAGAGCTGTCAGGGACCTCCGCATCAACGTCGTCCACTGCACTCCTAGTATCCTTGCCGTCGTCCCTCTCGAACACTACCCGACCTTGGAGACCGTTGTCGTTGCCGGTGAAGCTCTTGGCAAGAAGTTGATCGAGGATTGGTCTAAGCGCGTCAAGTTCATGAACATGTACGGTCCTACTGAGGCTTCCGTTGACTGTGTTCACACTCGCGTCACGGATGTCTCCCTCACTGGTGTCATCGGCCGCCCTCTCCCTAACAACCGCCTCTACA
>Ga0307511_10008465_pt1 | contig 10288 bp, 7 predicted proteins | sample 13_EM_MG_FD_200266 | JGI IMG/M metagenome (GOLD analysis project Ga0307511, IMG submission 200266) | Populus trichocarpa ectomycorrhiza microbial communities from riparian zone in the Pacific Northwest, United States - 13_EM | ecosystem: Host-associated > Plants > Roots > Unclassified | place... | reverse complement strand
TCGGTCGAAAACCTGTCATTCTGACTGGCCTGTTCGGCCTCTCCCTCTCCATGTATTGCTTCGCGGTATCGAAGACTTATTGGGGATTCGTTTTGAGGTACGACCCACAAGCTGGACATTGAAGCTTGAAGGCGCGAGAGTTAATCGGTTTCCAGCCGCGCCTTGAATGGCGCACTCAATGGGAATATTGGGGTGATGAGAAGTGCCGTTGTCGAGATGACTGATCATACGAACTTGTCCCGGGCCTATTCATACCAGCCGATCTTTTGGTCGGTTGGAACGACTCTAGGGTGAGTTCACCCGATCTTCCGAAAGATAGAGTTTGCCTTTTGACGTGCCTGGAACAGACCCATAATTGGAGGAGGGCTTTCGCGTCCGGCCGAACGGTTCCCCAACGTGTTCGGCAACAATGAGTTTTTGGAAGAGCATCCTTACTTCCTCCCTTGCGCTGTTCCTGCGACTTTCACGGCTGTTGCTTGGCTCGTGGCTTTTTTCTTCCTCAAGGAGGTCCGTGGCTTTCTAGTTTCTTACACCTCTGGCTGATGACGGAACGTTCCGATAGACACGCCTCTCACCGAAGCCCATTCTGGAATTTATTCGTGGGGAAAAAAAGCGATCCGGATCGGAGGAAGCTCTTCTTCCCACCTCCGAAGCTCCGTCGAGGCATGTCCTTGAGGAGCCTACGTCACTGCGTAATCTCCTCACGCGGGATGTGATCATTACCTCCGCGAACTACTCCCTCCTTGCAATGGTCGACATATCCTTTCGTACCCTGCTGCCCGTATTCCTCTCCACACCCGTAGCAGTCGGCGGTCTTGGGCTCGATCCACCAGCGATCGGAACCATCATGTCCCTCTCCGGTATCCTCAGCGGGGTCTTCACCGTTTGTCTCTTCTCACGGGCGACGGACTATTTCGGCGTAAAACGGGTGCATTTGATTGGGATGATCGCTGCTGTCCCCAGCTTCGCTCTCTTCCCCGCCATGAACTATCTGGCACGGGGTTCCATCGAGTGTGGTGGCGGGTTGGGGTTAGAAGTATGGATCGTGGTTGGCTTGCAGGTTTTCATGCGGGTGTTGAGCGCCCAGTGTTACAGTACGTCCGCTCCAACGAAATTGAACCTTCCGTTGAACTGTTTCCGTCCCTCGTCCGTTTCAGGCACAGTATCCATCTTCATCGCCGCAGCCGCACCCAACAAGGCCTCTTTGGGGGCTACAAGTGGACTCGCTCAGCTGTCCGTGTCTATCGTACGTACGGTTGGACCCACCTTGGCCAGCTTGGTGTACTCGCTGTCTATTGATGAGGACCATCATTACATGAACGGAGAGCTGGCGTATTTTGTGACTGTGGCGCTGAGTTTGGGTGGGGTTTGGATGGGGTCGTTGCTGCCAAAGCATCCCTGGAAGAATGCTAACTGAGGCGGGGTTGCGGATCTCCACAATTTTGTACTTGAATCTCCACCTTCTGTACTAGATGTTCTCCCATTCGTGATACGCGACTCGTTGCCCGCGAAGTGCAACCAGGTAAAGTGGTGATAATAGAGGACATAACTCCCCGGGTAGCCTCCACTAGAACAATCCAGTATATACAAAAGCCGGGGCCTGTCCCCCAGCTACACCAATTCAAAAAACCTTCATGCGCACCCATACACCCCCAGGCTTGACAAAGTTGCAGCGTGTAACATAGGCTAGGCATCCGCACGATAAACTAGAACCCAAAAAAAGAAAAATTACAAAAGCACGCGACACAGGATTCACAACCCATCATCTGTGGCCTAGAGGGCTCCGAGCCAAGTGCTGGGAAAGGGGAACTGAGATCACACGGAGGTGATGGAGGAAGCTTTTGATTTATCCGGATCAGACTCGAGATGCAGCCCAGATTCCAACACCCTGGGGACAATCAAATTGCGTTGGAGGGAGTCCTCGGAATGTCACTCACTTCAATTGTCCTCCTCGTCCGTGCTCGAGATCGTATTCGCTCTCGACCGCCCGCGGACTATCGGTGTTCTTCTGAGCGAATATCGAGCTCCCATCGCAACCGGTGGTCTTTTCGCCCGTGACAAATTGCACCGTCTCAGTCTTGATGCGAATATCCTAATAGGTCAAGGGTGAGATAAGCAGGAGCAGGGTACAATGGTACATGTACATACCCCGCGGGTCTCCTTGCTCCCAATGGTCGTGTCTCCGATAGGGCGCAGAGATATACCGAGGTCGTTGTGTGCTCTCCCGCTAATCGCTCTGCGCACGTTGAGCGTTGCGAGCAACGAGTTGCAATACACTGGAAGAAAGTAAGCGGGACTCCGTCGCATGACCAGCGGTACGCACATCGGCCCATCAAGAAGTAGAAAGTGACGTATATGAAAGTATGAGGTGATGAGGCAGACTACGTCGGCCCAGGTCAGAAACACAGTGTGCACCTGGACGAGTGGTGACTGACCCCAATGAGAGAGCCTACGGCGCAGAAGCTGGTCAACATCCCCGTCTGAACAGAGAACATGATCTTTGGAGAGAGAGAGGGGGTGAGCCTTGAGCTGTCAGTCCAGGGAACGTCTTACGAGCAGATTGATCATCGTATTCGAACTTGATGGTAGTGGTTAGCCAACACAGAAGCGAGGTGTACGAGTGGGTTACCTTCGGAGATTGGTTCGGGATTTGTGCAACAAAACACAAAACACGACCGTGATCAGAACATCAGCTGCGACTGTGATGGTGTTAATCGAGGCGGAGGCATCGATCCTCAAAAAAAGATTGTACCTGTCAGTACGTTTACAGTCATCGAGAGAGGCTGGATGGGCAATTGTAAGTTGAAAGGATCCAAACCTAGGACGGAGATTGTACCCTGAATTTAGCATGCTCTGCGAACGTGTGAGTGGGTATTCTGCGATATTGAGTGAGTTTTTGGTAAATAAAGCAATAATAAAAACCTACGCCAGCGCGGCGTACGCTGTTATTGGTGGGAATCAGTGGTACCGTTCATCCCGGAGCGGGAAAGAGACAACATACCGATCGAAGCGGCTGTAGGTTGAGGGGGAAGGTGAACTGCAGTTTCCCCAGCACTCAGTGAGTTTACATACCAAACTCTCCCAGGACAAATATGGTCTTTGGAGTGGTAAGGGAAGAGTAGCAACGTGAAAAGTAAAAGGGCACTCACGAGAATCCCAGTAAGGAACACGTTCCTCCCGCTGACTAACGAAAGGGTGAACAAAATGCCAGGGTGCCCAGATGTGTGTACTGACATTTCCATATGCGAACCGTAAAGAAACTACGACAGCATCAGATTGGAGTGTGTGGAAAAACCTGGCAGACTTACCATTGGACAATGAGGGCGGTGATTGCCTTGGAGATTCCATGCTCAGGGCAATTCGAGGTACGTTTGGTCCCTGGAACCACTCACATTGAATATCACCTCACCCTTAGCATGCACAGTGAGCAAGATAAAACATCGGGAGCGAGCGGGAACTAACCGGGAGGCTCCTGTTATGCCAACTGTGAGTGAGTAAAGGAAGGTACGGCAGATGCGGCTGGGACGTACCAAACGACCTTTCCCAACTGCTCTGGCGTATTATAGCCCGTGATGACGTAGAAGTAAACTGGAATGGAACACAACATCTGAGATGGGAGGTGGGAAGCGTAGATCGAATGGCGGATCTTACCTACGTGACAAATGAGCGCCTGGTGGATCGTGTCGGACACCAGTGTAGAAATAACCTATGCGTAATGAGAATCAGCTGTGCAGATCACAATTCATCAGGACTTACGACGGCCTTGGTCCCGCGACCGTCCTTGCCGCTGTAATGTTGGAAGTAGTAGAAGACCTGGGCACACGATACTACACGGATGGCAGATGAGTGAAGTGAGGAGGTGGGTGCTCAAACGGTTTACCCCCATACAACCTGCAGGGAAGAAGAAGGATCAGAGGATGAAGAGGTCAACCGCGCAGTTTAGCTCACGCTGTAGCGAGAATCACTCCGATGAAAACCGCGCCGAACCTGGAAATATCAGGTGGTTGAGAGCGAGAAAGCGAGATTTGATGACGAGCGAAACGTACGTAGCATCCATTGTGTAGAGAGCGAAGGGAGGACAGAAGGAAGGGGGTTGTCGAGCATCCAACTGTTTTTTCCGATTCCGTTATATTGGTGGTGTACCCGGTACCTGGATTGTGGGCCTCATCATCTTTCGGCTCGGAAGTAGGATGCTGTGGGAAATGATAAGCGTTCGAGCTGGACCGCTATCCGCACAGATGATACTGATCGCCAGCCCTGGGGAACTACATTGACGGTCGGCCAAGTCGTGTTTACGACATACCAGGGCAGAACCTCACAGCGACGATCCAGCTCGGGCGCCGGCATTTCTCACGGCACCTCGGAAGTGACCCACCGGGGAAAGGCGCCCCGACGGCTCACTCCAAGTCTGGATCCCGGCAGTCTTCTTTGACCATCTGGGTCTCATCAAACTTTCGCTTCGCACCCCTGCTGGATTTTTCAGCACCTCGCCCGTAAGTATTTCACTTTACCTCCTATACTTCACTTCCATTCCCATACAATTGTGGTAGTCTCACGTTCCGGGTGCGTGAGACGGCTGAACCTGTCCCTCCAACCACCAATTCATGATTGGGTGATTCCCGAAATCACGCAAGACTGCCAAGTCCTTCAAGGGAGTCGCCCCCAAACACAAACATAGGGCGGCTAAGGTCCACGGTAACATGATCCTACGCCTCGTGGACAGTCATGGAAAATCTAGGTTCGATGGTGGGAAGCGAGGTCGGAGGATGGCGAATAAATGAACATTTCTGTACTACGCCACTCCTTTGTTTCCCCTCACAACATTCTCGTCGTCCTTTGCTGCGTAACGGTGTGAACGTGAGGGTATTTCAAACCTGCGAGAAATCAAAGTCGTTATCCCAAAAGTTGATCGAACAAACAATAAGGCCCTCAGCCCTTCGATCGTGGGGATAAAGTGCGAGTTTGAAGTGGGAGTCCGACCCTGAGACGTCGTGTCATGTCATGCCAAATACGTTCCTGAGTCCGACATCGTCGCGAGCCGCTCCGACCGTGACAGAACTTTCTCGTAACTGATCCTCCCCTGGTATCGCCGACCCTGCGATCGCGGGGCTGGCCCCAGAAGATCGACGTCCCTCGCGGAAAGGAGCCCAAGTTAGGCGAGGGGACTAGGTTCGTCCTGTTGGTCTATCTCCGATGCTGACCCCTCACGCAACCCCGAAGTGATTCCTGCGGGTTTGAGATCTGATTGCTCATCCAGCCAAGTGCGCTATGAACCGACGCCAGAATACGGAACCGTATCACTCTCCTGATTCGCTCAAAATCGACTTATGTACCCACGGGGGGCTGGTGGCAAAGCTCGACAGATGGAGCCCAGCCAATGTCTTTCCATTACTACAATACTATGGGCCAGAACTGGATTCTTGTTCACCGACTAGAGTCTCCGCAAATGTGCCCACGTCTGCTTTACTCGTGTCGTCCCCGTCCACCCAGAGAGGAATGATTGGGTCGTTCAAACGCTTACCGTCGGCAGTAACCAAGCGGTACATACCTTCAAGCTCATTTATCAACGCCCCCAGTCTTTAAGCGAGCTTGGTTTTAAACTCCTTGTCGCCTGCGGAGAAAGGGACACCAATCTACTTCGCTAAAGGCCCCTACACTTCATACCACGGTAAAAATCTCAAAGGAATACTTACCCCGTCTTATATAATCTTGTCTGGAAGACTGGCGTCAGGGCGATTTTTCGTCCGCGAGGCTAGGCGCCCAAATCACATCGCGAGGCGAGCTCAGGCTTGGCCCCGATATCGGGTGGGTCCCTCCTCCAGAACCAATCGCGGTCAACGACTGTTAGCGGTAAGTAGCATTTCGTCCCGACTAGCAAAGGTGCCGGAGATGCACTGGAGTCGAGTTTGGGGGATTGTTGGCGGGTTACGAAGGAATTCTACCAACGCTTCATCAGTAAGCAGGTCGCCCGCTTATGTTATCCCACCTGGCGGGCCTTCCAGGACTTCGCTTCGAGGACACATTACCCGGTAACACTTTTGAGAGGGAATCCCTCCTTGCGACGGGCGCTGACGATCAGTTTGTTGGGCATATAACGTCCGGTGTTGAAGTTGAGCTTAGCCATTACTGAGCGGGTCGTCGGCATGCTCCTTCAGGACCCAGAGTAACGCATTCGTAGGTTCAGCTTGAGGTATTGAAGTCTGAGAGGGCCATAGCGATCTCGATGGAGACCGGTGTAGGCCATATTGATGCCCGGGGGAGTGACCATTCAACGAACTCGGCAGACGACGAGGTGAAGTAGGTACCTAACTTGGGTAAGAGCCTTGCACCAGACCTCGGGGGACAGTTGCATGCGGTGGAATGGAACGGTGGTATATCCACCACCGGTACAGAGGGAAGCAGCAAACCATCGATGTTCGATTTCCTTTTGGCGTCAAGGCCCTCTACGCTCATGAGTTCACAACCGTGTAAAGAGGGATGGCAACCAACCATTTACTGCTGGACGAAACGGTGTGGAACGTCGGTCACATTGGCGGGGGTTTTCTTGGACCTCTCCGCCATCTGTTCCGCCTGAGACCGGGAAACCACCCCGGGCCGTACTTCGCTGAAAGACGGTACGGCCAACAGACAATATGCCTACTGAACAAATTGTGAGATTAGCTCAAGTACATACCGGGGCATTCAAACGGTTCCTTGGTTTCCTCGTCCCGAAGAAACCGATTCGTTATTCAGCTCGAAATCACAGTCCGTTCACGTCGAACCGACATGTGACTCATTGCCCGCACAACTAGAGGAATTTGTAAAGTATAATACAAGTCAAAAATGAGGCCAATATAGGGAAAGAAAGGCTCCTCCACTCCAACAACCCTTAACTACAGAAAATTGAGAAACGTAGAATTTACAACCCTGCATCGGCGGTTCAGACTTGAAGCTGGGAAGGTTTTGAATTGATCGGATCGGACTCGAGATATGGCCCGGATGCCAATACCCTGGGGACGATCAAATTGTGTTGGAAGGAACCTTCCAAAAATGACACTCACTTCAGGTGCCTTCCTCGCCCGGACTCGAGATCGTATTCACCCTCGACCACCCGCGGCTCGTCAGCGTTCTGCTGAGTGAATATCGAGCTCACATCGCAACCGCGGGACTTGTCACCCGCATCGCACTCCACAGTCTCGGTCTTTATGCTAACATCCTAGGTCAATGGTTGAGTAAGCAGGAGCAAGTGCAAACAGCACATACACATACCATGCGATTATCCTTGCTCCCAATGGTCGTGTTTCCGACTGGACGGAGAGATATACCAAGGTCGTAGTGTGCTCTCTCGCGGATCACCTGGCGCACGTTGAGTGTTGCGAGCAACGAGTTGCAATATACTGGAACAACATAAGCACAACTCCACCACCACACGACCCAGCGGTACGTACATCGGCCCATCAAGAAATAGAAAGTGACATATATGAAGGTGTTAGGTGAAACGGCGGACTGCATCGGCCTGGGTGAGAAACGCTACCTGTACCTGAGCAGGGTGACTCACCGAAATAAAGGAGCCTATAGCGCAGAGGCTAGTCAACATCCCCGTCTGAACAGAAAATGCGATCTTTGGAGAGAGGGGGGGTAAGCCTTGAGCTGTCAGTCCGAGGAACGCCTTACGAGCATATTGATCATCGTATTCGAGCTTAATAGCAGCGGTCAGCCGACACGGAATCAAGGCATCAGAGTGGGCTACCTTCGGAGACTGGTTCGGGATTTGTGCAATAAGACACAAAACACGACCGCGATCAGAACGTCGGCTGCGACTACAACAGGTGTTAATCGAGGAGGCACTAATCCGCCCGAGGTGATTGTACCTGTCAGTACGTTTACAGTCATCGAGAGGTGCTGGACGGGTCGTAAGTTGAAAGGATAAAAACCTAGGATGGGAGAGGCGTACTCTGAGTTTAACGAGCTCCACAAACGTGGGGAGGGGTATTCTGCGATATCGCGTAAGCTTTAGTGATAAAGGCGTCAAAAGACCCTACGCTAGCGCGGCGTATGCTGTTATGGGTGAGAATCGAAGTTATCGTTTATTCCAGGAGGAGACAACGTACCGATGGAGGCAACTGTGATTCGAGGTGGGAAGTTGAGTAACGGTTTTCCTAGCGCTCGGCGAGCCTACGTACCAAATCCTCCCGCAATGAATATGGCCTTCGGAGCGGTAAGGGAGGGCAGCTGCGGGGAAGTTGAAGGGTACTCACGAGAGTCGCAGTAAGGGGCACATTCTTCTGACTAACTAATGAAAGGGTGAACACATTTTCAGGATAGTCGGGTGTCCTACTGACAGTTCCATATGCGAACCGCAAAGAAACTATGGCACATTAGAGCAGAGGATGTGGAAAACCTGGCGGACTTACGTTTGGACAATAAGGGCGGTGGTTGCCTTGGGGATTTTACGCTCAGGGCAATTCAAGGTAGGTGTGGCTCCGAAGATGACTCACATTTGGTATCACCTCGGTCTCAACATGCACAGTGAGCAAGCTACGGCACCGGAAGGGAGTGGGAACATACAATGAGACTCCTATCGCGTCAACTGCGAGTGAGTGAGGAGGGAGGGAATACGGAGCCGGGACGCACGAAACTACACGGCCTAACTGCTCGGGGGTATTATAACCCGTGATGAGGTAGACGTAAACTGAAATAGGACATCTGAGACTGGAAGTGGCGGGGGCGCAAATCATTGAAGGGGGGATCTCACCTGCGTGACAGATGAGCGCCTGATGGATTGAGTCGCACGCCAGTGTGGAAACAACCTAAGTGTATGCAGTGAAATTAGGCGAGCGGGCTGTAGTTATCAGAACGTACAACAGCTTTGGTGCCGCGACCGTCCTTCCCGCTGTGGTGCTGAAAATAGTAGAAGACCTGGGCGCACGACACTGAGGACGCGGGTGAGCGAAACGAGGAGGTCGGTGCTCAAACGGTTTACCTCCGTATAACCTGCACGGAAGGTGAATCAGAGGAGGAAGAGGTCAAGCAGGTGATTAGGCTCACACGGTTGCGAGAATTGTACCAATGTAGAGGGCACCGAACCTGAAGATATCAGGTGGTCGAGATTAGGAAGGGGAGTCGCGACAACTGGACAATGAGAGCAACGTACGTGGCATCCATTTTGCAGAGAGGTAGGAGGACGAAAGGGAGGGTGTTGTCGAGGATTCGACCTCTTCCGTTATATTGGTGGTGTAACCAACCCAATCCTTTGATTTCCAAGTGACATGACGTCCCGACGGCTCACTCCGATGTCCTGAGTGTCTGAATCACCATCGGGGAACTCTCGAAGTACGCTAAGTTTGCGGCCGGACCCCGAGAAGGGGATCCCCTGATTCCGGAGTCTGCCGTCGATCATTCAGTACTCAGTCGCTGGGGCGCTGGTAGGTAAGCTGTTCCCATGACAGAAGTTTCTTGTAACTGATCTTCTCCGGCCGTCATCGGTCTTGCGGTCGCAACTAGGTCGTCGCAAGTCAACGATGTCTACCCCCCGAGACTAATCCCCCTCAGCTCACGTAACTTCGAAGTGGCTCATGTAGGTTCAATTCCTCATACAGCCTGGCACACTGTGACGGCAGAATACGGGGTCGTGTTACCCTCCTGAACCGCTCGAAACCCTCTTCTGTTTCCATGGAAGACAGTTTATATGTTAGGCGCGCAACATCTCTTTTTGGAACACGGGAGCCTGCGGAAGTTCACCAGCACCGACATGTTACACGGTCACATCGGCGGACTCCGCGCCAAGGCCGAGTAGCGCCTCAAACGGTCAATGACCGCGTCCGGCCTTACGGCGGACTTGTTTTTGGATTCCCTGTTGCCGACGGAGAGGAGCATACATATACTTCGCGTTAGTCCTAGTACGTGGTCAGAACTTCAAGGGGACACCGGGAAAATGCCGAGCCAGCTTCCACAGAATTTGAAGCAACTAGAACGATAGGAGTACCATGCAAGCCCTTCGAAGCGCTCCTGCTATTGACAAGCAGTTCCGAGCGGTTCGTGGAATCGCAGCCGAATACTTTTCTCTCCCCGGTTTGCCCATGTGCACCGGATGCAGATGAGGTGGACGATGCTTGTGTTTGGGATGAGTGGTAATCTGTTTAACTGTAAGCCACAAAAAGCTTCCAGGGAGTACATTGGTGCGCTTCCATAGACCGGGCACCTAAAATCTGGCTTTAGATTTTCCTGATGAACATCCCGCCCTATTCCCCCCGCCCGGAAGTTGTACGCCAGGGCGCCTTTTCTTTCACAAATCTAGGCTCCCCTCACG
>Ga0307511_10008463_pt1 | contig 10289 bp, 10 predicted proteins | sample 13_EM_MG_FD_200266 | JGI IMG/M metagenome (GOLD analysis project Ga0307511, IMG submission 200266) | Populus trichocarpa ectomycorrhiza microbial communities from riparian zone in the Pacific Northwest, United States - 13_EM | ecosystem: Host-associated > Plants > Roots > Unclassified | place... | reverse complement strand
CTGATGTTTTGGCGCTTCTGAGAAGTGGTCCCAAGGTTTGACAATCTGCGGAGAATTCATAAGGTCCTTGATTTTCTCGAGTGCATTGGTGTGGGTGTCAGTCCATCTCCAGGGTGTGTTTTCGCCTTGCAGTTCTGACAGGGTGCTTGACCTGGAGGACAATCCTGGACAAAACTTGCTTTGGAATATGACAACGCCGAGTATACCTCTTAATTTCCGGCACTTGCTGGGAAGCTTGAAGTACCATACTTTCTTGCGTTTCTTAGCGACCATATGTAACCCATCCGAGGTTAATATGTATCCTAAGATATCTAGGCATTTAGTAAAGAACTGCCACTTGCTAGCCGGCAACCAAAACTTCTCGTCTAGGAGTCATTGCAGAACCTTTCGTAAGGTAGCTACATGTTTCTCATAGGTATCAGAAAAGATAATATAATCGTCGATATAGATAACAAGGTCCTTACAGACCATGTCCTTAAAGATTTCGCACATGGCTCATACCATGTTGCCAGGAGTATTGCGGTAGCCTTATTGCATGAGGCGACTGTGATAATATACCATGTGGGTGAGGAAGGTAGGGTGCTGTTCCGAATGTTCTTCCATTCTGATATTGTGGTACCCATATGCTAGGTCAATCTTAGTCCAATACTTCCGAGCAGCAACAAGCTTCATGAGTTCCTCAATGCTTTGTAGTGGAGTATGGTTGGGATCAATCCCTTCGTTCCGATCCCTGGCATCTATGATGCGCCGTAGGTTGGGGTGATCATCTCGTTTGCTTTGCACAAATAGAACTACCGCATTGGTATCATGTTCTGCACGATAAATCCGTCCGTAGACTTCTTCTTCAGTGAGCTATCTCGTGAGCTCTACGTAGAATTTTGAGGGTGAGGGTCGCCATTTTGGTACCCATATAGATCCGGTTTTAGGGCGGATTCGGTGGTTGATAGTTCTGAGGGGTGGCAACTAGTTGGGTGTGGTTGCTGGCAATAGTTGGGGGAATTCAACGATGGGATTGAATTCCCGACTTCCTGCGAGACAAATAGCTGAGACCATGAATTCGAAGCGTGGTAGAAGATAGTCTCATACTTCGTCTTCTATAGTGAGTGTGGCAGATGTAACTTGCCCTGTAGCAAGTCTCGCTTTCCTCCATTCCTTGAGTGCAATGTGTGCCATTCCTTCCCATTGGATTGTAACAGGCTTTGGTTCTGCTGGGATTAAAGCTTTCAGGGCTGTAAGTGCTGGCTTGCACAGGATCATATCCCAACCTGCAAGATGCGCTACATAGACCGTTCTTGTTTTCGTATATCCTTCGTAGTCCAGTTGGACATCACATGCCTTTTCTATCACACCCTTTGATCCTTTGATTGCTATATTGAGTGACTTCTTGCCGATTCCATAGGTGGGTAGGCCGTATAGGTGCACGAATTGGGTGTTGATGAGATCCCCATTGGTGGTCCATAAGTCCACAAGGACTAATTCAGGGTGGCCGTCAACCTTTACCCGAACCATGCTGTAGTCTAGTTCTTCTGTAGACTGGGGTTGTACCTTGGTTTTGCCCTTGAAGCTATTCTTGGCGATAACTGGTTTGCTGGTGTATTGCATGAGATAGGACCTGTGTGGCGGTGGGAACGTGTTATTTGGCTATTCGCTTCTTGCATTGCTTGAAGTTGTGACTAGGTTCATGGCACCATAGCCACTTCCGTTCCCTAATCAACTTCATCTTGTCTTGTGAAGTTAACGTCTTGTTATCTACTCCCCAGTCGGGATACTTGGTGGTTATTGTTTTCGTGGCAGGGGTTCTTCCAAGATTAGAAATTGTTTTCTTCTTTTCTGTTTTCCCATCCCTGCGGTGATTGTTACCAGGGTTCGGAACTGATGAAGCAGTGGGCTGTCGAGAAGATTTGGCTGTAGTTGAGATATGCCCATGTTTTTGCCCAGGCTCGTATGATTCCGCTTTCTTGACTAGGTCATTGAAAGTTCAAGAATCAAGTATTTGTGGAACTAGGGTGGCTTCCATTTAATCTGGTAGGTGATTCAGGAATTTCCTTCATTCAACATCTTCTGATATGCATTACTTTCCATCCTTGTCGATAAGCTTAATCTGAGGTTCTTCCAGCCAGTTGACAAATGTTTTGATACCCAATTTTCGTCCATCCTTGTAGGGGGATGCAGCCTTTCATTCCTGCCATAGGAGGTCCTTGCTGGTGGAGGGAATATGAAATTCCCGTAGGACTAGCATAAAGCTGAAAAAAGACGTCTTGTCTTTTTCCTTGAAGAGGTGGTAGTTAAAACTAGTGAGTGACCTGCCTTGCAGTTTAAATCCAATAAACTTCAAAGCTTACTTCGATTCTAAACTTTTACCTTTCATACTTAACGATCTTTATATCGCATTGACGCAAGTGTAAAGATACTGTTAGTCTCGCCATGTCTTATCTCACTGGTTGAGATTCTCTGAAGCATCAATCTTGATAACCTTCATTCGTTTGGACATTTTTGAAGATGTTTCAGGTGTAACAATTCCTGTCATCATTTCCTATTGCTGTTGTTCTGGTATCTTACCAGGTTCTGTTCGTTTCTTTATCTACTTGATCTTCTTTGGTTTGCTTATGCTTTTGTGACTCTGGACTGACGATCCGCTGCTAGAGCTTCCAATGTTAGAGCTACTATCATATCCATCCTCATCTCCTCCACCTGCTGTTGTGCCTCGTCCCAAGGGGAGGGCTTAGGTCCTTATCATCTTCTCCATTATTTGGGTTCCCAGTATCTGAGGTATATACCACAATGTCATCTTCTGGCACAATGTCAGTTTAAGATCCTGTGCTGACTTCTGGTACGAAACGTTGTTTGGTTGGGGTCTCAGGAGGGTCCTTTCTGTCTTATGCTTTTGGCCGTTTGGCTTTAGGTGGGTCCTCAAATTGCCCTGGTACAACAGGTAAAAGGAGGTGCTGACCACATTGCATGAACAACATTATATCATCTCATTCCTTTCAAACCTAATGAGGTTCTGTGAGTTGAGGAATCATGGGGAGGTTTAAGTGCTCCATAAGCACTGTAGTAAGCTCCAAGTCCTTACTTTCAAATGGAATGGTTGTGTTCCAAAGACAGTGTTTGGTTGTTGCTTCGAGAAGCAGTTGGATGTCTTTTGGATAAAAGGAGTGCAGATACCCAAGCGTTTGTGTAAAGGTGAGAATATCATGTATTTGTGGTTGTACTTTCTTCCAGTTTGCTTTTGTTATAGGAGGTGACTCAAATTCCCATGTTGTGAGAGAAGAGTCTTCTTCTGGTTTCAGGCCATCGACGATGTACAGGGTGAGAGGAGGTGGTTTGACTGATTCCGTGAATATTTGTAGTTCAGGCGTGTCTCTTTTTTTTGATGATGTGTCGGCGATTGACTTCTTGATATCTTCAGGGATCATAGCTAATTTTCTCGATTTGTGGTAGTTGTACGGCTTGTCCATCTTTGAAGGCATAATGTCGGTGACTTGTTCAGATATTACGAGTTATCTTTCCACCTTGTCAGTATATTGTGGGCATAAGTACGTTGCTCCAGACGTGAGTGATTTCCGATCGATTTCAGATAACTGTGGCTCGGCTGCCTGTTCGATATGTAGGTAGGAGAGTGGGAATGAGGAGAGCACGGATCCTGGTTCGTCGTTTTCTTCCACTCCTACGATGGTAGGTACTTCTGAGGTGTGGGTTATACCGACAATGCTTAAGATGCCCTTCCCGTTAGAAGGCTTTGGAGATAGTGAGGGTGGCGGCAAGAAGACTGTGAGGTGGTCTCCTTATATGAAAGAATTGGACAGCTCAAACTCATCGAGTTTCGAGGTCATGCCGACTGAAAGTGGTTCAGTTGGGAAGGAATATAGATGTGCCTCACCTGTGAGGAATCTAGTGTGGGATGAATGAGGAAGTAAGTATGTAGTAACTGCTGTACTTTCGTATGTCTCTTCTAATGGTGAGAAGAACGAGTAGGAGCCTTGGGATAGTGATGCGTATTTGTACGCTTCGATTATTCTGGAGACATATGGTGTCACAAAGTCTCATGATCCCTGGTATAAGAAGATGAATGGGGATTGTAGTGGCCAGGAATGCAGGAGGTGATGTCCATTTTGGTGGGGTAAGGTGATGGCCTAAGGGTGGAAATGGTTAATGGTGTATACCACTGCCCGGTAGAGCTCTGCCATGTCTTGAACAAGGTCTTCAGTTGACTGCAGGTGGAGAATATCTCTGTCCCGGTGGTGCATTATTGTTGCTAGCTTTTGTTGAATGTACTGTGTTTGTTGAATGTGTTGACGTCCGATATAGGGGATTCCTGAAAAGGTATTATAAAGATACCAACCGTTGATCAGTCCATAGTAGTAGTTTTAATAGTTAGATTATTTAGTGTATAAAAAAAAATGAAATAGGATATGCCAATAGTAGTACCGCGGGCAGTTAAACAGAGTCTATAGTATCACTGAAGTGATAGTGTATGTCTGTTATTGGTTCCGCTAAGTCCAGGACTCAGAGGGTCTTTGAGAGCAGACAGATTTCCCAAGTGGGAAGAGAATTAACAGGTGTAATCTCTCTGTAATGAACCTATCTAAGGCTTGTCTGAACTCTGTCTGAAGTAATCTTATCTGAGACTCCCCTTTCAGAAGGGTGGAACAGCTCAGTACTTATACTAGCCGCCAAGCCTTATGAAGTTTGCTTTCTGTCCGTTCCAGAGAGCACTGCCCCATGACCATATATACAGGTGAAGGAAATCAGGCCTCCAGGACTCAGAAATATATGTGTGGATGTGTAATACATTTACGTTAAAGGAAAAGTACATAAGGACCAGATACGCTCAAGGTAGTAGCATACAAGGTCCTATGTCCAAGCTATCTGGTATACATTATAGTTGCTAGGTGTAAGAAAGTGATATTCTCAATATACTGATCCATCACCACCTCACAACTTACCCTGAACCAACATGTACTATGTAATTTCTTACTAAGTTATACTAACCTGACTGGTTAATTATGTTGGAGGATCACATGTAATTTCTTTATTTTCACATGTTAATTATGAGTCACCTATGACTCATATATGACTCTAATGGTTATGACTCACTTAAGGAGTCAGAGGTGGATTTCAAATCATGTATGACTCACTACCATGGCACAGCCACAATAGTGAGTCACAGCTAGTCTTGGCATGTAATACTTAAGGGCTCAAGGCCTGCATCCAGAGAGATGAGGAGACCTAGAGAAGACAGGCACAGAATAGTTAGATACAACAAATATAAGAGTTCCACTGGTAAATTCTAGTCCTATGAGGACTCTTACTTAGAACTTAGTAATCCAATACTAGAATCCAAACACTTAGCCTTTAAAGTACTTAGCAGTTCTGGAATATTACTTCAGGGTAATATTCCACCCTAAATACTCTAGGTCCCCATTTACATTGTTTTAACCTAAGAAAGACTTTTATATCAAGACAGGCTTGATCACCCTGGCCTCTAATCTTATGCACAAGTAGTAAAAAGAAACTACTTATCAAGTACTACAACTCTATAGTGGATAAGAGACCACAGTAGAACCAAGCCTGATAGTCAGCAAAATAAATAAATATATAACAAGCAACAGTTCAACAGAACCTGTATAAGAAATAGAACAGAAACCTGCAATACTGCATGGGTAAAAAGACAAAAAGCAATAAACTCAGCAGTAAGAAATCACCAAAAAGGAACCAGTTACCTAAACTGGTAAGACTCATTACCAAGGAAAGGCTCATCAACAAACCTAGTAGGAAATATTAGTAAAAAGAGAGCCAATAAGAATAACAGCAAAAAAACTTACTTGCAACACTCACTGCATCCCCAACAAGCAGAAAAGTGGTACTCCCCCAAAGGATATCTATTATCCCAACCCCAAGAAAATCCCAAAGAAAACCACCAGTCACACCTGTCCTTATACTGCCAGCAAGGACACCACCTATACCTCTCCGACCAGAAAGAGAAGGCCTCCCTGGCAGTCCAACCCCTGAACCTCCAAGAAGTACTCCTATCATAAGCAGGAGGAATACTCCTAAGAGTGGTATTGAGGCCATCACCAAACCTAACCTCCTTAACTTTCCTGACCTTACCAGAAGGATCAGACTTGATAGAAGAAGGCTTTGGTCTAGCCCCCATCTGCCCAAAGAAATAGTCCATAGGACTATTATAGGAAACTGAAAAGGATTCCTCGTCATTAGGATCCCCAAAAGAAGGAATAGCAGGAACGGAACAAAGCCTTCCCACATCATCACTGGTATAATTCCTGTAGATGGACATGTTTGCTACCTCCAGGAGGGGAAAGAAAGTTGCCAAGGGTGGCACCAAAGAAAGAAGGAAGGCCTTAACTCCTGATGAGGCAAAAGCACTACTTAAAGAATTAGTACCTCCAGAAACACCAAAAAAGGCCATACCAGCTAGACTAGATATGCCAGAAAAAGATGCAGTTCAGGAAACAATCACACTTGAGGAAAAAGGATTAATACCAGCAAGAATAATCAGAACCTCAGTTGGAACAAAACAATACGGGGATGACAACCTAAATAAATGGACCCAATACATGAACCAAGTCCAAACATATTCCCTCCTCAACCAATATGATTTAAATTTTGAAGAAATAGGGGTAATATTCCAAGCATGTTTGAACTATCTAACCTTCCAAGAAGTACCAGAATTGAGCAATAGGGTATTAGACAAAATGGAATTAGAGGCAGGATTTAGGCATAAACCTCCACAACCAACATATAACCCAGTAAAAGGTATACCCTGCTTGGTAAAAAACTGGCCAGAAAGAGAACAATACGTTATGCTAGGAACCCTATATGAATTAGGAACCCCAGAAATAGAAAATCCACATAACGAAGAACAAGAAAAGGAAATAGAATGCATAGAAGAAGATCCATTTATGATAAAACCACAGACTCAGCTAGGAAAAGCATCAGGAAGTGGATCAATAGATAGACCACAAACACCCCTATGTAAAGGCAAAGAAACAGAAGAGCAACCACAAACACCTAAGAATCAAAGGAAAGATAAACCCTTACCCCAGATTCAGACCCAAGTAGTACCTCAAGTAGTGATGATGAATCTGGACCTGGCTCAGATAAATCCAAAGATTCAGACTCTGAAGAATCTGGGACAGTAATAGATAGGTCAGTAAGAGAAATAACACCATCACAAAAAGAATGGGAAAAAGTTACTAGTTTAAAACAACATACTAGTAAGATAAAAGAAGAAACCATCAAGAAAGCAACCAGGCTTGCAAAAATCAAAGAACCAGAAGCTTTTAATGTTAAAGCAGAGAAATGGAAGGACCCAATTACCTTTGATGAATATATACAACAACTGGTAAGGTGGCTGAAGTGGCAAGGCTTAGATGTGGATAAGGAAAAAGCCTTGGAAAGAGCAAGCTTTCAATTCACTGGTATGCCTGCCAGGTGGTTGAAAGACTATAGTGAAAAAACCAAACCAACAAAGAGGAATATTCATGGTTTTATAGTTTTCCTGAGGAAAAAGATTATCCCATCCACAGCAAGGGAAGAATTGTGGAAAAGGTAAGAAGGCTGCCACCAAGCACAATTTGGACAAGACAGCCCTGTCAATACATTTGCACAACACCTGCAAGACTACCAACTTAGATGCAGAGACAATAAGGGTAAAGCCCTTATCTCAGACTATGCACTTAAGATGAAATTTGTAAATGGCCTGATCTCCATAATTAAACAACAAGTTAAATTAGCAATCAACTGGGATATGTCATTTGAAAAAATTGTCAACAAAGGAGAACAAGTACAAGCTACTATGAAACAGACTCATAGACCTCCACAAATGATAAACCAAAATAGAAAACCAAGCCCACATGGTAAACAATGGTCAGCAGGAAAGCCAATGGAATTTGTCAAATCAAATTACAAATTTCCAAATGAAAAAAAGAAGATTGCAGCTCCTGCAGCCAAGGCAAAAGGAGGACCAGCAGGACTGTATGGCAATTTCCCTAATACTAGGAAAAGAAAAGATGATATGGCAAATGTCTTATCCTTTGGTGAAAGGGAAAAGCTCAAACAGGAAGGTAAATGCTATCACTGTACACAAACTGGTCATATGGCATCACAATGTCCATGGAAGAAACCTATGACTTCATCCTACTAAAAGATCAACCAACAATACCAAAACAGGAATAGAAACCCCAAGGTCAAAACTGCAGCTCTAAATATGGAAACACAGTCAGCACTAGTGCAGGTAATGAAAGGCCCCACACAAAGCAGAACTTTCATTATACCTGAAGTAAAGAAAGAAACTATGGCTGCAGATATTACAATTAATGGATATAAGGGTCATGTATTACTAGACCCATGAACACAAGGAGGAGACCTAATATCCAATAATTTCTGCACACTGTTTAAACTTCCATTAACACAAATGGAAAAGAAACCGCTAGAAACAGCAATCCAAGGAAGCAGATCACCGATGATAAAGAAAACAACACTGCTTATTAATGTACAAGGATATGAAGAAGAAAGAACCTTCTATGCAGCCAATCTTAGAAATTGGGATGCTATATTAGGTGAACCAGCATTAAGGAAACTAAAAGCAATTATGAATATCCATGACAACATGATAAGCATTCAACCACCAGGAATAGTCAGATATAACCTCATAATGCTACAGAAAACTGTAAATGACTCAATAAGATCTACAGCAATATGGATGAAACCAACATGTGGAACAGCAAGTGAATAATCAGGACATCCACACTCAGATGCAGAATCTGATAAAACAACTGCCTCAGAATCAATCAAGGATTAGGCATATGATAAAACAGATTATGAAGACTCATCAGGTAATGAGTCAATCACTGACTTAGATAACCAACTAAGACAACTGGATGAGGAAAACAGAACCCTCAGCAGAGACTTGCACCTAGCAATAGATAACTTAGAAGCAAGGATGGGAGATAACAATATGACAACAAAGCAACAAGCTGAAATACACTCATGGCTAGACTATGAGTTTGATGAACTTATGGAAAGCATGGAAGCAGAAAGAAGAAGAATATTAGGGCAAGATGCCCTATACACTATCTGGGAAGAGGAAGAGGAAATTAACCTAGGATCATGGGAAACATGGTCTGACTCAGACTATGAACCAGGACCAGACCCAGCCATGTATAAAAGTGGAGACCTAATCTACAATGCCCTAACCATACAACAAGGATTTGACACCTACACAGAATTCCCACATCTATTTCCAACAGAGAAACCTACAGAATTACCACCATTAAGGGAAACAATGGAAATCATGGAACACAAAATAGAGGTAATAGAAGGGGCAGAAGAGCACCCTAACTATACCCCTAGCTATGATAGGTTCCAGGATCAAATCACAGAAAAAGTAAATAAGGAACTAGAAACTGGGAGAATCATACTATCTAAATCCCTCAACACAATGATAATATTCACACAACCAAAGAAGAATGGTAAGAAAGCAAGGTTCCTCCTAAATTGTATACCAAGGAACCTCAAAACACACAAGGATAGGATGCGTATGCCTAGCATCAATTAAATTATTGATTAGATAGCCAGCAAAAGATTTAAATCCAAACTAGACCTTACAGATGGATATCATAATATTAGGCACCACCCTGACTCAGTCAAACACTCAACATTCTCATATCACATGGGAAAATTTGACTCACTAGTCATGCAACAAGGTGACTGCAATGCACTTGCAACTATGATGAGAGCAATGAATTGGCTCCTTAGGGAAATCTTTGGGAAAACAGTAATCGTATACCTAGATGATATCCTTATTGGAAACAGTACTTATGAAGAACACATACAAACAGTAACGGCAGTATTAAAACCACTGGAGAAAGCCAAGATGTGGTTCAATGAAGACAAATGCCAAATAATACCACAAAGAATGGAATTACTTGGGCATGTCCTACACAACAATGGGCTCAAAGCTGACCCTGAGAAAATCAAGAAGGTAGTAGATTTCAAGACACCCACCAATAGAAGGGAAATACAAAGGTTCATGGGGGTGGTCAACTACCTTGCAAGATTCTGCAAGGATCTAGCAACCAAAGGAAGATGTCTATATGAACTACAAGGATCAACAAAACAATTTAAATGGACTCACCTACATGATAAGGCATTTAAGCAAGTCAAAGGTTTAATAATGAGTAATGCAGTACTCAAACCAATCAACCATGACTCAAATGAACAAATATACCTGATAACAGATGCAAGTAATGTAGGATTATCAGGAT
>Ga0307511_10008462_pt1 | contig 10290 bp, 1 predicted proteins | sample 13_EM_MG_FD_200266 | JGI IMG/M metagenome (GOLD analysis project Ga0307511, IMG submission 200266) | Populus trichocarpa ectomycorrhiza microbial communities from riparian zone in the Pacific Northwest, United States - 13_EM | ecosystem: Host-associated > Plants > Roots > Unclassified | place... | reverse complement strand
GGGCTTTGACTTATGATGTATCGAGGAAACAAAATTTTCTGATGAAGACAGCTTTGATGTGGACTATCAATGATTTTCCAGCTTATGAATAGTTTCTGGTTGGAACATGCATGGAAAACTAGCATGTCTATACTGTATGGAAAATAACAAGCAATTCACACTAACAAACAACAGTAAAAAGTCTTTTTTTACTGCCATTGGCAGTTCTTGCCGACGAATCATAAGTTAAAAAAGAACAGAAAGGACTTCTTTGTTAGCATAGTTAAAAGGGATGTTGCACCGCCACTTCTTTCAGGTAAATAATTGTATAACATGATGTTGGAGTATGGTGACATTGTGTTTGGTTTTTAATCCGGTAAATAGAAGTTTTCTAATTTTGGTTTGACCTATAATTAGGTAAAGTGAAGTATTTTTTGGGAGCTTCCTTATTGGAAGACCAATCCGTCATAACCTTATGAGCACATAAAAAAGAACATGTTTGAGAACATTTTCAACACGGTTATGGACGTAAAGGGATAAACAAATGACAACGTTAAGGCTACAATAAATATAGTTTTATTTTGTCACCGTAAAAAATATGGAGTTGGTTTATGTTAAATTGCGGGTTGCAAAGCCTAAAGCCAGATTCGTCTTAGATAGGAATGCACAATTACATTTCTACCAATGGCTTAAAAGTTTGTGTTTTCCTGATGGGCATACCTCGAACATATCAAGGTTGGTGAATTTAAAGGACTACAGATTGTGTGGAATGAAAATTTATGGTTGTCACGTGTTTATGCAAACACTCATTCCTTTAGCTTACTAGGATTTATTGTGAAAGGGGATACTAGATGCACTCACGGAGATCAGTAACTTCTTTAGAGATATATACTCCAACATGTTGCAAACACAACACATAGAGAGGCTTGAAACGAATATCATCCAGATAATATACAAACATGAGATGATATTCCCTCCATCATTTTTCGACTCGATGAAGCATTTACCCATACATTTACCATTTGAGGTAAAAGTTTGAGGCTCGGTCCAATATAAATGGATGTATTCATTCTAGAGGTTAGAGTTTACACATGCATCATAATTAAAATTTTATTTTCATTCTTTACATATTTCAAAACATTCATTTAATTTAATGAAGATACTATTCAACCTTAACAGAAAAGTAAAAACAAGGCACATGTTGAGGTTTCGATATATGAGGCCTATATTGTTGTAGAGATCTCAACATTTATCTTGTACTATTTTGAGTCTCGGTTGAGAACAAGAATCAATCGCGTTTCAAGGTATGACGATGGTGGGGAAGTGTCTTCAAGTGAGAACTTGTCAATATTCTCTCATCATGGATAACCCGTACCAAAAAATATTGTGAAGAGAAGATATTTGTCAGAAATAGAATTCAGACAAGCATATAATTATGTGTTATTTAACTGCGATAAACTGAGACTTTTATTCAGTAAGTATACTACTTAACACATCGTTATTTTCAAAAATAATTACTGCAAATGCAACTATTATTGATGGGGTTACCAACAGAACTATTCTGTCAATATATTCCGGAGAGTTAGGAAAGAATTACTATAAATGTCACTAAAATTGTTGCCATCCCGACGAAATTACAGATGATATTCTATCAGTTATAGATATACCGACAGAATAAAATGGGTACAATTTTTTTGGCATGCTTTATTCGTCTGTAAATCCATTAATATATTTATTATCGACGTACTCACCGATAGTCCATAAATTACTGATAGACTACTAGTGTAAATATCGACAAAAATTTGTGTCGATAAAACTATTAAATTTGGTAGTGTGCTTGACTATTTTGTTTCCCTTACATCGTTTCGTTACAGCCTACACCATCCATTACATGTAATCACCTCATATATAGTTTGGATTGTTACTTTATGCATTCACATCTTTCATATCAGAATAAGCAACTTCAACTATTAAAATGCATTATTGTTGTATTATAATACCTCTTTGTTTATCTAGTTTATCTGAAATGTTATTTGTTATGTCCATTGCATTGTTATGCTAACATTGAATCTATTATGTGTTTTCAATATAAGATTGCATCAATATTTTTGTGAGGAATTATTAGTTTCAAGTATGTAGTTGTATGATAATGTATTTTTTGTTATTTATGTGAGCAGATTTTTTAGCCTGCCTTTTTTATCAACCTACACTACTGATTACATCATTCATTAATGGTGAGCCTTACCTCACTGCTAAATTACCTAATTTCAATCTAAGTTTATACTTTTAAGTTATTTTTTTCCTTCGGTTCTTGTTTCGTTATAAACAATAGGTCCAAATTCTTTTCCAATACCTTTTGTTTTTAGATACAAGGTTATCTCTAGGTCAAAGTTGTGTTTAAACCTGATTTTTAATTTTCTTGGGTTGTTTATTTATTTTGTTATGAGTTTCAGGATTGTTGTCTTAGAAGTTTGCATCAATTAATGTCATTGATGTAAACTATATGGACCATTTGGCGAATTTTCATTTCTTACCTTATGATTTTTATTGATTTTGGTGTTATTGTGCATCTACCTTAACACATGTCTCCTTACTCTCACGGGTATGTCATTGCTTTATGCCTAACATCCTTCTCTAAAACATTTGCTTTATGCCTAACATCCTTCTCTAAAACATGTAATTAAATAATATTATTTAGCCTTTCTGTACATTATTAGCTTAATATATAAAAACAACTTTACTATAAATGAATAAGAAAATAAATATAAATAAAACATTTCCTAGTGACATATCCCCTTGACATGGATTAAATTAAACTCAATTTTGCATCATACAAAATAAAAGTTAAGACTTGACCCAACTTAATGCATTTCCATTACTAATTCCATGACTAAATCTCAAATGTTAACATATTGTACACAACTAGCCACTTACCTACGCATTACATGTTAGTTTTTTATTATTTTTTTGGTTTAATAATTAAGATATCTTTAATATAACAATTAGACTTGCACTGGATTGTGGGTCATCTCGTTAATCAATGGGTTGAACTAATTGATTGATAATGATAAAAAAAAAAAAAAAAACAATTACTATGATTCAACATAGAGGCTTATAGAAGGGTTAAATTCCTATGAATCTATCAAATATAGAAGTCTCAATGGTACGAATCAGAAGCTGGACAATGTGGAACATTGGCACCAATTTTAGTAATTTTTGGATTCCAAGAACCATGATGACATTACCACACTCGAAAATCTAGGTTATAGTCTAACAAGACTTGGGCAACTGATCTTCTTCCTACTACAGTGCTCCAGGTTACTAATGATCACTCTTAATGTTGGTTTCATGGTTTTTAATGCACAAATGAAAGGGCCAAAAGTATCAAAAAGATTAGTGGGACATTTCACATTAGTGAAATCAATCAACTTGTAACTAGTTTGTTTGTTGAAAAGTGTTTTTTCTGGAAAATATTTTCTTGACTTTCTCATGTTTTAACTACATTGTGCAAAACTAGTTAACAAAATTCACTTTGTAATTAAAGAAAAACATGAGCTTTCGAAGGAATGAAGTGTTTTCCGGTTTAAAATATTAAAAAAATACTTTCCATAAAGGACTCAAAAACTAAAGTGCTATAATACTCTATTATATATATATATATATATAAAAGTTTAATGTTATTAGAAAATGATAAATTATTAATATACTTATATAGGATATAATAAATTAAGAAATATTAACATACAATATAAAAGTATATTAATTTGATATATTAATGCATATAATAATTTAATTTAGATAATATTGCTAGAAAATACATTCGAATACAAAACATGTTATATTATACAATAATCATACATTTTAAAATCATATAAATTATGTTATGAAATTACAATATCATAGAAAATAAATTTATTTTCAATGTTCTCCTAACACCAAAAATTGGTTATATATCTATAATATTATATTTAAAATATTTATATTACATGTATAGTTATATTTTATAAAAATAAGCTATATATAAATATATGATATAATAAAAAGAAATTCTATCATTACACTTTTTATATCTTATTCTTTTCTTGTAAATGGTCAAATAGTTACATTTAATATTCTATATATGTTAGATAAACTTGAAAAAAAAGACATTAATAAATGATTTTTCAACTTATTTTTCATGGCATGACCAAACATTGAAAAATATTTTTCGATTCATTTCTCATTACGCTACCAAACATCGAAAAATAATTCACTTTTCAGGTAACCACTTTATAAAAAAATTACTTTTCAGCAAATAAATGTTATCTCAAGATCAAGGTCATTTCTCCATCATGGTTCCATTATAGAGGAAAGGAAGAGATATGAGGAAGTCAAGCATGTGGTATTTATTGGTGATAGAGTTTATACTTGGATTTAGTGTGGTGACTTTGCTAGGATGGTGAATCAAAAACTCTTGAAAACAAAGAAGATTCAAGTAATGGATAGACAAGCTCATGAAGATTTGGTTCTTGATGCTTTAAGGTTTTTGATTGCCACTTGGAGAGAGGGAGAGGAGAGGAGAGGAGAGGAGAGGTTTAAAAAAAGAGAGGAGATGAAGAGAGAGAAAGATAAGGGATAGGAGAAAAAAGATAAGGAGAATACAGAGGGGAAAGAAAAGGTAAAAAAAAGGTTCAATGATATTTTAATATTTTTATTAAAATTGGAATATGGTGTTGACACGATATATAAAGTGTGATTTTTTAAACTACATGAGAAAGTGAAATCACATTCAAACCTTTAAAAGGTCAGAGTATTTTTTCAAAAAAAAAACTTATCATGAATATTGTACATGGGGAAGGATAGATCCAGGGTTCATAACCCATAAATCACTTGTATTTTCAATATTTTTCTCTTACTTGAAACACTATATACACTATATACAGTATTAACATTTAATTATATCACATATGTGATTAATTAACAAAGCTTTTAAAAAAACAAAAACAAAAATAAAAAGATACCATGGTTGGGATTTAATCTCAGTTTGTTTGTTTTTTTATTGAAGTCAATATTTTGTCAAAGAACCATCTCAACACAATAGTTTAAACTATTAGGTGAGGTCCCAATATATGATTTATATTATTCTCTAACACACCCCCTCAAGTGAAAGCTCTTTGAACTTGAAACTTACACAGGTCCACAGTACCATGTGCTTAATTTTTATCAAATAAATAGGGATGGTGAGATTCGAACTCGTGACTGCTTGGTCATCAAGGCTTTAATATCATATCAAAGAATCATCTCAACCCAATAATTTAAGCTGTTAGGTGAGGTTCCAAGATATGATTTATACTATTCTCTAACACATCCCCTCAAGTGAAAGCCTTTTGGGCTTGAAACTTACACGGACCCACATTATCTTATGCTTAATTTTTATTACATAAATGGGGATGGTGAGATTTGAACTCGTGACCGCTTGGTCATCAAGGCTTTGATACCATGATATGATTTATATTATTCTCTAACATATTTGATCCCAACAAATTGTCTAAATTTAATTGAGTCAACTTAACCAATATAACTTTAAACTCAACTTGAATAGAGTTTTGAGTCATCAAGTTTTTAAATCAACCCATCATATCAAATTTAACAACTATAATCCTTATCATAACTTTCGGTCTCTAAAACCAAGGTCTGCATTAATAATTTTGTTTTTGGAATGTCCTATCTATAACTTTTAAGATAAGTAAATGAGAAGGTAATAACTTTCGTGGCTCGTATCACATGAAACTTCTCACATAGGATTTTTCTAAGAAAAATTAGAGCATTTTGACAATATTAAATATTTAGATGTAAAACAGTCAAGCATATATAATGAGTAATTAGGGATTGTAATAAGTTAATGTCGATATCATAAGCAAAATTCTCAGGTCATTGCCAAAGACTTAGGTAAGCTAAGGTGACGACAATTCAGTAAGCTAAGGATCTCACAAAACTTTTATTGAAAAAGCTCATCAGTTCCTTGATGACACATGAAATCACCATGGATTAACAAGAATGAAAAGTACATCCAAAGAAGATTTTGGCATTCAAAATCGTACACCATATTGATGATGGTGATGATGATGGTAAAGAAATTGAGGAGGCTATTGCACTAATCACAAGACGATTTCGTGTTAGTTTAATATGCCTTGTAACTAATAAGTTAGCTATATGTGACATTATTATATTCATTTAAATATATATTTATTATTAATAAAGGCTTAATTTATCTTTAATATTCATATAATATTAGATTAATGAATCTAGAGTAAAGATAAAGTCCATAAGACAAAAATGTTTTGTAAATGGAATTATAAAGTTGTTATAATTATGGGATTCCTATTACATCAAAGCATTATTAATAAAATGTTCTTAGTCGATGCTCTCTTAAATACTGGATATTCATTAAAGCTGTAAAGACCGGTACATATTTTGTTCTTTTCTTTATAAAAGGAAGCAGTTATTCTCATAAACTGAGGTATAAGAGATACCTAGAACTAATATATTGGTACTTGTCATAAGACATGTACACTGAACTGACCCACATGAGAATTTCATATGGAGAGATCATATTTTTCTATGGAAAGACTCGCGTGACGGTTGTGTAAGTGATCCTTAGACTTGAGATCACTAAGTTATCTTATATAAAAAATATTATGTTTTGATCCTATTACATGTTATATTAATAGAGGTAACGAAAGAGTAGACATCAAGTATAGCATGTACTATATGAAGGTACTTGAGTGATCAAGAGATGATTCATCACCCTAAGTTAATTAAGAAAAATATTCCATTTGTTCTCAGATAGTATTGATTGGAAAATTATTGACCAAGATGGAATGAGATTTGAAAAGAATTTCAAATCTTATTCAAACTATCAATGACTATTATGTAGAGAGCAAACATGATTTAACATGGCAGACATACTTCATGATCTGCCATGTTAAATTGGAACATTATTAATTAAAGGATATTAATTACATTGAGAAACCGATCACTGAAAGGTTAAGTCAAACCACTAATGACTTTTCTAATATTTAGGGGATCATGACACGTTGTTAAACGATGCACCCGATCTTTAAATATAAAGTAATCAATTGTTGAGTTGATAATAAATTAATTTGCTTAATTTATTTAATTATATTTAATTATAATTATAATTTATGTTTGGGCCAACATATTAGAAACCTAATGGGTCACACACAATAAAAATTATTAGTCAAAAATTATATTGGGATGATTTAATTAAGTATGACTTGACTAAAATATATTTTAGAAATTAAGCACTAGAATATGATTAATACATAGATTATATTTCTAGACCTGGAAAAATCAAGTAAAGACTTGATTGAGTTAATTTCTAAAATTATCCTAAATTAAATATGGATATTATTCAAGGGAAAAATTGATATTTTTCTAATTTATAAGGTTTTCAGATTTTCCTATAAATATTAAGTTATGCCTCTTATTTAGTATGGTTGTCTGTTAAACTGAAAAAACTATCTAAACACAAAATTAGAGCTAACACTCTAGACATAACAATCCCTCTATTCTAAATAGAAATTTAGGATATTTATCACGGGTAGTTCGTGTGGTTTATCGTTGGAGGCCGGATAATTGGATGACTAGTGGTTTACAACAACTCAGTCTTTAAGAAATTATTCAAAGCCGAAGAAGATCAAATCTTCAAGTAATAAATCCCTAAACAACTCTATATCTATTTAACAGGATGTTGGGGACTCCCAAATAATTTTATTTCATAGTTTATGTTGTGTATATGATATTCAGAAATTCAACATTCTAAAACTTCTTAAGAAAAAAATAAAGAGATAAAAGATTCTTAAATTTCAAGAAAAATAAGAATATAGAAGATACAAGCAAGGAAGTTCCAAGATGTTTTGAATCCAACAACAAAGGAAACGTCAAGGTAGATTGTTCATTTTTTCAAAACAAAAAGAAGAATTATCATAAAAAAAAAATACAATAAAAGCTACATTGAATGATGATTCGGAACATAACTCTAGCAACGAAGAAGAGGAGCAAGTGACAACATATACTTCTCACAACTGAAGGCAAAAATGAGGTATGTTATTGGGATGACGAGTTTTTAATATACTTGCACCCGATATATTATAATCACTATATACTCTTACACCTTATCTAATTGTATCGAGAGTTTTGTTTATCTAATAAAAGTGAGTATCGACTTAACTTAAGGTTTTTTTTTTTACAGAAAAAAAATTAATATTAAAGATCAAATTCTAAAACATTAAATCATGAAATTAAAAAATCTGCATCCACGAACCATTAATTATTATATTGTTATTATAAAAAAAAATGGAATTTTATAATGTTATGTCAAATTCGCATCTAGAATCTTTCTTCTCTACAAATGATAATATACAAGATGAATAAAGAAGCTGTGATACTTGGCCCCATGACTAGAAAATGTAAGATATAAAAGAATACATCAATCCTAATCTCATCACTAATTTTGAATAAATGGTTTAAATTTGAACTGCCATTCTTGCCAGTCTTTTTCTCTCTTTTTTTAACCTAACGCCAGGGGAGCCCACATAAGATACGAGGATGGGTGGGGAGAGGGTACTTACAAGGACAGTTTCGTCAGTTTGTATCAATAATAAGATTTCGCAGAGAGGAGTAAACTCCAGTGGCCTGGTTAGTTTTTCAGAGTGGCAGCTGTTTGATCACTCTGATACTAGAACGATCGCTAGAGTTTAACACGACAATTTCTTCAATTTTCACAATCAATGAAGCATGGATGTCTCATTTCTAATTCCAGGAAATGTAATGTTGTGTGCAACTCTTCCATGCATGGTTGTGACTGTCCTGCTACAAATGCTGTTACCTTGTTTCCCACTTCAATCCAACTACAACCAGGAATTTTCTTCAACCCTTCATCTACCATTTCCTTTCTAACCATCTCTGCTTCCTTCCATCGCCCGCTAGCGCAATACAAATTCGACCGCAACACATAATAGCTTGTCTCTTTATGAGGTTCTAAATCCTTTAACGTTTTCCCCACATTAGTCCCAGTTTCAACTTCACCATGTGTAGAACATGCTCCCAGCAGAGGTTCACAAGAGCTGTGCTTAACATCACCTGTTTTTGAATGCTTGACAGCCATCTCTTTTGCTTCTGCTACGTAGCCACCCCGGCCAAGCATATCCACCATGCATGCCACATGATCCATGTTGAAGGATAGCCCGTGAACTAACCTCATTGACTCAAAAAACTCGAGACCTTTATCTATTAGCCCTGAGTGGCTACAAGTCAGAAACAAGCCAATGAAAGTCACTTTATCTGGTTTTATCCCAGATGCTACCATATCTTCATACAGCTGTAGAGCTTGAGTACCCTTTCCATGCAATCCAAACGCAAACAACATGGAATTGAAAGAGACCAAATCCTTCTCGTAAATATCATTGAATGCTACATTTGACCCTTCTAAATCTCCACACTTAGCATACATGTTAACTAAACCATTGCCAATATACACATGGGCATGAAAACCATGGCGAATTACACATCCATGGACCATTCTCCCATGCCCAAGTATTGCCAAACTTGAGCATGCATGAAGGACAGCTCCAAATGTAAAATCATCAGGAAGCAAGCAATTCCTTATCATTCCAACAAAAAAGTCTAGTGCTTCTTCTCCATACCCGTTTCTTGCATACCCTGTAATCATAGATGTCCACGAAACAACATTCTTATCAGGCATGCGCTGAAATGAGAGAAATGCTTCACTGGTATCTCCTGCTTTCATAAAAACATCAATAATGGCATTCCAAGACACCTGTGTCAGAGTTCCCATGGATTCAAACACCTTCACAGCATCATTCAAGGAACCAAGTTTAGCATAAAAGCTTAGAATTGAATTATTTGCCTCCATTGCTGAGCTCCAACCAGTCTTAATAACAACAGCATGCATCATACATCCATATACCAATTCTAATGACTCGGTGAAAGCACTTATGAGGGCACTATAAGTCCATTGGTCAGGCTCACATAAACTCTCCCTCATCTCTTTGAACATTTCCAAACATAACTCAATTTCACCATACTGACCAAGACCAGAAATCATTATATTCCAAGCAACATCAACCTTTTTAGGCATGGATTTAAAAACGGAAGCAGCTGCGTCAAACTGACCAGAATTCGTATACGCAAACAAAAGAGAACCCCAGGAAACTTCATTGGAATCGATCATTTCTTGAAAAACTTTATTCGCACTAAACGGACACAAACACTTCCCATACATGTCAA
>Ga0307511_10008461_pt1 | contig 10290 bp, 7 predicted proteins | sample 13_EM_MG_FD_200266 | JGI IMG/M metagenome (GOLD analysis project Ga0307511, IMG submission 200266) | Populus trichocarpa ectomycorrhiza microbial communities from riparian zone in the Pacific Northwest, United States - 13_EM | ecosystem: Host-associated > Plants > Roots > Unclassified | place... | reverse complement strand
TGTTTGAATCACCGTCCGCCACCGCCCTGGATAACCACAATACAATAAGTACCGTGTCAATAATCCTGGTCCCTTAAAGGATGATTGAATAGGCGCGTAGTTCGTGGGTAGTGACAGACTTCGACCTGGGTTGTCAATTAGTTCGAGGCAAAGTAAATCTGGTTCTCTCGGCGTGATACACAAGGCACGCCGTTGCATGCTTTGCCAGAGACGTCTCCTCACTGGGCGGAGAATCAGACTCTAGGCGGACACAATTTAATCAGACTAATCAAACTGTTCTTTGATCTCGATCCCCTATCAGCTACGCGACCGGGTAGCCCACCAGACTATGGCTACAGGAGCTGTCGTGCCAACCAGACTAGGCAGCGCGGGAATTTAGCTGTGCCAATCGGGTTACCTGCACGATGGTGGTAGAACCAATAAGGTAATAGTTTCTCGAATCGGCTAACATAGGCCTTAAATGGAAGTTCTGATCGGTAATAAGACCATCTCCTCTATGTAACCCCCATGATTGTCAGCTGGAGGTCTAAGCTTGGCGCATCATGGTCTGATTCTAGGACGATTCTTCCAACGTTGCCACCCTGTTTACTAGTCCCAGGCCGGTAATCCGGAGTCTCTAGCTATAGGCTACAGCAAAAGTGCATGTTGCAACCCTAATTGTGGCGCAAGGCCTCGGGTCACCGCGTTGGCACCGCAATTCTTCCGGGAAGTGAGATTGCCAATCACAGAAGCAAAAAAAGGAACTGGCACGGCCAAACCGTTCGCTATACCCAACTTATATAAAAATACTAGTTAAAAGACTCCAAAGGTACAGCAATTATGTATGCCAAAGTTGACTCTAGTCAGGGGACCGGAATCAAGGCCGGTATCCAGGACTGTTCAAAGAGAGGAGGATTCAGAGAGTGCCCGTGGCGAGATCAGTGATGAGCACTTGGGTGGCACAGGGGAATTTACCGAGGTTTTCACATGAGCAGTGTAAGGAGGTTATGGATCAATGGGGTCTTGCCTGGAGGGAGGCAAGTTGCTATAGCATGTGGTTGAGCTCACTGATGAAGGTCTACCAGAGGTTGCATATTAAATGCAAGAATTTAGCTTAGTGATGAAAATTCTCGATGTTGATGGAAGTCAGGATAGTGTGGGAATACAAGAGGTATCCGACATCCTTCATGTAAAGAACGCTCTACAACAGCCGTTCAAAGCCTAGGAGTCTATTGGTATATTAGGAGAGCCGCTTGCTTGATGATATATCCTCCTTATATACCGCTCGCCTGTCAGTATAACCAAATAAACCAGTCATCCAGTCCGTCAATAACCCGAGAAATTGCAGATCACTATATCATCCCAATCAGTCTCCGTCCTATTCGTCCCGATGTTACCACCTTAATCCTCGTAAGCGGTCCCATACGTAATTGTCTTGCCTCGGTGTATGACCCTCCTTCTAAGACTTCAAGACCTTGCAAAGTAGAAGGGCGAGTTGCACGGACGGTAGGATGAGGTTGTGGGTAAGAATGGGGCAGATATGGGATACTCCCGGGTCCCCGACAGGGAATTCAAGCCTTGACAGCACAGGTAGGAAGAACCGAGCTGGATCGGTTCGCCAATCAGACACAACTCACTGTTATCCTGACAGAGCACGCAGAAAGGCACATGGAAATGTAGAAGATTGAGGAAGTGTGGAGAGAAGTGGGACGCATGCGCGTACATCCGCGGAGAACGATGTATGGCTGAACGCAGGGAAGGCAATCGTCTTAGCGAGAAGGAAATGGCAGAGGGTAAACAGACCTAAGTGGGAATTTTGGAGTTGAAAAAGATAATAAGAGAACAGAGAGAAAACGGGTGGGGAGATACAAGGAGACCGAAGATACAGTGAGGACTGGTGAGACGAGTCCGTGTACGAATACCAAACCATTGCCTTAATTTGGTTGCCAATTCGAGTTTCGCTTCACGGGGTAGTTTTGGCTGGTCAGGACTTCCTACACCATGTGCTGCTGGACATGGGGCAGCCTGTTTTTCCTATCTAAGATGCAGGCACTAGAGTCCCGCCGCGGTTCTCTTCATAGGCAGATACCTCTGCGTATGACCGCCATTTCTCCAGATCGGAGTCATCTGACTTATCCTTCATTTGGGTATCGCCGCTGTGCTTGAATCTCTCCTACCTCTCTCTGTTACTCTCCCTTTTACCCCCCTACTCCTCTCGTTGCTGTCCTCCGTCGCCTTCCCTAACTCTGTCAGTGCCCTTCCGTCTATGCGACATCACCCACCGGTATCGCCTTCACCTTCTCAATGTGGTCGGTCTGGGTCGCGGTTGTTACTGCCTCGACAGGCAGTGCCTTTCTCTTCGCCTCCCATTTCTTCATTTCTGACGGTGCTGCGTTCCCTGCCTTCGCCTCTCCACCCATGCCTTGCACTACTATTCACTCCTGCTCTCTGCCTCACTTCATTTTCCCGCCTCAACCCATCTAGCTTCTTCGTTGCCGCTGATCTAGTACCATCCATCCCTGGGATGCGGATCACCACCGGGAAGTGGATCAACTTGCGGTTAGATACATTTCGAGCGAGATCTAGTTACACGAGAGTGCGGAGTAGATGGGGTGGACGGAATAACAATAAAAGACCTCCGGGAGGGCCCTGTGAGAGGTGAAGGAGGGGTGCGAGGGGTAATACCCCTTCGCAAGGGGAGGAATGGGGTCGAAACAGGGATAACAGACAAGGTAGAAGCAGCAGAGGAAGAGGAGCTTGAATCAGTGTCCCATCCCTCCAATTCACTATCAGATTCCGCAATAACCACCGGGGATTGAATCGTAACCTTCTTGGCCTTAGTAGATGGACCTGGGGCTGCTTGACCTGCTTCTTGTTTTGCCTTCCTTTTCTCCGCAGCTTGAGCTTTCTTTAAATCAGCTTCAGCCCGCTCCTTATATAACCTAGCCACTGTCCTTCCATCAATTACTTCATCATAACCCTTCCCAATGTGCCTCTTATCCTTAGGAGCCGCCAACTTTACTGATTCCTGCCATTTGCTGAAGGTAACTCGTTCAAGGTCCCGATCCGTATCTGCTGCAATCCCATGGCGCTCCAACCGTTCAATAACATCCAAAAGCTCTGCCTTGTCAACAGAAGACTCCCCCTTTAACATCAACTGAGCCTGTCGGGTTTGGCGGAGGAGATCGCTGGAGTTCTTTGGAGTCGCAATGATTGTAGTGGGGGGAGGCGATGATGGATCTGAGACATATCCATGGGGGATATTGTCTAGTACATACCAGGCATGGAATGGACTTAAACCTGCACCACGCCATTGTGCTGCAATATTGGCTTCTGTATATGTTTCACCTCGAGCCTCAACCAATAATGCAAGGAAATTCCCCCTCCAAATAGAAACAAATGCGAATTGAGCACTTCGATCCACTGCCTTCCCATATGCTTTTTGTAGTGCAGAAAAGAGACCGACATCCAAGGGCTGAAGCCAATGAGTACTATGCGGTGACAAACAATCTGGCTTGATATTGACTTCATCACAATACTTAACGAACTCCAGTATAATGTGTGAATTGTGTCCAGGGATGATTAGAAGGCGGTAGGGGGATAGTGCATTAATTGGTGGCTTCGTTATGTGATCAAAATGCTTGAGCCATTCCATTCCTAGCTTGCAGTTTGTCCACCCTTTTAGGGAAATTGCAAATATGTAGTCTGCTGCGTCTAAATCCTCCTCCAAATGCTGAAACTATCCCATATATCTCTTTGCTCCCTTATATATTCCAATAGTGGCATCACCGTCCCATTCTCGCAAATTATCTTAATAACTGTAGTTAGCTCTCGATTCCTATCTTGTGCAAGCTTGCCAGTTATTCCCCTCCCTCGCCACCCACAAATAACCTTACATCGATCTGACATGCCCATCATAAAGTCCTTTTCATCCATATTAAACCACATATCTTCCGGAATATTAAATTTCCAGATAAGTCCACCGAGCTTCCGAAAGCAATCTGCCATGAAATTAGGATGGCTGGCTTTGATGGGCTTCTTATCAAATACAGACAAAAACTTTGCGATCAAGTTTGGGTATCGATCAAGGAATCGTGTGATCAAATTCTTGCCAATACCTTGATCTAGGTCGTCGGGTTGATCTCTGAAGGTCACAACTCTTCTCGAACATGCTCAATCCATGACCGAAAACCTGCAAGCTCCAGTCAGTATATCCATTGCACAATTGCATCCTCCTCTACTGCTGTTACTAGTTGCTGGCCCTCATGTGCGGCTACTCTGGCTTGTCCTCCATGAAAACGTCTCTGTCAGGTGGTGTACACAAGACCATTAATATCTGCAACCTCGCGGATCGATGGGTAGAGGCCATTTCGCAGTCTTTTAAGGGCACGAGCTATGGATGACTCGTTTTCACTCTGCCTTGAGCTTTCTATGCTTCACTCGACCCATTTCGTGCTCTCTGTAGGCTATTCAGCCATCCAAATCATTTAGCTCATAATCCCACATTGTTTGCGAGTCGCACATACCAATGTCCAATGCTCCTTCAAATTCCACACTCTCACTAGGCGAACCTGAGGACGAAGTGTTATTGAACCGTAAACTCCAGCGTTGCCCCTCATGCCCCGCATGTGTAGGTGGTAGACCCCTGTCGCTACCATTGTCCCTAGCGCGGGGGGCTGATCCACTTCCCGGTGGTGATCCGCATCCCAGGGATGGATGGTATTCAGCGAATTCGTTTCCGACTCGAAACCCTCCCCAGTCGAATAGTCAATAAATTCGCTTCTTTAGGCCTGCTGTCATTCTGACCTTCACCTCGTGCTTATCCTGGGACCCGTATTAAAGTTTGGCGGACTTACCCATCTCAACTCCGAACCGCCGAGGGCGCAGGGTATCTTTCCTCTTCCTGCTCCCCCTGTGCTTCCATCTTCTCCGAGAATTCTAAGCACCAATTCCAACTATTTCGTTGGAACCGTTTATCCCAACAGCTCCAATCCAGAACGGGGATTTGTGTGTCATACGAAAATCTGTGACCAGCTTTCACTCATTCCTTTTCATCTCCCCCAGGCGTTTCCCCCTTCCAATGGTAGCCCCATTGGTCAACGATCTCCTCATCTTCCTCATCGCGAAACCTTGTGGGATTTCCCTCTGGCACTTGTGACCACTGTCGATGTGGTGCTCATAGCTAATCTCCCCGCGAGCATTCTCCTCGTCCTCCTTCTCATCTTCATCCCGCAGGTTGCATCTACCCTCCCGTGCTTTTGCCCACAGTAACGCCAACCCATGCACCCTGGCGTCGGCTAGGTGGCCTGGGTTGCTTTTGTTGTACGTACACGTCTTTCGAGAACCTGATGACTCGGTTTGTTGTCTAACCGAGGGACGGCCATACCAGCAGGTCTAACCGCCGATGACCTTCCTTTCCGTTGTTCCCGCATCTTACCAAATTCCACAAAGAACCTCGCTGCTGGATGGACAGGTGACCCGCAGTATTGCGCTCCTGGGCGGGTTGCAAATGGCTAGGCTGGGCTACAGAACCCCTAGTTGTTAACCAGAAATCGTTGGAGCGCGCGGTTGGAGAATCGCCCCAGAATCAACTCGGGCACTTGCAAAACTTCACCCACGGGGTAATTCTGTAATCCTCTCAAATGATAACGAAGATTAGATATTCGTGACGTGCTCGTTTCGCGCGATCGGATTCCGTTTTCTCCGGCGTTGGCATCCCACTGGTTGTCGAGATCGACCAAGGGGGCTCATCCTGCACGGTGTAGCCAGTTTAGCCACCAATAGCGTGGTGACAGTGCTGGGCGGTACTATAGGAATCGGCCGCACCTATCCCTAGGGCATTTACCCAGTTCACAAACACCGCAGCCACATAGGGTAAAGTTGTTCAATTGTGCGGAAATAGGCAATGTATCAGCTAGATCCATACGTGGAGCTATCTCGCAGCTCAGTTAGTAGAAGGTGAACAATAGTGTGCAATATATGCGGTGTTACCTAAGAGAGAAAAGAAATTAGGCAAACCTCGGTCAATGAAAAATTTGAATGCCTAGTATCGACATGGTTTGATGGATTGGGGTTCACAGCGCAGGTGCAGAGGAAAGTGGAGCTGATGTTTTGTGCTAATCTTAGGAGTTGATAGGACAACACTGCCGGACCATATGCTAGCCAGCGACTTGGGATTCTGAGTACGAGAATCGACCTCAAACCCTTGTTCTTCCTCAGAGTCGGATACAAAATGCACAGTCATTTGCTGAAGCATTTCCTTGGCTTGCGTTTCGCTTTGACATTTGGGAGGCTTTTGCAATTTTTTGACTTCGCTTGCTGCTTTTGTTCACAATAACTCCACTAGTGGCCTTGGAACCCTCAACCTCTTCGCTAGTTATTACCCTGGCATCAGTCAAACAGCCTTCATCCCTGGTTCCCTCTGATGTGGTTTTCTTTCTTTTTAAAACTTTTTAGCAACTGATTACTCAGTCTTTCGTTCTTAACCTCATCTTGATACCTCTCTCAATATTGACGATTCTCATATCTCTGTTCTCACCCTTGATGGTTCGCGAATGTGCTGGCCTGTCCGTGGATGGACTGACCTGTGCGGAATGCTTATGACCCCTGGCAGGGTTGACCTGCGCACGAATACTGTCTACCCGGGAATACAAAAATTGAAATTCCTAGACTCCCAGGGTACAAATTTACCAAATACCTAAACTTTAAAGAATATGCAAAAAAGTTGTAGTAAAAGTACATTCGGTAGCTAGATACATCAAGAGCGACGAACATATATGTTACTAAGTATAGAGATATCTGTACGCTTCCTCCGCTTCCAATTCCTACCCTTCCACTTCCAAGTCTGAATATTCTCCAGCGGCCCAAACCAGGTCTTCCGCTTCCGCTTCCACTTCCTCTTACACCAAGTCAACCTCGGAGGTAGAGAGCTCTTCTTGGTCTGAAGTGATATTGTCATAACCGTGAGAGCAAGGGCAGCTGCAAGGTAAAGCAGCTTTAATGCAGCTACATAATAGGGTTTGGCATCTGCTTTTGTTTTTGCATAGGTTCTGTTGTGGAGTTAGTCCTTCCGTACGAAGATATATTAAGGAAGAGGGAAATAACCTCAAGACGCATACGTAGAGCAGTGCGGCACGCAGCCCCGGGTAATGTAACACTGCCGAAACACAAAGTCACGCCATTCTGAATCGGATGTGCGATTGTTAAAGCTCCTCTGAATTCGAATACAGGTGAATTCAAATACAGGTTTATCCAAACGCTCTGCGATAAGCTTAAGCTCAAGAGTACGATATTGCCGGTTTGATAGCTCACAAATCGTTAGCAGTGCATGTCGATCAGGATGTGGATTTCGCCGGACCTCGCCCCTCATCAGTACTAATCATGTCGATCCTGGCGACGTATATGGATTGTAACAATGTCACATACCCTAAATGGCTCAATCTGGTGTTGTTGTTGACCATACTATGTTTTCGACCTTTGGCTGTATTTTGTTGCACACGTTCTAGCAGTTGTTCACTTTCTGGCAAGGGTTAGTGGTTATGCCTTTCGACCCCCGCATCCGCCCAGGAACTACTTTCTGATGCTCCTACCTGGCGGATTGAAGAAACGGGTAGAGTCCGCCTCATCGGAGGCTGAAGTGATATTGTCATCAACATAGATAAGTCTTATTCTCATGCAATCGTGTGGCAACTACTCTTGTAATATCGCCATTGGTTGGATTTGAAGCTTTGGATTGCAATCTCATGTGGTGTGTACCCTGTCGTAGATGCACCCAGATGATGAAATCAGTCATAATTATTTCTCCTGGAAGTTTGATGATTCATATACCTGAGAATTTATTACCGTATGGCAATACGCAATCCTAATACTCGCAAGGGTACCTTAACTGGACAGCGTAAGTACATTGAGACAATTTCCGGGGAGGCTATGTCATCGTAGGAATATTCGCGAACAGGGTATGCCATCGTGGGAATAACCGCGTAGAGGCTGACAGCCCAGGTACTGGCTCATTCGCCAATTAGCCAATTCCATTGCAAGCCAGAACAGCCCTTTTAACAGCTGCCGAAATCTATAGAAAAGACTTGGTAGCTGACCGTGAAAGAGATGGAAGCTTGCTTATAAAACGTACAGTTGTGAAATATAATGCTTGTGGTAGAAGGTGTATAGGTGGTATGGGATGATATTGGGCGCTGTGGAGAAGATGTTGGTTGTAGGACCTTCGGAAGATCGGGATGTTGGATCTTGAGTAAACATTTCCGTCGGTTGTTTGGGTGAATGCCAGTACCTGACCATCCTCCAAGAATATCTTTCTTCCTTATTACGCGTTCTCGCGCAGTTTTAGTAGTGACCAAAGTCTTGTTCCATCCTAATAATATTAGAAATATTGCGGGTATAATTCTCCATCTGTTTTCCTTATGCTTTCTGTAGTGCAGAAAAACATCCACATGTAACGATGCCGGGAGATGCCGATAAAGGTTCCGAACACAGATGCCAGACTTCAAATAGTAGGAAAGAACCACCGGTGCATGTCTATCCAATATAAAAAATAATGGAAAGCTCGGATTTGATGTCTTAGCTGCCAGAGGAAAAAAATGATCAGCTAAATAGTGCATTCTGCACTCATTATCCGTCCAACCATTAATAGACCAAACAAATAGGACATCTTTATCTTTCTTTCTGCACTCCAGCATTGGTACAATGCCAGCAGCATCAACTGTCTCAATGGATGTTATTAAATCTGTCTCTCCATCCATTCGAAATGGAGCATTTTTCTTTCCTGCTCTGATAATAACTCTCGCTTGACCAACACCACTATTTTAAATCCCTGTTAGCTCCGTATGCATCAGTAGTGCAATTTCCTCAACCAGGGTGGAAGTCCTAATTCCTCTAGTTGAACCGATTCATCCGTCAATTGCTCTCTCCTCTGCAGGCGTCAAAAGCTGTCGATAAAAATTCGCTATTCTCCGAAAATTTGCAACCTGTAAACGTCTTCGTACATTGGAATGAAGTCCGTAGGCTTCCGCAGCCTTTCGCATAGGTGCAAACCGTTTTCGCGGTATTTTGGTTCATGCGCTCTTTATCCCTCTCTCACTGTCGGCATCCCCCTTAGCCAACTGAACTCACCGATGCTTAATCTTACCCCCTAGTCCAATCACTTCATTAGCATTCTCCCTCTTTTTATCTACAATGCTTGTAAATAGCAACATATCGCTATCACAATGTCTCTTTTCATTTTGGAAACGACCGGGATGTTTAAGGTTCGGTTGCACGATATCGATATCGCAACCTAAAACATCACATGAAAGCGTGTTAGTTAGTTCGTAGTTGTAACAGCGTACTTCTTATCCGAATGGTCTCTTTCTTCTTTCGTTTTCGGGATTTGTTAGCAACAAGACTTCCATGGCTGTTTTGACGTGCAGAGTTGTGAGGCAGCCGGTACCTGATGTAACGTATTTGACGGGGATCCGGCGCACTCCTGGGATCCGGCGCACTTCCGGGGATGCAGGTATTTAATTGTTAAAAAATCGAATTATGATGCAAAAGGGCTCAAATTAAAACCAGAGTTTTAGTGTATACATAGAAGTCACCTTCAAGTGCTGCCCTAGGGTGAGCATTGCTATATGAGGTGGTGAAAAATGGAAGGTTGGAATTGGAGTATGTATGGACTAGCAATTGATGTGACGGAATTGTGGCCTCAAAGGACTTGTGGGGCTCAATATACGTTGGGCGTGATGTATAGTACATGTGGAATCAGTATCAGGACAAACCACCTACCAAGTGAAGAGATGTAGTGAACTACATAGCGGATTATGTTAAGAAATACATATCCTACGGGATATTGGGATCAAGGGGCCTTTCTGTGGGGCATTCATATAGTCATATAGTCTGGTAAAACTTACAACATATAACGAAACTAGTTAGAGACATGGAGGGGCACTTGTACAGGGTTACGTAATTGAGGGCAACCAATCCATTTCTCCCGATATACAGTGGGTCAGCTTCCTTAATCCGAGGCATATGGCTACCATGTTGTTAGAATGACACTCATAGTGTGTAATGAAGGCTTCTACATAGCCTTGGTACCATTGACAAGCTACAACATACGTTGAGTTAAAATACCCCCCAAAATGTGTAAAAATTGGCACATATTTTGAACTAGCTCAGGCTAGAAGGTAGGCAAGCTGCCCAGGCTCTTGAGTAAGGTGCTTTACGATGGATAAATTCGTTTTCAATAAGGACACGGCCTTTTCCTTCATATTACACAAGTTTACTCTGTGTGATATCAGCACAAGCGCACTAATTATCCTCAGC
>Ga0307511_10008460_pt1 | contig 10290 bp, 13 predicted proteins | sample 13_EM_MG_FD_200266 | JGI IMG/M metagenome (GOLD analysis project Ga0307511, IMG submission 200266) | Populus trichocarpa ectomycorrhiza microbial communities from riparian zone in the Pacific Northwest, United States - 13_EM | ecosystem: Host-associated > Plants > Roots > Unclassified | place... | reverse complement strand
TTATTCCACATGGCCTACGGCGGTTGCCGGCCGACGAACTCAGACCGTCCGAGTGAGTTCGATGACTCACATCAACTCAACTCAGCTCGCGGCAACACTAGCTGTGCCGAACTCACAAGCAAGTGAGTTCGGCAATCGCCGCCATCTGAGCTGACTCGCGAGTTAGCTCAGCTCGCGGCAACACTACCCCGCGGGAGTCAAAACGGTTATCACCCCAAGAATCCCACAAAATACCATCGACGAGATCTTGGATCGCCTTGCCGGCGATTTAGATTTTGAATCTCTCCGAGCGTGCGCTCTCGTACCAGAATCGTGGATTTCATCGTGCTGGAAGCACCTCTTCCACGCCGTCGACTTCGCTTCGAGGAATATGGGCAGATGGTCTAATACTTTCCCTGCGCTCGAGGAGAGTCCCGCCCCCCAACGTCAGGGACTTACGCGTTTGGACCGAAGGGCTTAGCTGGGTCCCTAAGTTTTTTCGAATGCTCCTCGTGCTTTACAATTGTGCACAGGTTATCTTTGCTGAGATGGGAGCTTCTGGGGTTCCGGATGCCTTTATTTGGAGGCTACCGGAGTCGGTAACCTCCTTGACCATTGAGATTCCATTTTGTGGTTTCGACGAGACGTCGTGGCCCTGCTCATTCTTTTCTATCCATGCCTTGTAGATCCTTCAGCACCACAATCTTGGTCGGTACCCCTTTCGGCAGGTCATTCTGTAGTGGAAAGAAATCCAGAGCCAGATTGTGTGTGAATGTGTACAACCGACGTGCCTAGATCCTTGAAGGCGATTTGGAGCAATTCAAAGCGCTTCCGTTTCATAAAAATATTAAAATGCACGGTCCATGGAAAAGCACCGACGTACTCCTTTGAAGTTTTTTTTACAACGTACGATTGAATAGATTACTGCTTTGCCAAGTGCAAGTGTTTTCCACCCCATTCGAATCCGATTCACGGCGCAGGGCGAGCCGATAAGGAAAAAGTATTTGGATGCGTTCTGCAAGCTTCGAAACGTTTGGAAGATTGTCCATACCGGGAGCACCCCCAAGCGCTTGTATGGTACCCCTATCACCGTGAGGGGTGGGGCACAAGCGCCCAGCCTTCATCGCTCCCTCAACGCGTCAACGACTTACTCCTCGAATGGGTTCGGAAATTTCGGAGGCAAAAGTTCCCACTTCTGTGGAACCCAAGACGGCTATCACCCCAAGAATCCCACAAGATATTACCGACGAGATCTTGGACCACCTCGCCGCCGATTCAGACCTTGGATCTCTCCGAGCATGTGCTCTCGTATCCAAGTCGTGGATTCCATCTTGCCAGCAGCACATTTTCCACACCGTCGATTTTACTTGGCCTAAGAATATGGACAGATGGTTCAATACCTTCCCGGTGCCCGAGGAGAGTCCCGCTCACCACGTTAGGGTTCTATATATCTTGATAGAAGGGGTTAGCTGGCTTCCTGAGGAGTTCTTGGAGCACTCCCCGCAGTTCACGGGGCTGCGAAGGTTATTTCTCTTGGGGGATTCTATGGGGTTCCGGTTACCATCGCATAGGAGGCTACCGGAGTCCGTAACATCTTTGACCATCGGCACCTAGAAAGTCACTCTTGTGGAACTCCGGGACATTATGGCGCGGCTACCGAACTTAGACGATTTGTCACTACGGGAGCCTCTCCACACAGGAGACAGGAGGGAGTTGCTGGGGATTGGGAGGGACCTGAGGGGGAGATTTGGTGGGAAGCTGGTACTCCGCGACGTCAACTGCACCAACGGGGATGTCATGAACATGTTGTTGGAGATCCCAACCGGGTTGCACTTTACTGAGGTGGACATTCACTGTGCGACCAAGTGTCTCCCCTCGGTTGTCAGGCTCGTAGAAGCGTGTAGTGGGACCATCGTGAAGTTGTTCATCATGGCCGCTCCCTATAGTAGGTTCACCTCCTCCCAGCTTGGCTGGTTCCAGCATCAGTTAACGACTTCATCTCCCAATGCAGGTAGCTCCGAGACATTCGAGTTCTCCAAATGCCCAAACCCTCGGGAGGTGAAAATTGGCGTTACTGTCGGTTGGATACATGGAGGTCTACCCTGGATCCCTACCGCCCTCTCAACCCTCAGGCCCACCACCTCTCCACGCTTATCTTCTCTCCGACTCGACTTCACTCGCTCTCCCTACGTCAATCAATCCGTCGAATCCTCAATCGAACGAATGGGTGACGATCTTCTGTGGATCACGGACGAGGTCGCCCGTATCGAACGTGAATTCGAGGGAGCGGTGAATCTCATCGTGTTTCGCGATTTTTGGTTTGGGATGGTGTTCGATAGACTCAATGTAAGACTCTGTTTTGCGGGTGTTGGAGGAGACCTCTTAGTCAACCATTTCACTCGTATCTCCCAGATCCTCCAGCGACACTTGAAACGGGTCTCCCGCTAATCGCCTGTTTCGATAGTCGCTCTGCGGCGCTGGCGCTTCAGCCACACTGGCAAGCCGCCGATCCATTCCACTGAACGCTGACTTCAACATATCGGACACGTTATGTACATGTGGTAGGTATTGTGCAATCTTAGTAAACTATGTACCATATGCCCTGAAGTTAGACTGTGAGCACTCCATCCAAATGCTCCGAGGCGACTCGGCGGGGAGTCGAAACGCAACCCTGCTGCTATCCCTCCATCGGAAACACGAACATGGAGTAGACTTTCATTGACGTTTTAACACGAGTCTCGATTTGCATGTGACGGAACGGAGGCTGGCTCCAGCTACCGCACCCTTGGTCATCCGCCGGGGGGGCGGTTGACCGGGTTCGCCGCCTGGTTGCTGACATCCACATGATGAATTGCCTACTTTTGGTGCATGCGTTGAGAGAGGCTGCAACAAGAGTATGAGATTGCACAATCATGTGTTCTTCAGCCTCCGTCCCCGGGGATACAGTATATCGAGCCGGAGTGGCCTGAGTTGAGCTGGCATCTGCCCCTGCATATACACCTGGTTCCGGTCAGACGCCCCAACGAGCTGGTTCGAATCGCGCAGAAACATTTAGCGTACCACACAAGTCCCGCCGATACTTTGTGTCAGACAGGTAGTTATCTTGTACTCGAGTCCAAGGGCGAGCGATTCAGTGCAAGAAGTGACCTGGAAACGGGCCTGCCCATACCTAGAGTCCGACATGTACACATATTCTCGATGAGAAAGTTGTTCCGGCGACACCCGTCGCGATATCCCCAGACATCCGGGTAGCTATCTCACGACAGGTTCGGTTCGTGGATGTCAGGGCTTGTCGTCCCCTTCAACCGTATTTGCAAATCCGACCGTTTGACAGCTCGAGCGCCCAGCGCCCAGCCTCCATCACTCCCCCCACCACAAACCTCGAAAATGAAGAACCCCACCTCTACAAAAACCAAGACGGTTATCACGGGCCCCACAATCCCACAAGATATCGTCAACGAGATCGCGGATCACCTCGCCATCGACTCCGACTTTCAGTCCATCCGAGCATGCGCTCTCTTGTCCAAATCTTCGGTTCAACCGTGCCGGCGCCACCTCTTCCGTATCGTCACCTTCACCCCGAGGGGTGTGGACAGTTGGTTCAAGACGTTCCCGGTTCCAGAAGAGAGTTACGCTCACTACGTCAGGGATCTACGTATATGGATCGGAGGGGGCGGCTGCGTTCCCGAGAAGTTTTTCAAACATACCCCGTGGTTTACAAACGTGGAGAAGATATCGTTGTTGGGGTACGGGGGGGTTCCGCTGTTACGGAAAACTTCACTTTGGAGGTTACCCCAATCCGCAACCTCACTGACCATCGATACGGGTGTGGTCGATCTCGTGCAGGTCCGGGACGTGATAGCGCAACTGCCGAACTTGGATGATTTATTTCTATCAGGGTCTCATGTTGGGGCGGACAGGGAGGAGCTGCTGGGGATTGGAACGGTCCTGAAGGGGAGATTTGGTGGGAAATTGACCATCTCTGACAAATATGCTGGCGAGGATATCATCAACATGTTGATTGAGGTTCCGTCTGGGTTGCGCTTCACCGAGGTTCAGGTTTCGTGTACGCGCAGGAGTCTCCCATTGGCTTTTAGGCTCGCAGAAGCATGTGGCAAGACCCTCGTGAAGCTGTCGTACACGGTCACACTGGTCCACTGTAAATCCCACCCCTCGCCTGACCCGTAGAGCGTCAATGCTGACGCCATTTCCTGGTGCAGATGACCTCGACGTTTTCGACTCCTCCTTCAGCTTCTCCAAGTTCCCGAACCTTCAAGAAGTGAACTTCGCCTTTAGGTTCGGTTGGATAAATGGAGGTCTACCATGGATCCCTGGGGTTCTTTCAACACTCAGACCCACTACCTCTCCATGCTTATCCGCTGTCCGACTCGAATTCACCTGCGATCCTACCGCCGCCCAACCCATAGAAAGCCTGATAAGGGAGGTGGGCAATCATTTCCGACAGGTTGCCGACGAAGTCGCCCGGATCGAGCGTGAGTTCGATGGGGCGGTGAATTTCACCGTGGTTCCAGATCCAAAGTTTGAGGTGGTGCTGGGTAGACTCAATGTAAGGTTTCGTTTTGCGATGTCAACGAGAGCTCATGGTCGCATGGATTCATTTCCACCCGTCGTTTGCAGATCCTTCAGCGTCACCGTCGCTAAGATGTTCCATTTTTCACCGGTCGTTCTGCGGCCTTGAACCGTTCGGTCATCCAATGCCCACGAGACGCCGATTTAGGTGCGATCTTTGATACTCGGCGCGCTGGAGGCCAGTCGGAAGCCCGGGAGGGGATATAAGGAGAAGGGTCGACGCGAGCAAAATAGAGGGGAGAGAAGAGGAAAGTTCCGGTATCCCCTCAGCCCAGGGTTTGAAAGAATCGATCGCTGGAGGAGCGATCTCTAGTTAGTGCCGTACGCGCGAGTATCGACGATACCTCCTCTGTGTCGGATAGATTGGTGTTCACTAAGCCCAAGGGCGTGATGTGGTGGTGGAAGAAAATTGAACGCGGACCCATTTGCAGCGGGCCAGCACGGGCGCCCAACGACAAAAAGCGCCCAGTTTTCACCTCGCCCACCACTTACCCTCGAATGAGTTCGAAAGCAGAGCCTCCCGCCTCTACAGAAACCAAGGCAGTTATCATCCCAAGAATCCCACAAGATATCATCGACGAGATCTTGGATCACCTAGCCGCCGATTCGGACATCCGATCCCTCAAAACCTCCGTTCTCGTGTCCAAGCCATGGGTTCAATCGTGCCGACGCCACCTCTTCCACACCGTCCTCTTCACTTCAACCGATGTTGACAGATGGCTCGAGACATTTCCGGTGTCGGGAGAGAGTCCTGCTCGCTACGTCAGGCATTTACGCATTTGGATCGGAGGAGACAGTGGGGTTCCTGAAAGGTTTTTTGAGCACACCTCGCAGTTTACGGGCGCGGAGAGGGTGTCTTTGTTAGGACATTCGGGACTTCCGTGTCCTCTGAGACCTTCATTTTGGAGGCTACCTCAGTCCGTAACCTCGTTGACTATCGAGACCAGCGTGGTTACTCTCGTTCAGGTCCGGGACATCATGGCGCAGCTACCGAATTTGGACGAACTGTTACTGTCGGGGCCTCTTGCCACAGCAGACAGGAGGGGATTGCCAGGGATCGGAACGGTCCTGAAGGGGAAATTCGGTGGGAAATTGTCACTCATCGATGGACACGCCGACGAAGGTGTCATCAACATGTTATTGGAAATCCCGTCTGGGTTGTGCTTTACCGAAGTGCGGATTCACTGCACACACGAACGTCTCCTCCCAGCTGTTAGGCTCGCAGAAGCCTGTAGCAAGAGCCTCATGAAACTGTTGTACACGGTCACCTTACACTGTAAACCCACCCCTTCCCCTGCCCAACAAATATCAACGCTAACACAATTTCCTGACGTAGTTGGTTGCGAGGTTGAGCGATCCTTCGATTTCTCCGAATTCCCAAACCTCCAAGAAGTGTCCTTTGCCTGTAGAGTCGGCTGGAGGGATGGAGGTCTGCCCTGGATCCCTATGGCTTTTTCGACACTCAAATCCACAACCTCTCCGCGTTTATCTTCTATCCAGCTCGACTTGGCCGGCTCGCCCCTCTGCCGACCCGCCAACACCTACATCAGAGACATGGGTGATGACCTTCGACGGATTGCGGACGAGTTCGCTCGGATTGAATGTGAATTCGGAGGGGCGGTGAATTTGACCGTGGTTCGCGATTCAAAGATCAAGGTGGTGTTAGATACGCTCAACGTAAGGTTTCGTTTTGTGGCGTCGACGGGACCGCGCGGTCGTGCTTATTGATTTTCTCCCGTCTCTTGTAGATCCTTCAACACTACTCTTGTTGACATGGGTGGTTGCCTCTCCGGTTTCCCTCTTTCTATTTGTGATTCGGTCACATGCAACGCCGGATGGGACCGGGCCGGATACTCCTCTGGACCGTCAACGAAATCCGATCGAACTCCTGTCTCCGCCCTCCTAAACAAGCGTCCAGCCTTCACCGCTCCCCACACGACTTACTCCTCAAATGGGCCCAATGACATCAAAAGCAAAGCGTCCGGCGGTTATCACCCCACAAGATATCATCGACGAGATCTTGGATCACCTCGCCGCAGATTCAGATTTTAAATCACTCCGAGCGTGCGCTCTTGTATCCAGATCATGGGTTCCATCGTGCCGGCGACACCTCTTCCACACTCTTTACTTGACTGGGGGGAACATGGATAGATGGTTCAATACATTCCCGGTGCCCAAGAAGAGCCCCGCCCACCACGTCCGGGCCCTACACATCTCGACCAATGTGATCGACTTGCTTCCTGTCAAGTTTTTCGAACACGCTCCCTGGTTCACGAATATGCGAAAATTGTCTCTATCCGGAGGGGAATATTGGCCGGGGTCCCGGCTACCTTCTCAGGCTCTGTGGAGATTACCGGAGTCCGTAACCTCTTTGACCTTCAACGCTTCGGATGGGGGCACTCTCGTGAAAATCTGGGAAATTGTGGCGCGGCTACCGAACTTGGACGATCTGTCATTGCAGGGTTCTTTTATCCAGGTGAACAGGGATGCGTTGCTGGGGATCAGGACGGTCCCGAGGGGGAGATTTCGTGGGGAGTTGGTACTCCGCAACGTCTACGACACTGGCAGGGGTCACATGGAGCTTTTAGAGATCCTAACTGGATCGTTATTTTCCAAAGTGGAGATTGAGTGTGCGCGCGAGTATATCCCTGCGGTAATCAGGCTGGTGGAAGCGTGTAGCAAGACCATCGTGAAGCTATCCCTCGATGTCCGTTACGGTGGTAAATACCATTCCTTCTCCTCGTCCGGTTGATTCTGGTGCACAGGGTCTAGCACTGATGCCTCCCCCAGGCATAGGTCCTGACCGCGAAGCCTTGGAGCGGTCCTTCAATTTCTCCAAATTCCCAAAGCTCAAAGAAGTGAATTTTAGCCTTTGGGTCTCCCGGGTTGGCGGGGGTATCCCCTGGATCCCTATGGTCCTTTCGACCCTTAGCCCTATCACCTCTCCGCACTTATCTTCTCTCCAAATCGGCTTCTTCAGTTCACCCCCCAACCTCCTCCCGGAAATCTCCGAAGATATGAGTAATGATCTTCAACGGATCGCAGATCAAGTCGCCCGTATCGAACGTGAATTCGAGGGAGCGGTCAATTCCACGGTGATCCGGGACCCGAATTTTGAGTCGGTGTTAAAAATACGGTTCCCAGTGTGAGGTTTGTGCCAGTGTTAACGAGACCTCGTAGTCACGCTGATTCGTTTTCATTTGTGCTGCACAGATCCTCCAGTGACAATGACCGTCGATATTCAGACGGGTCGGTTGCCTCTCTCACCGTTCGCCGCTTTTTTTTGATTGGTTGTCCTATGGCATTTGGCCATTCGGTTACGCGTGCCGCCGATTGACCTCTGACCACAACGTATTGGATTCGGATACTCCATGTAGGTATTGTGTAATACACGGTAAATCGCATCCCATGTACCCTGAAGCCAATCTGCAAGCATTCCATCCGCCAAGGTGACTCGCTGGGTCGAATCGTAAGCCTACCGCTATTCCTCCCCCAAAAACTTAACCCCTGGGCCCAACCCACCGATACTTTAACGCGAGTCTTAATGAGCAGATGACAGAACAGCGAAGCGACTCCCTTGATTGCCCACTGAGAGGCTGTTCGACTGGGCTCGTCGGCGGAGTACTGTCATCCGCATAATGAATCTCCTGGTTCGGCGGCGATGAGGGTGCGACCAGGGTGTGAGGTAGCATGACCTCCCAAAACCTTTCCTTGCAAGTTCCGCTTCAAAACAACGTATACGTAGAAGTTCTCGTCGCCCCCTTTTCTGAAGTTGAGATCAGTGTCAGAAATAGGGTTGAGGTCTGGGGACGGCCGTTCCCGAGCGCACCTCGGGCAAGATGGTGCCACAGATCTCACAGGACTTGGACGGGGAAGGTGCACCCGTACCGCGATCTCGATGAGAACGGCCATGCGGAACGTGAGGGAGGAAGGGATTTCGAACTTGCAGAAGGTTCTGAAGGATCGCTCTGAGGAACACATCATGAAGTGCACGCTTGGGGGTTTCGACATATCCCCAGCGGGTTGCGATAACTGCACATATGGAATTCCAAGATGTCCTCCTCAACGTCAGTCGCATCGTCCTCAGATCCGATGTGTAATGTGGCCTTTGGTGACGAGGTAAAAAAAGTCTAATCTGCTGGAGTGATATGGGCCAGGTCGAACGAGAACGACCATTGATCTGGCGATTGGGTAGAGTAGAACAGTCGGTGAGTAGTCACATAAATCATGCCTGACGAAGGTACTCGTCACGGATCCCCGCCGGGCCTTCGGGACGCCCAGTACAATTCCGAGCCAATCCGAGAGGGCTGGAGAACGGCTATACTACAGCCTTGTACCAGGTCACACCCTCATCATCACAGAGCTGGACGATTCATTATGCGGCACCCAGAAATCCATGGACCGACCGAGTGACCGGTTGGGTAGCAGGTCCTGAAGGGCAACTTCAGCCCTTACGGTCAAAACGCTCCGCAGTGCTCTTGGCGTGTAATCGATGGGTTCGGCTTGGCGACGCCAGCCCAAGTTCTACCCCCTGCCAATCAAGAGCCGCATTAAAATGTCAGCGAGTTGGGAGTTCGGTGAAATGTCCGAAGGAATCGCATACTCTGGTTAACTGGGGACCGAGACTCCTGGGTGAGACTATAAGTCCTCGGGAGCCTGGCGAACCCGACCCGCGCCGCCTGGAATCTGGGACGGGCCGTGGGGTTGAGCCGGTTTGACTCCCAGCGAGTTCCCCTGGAGTCATCGGATGGAATGCTTGCAAACTTGCAAACTGGCTTCAGGGTATGTGGGGTGTAATTTACCATGGATTGCGCAATGCCCACTGCATAAATCCAGAGAGTATTAACCAGGTCACCCCATCAGCTTTGTATTTGTTTGCTTCGCAGCCATACCACTGCAGCCATGAGTCCCGCAGCGGTGCAGCTACTGATGTCACCTGAGACGCCTGCTACAATATATGATCTCCATTTTTGGCCTGTTCCGTATGAGTACCGGATCCTCAGGACTATATATACGGAGGTCGTCGTGTTCTCCGACCTGCAATTCCCTCCTCCTCACGTCGGCTTCTCTATTCTCTACATTACAATCTATCTGTAATACAATACAACCTATCTGCGACAATATGATGGCGCCACCGTCGTCCCGCATTATCCCAAGGGTATTTTCCCTTTTTGATGGCTCTCGCGATTCCAATGCGCGGTATCATACTACCTACTTCTCTCCCCTTGATTCCGACACCAACATCTCGATCCCTGCTAACGTCTCCATTTGCAAGTACATGGTGTTGGTGAACCCCATCTACCGAGAGGGCTCTCTGGCCTTCATCGCCATGTCTGCCCCCAGTGTATGTAATCACAATGATTACAACGAACTTCGACTTCACAAAGGCTTCGCGACTTCGCGACTTCTCGGCTTCTCGGCTTCTCGACTTCTCGACTTCGCGACTTCGCGGACAAGCAGATGGTCGAGAGATCAACCAGGTTCAGATTAGATAAATACTGGAGGTAGTCAGGGGTAGCAGTTCAGCTTCTCGCTTTTCTGAATTCCACCGAAGTGTTGTCATTTATTTCTCCTGTCCGACCCTCAACTTAGTACCGCTACCCCCGGGGTAGCTTCCGGTGTATGCTGTATTAATATTACTTGCTGCTGCCCCAAATCAATAATCCCTGATTGACGTCCGGGACCCATAGTCACTCCAACATGACGTCAAATTGGCGTTAC
>Ga0307511_10008459_pt1 | contig 10292 bp, 9 predicted proteins | sample 13_EM_MG_FD_200266 | JGI IMG/M metagenome (GOLD analysis project Ga0307511, IMG submission 200266) | Populus trichocarpa ectomycorrhiza microbial communities from riparian zone in the Pacific Northwest, United States - 13_EM | ecosystem: Host-associated > Plants > Roots > Unclassified | place... | reverse complement strand
ACTTTATTACCTTTTTTTTTTTTTTTTCAACTATCTATTTCCGTGTGCAATACTTGAATCTGAAGCTGAATCTGAGTCAAACTGAGTAATTGAAAATTGAATCTGTCAAGCAAGATGATTGTTATTGGGCTTTAGCTTTTTTGACCTGAGTTGTTTTTCCGCGGCTGCTGACGGCATTTTGCAGTTCTAATATTCTACATATGCCGGCTTGCTGCTGGCTCTGCCCCATGTCAATTCAGAGTACTCAAATCATGCATTGGGTTTCATGCTCACCCATTCACGAATCCGGACTTGTCCGCCGCACACATGCCTACATAAATTTCAGAGTACTTGCCTGACGCTCTGCAGAGACCCAGAGCTATCTGCAGAGTATGCTGGCGGTTCCGGGGACGCCGTTTACAGGGCAGATAAGGGACGGGGGTAACTTACTGGAGGGGGAATAGCTTTGCTGCGGAATGCAGGGCATGCGGTAGCAGGGTAGGTTGAGGAATCAGATAAATAAATAAAAAGCAGATTTTACTATGGTGATGAGTGAGTGAGTGAGTGGGTATATGATAAGATATCGATATTTACCTCCTTGACAATCAATGAACCTCATTTGTTTGTTCGAATCTGGGGGTTTAGAGCCGATGTATTGTACCAGTTCAATGACACAGTGTTTGTGGATTTTCCCAGCTGGTGATTCATCTTCTTCTACCTGTGTCTATTAGGGGCTTGTAGAAGGGTGCATTAACATTCATAACACGGTCATGATCAGCTCTCGAAGTGTCTGAGAATAAAGTACACTGCAGGGCGGAAGCTGTAAGGGTTTATTGTTTATTAGGTAGTGTCAAGTGCTGTACCAAAGGAGCTTGAAGATCTTGTACGACGGAATCCTACCTACCTACTACAAATCAGTTGCCTTTCTTTGAAAAGAAAAAAAAAATTAAATAGACGGTAACACCAAAAAAATGTGTGAGGATCCAATCAGCTACTATACCGTACTGTAGGTATTCAGTTTGCTGACCAAAAAATGCTTTGTGGCGGAGGTATGTATGTACTGTACATAGGTACCACATTTCCCAACTCAACCTCCCCCCCCCCCCACCTTCCCCCACCCGGGCCCTAAGGAAAACGTCTCTTCTTTTGCTGCTGTTTCTAGAATTATTCTGATATCCATTCAAGCCTCCGCTGTGCTTATGATAAGTTTCTACGGAGTCCACTAAGTGGACATGTTGATATTTGAACAATATGCATATGCATCGAATCGTTGGTGTTACGGCTGGCGGCTTTACTTGTATGCAATTGGCATGGAGAAGTCTTACCCTCAAACCATCCTTTTTCCCGGAGAATAGGCTTCTGATAGTAACTAGAGGTACTCATCTAGCTCTCTACCTACACTACTTTGGTGGTTTTTCCCTAGCTGAGTTCGTTTTAGACAACAGGACTGGCTGGCTGGAGGGGTTGTATAAGCGTAATCAGTTCAGTTAGGAAGTCGTGGGACAGCGGTTTCATACCTACTGATATATGATATATACATAGTCTCTTTATATATGTTACAAACTAGTGGTCCACTTTGCCCCCCCTCCTTCTGCTACAAATCTACAGTCTATGTATATTCGATAAAACGTACACTACTTACTTACAACCAACGTCTTTTTTTCATGCCCGATGGGAAAAAAACTACAATGCAACTAATGTACTGTATATGTATTATACTGAAGGCCAAGGTATAGTTGAATTCCTAGGTAGACTTACTGTTTCTTTCTAGAACCTCACTGTAACAAACGAACGATCTATTTCCAAGTTCCAAGTAGATATACCGACCAAAGAGAAGAACCCCTCGAGTTTTACAGCATACTTACCACTCGCTAATCCCTTCTCGTCCGAAAAAAACACCTGAAATGCACACCACCACCACCATGAAAAAAACTACCGTAGGTGGGGTGGAGTGTCTATCTCCTCCCTAAGAACTTATTACATCAAAACCTAGTAAAGTGTAATTCTCGAAACAGAGTATTTAGTGACGAGACGTATATTGCCTACTTTTTTGTATGGGGGTAGATTTCTGAGGGTAATACATACCAGCAGCCTCTGTGCCGCCAACAAGACTATGAGAGTAAATACCCCCTTGGGGGCGGCTGAGGGGTTATACGGGTATAGAGGATGCTTAGGGACATGTAATATGTAGGTACTGTTAGCACCTTTGATAAATTAGCTATACCTAGGACATACTGGAATTTCGTAGAGGTTGCATCCGCTTGCTTGCATGGTAGCGATAGGAAGTGCCTGGGTAGGCCCCGTATTGCGGGAGACCACATAAATATATGCATGTCGAGATGTAGAGAGAGTTATCTTGGTGTTTGTAATGCATTCATTATATTGTTTGTGATAATCCCGTCCCTATATCAAAAGGTTTCAGCTCTCCTGAGCTAATGACTAATAAAATATGCAACGTCCTGATTCACAAACAATATCAAAGCCATGTTATGTTATCAACCTTAACCTAGTCATCTAGAAGAAAAAAACAGCAATAGCCAAACAACCCACAATCCTCCATTAAACTCCATCAATCCACCTCTATACACCTACACAAGCTTTATCAAAACCCCACTCAGCTAGAAACGAGGAATAGCAAAAAAAAAAAAAAAAAAAAAGCAAACCTCGCCAAACAGCCCGAGAACAGACTAACAAGCCCTCGCCAGAACCCCACCAACCGGCCAAACCCATGCCATCGTCACCTCTCAAACAAGCAACGTATATCCATACCCACCGGCAAAAGCCCCAAAAGGCGACAGGGAAGGAATGGAGAGCAGATCAGGCCAGTAAACAAACATTGAGAAAGAAGATGATGAAACAGAAAGAGAGCGATTTTGGGGCATGAGCAATAGAAAAAAAATGAGATACGAGCAAGAGGCAAGCAGAATCATCAGTCATCATAACAAATCGACAAAGCGGAGCAGCGTCGGCCGTCCTTACATTTCCCTGATTCTGTCCAACGCGGCAATCTCCACGGCAGTTGGTCTCGTTCTGTCGATAGGCGCTTGGTCCTGGAGCCGGACCAAGACAAACTGGTAGAACTTCTTACGTTCTCCATCGGTCTTGATAGTGTAGCTCTCGACGCTGTAAAGGCCATCATATCGAATTCCAGCCGATGGGCTCCATCGGCTGCTGTTTCTTGCAGATCTGAAAACACGGACTGGCTTATTGTGTTTTGTACTTACGACGAGGGATTTAGTTGCATTAGTGTATGGAGCTTCCGACGTCGCATCTTCCTCGTTACCGCCCTTGCTTCCAGAGTATAATACTCTATCACCGCTATCGGAATCATTCTCCTCATAAATCCCACCTGACACCACAACGGAAAAAGCTCCTAGATTGGTTCTTCCATGAATCCCCCCCTGTTTGGATCCATGTGCACCATCCTTCAAAGCAAATGCCTGAAAGGGCCACCAGTCTCCAACACGAAGCCCATTGTGGCCAAAGACATCAGCTGGTTTCTTGGTATAATGAGGGTCCAGCTTGTAGATCTTCATCCCCTTCTTTCCCTTTCCGATGATCATTCCCCTCAAGTGGCGAGTAACACATTCGTCGACCAGACTTCTCTGGGAGGCCGTAGTATACCCACGAGGGCGGGGAGACCTTTCTGCTTCCGAGCCGCTTATCTCTTCTTCTTCTTCTTCATCGGAGGAATCTACTAGTTCATCCTCGTCATCGAAGAACGGCGCTGGAGAGAAATCCCCACCCCCCCATTTCTCTCGTAACGCTGTAGCCCTTCTTGCAATTAGGTCTCCGAAAATCTCTGGCTTCGTTACGAATTTGACTGCCGCTGCGATTTTGATATCGCTGAATGAGTCCCCTTCGAAGGGAAAGGTTGACAGCTTGTCAAGAATACCCCTAATCTCAAGAGCATCATTTGGGGATAGTCCATCCCTCATAGCTACTTTTGAGATTTGCTGCAAACGATGGCGACAACGAATGAGGTCTTTAACCCCGGGAGTAGCAGTTTCCCAGAGCTCTGCTATTGATCGTTTCGCTGACCCAATCTTGTCAAGGTCCATTGCTTCACTGCCAGGCTCGGTCTTAACTTCCTTCCCGCCTTCCATCTTGATTGCCGGGTCGGGAATTCTGAGATTTAAAATCTCGCTGGAGGACGGACTCGTGACGCTTTCGATTTTGATGCGGGTTTTATCGGTACTTCTTGAGGCGCGAGGAGGCCGGTAGCTCTAAAGGCAATGATAGTTAGATATAAGTTAAAGAGAAATAATAGGGTATTTATGATCGCAAGTTTCGGAGGGCACTCGATGAGGAGAACGGTCAAGAGATAAAACATCAGGTGAGATAACTTACAGCTTTACTTCCCGGCTCTTCCTTGATTGCAACGCCTGTGCTCTTTTGTATTCGGTATGCAGGACCTTGTTGGGCCGATCCAGATGGTCGTTGAGGTCGTAATACAGCTGGAGTCTTTGTACTCGGTATAGAAGAGCTTCCACTTGCCGCAGGAATAGACGGGTAGGCACTGTCAGATGCAGGTATCTCGAGGTTGGAAGGAGGGGCAGAGGAATTAATTTGAGTCATGGAAAAGTGGGTGAGTCCTTTTTTTTGCAGCTGTGTACTCCCCCTGGTGAGGCGGGTATGTAGGCGGGTATGTGATGCGGTGTAAATCTTGGCGCGCAAGGAATGTCGTATATGTATTTATGATGAAGGGTGGCGATGGAGGGATCGAGAGAAGCAAACCAGTATATCTATCGAAAGGTGTGTATACTAGTGCTGTGACTGCTATGCTCGGTATAGAAGGCGATTATTTATCCTCCAAACTCTGATGCCGAGAGGATGAAAAATGCCTTCCACTTTTCCGTGAACCGTAGGACAAGCAGTGTTACCCTCAAGTTGCGAGTAGATATAGCAATTGTCCAGTATCTGGAACAGAGACCTTCTGTAAGGTAGCAGCACTTGCTTACTACACGCCCTCGACTTATATTCGAGATAGTAGGCAAGTTACTCGCGGAGAAGGAAGCCCAAGAGCCAGAGTGGTGTACGACTTTATTGTACGTCCGGAGCTGTTGCTCAAAAAAACAGTCCTCTGAGGATAGCAGCGTGTATGGGGTTGTATACAGTGCTATTGCTGGATTGAGGGCTGGGAGGAGGAATTTCTTGAAGAGAATAGATGGGAAAGAGGGAAACAATGACAATGTCTTTTTATAGGTCCTGTGTAACACTCTTGGGATTGGGCCCAGTAGTGGTAGTAAGTGTAGTGTCTTGATTAATCCATATGGGAAAGGACTTTTGAACTGTGAGGGGGGGATAGGCACCTTTATATACCCCTATTATCCACACATGCTTTTAATTACATTATTGACTAACACTATGGTTCCTTGGTAACACTCCTGACTCCCAAATAACAGTAAAAAGACAGTTGTACAAGAATGAGGGTAACCCGGGAATTTACGAGATGAGGTCCCAACCACCCCGATAATGACCAATAGTGACTCATGGAAGGACAAAATTGCAACATTGATCGTATGATTGGTACCTTCTGGTGTACCAGGTTGTTCGAGTGCCTTCGAAAGCACCGGGTAGAATGGCCCAAACAGGGTGGACATGATGGTAGAGCTCATGTGACCACCTAGTTCTGGTTAGAATAGTGAAACCCTGTAAAAATTACTGATGAAACCAATGGCAGAAATGACTCATTGACTTAGTTATTGATACATGGAACCTTTACTTTTGGAGAACTTGAAATTCAACATCTAGGGAAATTAGTTGGTTATTGATTGCTAAATATTTATTTTGTTTAATTTTTTATATAACTAGGTTTGTTACTAAGACCGGAATTTGTTTGCTGCCTAGTAAATCTTTGGATTGGTGTTCTGAACTCAACCCTCCTGTGATATTCTAGACTTGAAAAACAACAAATCTACCCTCAACCCTAACCCTATCTTGTCCAGTTAAATGGTTAAATGATAATGATGAGTCATGAGTAGTCATGAGTACGTCATGTTTTCGTAGTCCCTCCCAGTAAGAAGAATGAAGCCGCTCCCCAGTATCTGACCGACAAGGAAAGGTTGCCATATTTTATCATACAGCCTGATCTTTAAACAGAATTCCTGATATCTTAATCGGTCCAGGTCTTGTGTAGCCCCCCATATTGTACGTGATGAGTGTGGTATTCAGCAGTTTCGATGAAGTCTATAATGAAAGTACTCCAGGAGGATGTAGCTAGTCTGAGAACACTGGAACGAAAGCGTCGTAAACAAGTAACCAAGTATCACCTTCCGGGTTTGGTGATTGCGTGGATTCTTTTGTTTTTCAACTCCCGATTTCGAAGATAAGTCGAGCTGTAGCACCGAGTATATTTCCTTTCAGTGGAGTGACGAAAACTAGTGTCTCGAGCGAACATTTAAACCCTCGGAAGAAGATGAATGAATGGTAGGGAGGTTGCAGTCCTTAAGTGGTTGCCCTTAGTCCCGAGGCTATGTATATCGATCACACGTATCACCACTCTCAAACGGGACACAACATTACTCACACTACAGTTTCGAGCCCAATCTGTTCTCACCCCCTGCATCTTGACCATGTCGAAACGCAACTTTTATTGACAACGAGGGGCCTTGGCAAAGCCCCATCAGACATGCTATCTGCGTCAATCCCCACCTGAACTACATACACATACCAGAAGGCATACAGTATTCCTGAACCTCGCAACCAACAGCAAAAGCTCAAGCCGAAGTAATAGGTGTCCATAGTACGTATTAATGGTGAAACCTTAGGGATACGTAAGCTCCTTAGTGACAATATCAAGAGATGAGGATTGATCTTTTGTGAGACGGGGATTACAATACCAGAGCAGCTTGCAGCTTCACTCAAGGAACTCAGTGCAGCTCTATCCAATGATGTGAAGCCATCACGATTACCACCCAGTAGGGGCCCGCAGATTGATACACTGGCACACCGAGTTAAATCAGAGATATCGTGTAGTGAGTGGAGTTCCACGGTAAGTTCATTTCTATATAACCACCGAAATTAGCTGCATTTGGCTCTCGCTGAGAAAATAGTGTTGCTGCCAGAACTTCCTTTTGGTATCAAGGCTATCAAGGCTAGCAGCATGTAGAGCAAACATCTTGCAGCGGTTGATGCACTTGAGATTTGATGAACAGGGTGTACTTAACCGTCGATAGTGCAGAAATTGGATGAAACCAACCAGACTAGGATGAAACCTGCGAGGACGGTTATGGACACTTGGCAGAGGAATGATTGGTACTAATCGTGATGAGGAGACCCAGACCTAACCCCTTCGAGGGTTTGTGCAACCACACTTCATATAGGCCGAACTCCAAAAGCACTTTTTGATGACAGCCTGGAGGCTGCCCTGTCTTTCGAGTATATCAAGGCGTATGTTGCAGAGATTCGGGTGCTGCTTTCTTCCCATGCCCCTCTTAGGGGTATGTACTTTGAGGATGATCATACAAGGTTATTACTGTCACGCCTGTGGACATCAGCAAGCAGCTGACCAAATTCTGCAACTATATAGGGTCTTTGCGAATTCAGTCACTATCAGGTATGGAATTCAAATCTTCAGTGAAGTATCTACGCAGATATTTCCAGGTACCCATGTGTTCCATAGTGGACTTTGGACTGAATTAGGAGAGTAGAGTGATACTAAGGGCTAGAACAGGTATAGTTTCAATCACAAGATACATCAATGAGTCTATTATCTAAACCTCTGTAAGGTTACGCAACTATTACCCCCTAGCCTGAATACCCCGGGCCCCCTTCACTATGGACCAGAGAAATTCTGGTAGCGAGTACACTTTCTTGCGCTCCAGCATATCTCTCGGTCATTATCTTGTAAACCTGCGGTAACGGCCGTGAATGGGTGTGATATACCCTCGCTAACCTATGGGAAAGGCATCCCAGGGGGGGAAACATTCATCGCTCTCGAAAATCCCACCGGTACCTACAAACGGTGTCATGCTGGAATTAGGTGTTACTTAGTATAGTGGCGTACAGGCCTTATATCCTCATTGAAATAAACTCCAGTATCATAAAGTGAAGAGAATATGGTTAAAGTAGTTTTGTTAAACAGGTTTCCAAAATAGGAAACGTCGACTTCCTAAATAGGAGTTATGTCTCTACCAGTTTACCCATTTATCTTTTAGTGGGAACTTCACAAACTCTGCTACTTAATCCCCAAAAAACTAGAACCAGACTACCTGATTGGTCCACCTACTGTTTCTCGTTGCCGGCTCGATCGCTTCTGTGGAACTCATGCTCGTATTATGCTCGACCAATGGATATTACATACAAAGTTTGTATGGATATGAAAACACTACAATCAGCGTTGCATGTATGTATGTATGTATGTATGTATGTATGTACAATACTTATTGGAGTATATCTATTCGTGGTTTTCCAAGGTAGCATACTCTTCAGTGGTAGCTGCAGGGGTTATGAGAACTCTAGAACTACTGTACTGTGCTTATATTGGATCATAGAGACAGAGATAGAGTAGGTGGTTAACTGCCGGCCAACAAGACCTCTTACCTACTTAGTACATACGTATGATCGTAGCTTGCATGATCCAATAACACTTGCAGCTGTAGCTGCCGATACCCTATTGCACGGGGGTTACGGCTTCAGGAGTCTTCCGCCACTTTAACAGCAGCAGGACGGGACGGCAGCGGGACGGGACAGGGGGCGAGTGTTAGCCACACGGAAGCATTCCCCTCACAGCTAAATATACATATTACTGTACCTCCAGGTTATTGGTCAGATAGTCTGGGTTAACGATGTTGGACAAAAAAATTCGCTCAACCCTTGAATTGATATTGAGCAGGTATGTATAATATATGGTACTGTATACCGGTACTACCTAGATGTCTCGGTACTTTGTTTCTAACCTTCAACACTGCAACAAAACAACAACAAAGATCTTCATTCCTCAACATCAGCATATGATGTGATTGGTCAACAAAAAAAAAAAAAGGTTCACACCAAAACATGACAGGGATCACGAAGCGGATTTCTTTAAAACGGGCAAGACGAGGTGTGCCTACCCCCCCCCTCCATATACCCTCGGTTAAGATCATTGACCCCGGCAATGTTTCCCTTCGAGATCTCGAACCCTCGTTGAAACGGTTCTGTGATTCGCAAGTGTTGACGTCGAGTTTGTGCAATCGTGCATTTTTTGTTGGAAAATGTCTGAGTTGCGCAGCTGCAGCTAAAAGTTGCACATATATCTACTTGCCAAGTGCTTGTAGAGGAGCGGTGTTTCCCCCCGCTTTGTCTTCATACGGGGGGGGGGGGAAACATACGTGTGTATACTCGATCGTCTGTTGGTGTTAGGAGGAAATAAGCTTGCGATTGGTCGATGGATGCCCTTGTGGGCCCGGGTTAATATGAAGTACTTTCGAACCTTACCTACCTATGCAAAAAGTCCTCGGCACAATACAGCGGATCTGTAAATGTAACACCACACAATAATAAGCCATGCAAGAGCAATAAGAATCATCTCAAATCGTTATGCATGCCTTGCCTTACCGGTACTTACTTCCCACTTGGGCACATATTCGGTCATGATCCATATATACAATACATAGACCTCGAAGCTCACTGGGCCATTACCGGTAGGGGTTGGTACAATATCAAACATCCAACGTAGAACATAGAACAGCATTCCACCGATTACCCGCCCTTGCGATTCCGCTTCGCAGTTTCAGCACGATCACATTCCTAAGCGCACATGCAGCGGCAGATTCCCGCACTTGTGCGGGTACCCGGGTACGCAAGCCACAACAACATGCGAGATGGGATGGTGGACAAAGTTCAATCTAAGAAGATTTTCGCGCATGGTGAGTTGTCATTGGCCAGGGGACCCTCTCAACGGACACGGCGCCTGCTTTGTTAATTGATTGTTGTGGACCAATGGATTGGACGGGGTGTGAATTCGGACCGGCCATAAGACTTCTCTTCTGATGAGTTGCATTCACCCCTGGCCTACATAACAGCCCTGAGAGCTACTTCTGGTAGACCGGGGGGAAAAGGAGGAGGTTGATAATATGGTTCACGTTGTACAGCAGGTTTATCCTGGGAGAAAAGAAGAAATATGATCTTTCTCTCTGCCTATCGACGTCGTCTGTCTCTCTCCACATACGTCGTCTTTTCTTTCATTCGAAAGATTAATTCTGCAAGGATCTAGGGTCAAGCAAAAAGAATGTGGTGATGAGTTTTGCCAAAATATATGGAACTCAATGCTTGGTGCTTGGTGAGATATTAGAGAGGATTAGAGAGGTGAGATCTCGCACCCCAGCGTG
>Ga0307511_10008458_pt1 | contig 10293 bp, 12 predicted proteins | sample 13_EM_MG_FD_200266 | JGI IMG/M metagenome (GOLD analysis project Ga0307511, IMG submission 200266) | Populus trichocarpa ectomycorrhiza microbial communities from riparian zone in the Pacific Northwest, United States - 13_EM | ecosystem: Host-associated > Plants > Roots > Unclassified | place... | reverse complement strand
CACTCTTCTGGATGTTCAATAGAACCTGAGAACGCTCAGACAGATGACGATTGCTCCGCTGAGTTTCGACCCCGTCGTTGACGAAACATCTGATTTGCGCTTTGTTCAGTCATCCGAAGGTTCTGAATGCCATGCTGCCTCTGTTCTGACGCAAGTCTAATCTCTTCATCGATCTCTGTTTTTGCAGCCTGAAGACTTTGCTGTAAGGGGGCGAATCCGTCCATAGCCGAAAACCAAATGGGCTTGAAGTAATGTATGAAACCTATGGGAGATGATTACTGTTGTGCACTAAGATGCACCGCCATGCCAAAAGGGGGGTGGGAAATATCGTATTAAACAGAAGGCTGATAATAGAAATTACCTGTTCCTGGAACACCTTTTAAAGAATCACTGCAGATCACAATAACAATCGTATAAAATTCATCCACAGCATCCCTGAATCTCGGGAAATTGTTGTAGATCTCCTTGTATCCTTGAAGGCGTGGCAATAGCTGTTGACCTGTTCCATATATTCGGACAGTTTCTCAAAATACCTGGTGAAATTCATACTCAGCTAACACGAGGGTAAACATGTGCATAATAGAGGGAGCATAGAATCCATACCAAAATCAGGAATTTCACGATCCCCCAAACTAGGCTGGTGGTATGTGGATTTGATGAAACAAAAGTATCAACGATTGTACAGTAATGTTGCAATGACTGTAGGAATCCATGAATTCGTGAGGCAATGATCCGACTTTTGCGCTTCTTCGAGCCTTCCTCAATCGCTTGAATTGAACGACGTCATCGGCGGTGGGGGTCCCCTGAGAAAGGGCATTGAGTTCCGTTTTTTAAGTTGGGGTAAGCAGTTGCCGGAATTCGTCTAGTGCTATGGCTACTTGGTTAGCGCTCCCGCTGTTCGACCTGGTATTAAGCAAAGCTAATCAGTGGATGGTTCAATTTACATGTTGATTAACGTTGATCTAGGGTCAACATCAGGGTGTATAGTTGGTGTGTCTAGTATAGGAATTACTCTCACGTGCGATATCATAAGAAGCATCACGGGAAACGCAGGTGTCCGAGAATGGCATATTGGGGTATGCGGGTATGAGCAGGGTAGACTAAAATGGTATATTGGGATAACTCGGAGAAGGATAAAAGAGCTGGAATCCGCTGGCGAAATAAAAAGGATAAGGCAGTAGAACCATAGCATTCATACTATAGCGATCTCTACATAGTCTTGACGAATACATCTTTACTTCTCTCTTTCTCTCCTCATAATCTTTACATCTAGTTCTTGGTTGATGAAGGTGTAAGGGTTGGGCGTTGGACTTGAATATGTTTAACATTTCTATTGGCAGATTGCTAGTGGGGGATTTCCGTGTTGGCATCTTGGCGACAACGCTCATTTGCCGACCGCATGGTGACATCACAGTTAGACGTTTTACAGAATTGACACTTTGGTATCCATGGATATCCATTTAGAGAGCAGCTCTGATGATAGGAAAATATAGGGACTTTCTTTTATTGCGGACCGTTACGAGCCAACAATAGCAGAGAACAGGCACGTCTTATCACAAGCATACCGGATATCAGAAGATATTGGTCATAATGCAGCCAGTCCTATATTATATGTAAGCTAATTTTCTTCACAAGAAATTTTAATATTCCAACATGCTCAATAGACTTAAGAATCAGTTGGTAGATATGTAGCGTTATCAAATACACTTGGACTCTCTTCTGGATGTGGAAATTAAATAAAGCGAATCCTCCGTGTAACCAACCTGCAATAAAATTATAAGAAGCCTGGCTGTCTTTTTGGAAATGGTCCTGCCCTCACGTGAGACCTAATGTAGCCAAACATGGCAGCAGGGGGACAGAAACTTTATAGGCAGGTAACATTGAGAGCCTACTATTGGCCAGCCACTGGCATTTGTCCATCCTCCAACCCCCCCAGCAGCAGCCCTTCCAGCCACATCTCGTGATATATTATGACTACGGTCTACGGTGTCCAAGACCAAATCAAAGGTGGGAGAAGTCTCATACATATATTATATTTACTGGAGCCAACGGCAGAAGTGACAATGCCCTCAATTTGTGACGCCAGCTCTGCGCGTTACTAGCATTAAAGGCCATAGAAATCCAAGAATCGTGCTTCAACTACCCCGACGTTAACTAGTTGAGAAGGGACGATGGTCGAGCTGCCTAGAAAAGGTCAGGAATCTTGGTGTGGGTAGATTGCTCAACGGGGTATTTGGATGAAGCTCTTTCATAAGTCGTTGTGAAACCTTGGTAACTGTTATCTCCCCCCACCTCCGGGTACCTATATTGAAGCGTTCCTGCACGTTCTAAAACTACTTTTGCAATCTGATATCGGCGTTCGGCTCGATTTAACCATGGAATCACCTCGATCAAGTTTCATTGGAAGGTATTGGGCTGGTCGATGACCACTGGGAGCAAGTTCAAGGATTTTTCAGCAGTGAGGTGGGTAGGATGTATGTTTATTCCCAGAGCTGGTGCAATGGTCAGGTTGGGTGCTGGGATCCCGACGTGGGAGGCGTGGTAAGTGGAATTGACATTGGTATCTTGCGGCGGCTGGCTGGATGCGGGCGATCTGGTGTTTGCAAGATCTGGGCGTAACTTCTGCACAGTGAGTGTAAATTATCTTCCGGACTGGAAGGATAAAGAAGTGTTGTTCGGAGTTACTTTATTTTATTTTCCGGCGCAGATCTCGACTTGGTTGGTGTTGGTGGATTTGCAATTTGTTTTCTTAAAGAGTAACTCTCTGAAATCGCGGATGTTAGTACCCCAATAGTAGGAAGTTAATAGGCTCCATATTTTGCGCCGTGTGTGGTAGCATTGGATAAACAGAAGAGCAGGCTTTGCAAAACTACTGCGTGACGCCGGTTTCTGCTATGTACACGAATTAACTTGGAACCTTGTGTGTGTGTGTTGCCATAGAGCTCTGCGGCTCATTGCTTAGATCTTCGATGTCTATACGGGGGTCTTCTTCGCCCCTTTTCCTGTGCATGGCAGATTCTATTATTTGTGTTCCGGGAGGCTAGTGGGAATCGGGGACCGGGAGAGCGTACCAAAAACTTATGAAAGACAGCTAAGACTCAGTGCCCTACTTGGTGATTTACCTTGGGGTCGCCGTCGTATTCATTTTCTGCTCTGTTTTTCTGTTACAAGATCGTTAGCACCTTGTATCATCCTCCAGAAATAGCTGCTATGTAGAATGCTTCAAGTACATACATATATCTGTTACAAGCACATGCACGGGGGTCCTGTCATGCTACCTAAGCATATTATCGTTACTCGAATATTCTTATTTTTGGGGTCTTTTTACCTATGACATGCTTAGGATTAGAATACGAATAAGGGCCTGTGTTGAATCAGGGAAAGCTCATCGATACACGGTACCGTCACTAACATCATCACCCTTGGTAATTGTGCTGATTTCACACCGCTGCAATCTGAAGATTGGTCAGTAGTCTTGGAGAAGTATCTGGTATCCATGTGGCTTCTAGAAATGCCCCCCTTCATAAATTTAGTCAATATACCACAACGATAGGCATGGTATGATTTGGAAAGACATGAGTCTCATGTTGTTAGCCTTTCAAACAGAAGCAACTGCCAATATAATACGGCCTCAAGATATCCTGAACCGGAGAAGAAGAAATAGGTTATGGGGCGGCCCCGATGAACCCGATGCCTCCACTTTGAAGGTTATCGGGCGCTCCAGGGTGTAGCTCAGATGACAGGAACCTCTTATACTTTTCGGTTTTGTTTTTTGGTAACAGCACTCGTATTTAATCCATGTAGACTTTGGCGAGGGAACTTTTTATGCTCACTGGACACGTTTTTGGCAAGATATCCTGACTTGTTGGTCTGATTTGATATGGGGTGCGCGCGAGGGCAGTTTACGGAAGTAGATACCGGTGTTTATTGTGGGTGGTGGCGACACAGGCGAGGAAGGAGTGGCGAGTGGGGTTGACATTGATTGTATAGTCTGCGACGACTGTGGACATTCTCGTGGTTTCAAGGTTTAGGTGTAAGTTCTATACACTGCACAAAAGTCAGAGTATTAACTAACTGGGGGGGAGATGAAGGTGCGACTGGGGCGCGTTACATAGTTTCATTTTCCGCCGGAGATCTCGACTCGGTTGGTGTGTGTTGGAGTACTCAAGTGGCCGATGCGGTCGCGGGGGGCTATACCGGTAACTAGTTTCCCACTTTTATAAATATTAAACAAATGTATAGGGCACGATCTAACACAGTGGCATCACCTGCAATAGAAAACAACTGCATCGGTCAAAAGGGAGTCTGAATATGAGTAATGATTGCCTAGAAAAGAAGACCGCAGCTACACAAAACAGCACAAAATAACAGCAGCGGAGAAATTCAATATAGCAAAACAACAGAGCATCTATAATCCATGGCTGGCCATATGTGGGTGACTTGACACGGAGTACTATATTTGCTCCTAGATGTTAGTGAGAATATGAGGTCGGGAGATAGGAGGGGGTAGCATACTCCTTAGGTGCATCGTTATTAGTGGCACGCTACTTGCATGGCTTGGGGATGATGAATGGTCATGTGGCGGTGCGAGAGGAGGACGGACGGAGTCTTTCTTCCCAGCTTAACGAGGATAGCAGAGCAAAATGAAGCAAAAACCCCGTATCAGCGAGTAAAAATGTAAACAAACATGAGCATGGAAGGAAAAGGAAAAAAACAACACAAAAAAAACCGAGGGTAGGGAGGGAGATTATGGTTGTTGTTTTTTGAAGAAAGGGGAGATGGGGAGCGAGATTGTTTTCCCATTCTAAAGCCAACTGTTCCCCTATATAATTTGAGCCAACGGGGTAGGTGAGACGATCAGCGAATGATAAGAAACGAGGCTGAATGGGACACCTGAATTCAATTTCTCCCCGTCAGGATAGCTACCCTGCAGCTGGGTCGATCAACTTTGAGCTCAATATTAAATCTAAGTTATCCTTTTGCCCAAATATCCTGCGATATTGGGAACGATTGGGTAGCCCCTAATGAGCCTCTTTCACTTCCACTTCCGCCTTCCCTTCCTCTTGACCTCTTGTCTGGGTTTATTAGGGTACTCTTGGCTCATTCCGGGTACTCGTATGTCAAGCTCTGCTAGCCTCGAGTCCTCTACCAGTTTTGCTTGCTCAGCCTCCATCTAGTCTCTTCATCTATTCTCTTTTTCCGCCTCTTTCTCTGCTACCAGGCTTGCCCTCCCCGCCGCCCATACTGCCTCCTCGCACCTCTCTTCTTCAGCCAAATGCTCCTTCTCCACTACCTTCTCCTCCTCCTGATGCCTTCTCTCGGCCTCCCCGAGCCTCCGAAAATGCTCTTTATTTCCGTTAGGAGTCCGCCGCGCCATGGGGTTGCCATTTATGTCCCCATTCCTCAAGTCCGCGAAGCATGATATCCGGATTTGTAATCACAGTCCTTTCCGTCGCTCCCCTCCTCTCACCAGAGTTACTGATTCTCCATGCAGCTAGCAGCCCCCATTGGTATTTCTTTACTCTTGTTCCCAGAGCATACCTGATTTCCCCCATCATCTGCCACTGCCGCTTCGTCTTTCTCCTCCCCTACCTCTTTTTCTTTTTTTGTAAATCAGTACTCGTATTGATACGACGTATATGCCGATTCCTCTCCTCCACGCCCTTCTCCACCTCCTTTTCCGCACCACAGCCGGTTCGAGTAATGCGTTCACCAAAAACTGGGTTTCACCATTGTCCGCCTCACCAGAGGGCTCCTGATGCTCCCCACGGTTTGTGATACCACCTTGATCTTTACGACTGCCCACAGCACGTACCTCATCGCCCTAACCATTGTGCGACCGCATATTTCTTTGTCTCCTTCGTCTCCCTGATACACCCCGCAGTTAGCAATAGCACCTTGATCTTTACTGTTCCCCTCCTTGCCGAGCCTACCTTCCCTATCGCCATCACCCTAAACATCCAGCATCTCCACATCATCACAGCCTCCATCCCCGGCCATAAAGACATCAACCACGACGTTTACGATTGCCAAAGTAAACGGTGGCGCATCCTCCATTAGTGTATCAAGATCATCGCTGTCGGCGCAGCAGTCTATGGGCATCGTGCCCATCTCATCATCATCGATATCCATTATGTCCGGTGGAGGGACAGAGGGAGAATCGGGGATTTCTTTACATATTATACGTACCCTCAATCCTGCCAATCCCCCCGTGCTCCGCTTTGGGATTTGTTTCTGGATCTTTGTGGGTGGAGATCCAGGGCGAGGTGGGGAGGGTCTCATAGCCGGGGGGATTTCGTGGGTACTGTCGTGTAGAGCGTTGACGGGCTTTGTGGGAGTCGTGAGGGTATTGTTCTTGGCCTTACGGCCCCTCTTCTGATGCTTCTTCTTGGTTAGTTGTTTGTGGGAGAGAAGAGCTGCCTTTATTCCCTCCTCCGTCTGGATATTCTGTCGCGGAGGAGGAGTTGTGGGGGTGCCCATTGGCGAGGGTGGAATGTAGGACTTGACGAATGAGATCAAGTTGGAAATGAGACCCATTGCTAATGGCAGATAGAGACTTGAGTAAGTAGTTCTTGAAATTCGGGATAGATTTTGGGAGTAGGAAATTGAGAATGCAGTCGGTGTGGGTCGGGGTGAAGTCGATGTAGAACGTGGGGGGTATTTGATAGGGGCTTAGGTGGGATCGATTGTGACTGCGTTGAGGGTGGAGTTCGCTGCCTGGCAACCAGTTTGTTGGGTGCATACGAGTAACGAGTTCACCAAAAAAAACCTAAAAAAAAACGAGCTGGTTGCATTACCCTGAACCTGGTGTGTTCTTGGCACACACACACACAGTCCCGCTTGTACATGTAGGTTGGCCAGGCCTTGTAAATATCTCCTGTGTCGTACTTTACTGTTTCTTCTTGTATCTATGCATAATGTGTTTGGTTTTCTTGCTTGTGATGTTCTCAAATTCTGGATGCTCGTACCCATATCTCGCCCATTGATGGTGCTTCCGACGGTCGCTGAAACATGTGCACTTATACGAGCCCATGATCATAATCAAGAGAAGGCTGCAAAGCCTGAACTTAAAGCCGAAAACTTGGTCTATTTCTGACAGTGGGAGTGGCATGTTAACTCCCATCAGACCCCATGCTGCCACCACCTCCGTATCAGGAGCTTGAATTCCGTACAAGAAAAAGCTGAAAAACCACCCACCCCAGGGACCCAACAATATTCAAATCCTGCTATGGTAGATATAACTCTATCAATATAATTAACAACGCCTCCCTGTTCTCCCGCATCAAACCCGCGCCCCCCCCTCCCCCCCAACATCTGTGCCAACTATCACTTCATCTTCCACCAATATCAGAAATACCTGTATTGTCTCCTGTGAATCATAAATATTCAATCCTATCCATCATGGATACCAAAAAAACTACAGGATTAAACGGTGACCGTACATGGTGTGATAAGCTTTCTCCATATTTCCCTCGAATAGGTACCTCCACGTTAAGTTATAGGGTCTGAAAGGAAGCCAGACAAACTATGCAAGTGTGTTATTGTCCGATACCATACCAATACCCCAGCTCTGCTTCTCCAGCCTGGCTGCTGGGGAAGCCTTTGTCAGCCTATATGCGACCTGGTCAGCAACCCGCACGATACCGTCGGTTGCCTGTTTTGTATCGAAGCGCTCGTGGGGGAGATCCCGGCATCTGGTCCGAGCTACCGATTATATGCCATTAGCACCACCGTTCGCCCTGAGTTATATCCCAATTCTATACCGGTTGATTGATTTCCAACTGTAGCCTTGTAACCATTGGTTGACAAAGAAACCATCCGTTTGCGTTCTGTAATGGCGATGAATGCCGCGTCCGTCATGGATAAAGAAATAGACTTCTGACGACGAACCGCATATTTTGCGGATATCGATGTATAATCCCAAGGAGATATGGCTCTCTGGGTTGGGATAGGGCTATTGTTTTCCGAAGCTGCTCCGCCACATCCAGGTTATTCAACTTGACAACTAGATACTTGCTTTTGTGAGGGGGCTGTAAAATCCTAGAGGCGCCCGATTGCTGTAAAGAATGTAGCTAAGTTAGGAAATGTCTATCTAGAACTAAGGTCTGGTAGCGCCCACAACGCTACCTACGATTGTGCAGCGTTGCCAGAGGTGAGTACTTTGGGGTAGGTATGAGCACACGGTGGAGGGTGCCGTGGCGGAGTGATTTAAATGCATGTGGTGTGCCCTCATCTGATTTTGGGTGTGTAATCATGTGCCGATGCGTTCTACGTTCGATTTTCGCTCTGTTGGCAGTTGAGGTTGGAAATCCCCCGTTTGGTACTCTGTGGCCAGGGTCTTAAGTTGGGAACTTGGGGGCTGTGCGACCAGAGTCTAGTCTCGTTATCAGAGCCTATTTGGTTCCAATGTACCTTTCTTGCCGCTCAAGTAGTCCCTGCTCAGTAGATGCACCTCAAATACCCTGGGTGCGTTTGAGGGTGCCCAAGAAATGTCAGCCACGAACCTGTTGGCAGAGCTGGTGGCTAACAACAATACTTTCATAGGGGTTTCCTCTGTCATTTCCTAGGCTCAGGAGGCAGGACGTTTATGTAACTCGTTGCTCCGTGGGCGCCGGACCTTCAAAGGGGAGGTATTGCGGCCGCCGCATGATCTCAAAGTCGAACCGACGTACAGATTCTAAAAAAACACAAAACCACAGCAATATTTTACTACTTCCTTTGAAACGAACGGTTAGGTATTCTTTTCTTGGATATGCTCGGTATGTGTCGCTTCCCCTGCTTGGACCCTTCCACCCTGTCCCAGAATTTGATATCCCCTTCCGACGTTATTCGAAACCAGGGTTTCCACTGCGGGCTAGGCTCGCGAATCCAAGAAGGGGTTGATTTGGGAACTACAGGCGCTGGTGATGGCATTGGGGATGGAGGAACGAAGGTAGGGTCTTTGCTGCCGATAAAGGGGGAATCGGCATTCTCCATGGGATGTATGAGGTTGTGTATATCGTTGAGGATGAGAGAGCTGTGTATAGCTCGTAGACTGATGGGGGACTGCGGAGAGGAACTGGTGAGCATCTAAGTATTTAAGTACCACAGAAGGTGCTTGGTGGTTAAATAAAAAATAAAAAACAGGAATCCCATCGACACAACGGAATGCCATGGATACCAAACTATGTCAGCTGCAAGGAGCCAGGCTATGCTAATTGAGCCAGGAGTGCCGATACCAATATTGTTCAATAGTCCTCTTTCAACCAAACGATTCCTGAAGCTAGAGATGAGGCACCCGCGAGATGCTACCAGACTACATTCCAGCTACGACGACACATAGGCTTTATTCATGCACTAGAAAAACCTCAAGGGATCCTAGTTGGCTAACGCGGAGGAATATTCTCCAGGGGAAACGGTAAACAAGCAGTTGCCCCTGCAACAAAGGTGTGGAGAAGTAAGGTCCAAGATCGGCTTTTACCTACTTCTTCGGCACCCCTCATATGGGGGGTGCCACTCCGCCAATAACAAAGCAAAATTACAACGTCCTTCCACACCATGGAAAACGGTTGAGGAATGCTCTGCATCCTGTCTTTGGGAGCTAGGGTAGGAGTCTGAAGAGACAAACGGTCCCTCGCATTTTTTTTGGGGGGGGTGAATTATTCATCTCGCCGCGCATGCGCTAGGAGCGTGCATGCGGCGGGTGGTATTGGCATGATCCGTGCTTTCATGCGAGTTACTTATGCAATATGGGGTTTCAAACCTTGGAGATGGGCTTTTCCATACCTAGTCTATGTGATTGACCACTCACCAAGGGATTGACCCCCCACCAAAAAAGGTTGAACCCCGCGTATCCCGATTGGATTGGCGCCTAACAGCACTTTGGGCATGCCTCCCCCGGCAATAGGAATTAATAACCTGCTAAATGGATACAGGAGTTGGTAGCTAATCCCACGTAACAACTCATCAATAACTCATCAACAGAAATGGGAGAGAGCCCCGGGGATAGCTCCGTGGATACGGTCCCTCGGCATCAACTAGGATGCTTCAATGGGAGTACCTACTGATTTTACCAAACAAAAACACAAAACAAAACCAGAAAAATCCAATATCAACAACCCCACAACCAGAGGCACGGCAACAGTATGCCCTCACAAGGCGGGATGAGGGGTGAAGCTGAGAGGTTTTAGAACTGGATCGAAGGGTCCTTGTAAGGAGAAATAAACCCAACGGATATATGGCTGGATTAGTCCGGACATGATCTTGGCCTACCGACGGCGAGAGGAGAAAGAGTCCGACCGGCTTTTGCAAGAG
>Ga0307511_10008457_pt1 | contig 10293 bp, 8 predicted proteins | sample 13_EM_MG_FD_200266 | JGI IMG/M metagenome (GOLD analysis project Ga0307511, IMG submission 200266) | Populus trichocarpa ectomycorrhiza microbial communities from riparian zone in the Pacific Northwest, United States - 13_EM | ecosystem: Host-associated > Plants > Roots > Unclassified | place... | reverse complement strand
GCCTTTTTTCGCTCCAACTTGCCTGGGCTCTCAGCTTTTTTCTATTAAGGGGACGTTGGGCTGCGCTACAACAACGTTCATCTTCTGTGTTGTTCCAAGGTTTGATCAACCCGCAACGACAAGGGCTCGCAATCACGTTCAGCGTCGCCCTAACTCACCATCTATCAAGCATATTTTCCAGCTACACATACCCCCCTCCAGGCCGACACAAAGAAGAAGCACATAGAAGTGATACGAGGAGGCAGATCTAAAGAGGACCTACGGATTTGACGGCCAAGCAGCAAGAGAATAAACAATACCAGCTGAAAACATCACAAGCAAACCTGCAATCACATACTACAGATCGATCTATACATTCGCTACGATGAACGGGGAGCAGAAGAAGGCTGCTATCAACAAGATCAAGACTGTCACTAGCGCTGCCTCACCATCTGCGAATGGAAAGAAGAGAAGAAAGGGACAAGACTTAAAACCAATCATCACAAACGATGGACCTGGTGCGGGGTCCACAGCTAAGGCACAGAGGTATGTTCTTTTTTCCATTGATGGCTTTTTTTTAAAATTTTTTATTCCCGTTCGCCTCACTTGTCCCACAGCTACCCCACTCCCACATGTTCCCCTGGAACACACCTCCATGATACCATTAGTTATAGTTGTTGCTACTGTTAAGGATGCATGATAAGCATAAATTCGCCTACGATGTTGAGATCCAGTGCTTCATGTCGCTTATTGGGCTTTTGCTGACGTTTGTGTGGGGCGTGTTCTCCGCTTGCTTCGATTACAATAGCGGCATCCCAGATAGCTACGTAAATCCACCTACAGGAGATTCGGCGGGTTCTCGGTTATCGTCCACATCTTCGGTGCGATCTGGAGATGAACCTGCGCCAGAGCATTCTGGGGATGAAGAGGACTTGGAGGACTATTGCAAGGGTGGATATCACCCTGTACAAGTTGGTGAGCAGTTTAAGAATGGCCGATATACAGTTGTACAGAAGCTGGGATGGGGACATTTCTCGACAGTTTGGCTGTCGCGGGATAATGAGACGGGCAAGCATGTCGCACTGAAGGTTGTGCGAAGTGCATCGCACTACACAGAGACGGCTTTGGATGAGATCAAACTTCTTAAGAAGATAGTTGATGCTAATCTGGATCATCCTGGGCGAGCGCATGTCGTTTCCCTTTTAGATTCCTTTGAGCATAGAGGGCCCAACGGACTTCATGTCTGTATGGTCTTCGAGGTGCTGGGAGAGAACCTTCTGGGGTTGATCAAGCGATGGAATCATCGAGGAATCCCAATGCCTCTCGTGAAACAGATTACGAAGCAGGTGCTACTTGGCCTTGATTACCTTCATCGTGAGTGTGGGATCATTCATACAGATCTCAAACCCGAGAATGTCCTTATTGAGATTGGTGATGTCGAGAAGATTGTGAAGGAATATGTTGGATCCACGGAGAACATCAAGAAGAAGGATACCAAGACGCGGAACGATGTGCGGGATGGGGGGAGGAGGAGGAGGCGGACCCTTATCACTGGCAGCCAACCGCTGCCTAGCCCCATCAGTGCTACATTCGCTCCCCACCGTCATGAGGAACCGTACAAGCTACATTCGCAGAGCTCCTTGAGCAAACTTTCAAGCCGATCAAATGGCACTTCTCTGTCTCCTCTAAGTGCGAACGGGGGGGATACAGATATGACCGAGGATGCCTATAAGGTCCGGGAAAAGACTGCGTGAGTTGAACTGGCCGTGTTGAGAAATCTTCATTAGCTAATGGTTGCTGTAGGGATGTTATTACTCGGGATATCTCTGGAATATCGCTCGAGAAGTCGATACCTGAAGAGCCAAACGAGGATGAAGAGATCAATATTGAGGTTATCTCTGTGAAGATTGCAGATCTTGGAAACGCATGTTGGGTTAATCACCATTTCACCAATGATATCCAGACGAGGCAGTATCGATCACCGGAGGTCATTTTAGGAGCGAAATGGGGTGCTAGTACTGACATATGGAGCATGGCTTGCATGGTATATCTTCCTGGCAGGATCCTACGGCTATGCCTGAAACTGACACTTTGCCTTAGATTTTCGAGCTTATTACCGGGGATTATCTATTTGATCCCCAATCCGGATCAAAGTATGGGAAAGATGACGACCACATTGCTCAAATTGTGGAGCTGTTGGGAGGCTTTCCCCGGGGGCTGTCGATGAATGGCAAATGGTCGAATGAAATCTTCAATCGGAAAGGAGAGCTCCGGAACATCCACCGGCTTCGCCACTGGGCTCTACCAGACGTATTGCGGGAGAAGTACCACTTTATCAGACCAGACGCTGAGCAAATGTCGAAGTTCCTTTTGCCAATGCTGGAGTTGGATCCTTCGAAGCGGGCGAATGCAGGTGGAATGAGTAATGATGAATTTTTAGAGGATGCACCGGGGATGAAGGATAAGAAGGTTAATATCCTGGTAGGAACAAGAGGAGGCATCGAAGGGTGGTTCCAGGAAGTCAAAGATGTTGTGCCCAAAAAGAGATAGATTGTTTGTGAGCTGCTGTTTCTGCACTTGTATGCGTTTTTTTTTTCTGTTTTCCACTTTCTCCGCCTGGGGCTGGTACGGATTTCTATTTTGTTTTGAATTAAGAGTGCGATCTAGTATTACAGGTGTAGGGTGTTTTGTAAGCCCGGGAGGGAGTGCGGAGAGGGGGGGTTGCTCCACGAGGAGTTTAGAGAAGAGGCATGTAGGATGGACATCTTGAGTGGGGGGCACTATTCTGCCTAATGATATTTCCTATTTCACTGGGCCCTGTGCCTCATTCATTTCTGCATTTTCTTTACATCTCGAGTGCAAGGGGTGGGAGCAAATCTGAACATCTCGGGTATTATGGATTAGGGGAGTTTGAGTATCACGGCAGCAGATTCGTCCAACCGTTGTTTTATATTCTAACCGTCACTCCATGCTCCAACTGTTGTGTTTTAGCGAACCAAAGCAAGAATGTTTCCAGACGTATGTTTATTAATGCTGGCTGTACCGGTACTTTCGAGGCTGGTGGAAAGCTGGTGGGAAGCGGCGATAACACCAGATAAAGGACTGAAATCTTGGCAAGGAGGCTCTTACCAAAAATTTCGGGACTCAAAGGAATTCAACCCCACCAAAACACCAAAAAGTCAATATACAACATCAAATCCAATTACTGAAATCCGCTTCATCCAGGGGCTGCCCGACACAGTTCGAACAATTTAGGCAGTCTCTTTGTGTGCTGCAGGCTTACAGGCCTGTGTTTGGTATCCTCAATTCTCAATGCTCTCTACCGTCGCTCGGAACCAGTGGATCTGTGCGCAGTGCCGGCGTACCTTGTTGAATTCCAGTTCCATATCGTCTACGGGTAGCATACGGCGGAGCTTTCATTCCTCGGGCATAGTACGGAGTATCAGTAGGCAAAGCACAACTCTACCCCCGCCAACAGCAGAAGAACGTAGACGAGCAGCAGAGAGACTGCTTCTTCTGCAGTCGGACGAAAAATCGGCGTACACCTCCCCTCCGCCTACAGATGAGGGGCGTAGACGAGTAGCGCAAAGGCAGCCTTGCGACGAGAAACCGGAGCACACCCCTTCGCCTACAGCTGAAGAACGTAGGCGGGCTGCACAGAGGCAGCCTCTTCCGCAGCGGGACGAGAAACCGAGATTTACTTCTTCTCCGCCAGAACCGCTACCACCGCATAGCATCAGTGAAGATGCTGCCGCATCCCTCGTCAGCAAGCTTCTCGGATCTGCGTCCTCAAAGCTGGATGCCTTGCCCACTGCACCAAGCATCCACTCGAGATTCAAGCTCCCAACGAAATGGTCGAATGCACTAGTCCTCCGCCCTATTATTCGGGAGACTCTGAAGAAAGCATATCCGTTGATGGAGGATCTTACGCCCATACAAACGAAGCTGCTTGCTGCGCTGAGCAAGCGCACGCATTTGGCATTGGCGGATATACCCGGAACGGGGAAGAGCTTTGCATTAGCTACCTGGTTGCTGAATATCGACCGCAGCACCACGACAGTATCGGGGGAAGTTGAGCCTACGACTACAGCATTAGTGCTAGTCCCTAGCGCAGACCTAGCTATGCAGTATGAATTCTGGATATCGAATATTCTCGCCCGTTCCGGGTCCGAGGCAATTGAAGGGAATATTGCTGGGTTCATACAATGTCTGTATAGGACAGCTACAGTCGAGGGCGATGAAAAACAGAAGAAGAGATTGGAGGAACACCCAAAGCCGCATATTATAGTTGCTACACCGAAGAGAGTTCTGGATTTGTTAGAGGAGGGACTACAGTCACCACGTAAACTTCTTGATTTGGAACACTTGAAGATGGTAGCTGTGGATGAGGCAGATAGTTTGTTAGATCTTGGGTTCGATTGGGTACAGCCTTCTAAAAATCCACAACAGGCAGTGCAGGTACCGAAAGTGAGCCCAACAGGGTCGAGTGGTAGCCATGAGAATAAGAAGGAGAAGGAGAGAGCGGCACCGCCAGCGGAGCAGTTGCTAGATTATATCTTTAATTTGAGGAATAAGAAATTGCTTACGCCTAGGAGGGCGAAGGGAGAGTTAAATTACATCCAGTTAGTCCTAGCTTCTTCGTCAAAAGGCGCGAGAGGAATGAGGAGGTGGATCGAGCGGGAAAAGAGGAGTTGGCTATCTCCCTATGGGAGTGCATGGGCAGGAGGAATGCAAGGTGCTGTCAATGAAGCCAAGGGGATGGATATGGGATTTGCACCAAAGTACATGCCTGTCAAGGAAGGCGATCTGGTCTCGCCTATTATCACGACCTTACAGAGAGAGGAAACTATCCGTGGCGCCGTGTTGAGGAAGGTCCATCAGTCGGTTAAACACCACATCTTAACATATGACATGGAAACCGGGCTACTCCGAGATGCGCCTCTTGAACGAAAAACTATCGAGAGGAAGTTGAGGGAGTTCCTGAAGCTGAGTTCAAAAACTGGACTGGTTGGTGGTTTGAGGAAGTCAGAACCTCCTCCTCCGGGGAATACCCTCTTGTTACTAGATGAGAAGGAAAAGAAGGCAATCGGAGGCGATGGTTACCCTGAAGAAATCACCGTCCCCATCTTGGAGAAACTCCTGGAACATGATAACTGGCCCGAACAAGTCATTGTCGGACTAGGTACTCAGGCTAGTAAAGCCCGCATCCGAAAGGCCTGCGAGGAGATCGATATCAAAGCCGAGGAGCTCTCATTTCAATCTTGGAATTCACAAAGTCCAAAAATTCCTAAGCTTGGTCGATCCGATGAACATATCGCCTCCTCCACCCCCCCGCCCTCGACACCTTCAAAAGAGGGGAGAAAGAGAACAAAAGTCTGGATCACTGACCCTGTGAGCTGTACCGGCCTTGACTGTCCCGGAATCACTCACGCATACTTATTCCACCGTATCGAATCTACAAAAGACTACGTTGCCTACTGTGGCCGAGTCTCCCGCCATCCATTCGCAGAGCACACCAAACCCACTGCCTGGGCGGCCTTCGATGCTTCCTCGGACGAGGAGCCGGGGAAGATCAAATCCCGCACAGTTACACCCGGGAAAGTCGTTAGTATAATTCTTGAGGAACATATCACCCCTGAAGAACTGGAAACAGAGAGGGAAGCAGAGAAAATTTTGCTGGCGAAGGAGAAGGAGGAGGGGCTATTCATGCTTCCGGGGGAGTTGGGTGGGTATAAATTTGGGAAAGGCGAGAAGGTTGTTAGGGTCATTTCTGGCCAGGATGAGAAGGGACGAAGAGGGAAGGAGGTAGGACTGCCCGTGGTCCAGCGGGGGGGCATGTTTGAGAAAGATGTATATCTGTTTGAGGGGGTGAGGAGGGAGAAGATTGGATGTGTGGTGGAACCATATTTCAAAAAGGAGGAAGTGGGGATGGATGCAAGGATGGTCGAGAGATGGGAGGATGCAGGAGATGAAATCGAAGACTACGCAGAGAAGTTGTGGGGCCCAGATGACCCACTCGAGGTTCAGGGGGCGGAGGAGAGGGAGGCGCTGAAAATGGATTCGGGGAATGAGGCACTTACCGAGAAGGGGCATGAGACGGAGATGTCGAAGAAAGATTCCGAGGATGAGATCCTTGCCGAGAAGGGGCACGAGAGGGAGGTGGAAGAGGATAAGTTGGGTGAGGAGGGGAGGATCGTGCCAGATGAGCTCCAAGAGCCACCGCCAGCAGATGTCAACACCGAAATAGAAACTATTGACGCTACACCAGAGCCACCCGCCAACCCCGAACCAACATCAGACATACTCCCCTCACAAAAGCTAACTGAGTTACCCTCAAACCCGGAAGCCCCAACCGAGTCTGAGCCACCCCTCCAAGAAAAACCTAAAGAAGAGTAGAAATAAGCCGCCCAGCAGTTGTGAATGATACATACCCCCATTTACATACCTTTTTTATATCTGTATATTTGCGTACTCATGCTACATGTTACCTTTCTGATTGTATATTGGCCATTTCTTTGCTTAGTCTGTTTCCTAGATCGTTTGGGTCATGGGTCCTCAAAAAAAGTTTGGGATGGTTTACATTATTTGCTTTTGGGCGTAGAAGATGTAGTAGTACGGGTCAAAACTCTTTTCAAGATCTCGATTCCTGTGTGGCATATCAAATGTACATTATGTGTAGACTTTATCCCTCCTCTAAAAGTGCTGAACGAAAGCGAGTGAACAATGAACGCACAATAGATTCAACAGAGTACTAGTCTTGCTCATTACCAACCCCCATACAACCTTGCGGCTGTTCCCTTGCATTCTACGTTGCCCTACCACCAATATTCCACACTGCCCCACCACCCACTCCTCGGACTCCTCTACAAACCTGCCCTGCACTTACTTCCATAACTTTGACAAACTCATCTCCTTATCGTCGTGCTTATTCAATATCTTGGCGGTTGCCAGATCTGTATTTGAAATCAAGATCAGCAAAAGAAATAAAAAAAGGCTATTATTATGCCTAGGACTTGGTAGTCCGTGACAGGTCAAAATGACATACCAAAGTCCTCTTGTGTAACATGAATCCTCCTTTCTCGTAAAGCGTACATTCCGGCCTCAGTGCACACACCCTTGAGCTCAGCTCCAGAGCATCCATTCATGCGCTCCGCGACCTTCTTGAGGTCGATGCCACGGGTGAGGTTCATTGACCGGGAATGGATTCGGAGAATATCGGCTCTGGCTTCGGCGCTGGAGGGGGTGGGGGAGTTAGCGTAGAGCCCTGGTAACGAGACTGATGAGCGGCGCTTACGTTGGTGGTGGGAACTCAATCTTCCTGTCAATTCGCCCAGGGCGGAGTAACGCCGGATCTAGAATATCCAACCTATTCGTAGCCATGATAACCTTGATATTCTTCGTAGGCTCAAACCCATCCAGCTGATTCAGCAACTCCAACATGGTCCTTTGCACCTCCGAATCACCACCACTAGATCCCTCTACTCTGCTACTTCCAATAGAATCTATTTCGTCCATGAAGATAATACTTGGTGCATGCTCCCTAGCCATGACGAACAATTCTCGGACCATCCTGCTTCCCTCTCCAATATACTTTTGTACGAGCTCGGACCCGGATACCCTGATGAATCGACAGTCGGTGTGGTGGGCTACTGCACGGGCAAGGAGAGTCTTTCCGGTTCCGGGTGGGCCGTAGAGAAGGACCCCCTTTGGCTGGGCAATACCAAGAGATTCGAAAAGCTCAGGGTGCTTGAGGCCGAGTTCGATAACCTCCTTCATTTCCTTGATTTGTTGGTCGAGACCACCGATCATGTCGTATGTACTGTCTGGTACCTTCTCAACCATCATCAGGGACACTAGAGGGTCGACGGAGCTGGGCAGTATCCTCTCCAGTCTGTATGTATCTGATAGGAGGGCCACTCGCTTGCCGGGAGTAAGTTTGGCAACATCGACACTATCCGCAATATCAACAACTAGAGCAGAGATGGTCAGACAATACTGCTAAGGGATATCTCAAAAGGCATATCCACCATATTTTCCTTCTGGATGTACCTTCACCAACACACGCTTGCTGCCCATAACCTTCACAACCTCCCCCACATAAGATCCGGGCTGCTGGAGTAGGCCCAGCTCCTCTCGTAGAAGTCGTACTACAGTCTTGAGTAAGCAAATGGGCATAGGTAAATAGGTTGCATAGGTTTTAATCAAGAGATACCTCTTGAATTCAAGTCATTCCGCTGGGCCTCTAATCTTCGTAACTTTGCACTCCGTTCTATGATTTCCAACTCTAGGGCCTCAATCTTGTTGTGGAAGAAGCTGTTGAGCGCCATGTCTCAGGATGACAAGAAGAATATGCAAATGTAAGATGGTTACTCAGGGGGGGGGGGAAAGGACGATCGATAGCTGTTGGACAAAATGACGACGGAGGGGCAAATCAGCGGAGGGAGGTTTGACGAGGCTCTGGTACTAGTACATCTCACTAACTACAAATGCATTGTGTAGAAATGGGGGTTAGTAAGAACCTTGGATATATGTCAGCAGCCTATAGTCTCCACCTGCAAAATGACGCCCAGTACGTCACGCGTCATAGATACATACATAACGGTACAGTACTCCGTACCCAACCAGCCCAGTTTTCAATTCCCCCAAGGTCAAGCAAGTATCAAATTGCAAACCTCGTGTTGCAGCTGCCAAACTTCATGCCGGAAAGCCGGTGCAAGGGTCCTTACGGTCGATGAGGGATAGTTTCTGTCGAAAAGAGAAAAGAAGGGCTGCCTGTGTCACTACTTTTCTACTATATGTCCTCTAAGGCTTTGTAGCTACCAAGAACGAAGAGAATTCTCCGTCTGGTCATACTGGTGCTGTAGATCAAGTTGTGAGATTTCATCATGTATTCGCGTTTATGTAATACTCTCTGATACCACTACCTACCATATTATACACTACAGTTGTATGGAGTGGCGAGCAAACAACTGTAGATAAATATACACCGGTCCCCATGGCCTCGTATACTACATGGACCAGGGTCTACTTCCGCAGTTCGTTTGCATGACGAGCTATCCGAGTCGATTTGGTCACAAGGATCATCTCCTTGTAACATATTTCGCCTCATCTGATATCCTCCGCCATGGGTCGAGGGTATACATATGGACTTGGGTGCTGCCCCAGTTTTTTATTTTCTTTCTTTTCCGCCTGTTTCTCATCCGGCGGGCCTCTACCCCTCTCGCATCGATATTCTTTCTGGATTCTGCACTCGAATTCTCTGTAGCTAAAGCCCAGGTTGCGCGATTGCATCTTCCTCCGATTGCCAGGCGTTTTGAAGATAGCCAGCTTTGTCGATGCTCAAAGGGGTACTTTGTTTTTTTTGATAATCTCACTCACGCAAACTCTAGAGTAATTTTGCTCCCACTTTTTGATCGCTCCTTGTCTCGCAGGTGCACCCCACTTTGTGCCCCCCTCCGAGAATAGACTTTCAGGTCCCGGGACTACTTAGGCCTCGACATCCCATAAAATGCCAGAACACAAGAAGAAGAAGAGTAGCACAACAGCCCCAGTTACACCCCACCTGTGGGAGCTAGAGGGAGAGTCGTCCAGTCACGCGAGAGAACCAAGCCCGACATCGTCACATACACGCCTTAGACCGCAGAAACAGGTTCATCCCGGGCGTACAGAGTCACAAATGGCCGACGCAGCTGCAGGACGTTACTCCGAGAGTGCAGAGGCAGCAAGGCGGATAAGTACTGATAGTGAGACTACCTAACGACTATAGTTCCCGTTTCTGCCAGGTTAAATGACCTAGTGCTAACTCAAATATGTGTGTGTGTGTGTGATGGAATAGACGAGCGACCAGAAATAACGGATCCGGCATCCCAAGATGCAGGTCATGACCATGACCAAGACCAATTTGCACCAACATCTAAGGCGTCGTCGACTACTTCCTCCATCCGAGGCCACAAGAAGTCGCGGAGACCGCCTGCGTCCCGGCGAAACTCGACCCATCCGAACACAGTGCCGAAAATCAGACCTGAGTTCAGTGTTGACGACAACCAGAGCGAGGTGGAGGAGGATCTTAACACACAAAGGATTCGCGGTACAATTCCTGGGAGTACGGGATATTCAGGAATGAGACGACACTCCTTAATGCGAAGGAGGCAGACTATTGGAGGGGCCGCCGACGATGAAGAGATGGAACGCCCTGAGGTTGGTGAGGAAGACGAACAAGGTTCGGGCGAAGGTGACGACGGTTCCGGAGACGAATCATACGAACCTAGTGAGGCCGACAGTGTGGAGTCATTTACCCTGAAGGTAGGAAGGCAC
>Ga0307511_10008456_pt1 | contig 10293 bp, 9 predicted proteins | sample 13_EM_MG_FD_200266 | JGI IMG/M metagenome (GOLD analysis project Ga0307511, IMG submission 200266) | Populus trichocarpa ectomycorrhiza microbial communities from riparian zone in the Pacific Northwest, United States - 13_EM | ecosystem: Host-associated > Plants > Roots > Unclassified | place... | reverse complement strand
GGTACGTGATGTGGATAGGGTCGGTCAAAAACAATATCATCGGGAATTTTGAGTGTAGCAGAACGTTTTGGTCAATTGACATTTACTAAATTGAGTAATTATATTAATTGCCCGCGAGCGGCCCAGAACATATATATGAAGCGCCGGTTTTATACCAAAACCACCACTAATGGAGGGTCAAAAAAAAAATGAAGCAGGAAAGCTCTGTGAAATTCTTCTGAGAATACCTATTTCTTTGATATATTCAGGAATAAAACAGATGGAACTAGGTATACATCTGAGTTCTACAAAGGGTCCAGAATGTGGGTTGGGTGGTTGCCATGTATGGCACCGGCAAGTACCCAAACTTCACTCAAATTACTGGTGTCGGACAGGTATTGAGAAGGCATATGGATCAGATAAGGTATTGGATGTTGTTCTCATAATCCCAAGGATGCTATGCAATTTATGGTTTTGACGCTTTTAATGAATTTCCCCAAAACGGCCATTTTTGGGAAAAAACTAACGATCGAGGTAGAGTAATAACACAGAACTATACCTATATGGTACTTTACGCGAAGAGGTACGAGCATCGTTTGTATCTACACCCTGTGCATAGAATTGAGGTATGATTTGGTAGAGTTCTAGAGCGTATATATCTAGGCAGCTTTAGCTAAGCATATCATATAAGAATCTTTATATATACATACATGGTTGAACCACAGCCTGCATATGCATTATGTAAGTGCGTAGGTATCCCGGGGGAGGAACCTTCTTGGGACATTGAGTATCCATTTGTAGTAAGAGGCCCCCTCCAGAAAGGGGTAAATCTTAAACGTGCCCTGCTTTCACTTTGCATGACCTCACTCATGTTTTACCGGATTTTTTCCATAATAACTCATACATTTGCCACCAAGCTGTATGACCCCTGCATATGCATATTTTCTGTTAAGATATCAAGCACTTGGTTTAGACCCTCTTTTACAGAGATATCCCAAAAAATACATACCTTACCCTCCCCCAAAAAAAAAAATTCTACTCAGGGGCAGTAGTACTTCCACACAAATATATATATTCTCCATACTCTTTGCTTAGACTTCAGATACCAAGTGAAAACAATAATTCCGACCACCCACAGTCCTCCGAATACTAGCTGTATATACAGTCAGGTAGCAAAAAGAATTGGACACCCCCCTGCATAAAGAGGCACAAACGCTGCATATTTGAGACTTTTGTATGGGCTTAGGTGGATGACATACGTTGCATTTGTATGCAGCGTCTAATTCTTTTTGCCACATAGCTGTATCTTCCATATTCAAGTATATTGCCCCATATATCATATACAATAATTCGATATATAAAAATCTATGAGCAAACGAACTATAAACATAAAATCCAAACAAGCGAAAATGAAAAATAAACCATGCAGAGCACCTCCAGGCGGTGGGGAAAAAAAAAAAAAAAAATCCCCTGTGACTTGGGAATTCTAGCATCTTAAAAAGGCCACTTCTTAAGCCTTTTGATTCTCCCATAAACTCACCAAGAACCTCTCGAAGTTCCCGCTCGTCTCACTTTTAATTTTCGAAAGAAGGGCCCCCTCCTTCACATAGGCATTTGGGTCCTTCTTTGTTTGCATGGCCCGATACTTCGAATCTACCTCCTTCAAAAACCCCCCCCGTGTGTAGCTCCCTCCCAATGCTTTCGGTGTGCCCACTCTAAGTTGATCCTCCCAAACAAGCTTTACCATCTGCACCGCAATTTCCTCTTCCTTATGTCCAAGTGGGCCAGCGCTGGAGCGTAAGCTCTTATCCAACATTGTCGCCTGTGCGAGAGTTCGGTCCTTCGCAAAAAGCAGGATATAAGATAAAGCATCTTTCATGTGGCCATAGAATTTCTCCTCAATATAACTTTCCAGGGACTTCTGGCCTGTTACATTGTGCCACTCCCGGCTGATACTTGCAAGACGGTGAAAGCTTCCATGAACGAAGAAAGTGATCACCATAATCACATCAACCTTCCCAGTTAGTGCAGCATAAACAGACTTTATGTTGCGCTCCAGCTCCTCCTTTGGAAGTGGGACGGTTGGGTCATCCCAATATCTCTCAGCAAGTAGAACAGCTTTGTACAGAGTGAGAATATCCCCTGAAAGATCCCCCTCGAGAGCCTGTAATAGCGTTTTTGAGGAACTGCTGACTACACGATAGCGTTGGGAGATTGCTTTAATGTCCTCATTGCTGCGGCATAATAAGACCATATCGAGGTATTGCTCAATTGTCCCAGCCCACTTGATGGCTTTCCGGAGAAGGAAAATATCTAGGTCAAGTGGTCCAGTAACCAGGGCATGCGTAACACTTTTGAACCCTCCAGAAAAGTTGAAGGTCCTGTTGTTAATAATGTCTAACAGCTCTGAGTCTTTTGACTTGCTTTTGCTGGAGGGTTTGTATGCCTTCTTTCGAGAGGCAATCTCCAGTGGATGCGACCGCTTTGAGAGAACCTGTATTAAAGCACCTTCGTCGGTATTGAACTTGTTTGAGAATGACTTTACAATAAGTTCTACATCCCCACTGCAATCCGGAGGAGGATACACCAGTAGTGGGGCTTCTTCAACCCCTGGAGGATAATACCCGGTGGTTGGTGGTATAAATGGCAGTGACGAGGTGGGAAAGTATCCAGCTGTGACAGGACCTCCCATTGGGGGAAAAGCTTGTGGATATTGTCCTGTTGGAGGGTATCCTCCTTGATTATAGCCATAATTTTGGAAATTTTGTTGCCACCCGGTTGGCTGTTGCCCCCACGCTTGTTGCTGTTGGAATGCTGGGTAGGTCTGCTGCTGCTGCATAGGACTGCCTTGCTGCATCAGATTACCTTGCTGCATCACATTGCCTTGCTGCATCTGGGGATATGTTTGTTGAAATTGTGCCGGTGGATACTAGAGAAAGAGGATGAGTTTATGATTGGTATTAGGGCAGTAATCCTGACGTATGAATATGTACCTGATTATAACCCATTGGGGGAGGCCCCTGTGGGGATGGTGGATACTGGCCCGGATAGGGTGGTTGTACCGGTGATGAGGTCCCCGGAGATTGAGTATAATATTGCTGCTGTTGCAGTGGGGGATATCCTGCTGCCTGTACCTGTAGATATGTTTGTTGTCCTTGCTGTTGCTGTTGCTGCTGCAATAGGGGCTGTCCAGTTGGATCTGGTATAACCCCCGTTGTAGGACCTGGTGGCGCCGGCGCACTCGGGGGTGCGAGGGCTGGTTCCGGAGTACTGGTACCCTGCACGAGCCTACTTGGCCCACTTGGCCCAGTCTCCGAAGCAGGGGCGGGTGTTGATGCAGATGGAGCGGAGGACATAACTATTGAGTTATTGCAAGAACGACAAGAGTTGCGCAAATGGTCTGTCTATTTATAGGTCTCCTGGTAGATAGGTATAGATTTGGGGTGTGTGGTCTTGCTGAAGAGTGCCGGGTGTATATATATACTTCAGTTGCTAATAACTGAAAGTATAGTAATGTGAGTGGGCAATTAGCAATGGCAGGACCAAGAGCTTATTCCGAAGATTTGTAGGTAATAAATCAAACAGAATTGATCCAAGTCTGTTGGAGGTTGGTTGTTGATATATCGATATTTTATGGAGAAAGTATATATCTAGACAGAAAACTGATACCTTCTTCGAACCTCTTGATATATAGATCTATAGACGATGTTGTAGTCATATCCGAACCTGTGCCGTGCATCGCCGCTGTAGATCTAACAATGCCTTAACACTAGATAGATAGGTCAGTTGCTTTACTCCTTTCACACTGCCTGTAGGGCGCACTAACAAGGCAGCCACTTGAATCATCCAAGTCTTTGGTGGAGGCTTGGCCACATAAACATCCCCTGTTAGTGTTTATTGTTCACTAGGTTGAAATCACTTTTGAGTGCAAACAAAAGGAACTAATTAAGCACTCAGTATGCTCCCAAGCCCATAGTACGTCCAAGTTGAGCCCCTGCCTTCGCCTCAATAACCTCATATATCAGCGATTCTATCATCAAGAAGCTTATTAAGAATTGTACCAATAGGCTGTGTGTATCCTGTGTACCCCTCTGGAACTGCTGTTTTGTACTGATTGTTGTTGTCTGAGACATATAACCTTGCACACTTTTAGCGGGCGCTTATCCCAGTAAACAGGACCTAGCCTAGTTGCACAACCCCTCGTGATGATGACCCATGACGCGAGACTGTTGCATGTCTAGCATGCACGTGATCACATAAGTTGAGCCTTGTGCCTACTACGATACCAGTAGGCTGCAACCAGAGATTGCCGGAAGATGGGACAAGATTATATATACCGTACGAATGTTTATATATATATTATATTAAAAAGTATATTCGACAGGAAGTCATGGAAGGCATACCTACATATCCAGCATTGTAACTGGAGAGTGTTTTTTGCGCGCTAATCGGCGCAGTGAGATATCAGAGTAGATTGACCCCGCACTATGATTCACATATTTATGTGAGCAGCTTACGGTTCATCTGGACCTTCGAGAAGAGCCGCAAATATGACATCAGGTAGGTATGTGCACCTTAACCTGTACGCCTTAAAGCCCGGGTGATTTCTGAATACTGCCTCTGGTCCGGATTCGATTGACCTTCTATTTACCGGTACCCGGATTTCTCTGGATAATAGGCACCGCACTACATAGCATAAATACCCAACAGCCCCCTCAGCCTCTATTGTACAGGGGTGCTATCCAGACATTCTTCCTACTAGAGGATTGGAGGCACGAGCGCTAGTAATAACTGATCAGTCTTCACTATAAGATAGTGTTAATCGAGGTATTGCACCTTTATCAATATCCATGGTACTGTAGCCGTACAGCCTAAGTACCTGCCAAGGCAGATCTGCCACAGCCTCGCTTGTCACTTGTTGGCACTAATCCCAGTTCAGAACCAATAGCTGATAGGTACCGTACATCCATATTGAAGAGAGCTGCGTAGCTGACTGCGAACCGCCTTATTCACGTGGCTAGGTACCTAGGTGCTGAAGCTAAGTAACGGTAGCGCTCAGGAGGGTTATCTCGATCTCCCCAAATTACTACAAATGAGGGGTCACCATACTAACAGCGTATAGTTATATGGCCATCGGTGAAACAGTCTCGAAAGATCGACCCCCCAGCCCCTGGAAACTCCATGACCATAGCTACAAGCCTTAGGAGTCTTTTTGGTGGAATTTAGCTCCTGGATTAACTAGTTCACTATGCTACGGCAAGGTTTGGAGATCGATATCTGAGTGTATCTCCATCGCCATGAAGTCACCTTATATGTGGACATGCTACGTCAATGAATTAGAGCATAAAATATGCCTGCGCAGGGCTTGGTTCGTGGAAGCAACTTGTGCTGGCGAACGATTCCATTTTGGTGCAACCTACAGTGGTGTTCCGCAAACCAAGACTAGATCTAGAAACGTATAGCGATTCGTAACCGCAATTTCCAAAAATCATTTAAAACACAGGAACTACTACAAATGCTCTACAAATAAATGAAAAATACCACTTTATAGAGAAAGCACTCATTCATAGTTTCTCAGCCAAGCTTATCAAGTTGAACCAGTGGGCTCAACTCGGTTGCGCTGCCAAGACTCCTGATCCACCCTGCCTTAAGCCAGTTAGTTTCAATCATAGGGCTGCAGAATCATGTGATTTAAACATACTCTACCAGGTTTGACTTCCTCTGAATCCGCCCGACATTTTGGCAGGCAGTATTCGGCCGGCAAACGTAGGGTGTAAAATCGTCGGGAACAGTCGGGATAATACAAGGGGCCGTCGGAAGGATTAACTCCCTTGCTGCCTTGCCATACAAATTGCCTTGGCAGCGCAGCTGAGAACAAACTATCGGTGGGAGTAAAATTTGTAGAGATTTGATACGTGGGAGATCTCCATCGATAGCTGTAGTTAATATTGTTTGTCGTGAACCATGTTGTGGTATGGAACAGCCCTATATTTGCCGAAAACCTGAATATATTATTTAAGTCTGTTGAATACGAGAGGGATCGACAGCCATACAATATGTAGAAAAGAAGATTAAAATGCAGCGTTTCCTTTTCCTCAGGAGCGCTTGTTTAGGTACTCACGATGAGCGCTCGAGGGTAAGAACCCTCAAAAATATTAAGAGAATCCGACTGAGACAGGAAGTGAACCAATATATATTAGAGACCAACTGGTGAATCAATAATTGCCAGAGAAAAAAACTTGATAATATTTCCCGCATTCCTCAGATTTAGAAAACCGTGATTAAATGGATAGCCTCGTCTCCCAGATCAAAGGCGTTTTGTGCAAATTTATTTCCTCCATATCCATTTCCTTCCCATCCCCCCAATGTTGGCTTTTCCACCACCTGCTAGCCTGAGGTTTCGCATTCCACCAGCTGTCAGTCCTGGCTCTTCGAATCCAGTTCCTAGCATACGCCCCTTTCCTTTTCGCCGGCGGTGCCACCATCGGACAAGTTGCCCTCCAATTATAGTAACAAGAATAAGGGCAGTCACCCCAGACGCTGCAATTGCAGCAAACCATCCTGCTCTCTGTTCCATCAAGATGTTAGCACCAAGTCATTTGCCGTCCCACGGCACAAAACGGTAAGACAGCGTACTATTTCCCCACAATGCAGCTTGAAATCAACAGGACTATCCAGATCAGCAGGCGAATTTGCATCCGAATCTTTATCATCTTGACCATCGAACGGCATATCATTGGCGGTACAAACCCAGAATCTTTGCAGCCAAGGTGACAAGTCTTTCGTCAGCTCCCAAAATGATACTCCATTTTTAGGTTGCCTTGATGGAAACCACTTACAATGTCTCTAACTCCTTTTTACCTGGTGCCATGTTCTTCACCTTTCCCGCATATGCAACACCAGCAACCCATACCACTGTCTCGAAGGCTGCCGATAACCCCGCAACCCACCTCACCCACGGCTCACATCCACTGTCTAGCCTTCGTATACCCGTCCCAAGACTTGCAGTCGTCCACGCAATTCCAGCAATTAAGCACACTGCAGATCCAACAATCAGAGTATGGGTTGGCATCAGATCCAAGCCATCCCCAGGCCACACAAGCTTCTCTGTTTCTGGATCTTTCTGGTCCTTCGTACGCATAAACACAGTGGTGACATGGGACAAGACTCCAAGTACACAACCTGCCCCCATAATACTCATTAGGCGGAGCACCAGACGCGTGCGATAAAACATCTTCCCCAGGTTAGTCATCAAGCGAGACTTTGTGAGCCCGCTAGTGGGGGTGCCGGGCTTTTCGGCATAGCTTAGCGGGGTGGGATCATAATTCCCCCCTACGGCATAGAAGGTGGTTGCACTAGTGGGGTGTGATCGAGATGTTGGGGTGTAGTTGCCTTCGGCTTCATCATGGTTGTCTGAATCCGAGGATGATAATGGTCGTTGGGGGGGTTTATATTGGAGTGAGAGGGGGCGAAGACCCCCACCTGAGCGGGTTGTGATAGTCCGACCAGTGCGAGTATCGAACCCATCTATTGTTTGATACCGTTATAAGGTTAGTGCGGGCATCTCAATGAAACTACTGTGCAGGATATATCCAAGAAAAATATATAAGCATCGAGAAAACCCCAGCACCGGGGTATTCTCATACACGTTCGACTAGGCCAAAATGCATGTAGCCCTTTCAATTGGCAGATGTATATTACATCCAGCAGTACATAACACGAAATCTTCATTGAACCCACCATCCAGCAATGCCATCTCGGCCGTCAAGTCCGCCATATCCTGCTCAGTTTCTAAAAATGTGCTCACCGGCCTGGACGGTGTTCCTGGTGTTAAAGGTTGATCCGGAGTCATGATAATGGCTGAAACGCTGCTATCAGATCTCATTCGGCTCCCAAGTCGAGTGGGCCGTCTGGAAGGAGGGGTCTGAGGAGGATTAGCATACTCTTTCGGAGTGGGCGTTCTGCTGCGGGAGGGCGGCATATTTGTAGATATTGCTTAGGGACCAAGGTTGAGCTTGCCGGTGTCGTTGCAGTTGTATTGAATTCAAATACTAGGGTAATTCCTAATATTACTCCCGACCCCCACCCGACGAAAAGTCTTTCTCCACCCAGGCTGGGTTGTATACTGCACTATAGCTGTTCCCTATCCTCTAGCATAAGACTCCAGTGGATATCAGAGTCAGCAATAAGAACTCGAGACAGAAGAGGTCCAGGGTCGTCGTGAGCGGGACGCAAGGGAATAGAGTGAATTGTAGTACTTGAACGTAGAGCATGTCGAGTAGTTGCTGATCATGATCCAGCTGGGCTGAGCTGCACGCACTAATAAAATAGCGGAATGTGCATGCACCATGTGGCTGAACTGGGCGTGCCCTTGTATTAGCTGAGAGGTTTGGTGTTTGGAAACAGATAATTGAAGTTGAGTGAGTTTACCATCAGAAAACCACGGTCGCTTTCCTCCGATCTGGACAATTAAGCTTTCCCGTGGACTGGTCTCCAAGGCTTCTCGAGGATGGCTCCAGTGCACTAGGTTAATTATATAGGATTATAGACTTCGGATATGAACCTTTCGACCCAAGGCACTGTGAAAATCATTGCTCGAGTTGGGTGATTTTCACCTGTTCTCACCATACTCATGTACCTGTCAATAGGTGGTCCGCCGCATTTCTCATGTCAGCGCTGCGACACCTGGCGTGCATGCATGCAGCGCAAAATTCACACTTATGAAACTTTAGTACAGAACTCAATCTCACCGAGTCACCCACTGTTCCCATTCACATCTTGGGGGCAAGTTCCATAGGGCACAAAATACTTTCAGACCGCACTCACAGACAATTTATGCTTGAAGCCTAAGATCCAATAGAGGTGTACAGTATATCATATAGAGATAGAAATATAGCGGGGTTTCTAACCACCTTAACTCTGATTGCTCAGGTATTAATTACCCCACCAATGTCCGATCGCTGCCCTACGTTGTCTAGTGTGATTCGTTGGTTTGAAAACGCGAGGTAACCAATAAGAACACTAAATTCCATGTAGCATTCCACAAAGTTATCGTAGCGTATTACTACAATCAGCTCAATTCAGGTTCGTATGCATCTTCGCAGTTACCTCCTGGATCGGAGCCATCGTGCATAAATGCTATTGTTCATATTGCACATTGTATAATCCCTGTAATTTCATTGGGCTGTGTCTCGGTACCGGTAGAAGCAAGGCTGAGGGGATAAGCCATCGTGAGGCTCGGGGCGGGGCTGGGGTATAAGCCGCCAAGAGTGGTTAGCTAACGCTGTCATGGAACGAATTCAGCCCCCCTGCGTCTAGGGGATAAGCGACCGCGCCCGCAGTATTATATTATTATTGCGATATCAATATTCATCATATCTTTGTTCTTCAACTCCATAATGCAGAAACTAGAATACCGCATGTACACAGAAGTATACCCTGGGCCCTAGGCGAATGAAACGATTTCGCCCGGTCATCGCCTAGGACTGAGACAAAAAAAAGAGCAAAAAAGGCACGAATTCCACGTTACTTGGAAGTTTAACTTCGAGTATATATGTATGTATATCATGTGTCGTCACTGTGAGTTAAAAATAATTTAATAAATATGGTTGGCTAAACCTGACCCCACGGTGCATTTTGATATACCGGTAGCGGGGACCAAAACAGGACATGCGGTGGGCAAGTGGTGAGTGTGGGGAGGGACTATCCTCTCCGCATAGGACTTCTACTGAGGTGCACTAAAATTGACTCCCCACAAGCGGGTATCAGATTTTGCTCTACTACCCGAATTTGACTCCCTGCATTCTGAACTCAGCACCACAAATTTAGTATCATAAGATCTGGGCAGAGGACTATGCTGGTTCACAGACTCAATATTCGCATTAACGGTGTATCTTGCTGAGCCTATGTCTAACCTTCCTGGGGACATCAACGCTCCGAAATACAATATACACGTTCTTGGACATACTTTGATGTAAGACTGGCTTCTGTAAGATAAAGGTTGGTTAGCAAAACTCCGGAGCATGAAGCGAGTAAGGTTTTAACTAAGTTTCCGACAAGTATACTATCACCTTGAGTTTGACTTTTTACGCCCTGGAAAAATAGCGGGGATTACTAACATCTGGAGTACTCACCGTAGTGTGACCCCAATGACCCTTCATCCTGTCGTGGGTCCCGGGGGGGGGGGAGAAGGAATGTATAAAGGTTGGTTTGCTGGCGCAGAGCAGAGTATGGACGTGGTGGCTAATTCGTTTTGATAGTTAGTATGCATTGCTCCTTTTAGGCTGACCGTTTGATTATTGGGCGTTTTGTTTC
>Ga0307511_10008452_pt1 | contig 10294 bp, 7 predicted proteins | sample 13_EM_MG_FD_200266 | JGI IMG/M metagenome (GOLD analysis project Ga0307511, IMG submission 200266) | Populus trichocarpa ectomycorrhiza microbial communities from riparian zone in the Pacific Northwest, United States - 13_EM | ecosystem: Host-associated > Plants > Roots > Unclassified | place... | reverse complement strand
TCCCCTTGAAACTCTCTAATTATTATCGCATGTTCTTTCTTCAGAATAATCATCTCCCACATCATTTTAGTAGAAGTGTTCAGTTGTTTTCAACGAAATCAAATATTTTATATATATATATATACCCTCTTAGGTGGTTAATAATAGACGATTCTGTTCCATAACTAATTTAGTCCCTTCCTCGTCATTTGAGTTTTAAATCAAATCTAATATTGTTTGGTTTTATATTTTAAAAGTGTTTTTAAAAGAATTTGATTTTTTTTATTTTAAATTAATATTTTTTAGTGTTTTCAGGTAATTTTAATGTGCTAATGTTAAAAATAATTTTTAAAAAATAAAAGATATTATTTTAATATATTTTTAAATGAAAAATATTTTAAAAAACAACCGTAACCACACTCATAACAGCACAAGTTTTTCAAATTTTGACTGGATTTTTGTTATTTAAATATGAATTAATTAGAACGAATATCGGTGCGCGTGAAAGGTGGCTTGTTGATGCATATCTTTACCATCGGTGGAAAAAAAATATACAAATTGACGGAAAATGAGTATATAGAAAGAAATGCGTCACATAAAAACATCCAAAATAGAATAAGCAGGTATGCTACTCTGTCCAAAATGGAAAATGACCAAAAGCATCAACTATGCAAACCTTGTAGTAACTGTTTTGTCTTGTCGCTTGACTAAACCTTCTAGAGAGAAACAGAACGAGAATAAATACATGCTCGATCGAGGCTTCACTTCTCCTCAAACCACACCAAGATCGAGGAGCAGCAAAGCAGAAATCGGATTGCTGGGATCGTTGCCAGTTATGAACGGTGGAAATGGAACATACAGCTATGCCAAAAACTCCACCTTACAGGTTTTACTTCAAAGAGTTGGATTTATTATTTATACTTTTATAATTAACGGCATGTTTATGTTGAGTTTAGCAGAGCTCTGATACCTCTTATAATGAGCTTAGCGCAGCGCAATTTGTGTACTAAACCAAGGTTATTATACCACTAATTATTGCACAATAGTAGTATAAATATACTAGTTCACACAACACTCGCTACAAATAATTATATCACACTCACTCTCATTCTCACACACCACACCCTAAGTTTAATAAACCCGTATAGGAGTTATTTCTAGCTCTCCTCACTTGGTGTTCTCTGCACCACTCTGACTCGATTGATGGATGCTAAAAAGGGGAGAGGGACTACCTATTTATACTAGCTGGTTAAAATATAAAACAGAAGTAAAAAAAAAACGGTGTATTAAGTCATTTTCCGGCAAGTAGAGGTCGGTGCACTAACTCACCTCTCCTGAGTCCATAGCTACAATTAGTAGGATGAGATTTTGCATGTCAAAAAGTTTACAACATTGTCATGTGAAGGCAAAGCTTCCATGACAAAGTTGCTGGTGCAATTTAATGCCCGTGTTGAATTTCAACAGCTTATGCTTTCAAACATGTAAGCAATTCATTGATATTTAAGGACCTCAAATTTTGGAGTCAATTTAAAATTGGCAAGTGTTGTATATAAAACACAAAATTTCTTTTCATAAATATGAAGTAAAAATTAAATTCAAAATTATATATTTTGATGAACTTAAGTGCCTCAAAATCTTACTTCTGCAGAGAAAATCAGCAAATGCTGTGAGGGAAAAAATTGATGAGGCAATTGCAGAGAAACTTGATATGGAAACCCTATGTTCTAGCGGAAAGTCATTTCATATTGCAGATTTTGGATGTTCAACCGGACCCAATACGTTTATAGCAATGCAAAATATACTGGAATCTGTAGAAAGGAAATACAAATCCCAGTGCCCTACTCGTCAAATTCCGGAATTCCAAGCATTTTTTAATGACCAAGCATCGAATGATTTCAACACCCTCTTCACCACTCTCCCACTGGATAGGCAATACTTTGTAGCCGGTGTGCCCGGGTCTTTCCATGGCCGGTTGTTTCCTGATAGCTCTCTTCATTTTGCTTATTCCTCTACTGCACTACACTGGCTCTCTAAGGTGCCAGAAGAATTGCTAGACAAGAACTCTCCTTCATTTAATAAGGGAAGGATTTACTATTCGAATACCCTGGATAAAGTGGTTGATGCTTATTCTTCTCAATTTGCTAAGGACATGGAAATCTTTTTGGATGCCAGAGCAAAAGAGCTTGTTGCTGGAGGAATGTTGGTGATGACGATGCCTGGCCAGCCTAATGGAATCCCTTGTTGCCAAACAGGGATGGGAATGACTATAGATTATTTGGAGTCTTGCTTCTTGGACATGGTGAACGAGGTGAGTACTCCACCGAAATAAACGCAATATTATCGATATTTCATTCGTAGTTCACTCGCTAGAACTCATAAAAATAGAGCTTTTTTTTTTCCTCAAAACATGTTCGTCAAACATAAGGTTTCGGCGGTTTAGTTTGGGTTCGTTGTGAGGAAAATAATCTTGAAAACTGATTATTTTATATAAAAAAATGAATATTTTCTATTGCATAATATTTGTGTTAAGAAAATAAAAACGAACAGAATCTTATATGAAGTACAGTGTAGAGTTCATGATAATGTATATTTTTTTTTCCCCACAAAACGAACATAATCTCAAAATCTAATATGAAGTACAGTGTAGATCTAGTTCATGATAATGTATGTTGTGTTGTTATTGTTAAGGTTGGAGCATTATTTGACTTTTATGTATGCATCTAATAAATTCAACTCCAAATGGTCGCTATCTACAGGGTATAATAAGTGAAGCTAAAGTGGACTCTTTCAACTTGCCAATGTATTCGGCGACTCTGGAAGAGATGAAAGAGTTAATACAAAGAAATGGGTCTTTTAACGTTGAGAAAATGGAGTTGACAATGGCAAACGGAGAATCAAATCCTCAAAGTTATAGCTCTTACTCGGGGCGAATGCTCCAAATGCACTTGAGAGCTGGGATAGAGGAAATAATCAGTAAACATTTTGGAACTGAGATTATTGATGACTTGTTTGATCGCTATGCTATGAAAGCTGAGGACTTTTCCCATCGTCTGCAATCAAGCGAGAGGAAAGGAGCTCTATTGTTTGTTGTTTTGAAACGCAAATGATGCGTGTTCAAGTGCTTGTCATTCATGCAGGCTTTCTCTCCTGCTAATTTAATTCTCCACGAGTGTTAATTTATTTTCTGCAACTTTGTCATATCTTATTATTGTACATTATGAATTGCTTAATCGTTTGCAAACAATTATTATGGATTCATCCATAGTTACTAATCAATCGATCAACCTCTCTTAATATTCTTGCTCTTCCAATCGATCAGCCTACTTCCAATACTCTTGTACGTAAATCAAACGGTTTTTGAATGATCATCACAACAGCAAACGCACAATGGTGGTGTTATTCTTTTATGCATTCCTTGATTAACACAATTGTGGCAATCTTTTTTCGTCGCTACTTTCTCTGCTTTTAGTCCTGCTGGGTGAAAATAATAACAAATTATACCTACTCTCTTATAGTTTGTTTAATTTTTTTCTTTATTTTTGTTTTTTTAAATTGCAGTTTACATTCCAGATGAGTTTGATTTTTAAATTTAAACAAAAAAATAAATAATTACTATCATGTATATGTTACAAACATCCACAAATGATAGTTAAACAAGATTTCTCTTTATTTCATTACTCTTGTTTTTTCAAAACCCTGAAGAAAATCTCAAATTAATTTCGCTTATATTTTGTACAAGAAATCAAAAACATTTCACACAGTTGATGGGGAAAGGCCAATCAAGATGCTGTGTTGGCAATGGGCAAAGGAACAGCCATGAAGGAGCTAATGGATCTTTCCCTTGTTGAGTTGGAAAGACGTTGCAGGCATAATATAGATTATCGCTAAATGGTGGTATAGAAATGATGGTGGCATGATTGTTGAGCCTGGAAGAGGCAGAAAAACAAACGGGATATGAACTAGAAGATGACTTGAAAATTGGTCCAAGCAATTCAAGTTCCAATAGATATTCAAGTGTTTCCACGGAAATGAATGTTGAACCAGAGCCATTTAGGGTGATACTTGTCCTCAATTGTAACGCCTCTGCTAAGGAGCCACATGGAGTGATGCTGGTGTTACCACATTCTTGATTTTGAGCTTCAGATACTGTTCCCTGTAATGGAAGTTATTGGCCATATTTATCAAATAAATGTAAAATTTTATGGGCATAAATAATCTTAAAAGATAAAACCTGAATATTACTCATTTGCTTAATTACCTCTTTCACCATATCAATGAAGCTCAGTGACATACACTCAAACATAAAGCCATTTTGTAGCTCAGAATAAAGCATCCCGTTAGGGATACCCTGTGAAACTATCACCATCATCCCTACAGGAGCAAGCTCTTTAGATCTTGCGTTCAAAAAGTTCTTTATGTCCATGGCAAATTGAGATGCCTATGCATTTACAACTTCTTTTGGTGCATTTGTGTAGTGAATTCTTCCTCTATTCCATTAAGGGGGATTCTTGTCGAACACTTGTTCTGGCAGCTTAGACAGCCAATAATGGAGTGAAATAGAGCAGTGCACCAAGTGGAGAAAGGACTCAGGAAATAACTGACCGTAGAATGAACCTAGCACACCAGCTGCAAAGTATTGCCTTTCTTGTGGGAGATTGTCAAAGAGGGTATTAAAATCGTTAATTGGTTGATCACTGAAGAAAACTTGAAATTCTGGAATTTGGGAGGTATGGAATTGCAATCCATACTTGTGCTTGATAGCCTCAAGCAAATTTTGATCATGGAAAAGGCTTATGGTCCTACCAAACATCCCAAAGTCTGCAAGACGAGATGTGTTTGAAGCAATTGGAAGATTCTTAAAGTCCAATTTCTTAGCAATCTCCTCATCAATTTCTTCTTTAACTACATTTGCGCTTCATCTCGGAAAAAAAAATGTGCCAAGTAACTCGTGATCAGATTGATGTTACCATTCTAGTAAATGAATCTTGTAGGATAAGGCCACATACGTAGTCTTGCAAGCAGATGCATATTAAACATTATAAATATAGAGAGTAGTTGCATCAAAACTCCCTTATTAGCATTCCAATCATGAATAGAAATTTAATAAGAGGGCTTTAAAAAGTAAATGAGATGTGAGGAAAGCCAATACATGAGTTAATCAGCAAATTAAGGAAAATGCCTGCAAGTAGGAGTTCTTGTAATAGCTTTAAGCGCCATCTCCACCAACCTTAGGAGGTGCGTTGTCCCCGGTTTTGACTTTTTTTTTTTTATCTGTGCCAGTGTTTATAAATTTGCTGTGAAATTGTGCCTGTACGCTCTGTATGTGAGAGAGTTTACTAACTAAAACAAAAAATCTGTCAGCATCGAAAAGTGGTGACCTTTTGGAGATAGTTAAAATGACAAGTGAACTGTATCTGTATGCTGTCTGTGTGAGAGTTTACTAACCATCAAAGAATTATACAGCATATATGTGTTTTTTGGACATTGATGATGCAACTCCATGTTTTATAACAAGAATCCACTCAATAGAGTTATTTAAAGTTTTAAACTTATAACGACACTGTTTAAGGAAGTGCAATTATCAACTGAGAAGTGGTAATACAATTTAGTCTTTTTTTAACCCCTTCAGCATGTAAAAGAGTGATTTATTAGGAGCTTGAACAGTCAGCAGTATGTACATGCGCCCACTGCAAACCAACATGTCTAAAATGAAGCTGCAAGATCTCATTCCACGGAAAATTAATTATCTATTGCAGGTATGTACTCGAAGTGATTCATAGAAACTCTGTTTGGAGACACTTCAGTGATTGTGTTCTCTGCAGAATCTTATGATAAAAACTTTGATCAAATATTTTTGACGTGAGCAGTGAACCCATTGTTCCTGAACTTAACCCAGCAAGCTCCGTTTGCCGAGAGCCTTGATAAAAAAATAAATCTTCGGGGTTTGAATTAATAATATTCAAGTGAAAAGGTCCTGATATTAACAAGTTCTGCGCAAACAGGAGTTTTTTGAACACCTTTAATAAATGGCATGTAAACCCGTTTATTCTTTATATTCAGAAAGTCATTAGTTAACTTCAAATCTTAGATATAAAAGCTTCCTTTACTTTACTTTAGGTTCGATAAAATTTCTATCTTTTAAAAAAATAAGTGTGGACAATAGAATAATTCTGTCCTGGTCTCTATTTCATATGATAAAAAAAAAGCGAAAAAAATTGATATACATCAGATGTTAGGAAAACAGATAATTCTTTCTTCTATATTAAGGTTGTCCCCTGTGTCTTTTTTTAACATGGATATATTGACAATTACTAAAAAGAATTCAGTGCAAATTGAAGAATGAAGGAAAGAAGTGTGTTGATCCATCAACCTTCACTCGCATTAAAAAATTTCCATATACTTGATTTCTTGTATTGTTTCGTTTATGCAAAAAATAATTACATTACTGTAAAGCCACTATTCTATGTACATATTTGTTGCAAGGTGGCAAGGACGATATTTAGAAGTTCAGTTTGAGTTCAAAAAAGAAGTTTAACACTAGGAAGTTTGTCTTGATTTCTTATTTGCACCTTAAATTTTTTCATGAATAAATGTTTAATAAGGAGAACTTAACCTGCAAGCTTATTTTCCCTTTATCCAAGTCCAGCCTAGCCCCTGTTACTAGCCAATGCCCAGGACTGTCCTGTGGCCCTCTACACAATTGTGATGTATCTACGAACTTCAAAAGCTTTTGTGTTTGCACTGGTACTGGAGGCCCTGATGGAAATACACTGGAATCCACCACCACAGTCTTAGGTGTCTCTTTCACAGGATTGCCTGTTATCGACGTGCTTATGGCAGAGAAGAGGCCAGACTTCTGCGAAAATCCTGAAGAGCCTTGTGCCCAGCTTGACTGGACTATAGAAAAACATGAAACCTTGGAGAACAGTAGCCGAAGATGGAGGACACTCTTCGAGTTATGATTCTTTTTCTGAAGTTTAGCTCCTGTGACAATGTAAGCTACATCTTTTCTAGTACTCCATCTGGGGTCATATTTTACTGGTGCTGTGCATACATGGGAAAACTTTTTTCGATTTATAGCTTCAAAGTATCCTTCGTTATCCATGTCATCGGACCCTCGCCATAATTGCATGCTGTCATCTATCTTGTTTGCAAGAATTGTTGGAGTGTTTGTTAGGTGTTGGAGGTGTATGGCTAACCTGAAAAGGGGATATATAGGCCTGATTAATGCTAATCATCAGGCATATATGATAAAGGCCATGCCACATTGCCACAGAAACGTGTTCATCCTCCAATTGGCTAAGGAAAACGATGGCCATGAAAATTCTTAAATTTCTAGAGGATTATTTTAAAAATGTTCATATGTTTTTGACTGTTACCTGTTGCATTTCATGCCTTCAAGATAAAATCTCATTCCAGTTACTGGTCTCTTTCCAACTGTAACCTGTATGGCCAGAGCATAGTTTAGTAAAAACAGGCACTAAATTATATGACAATTCGTACAAGGAAATGACAGGTTTAGCCGTTACCTGACTAGTGTTCACATATAGTTTAGGGCCCAGAAAGTTTAAGTGAAGAGCTGAAGATGAACTTGCCACATTTGTGGAAGGGCCTAGTGGCAGGTCATTGTGAACAGGGGCCCAAGTCTTGTGAGATTGGAAGTCAAGAAAATAAGGCAGATCAGATAAAGGAGGCTTGTCTGCAATCACATAAAAAAGAAAAATCAGTTTCACGCGAGTGGATTCAGCAAATGCAACATGCTAATTCTACTTTAGTGCTTGTTATAGCATTGCAGTAAGAGAGACAACAACGGACACACTTACATCTAAGATAAAGATTGATAGCGTGAGACAAGAAACCTCTGCCAGGAACATCTTTAAGGAGAGACGTTATGGGTATGAAGCTAAAATGAATTGCATCTGGCATGGAAGAAACTGTTGGAAGCCACTCAAAGTGACTACTTACTGATGTATCACCTCCCTTCTTGGCATATAGAACAGTGATTCCCTGCAAAAATCAACTCCCTACTTCAATATGAGTTTGAATAATTTGCAATGTTTTTTTTTTTTTGAAAAATTAGCTCTCTCTTCTTCGACATGTGTTATTTCCATAAGTTGTGAGTGAATTGGAAAATTATATAGAAAGAAAAATAGATATTGGTGAACTTATACACATCCACATTGTGATGGTATCCGCTATGATATTAAATGTGGGCTGGGGACGTTGGGTCCTCTGGGCCATGAATCATGAGGAATGTTAAATTATATTTATAGCTACCCATTAAGTTCCTCATATTCCATACCGGAGTCAATAATCAATAATGTGGTGCCATGACAGCATTAGAATTTAAAAATGATCATTTGCAAGAGTGGAACATACATCTTTTGTTTTGCTGACGGAAGAGAAGCTATCGAAGGCAACAGGTTGTGGATCAAAGACATTGAAAGCCTGCGGTGGCTGCAATTCATAGCCCAGATGAATCGTTAGGACAATGTTAGGATAGAAAAATCTTAAACAAACAAACAAAAGATTTACTTGGTAGGGGAGGGGATCGATTAACGTAACCTTAGACTTGTGATCTCTTGCTTTTGGAGTAAAATTGCACGTCCCTGAAAACAACTGATCGCCAAGGTCATCTAAATGTTTCTTCAGCTCTGATGAACCCACATTAGAAGATTTGTCTTGCCTGACCAGAACCACGTCATGGCCACCTATGCTCAACCCCACAATAATGTGTGTCCCGTATTTTTCAATGAACCTGTCAGGCATCATAATTTTGATGACATCAAATTTGGTTTCCAAGTTCCACGAGTTTGGTTGGTGTAATAACTTCGTCTACCAAACCCTCCAACGTACATTGAACTAAACCAAGATCTCGAGTTCAATCAGGGTTTGGGAAATGCAAAGAGCAGGTCAGCATATCCCCTCGAGAATTAGCCTTGTGGCAACCACACACGGTTACGTTTCTTCTTAAATTTTCAATTCTATGAACTTAATTCGAAAAAAATAAAAATATTCATAAAATATAGTGAGAGCGGGGTAAGGAGGGGAATGGGAGGGCGGCCTATCACTAGTCTGAAAGTGGTTAACACTTCAAATCCAAGCAAGTTGATATTGTTGACTACCATGTTAAACTAGCGCGGAAGAATTTCCTAGCATGTGTTATTTGTCAGACGAGAGAGCTAGTCTTTTTGACAAAACAAAAAGAAATTGCAATTAAATGAACACCCTTTGATTTGACTTGGTCTGTGGAGCTGGTTTGGCCAACTCTTTGAGTTTTTTTCTCACAAAAGCATGTGGCCAAACCTATTTTCCAGCACAGTTAAGGAGAATAATTTCCATTCTATATAAAAACAGTAGCTGTACATGCGTATGTATTTGCTACTTGCGTGTTTATATATTGTGCATCTATTATATTTGTAATTTATAATTTGTGCATGTATTATATTTACGACTACCTGATTAATTATTTGAAGATAGTTTGAGAAATAAGTTTATCTTTTATTCTAATCTGGAAAAAAAAAAAAAAAAACTCTCAACTCTTTCCTTGTTTTAGCTAGAGTCAAAGGATTAGATCCTAGAAATTTGTCCTTTCTCAATCATTGAGTGTTGTTTTCATTTTATAAATCGGTCAATCTCACTCCATAATTTATTTGTATTACTTAAATAGATGAAAATATCCCTAATTATATACCTGCGTGTTGTATTTATATCTAGAAAATATAGCTAGAAGTAGAAAGCCTTCCTTAGGTTGCCTTTTATAATTATCTATAACCAAATTGAGTTTATTTAAAAAAATATTGTCACACTTAATTTTATTTTTCTTGTATAAGATTTTTTGTAAAAAATGTAAAATTTTGAAAACCGCATTAACCAATAATATAATTATTTCAAAAAAAATAGTAGAAAAATTAAAATTTTGAAAACTTGAATTCTTTTTTATTTCTTTTTTTAAAGTTTGAATAGGTTTTTAATTTTAATAATTAAAAATACATATTTATATAAAATGGGTCATTTAGATATTGAATTCTCACATTTTTCTAATTTTATCTTTAAATATTATGTACAGTGTGATTTAAAAAAAAACCAGAAAGAGAAGTTCAAATAAGTTCATGTCTATAATGTGAAAGACCAAAAAAATATATCATTTTTCTTAAAGCTAATAATTTCAAACTTCAAATTCCTCTAAAAAGTCCAGACTCAATTCTTCTTCCTATATTGCCGTTTTATACATTTAAGAAAAAATACTATTCAAGTGACTTTTCTCTTTTACTATTTTTTGAGATTTGTTATGCGAGATGATTTCTCAACCTGA
>Ga0307511_10008451_pt1 | contig 10295 bp, 15 predicted proteins | sample 13_EM_MG_FD_200266 | JGI IMG/M metagenome (GOLD analysis project Ga0307511, IMG submission 200266) | Populus trichocarpa ectomycorrhiza microbial communities from riparian zone in the Pacific Northwest, United States - 13_EM | ecosystem: Host-associated > Plants > Roots > Unclassified | place... | reverse complement strand
TTCAGTGCTCTTTTTTATCACTAAAAAAGTAAAAAAAGTTTGGAACTTTATCACTCCTGTTTTTTTTTTTGGGTTCTATTAGTGATTTGATTTTATATATTGAAGGCGAAGTTTTTTTTGTACTAATAAATTTATTGTTTTTATTTTCTGGGTTGCTATTTTTAGAGGCAAAGAGAGCTAAAGCAGTGTGTAAGTAAAACAATCGTTTAAGGTTCAAAAACATGTCTCAAACCAACTGGGAAGCTGATAAAATGTAAGTTCATTTTCTCTATTTATTGTTGAAAGTTCACATTTTTCTGTTCTAATGCTCTTTTCTTTCATGTTTCTGTTCTTGATTGGTGTTTCTGGCATGTGGGTTCTTCTGGGTTTTGTTTCTTATGTTTGTTTTTGGACTAAAGTTTTGTTCTTTGAAGCTCTTTTATGTTGTTACTTGTACATAACTAGAATTTTAGGGTTTGTGTTTCCCTTACTGTTGGTTGGTTGTTGATGTTTTTTATTTTAGAATTTGAATTTCTGCTATATTTAGGGTGTAAATACCTTTTGCGTTTAACTATATTCTTCTTTTTGTGTGGATAAGCTAAGATTCTGTATAGTTTTGAGGTTTAATCACTGGGGTTGCGGGTTTATTTCCTTTTTTGGTTACAACATTTGGGAATCTTGTATCTCTGGTCTGGATTCCGTCCTTGTTATATACTTTTCTTCACACGATTCACTATGATGTCTGCTTTGGGTGAATAGTTTGTACTTATTACTCCGTTCGCAGCTGTTAGGGTTGGTGAAGCCTTTTTCTTCTTCTTTTTTTCTCGATATAAATGAAATCGAGTAATTTTTTGGATAAATAACAGGTTGGATGTGTATATCCATGATTATTTGGTAAAAAGGGACTTGAAGGCTTCTGCCCAGGCTTTTCAAGCTGAAGGAAAAGTGTCATCTGACCCTGTAGGTAAGTGTTTTTGGATTTATGATAAGGGCAAGAGAAAGCCTTTATGTTGGCTTCGGTTGTTTATTATTCATTTATTTTTAATTTCTTGCATGGTCTTGACTTTTTACCGTGGTTTTCCAGCTATCGATGCACCTGGAGGCTTTCTCTTTGAATGGTGGTCAGTGTTCTGGGATATATTCATTGCGAGGACCAATGAGAAGCACTCAGAGGTTGCTGCGTCTTACATTGAGGTTTGTTTCCAGGACTTTCTGCTGTATCTCATTCTTTACTTAAGGTTTATTTGTGTCAATGAGTGCTAGAGAGAAAAGGAAAGTTGTGATTGTCCAAGAGGCATTGAAGTGGCAAATCAATGACTTCCTTCTTTTGAATATCTTATTGTCGCCTGCAAAACTTTTATCAGAGTATCTGAGTCAAGGGTGAGGCTTCTCCTCTGCATGCAGTGAAACCTTGTTCTTGAAAACAATGTTAGACTCCTCTCCTAGATGGTATGATAAATCGTGGTGGCATCCAAATCTTCTGTGATGCCAAAGAGCCCGACAATATCTTAACTAGTTGTTGATTCTGTAGTTGGATGAACAACTCATTGCAAGCGTGGTGGCGTAACTTCAGCCAACTGCTGGTCCAGGGGTTGCTCTTTGGGATTTTGTAAAATATTTTTAGATATGTATGCTCATTTAAATCCTCAACTGAATCAGCCATTTGGTGTTCTTGTAACATGGGTGCTGGACTTTAAAATATTTCTTGCAAATTTCATAGAAGTAATAACTTTTGGTACTCATTGGAAAGTTTTGATATATTGAAACTTCAGACTCAGTTACTTAAAGCACGGGAACAGCAGCAGCAAGGTCAACAACCACAGCACCAACAGCAGCAGCAACAGCAAATGCAAATGCAACAGCTCCTATTGCAGAGGCAGCAGCAGCAGCAACAGCAACAGCAACAGCAACCTCCACAGCAGCAGCAGCAGCAGCAGCAGCAGCAGCAGCATCAACAGCAGCAGCAGCAACAGCAGCAGCAGAGAAGGGATGGTGCCCACCTCCTTAATGGTGCTGCAAATGGGCTTGTGGGAAATGATCCTCTCATGCGCCAAAATACTGCAACTGCTAATGCAATGGCTACAAAGATGTACGAGGAAAAATTAAAATTACCAATGGAGAGGGATTCATTGACAGATGCTGCAATGAAGGTAGGTGATTGGTCTTTTCCTCATTTCACTTTTTCTCAAGTTTGATTTCAGGAGTGGTGGATTGACTGGATTTTTCGAAGCATGACTACTTTATTCTATTATCTTTAAAACTTTTTACAGCAAAGATTTGGTGAGAGTGTAGGGCATCTTTTGGATCCAAATGCCTCGATTTTGAAGTCTGCTGCAGCAGCAACTGGCCAGCCTTCAGGGTGCTTTTCTGTTCCATTCACCTTTATTGCTTAATCATATACTTGAACTTGTGGTTAGAACAAAAACTAGAATGACAAATGGTTTTTATGCAGCATTTGAAATGATATTTTTATGTATTTCATATTAATTGCAAAGTTCTTGTTAATTATTCTGTTTCTTTTAAATAAATACTAGTTGGTGTGAATTTGCAACTAATGTTACACAAGCTTGATTATTATATACATGTCTGAATAAACACTCATTGATTTTGTGATTTAGTTGTTGAATCTTGTAATTGATTCAAAACTTTTTTTGATGTTGTATAACCTAATTTCAGGCAAGTGTTGCATGGTGCTTCTGGTGGAATGTCCCCACAGGTCCAGGCTCGGAATCAGCAGTTGTCAGGGTCCACGCCGGTATGGGTTCCATAGGGTTTTCTCATCATTTTAGATTTTCTTGATCATTCAACTGTTCTAAATTTTGTCCGGAATGGAATCAGGACATAAAGAGTGAGATAAATCCTGTGCTGAATCCAAGAGCTGCTGGTCCAGAAGGATCACTGATAGGAATTCCTGGTATGCTTTGTTCATGGCATTTCCCTTTTTACACTGTTATCATTGATTGATCCTGATTTCAGAGAGACAAATTACATTCTAATGCACTTGTGAGACTATTTGATCTTTAACCTAGTGCCTTTATCTTTCAATTTAACAGTAAACTGTGGCTCATTATAATCTGTTTGGTTTAGAGATGCCCGTGGCTAAACATATAGGTCCTTGCTTTTCAGGATCAAATCAAGGTGGCAACAATTTGACTCTAAGAGGATGGCCACTCCATGTAAGTTTTCCCTGGTTCAATTGTTCCTGAAAATTCTACATTGTACATGCACGATTATGGTTTAATTTTGGATGCACAATAGCAAATAACATGCTTACTGTGAATGTGTATGCGTATTGGACTATCAGCTGTTTAACCCTATTGCTTCCTTGTCAGGGATTGGAACAACTTCGATCAGGACTTCTTCAGCCACAAAAACCTTTTATACAGGCTCCTCAGCCCTTTCATCAAATTCAGATGTTAACACCACAGCACCAGCAGCTTATGCTGGCACAACAAAATCTAACATCACCAGCTGCTAGTGATGAAAGTAGAAGGCTGAGAATGCTTTTAAATAACCGGAATGTGAGTATTGGAAAGGATGGCCTTACAAATTCTGTTGGTGATGTTATTCCAAATGGTGGATCCCCTTTGCAAACAGGTGGCCCACTTTTGTCTCGTGGAGATCCAGATATGCTGATGAAGGTTCAATGATTCTTTGAATTACCTTTTCATCTGTAATTAAATGTATTTTTTATGTCTTCCTCTAGTTGTTACTTCATTCTCATAAATTTTAATTCTAAAAAAACTTCCTTTCACATGTAGTTAAAAATAGCCCAGTTCCAGCAGCAGCAGCAGCAGCAGCAGCAGCAGCAGCAGAGCAGCAATCCACAGCAGCAACTTCTCCAGCAGCATGTGCTTTCAAATCAGCAATCACAGAGTTCAAATCACAATCTTCATCCGCAAGATAAGATGGGGGATGCTGGCAGTGTCAATGTCGATGGTAGCATATCCAACTCTTTTCGAGGAAATGATCAGGTCTGTTTTTTTGGTTGCCTCTAATACAGCTTTATAACTGATGCTCTGGCCGCATGACATCCTTTTGATTGGTGGTGCAGTGTCATTATCTTCCTTAATTTTTTGAACCAGCTATTAACATTTCTAGATACATTAGTTGGAACCAGTTTGGTATTGTTTTAGATCTCAATTACTTCAAACTTTTTACTTAATACTAATCCTGTAGGACGCCTTAGCATGCAAACATTTGATTCTCTGTTGTCTAATATCTCACCCCTTTGATGAAAGTTGCAGAAGATGGCAAATATAGTTTGGTTAATAGGGTGCCAAGTTGACTGCACTTGCAGTTCCATTAATTTATTGGAAACCAAATATACCCTTTCTATGGCAGTAGTTATTAAACATGCCTTTTGACTTTTCCCTGTATCTGGATTAACTTTCATGTCATGGATTTTTGTTGCTCCCCTTGTCTTAAATTGAGATTTTATTACCTTTCCAAGATGTTGCACGCTAGTTTGTTCATTTTAAAAGCAGCATGCTCAACATGACTGACCTTTACAGGTTCCTAACATGGTTTTCCTTATTGCATCTTAAGGTTTCAAAAAACCCGACTGGGAGAAAGAGAAAACAGCCAGTGTCTTCTTCAGGTCCTGCCAATAGCTCAGGAACTGCAAATACAGCAGGACCCTCCCCAAGTTCAGCACCTTCAACGCCTTCAACCCACACACCTGGAGATGTGATCTCAATGCCTGCTCTGCCTCATAGTGGTGGTTCTTCTAAGCCTTTTATATTTGGGGCGGATGGTACAGGCACTCTTACATCACCATCAAATCAGTTGGTGAGTAGATTTTTCATCCTTTTAATTGGTGAAGGAATTGAAAATTCCTTGCTTGAATTCTCATTGGCATTCCATTTTGGCAGTGGGATGACAAAGATCTTGAATTGCAGGCTGATATGGATCGTTTTGTGGAGGATGGATCTCTTGAGGATAATGTCGACTCTTTTTTATCCCATGAAGATAATGACCCTAGAGATGCAGTTCCTCGTATGGATTTGAGCAAAGGTGTGCAGATGAAGGCCTGATTTTTCTTTTGATAAGATTTTCTCAGAACTTTGGTTCCTGAATCTTGTTGGCTTTTTCGTCAAGATCATGTATATACATTTCTTAAATATGATGCAATGATGCTGTAACAAATTATTCATAGATATTTCATCTATGACTGGTTATTGATAATGATATGCCTCTTCATGTTCCCTTGTTTTTTCTTGAATTGATAAATACATGTAAAATGTAATGACATGGCAGACTTATTTTGAAAATTGTCTTGTTTATGCACTGTGATTTACCCTGAGTGTAGAATTTTGATGTGACTTCAGGATTCTCATTTACTGAAGTGAATTCTGTTAGAGCAAGTGCAAGCAAAGTAGTCTGTTGCCACTTCTCATCAGATGGAAAATTGCTTGCTAGTGGTGGCCATGATAAAAAGGTGAGTATAAAAAAATGACAGGTCGCTATATTCCTAATTCTAGGTTAATTAACCTCTTGGATGGTTTCTTATAAAAAAAAGCTTTTTAGAAAGTTATAAATAAACGGGATAGTTCGATGCCACATTCTCATTATCAAGCTTCTGGGATACTCATTTGAAATTCTGATTTGCCTGTCCAAAATGTGAAATTCTATGCCTTATGTGTATGTTCGAGTAAGAAAAAGGAAGATAGGTATTCTTTTGGCTGCTTTGTACTGACCTAAAATACAATGTTAATTTTTTGTTTGATGGTTTATGATACAGGCTGTATTGTGGTACACGGATACTTTAAAGCCAAAAACTACCCTTGAAGAACATACATCTCTGATTACTGATGTCCGTTTCAGCCCAAGCATGTCACGACTTGCAACATCATCATTTGACAAAACTGTTAGGGTTTGGGATGCTGACAATGTTAGTATGATATTCTTTCTTTATGACTATCACAATTCTTTGCAGCTAATTCTTGCTTCTTTTTTTTTCTTTTTTTCTTTTTTATCATGGAGTGTTTTATTTCTGAACAACTCCTTTGCAAAATGTAAATTCATCTGTTCAATTTCATAAAGATTTGATTCTTAAAGTAACTTTCATATTTGGTGGATCCATACCGTGCTAAGTTTTTTTCCTCTTTATTGAATGGTAATAGGATGTTTTTTTTTCTCTAATTGAGGATACGACTTTTCTCTATCCTTTTGATGCTGCATCATTAAATTTATGTTGTTAATAGCTTTACAATGGTGTTTGCAGCCTAATTTCTCACTCCGCACTTTTACCGGACATTCCGCCACTGTAATGTCACTAGACTTCCACCCAAATAAAGATGACCTTATAAGCTCTTGTGATGGAAATGGTGAAATAAGGTACTGGAGTGTTACCAATGGTAGCTGTGCAAGAGTATTCAAGGTAGGTCTTGTAGACTGGTTTTCGATATCAGAGATTTAGTGGATTTGAGATTGGTGGTCTCTTTTATTATTTTTATTTTTTCTAGTTTTCTAGCTTGTGGTCACTGATAGATGTTTGGATTAGGGTGGTATGGTCCAAATGAGATTTCAACCTCGCGTGGGAAGGTATCTTGCTGCTGCGGCTGAAAATGTTGTGTCTATACTGGATGTTGAGACACAAGCTTGTCGACATTCATTACAGGTTAGTGGTGTTTTCTTTCATCTATGTGAATGGAACCAGGATGCACAAAAGGTCAAAGTAATATTTAACTGTATTCTCTCGCTGTTCGTAAATGTAGGTGCCAACTGGATTCAATCATGTGTATTCACCAACATATTTTATTTACTGTAGTCATTTTGCACATTCAGTTGCTTGTCACTCATGGTGACAAAAATCGCCTGTTTTTATCTAGGAGGGACACTGATGTTTTTCTTGCATAACATGGATATCTGTTGTTCCTGGTTGTACTCATATTTTAAGGTGTCTTCACATTTTGCTTAAACTGATCCAGATTCCGTGTGTACTCCGCTCATGAATGTCTTGTGCCTTTACCAATTTTTCTATTCTCCTTTCAGTTTAGCTGAACTTCTGATATTTCTAACTGTAGGGACATACTAAGCCAATTCATTCTGTTTGTTGGGATCCTTCTGGTGAGTTTCTGGCATCTGCCAGTGAGGACTCTGTCAGAGTCTGGACGCTTGGATCAGGAAGTGAGGGCGAATGTGTTCATGAGTTGAGTTGTAATGGCAACAAATTCCACTCCTGTGTTTTCCACCCTACATTCCCTTCGTTGCTAGTCATTGGCTGTTACCAGGCATGTGATTTCTGCTTTGTTCTTTGTACTTTGCAATTTCACTATCATCATTAGCATCATAGTTTTAAATCCTACTTGCAGTCTTGGATGCTGATTGTGGACTTAGCAGGTGGTAAAACAACTATCGTGGCTATTGTTGTCATGAATCATTAGTAATTATTAACAAATTTTAGCAAATCATGTTTTTCTAATAATTTCATTAAGCTGTACAATAATAACATTTCTAGTAGTTAAATTTCATACAAACAATACATTACACACACACACTCCAAAAGAGTGAAAACTGTGAAAACATGAATTTGGCATGCAAAATCTATATTTATAAAAATCATTATTAGTAGGTAGGCCATTATTGGGTTGTTGGCCTGTTATTTTCACAATAATAGCCAACAAATGGCTGTTGCCATTATAATGACACCATAGCCGTCATTGTTGTGAATTGCCATTAACGGCATCGTTTTTTGGTAAACAATGGCTGTTATTTAAAACCAATATTAGTATTGTTATTATCTGGTGTTGGTGTTTTTTCTAGCTTCTATATCAGCTAGCAATATGGTTTCCTTTGCTGCAAGTTTTTCTTACTAGGATTTGGTAAATTTTATAACTGTTGCATAGGTTGGTGCTGGTTTACCATAGCCCTAAACCTGCATTATTTCTCTTACCATTGTATGTGGTGTTCTCCACTCCGAAAATTGTCCATGCTGGATCCAGGTCAAAGGCCACATCAGTTCTCAAACTATGATAACAATTTATTAATATCTGGTGGAAATATTTTTTTGAGAAGTCCAGAAAAGTTTTCTAATGTGTCTCGTATATTTTCATTTGCATGTCCCCTTTGATGCTGCCCTCTTTTTTTTTCCCACTTTCCTTTTATTTCTCTTTGCTGAGTTGGGAAGGGCCATTCACACTTGGGACTGGGTTCTATTCATATCTTTTTCAATACCTGCATTATATTTTGTTGTGGGTTCTCTGATATGCATCTGTGGTATATGCCTGCAGTCTTTGGAGCTTTGGAACATGAATGAGAACAAGACAATGACTCTGCCAGCCCATGAGGGTCTAATTGCTGCTTTGGCTGTATCAACTGCTACAGGGTTGGTTGCTTCTGCTAGTCATGATAAGTTCGTTAAACTGTGGAAATGATACATGATTGTTTCTCTTTGTTGTTCAAGTTCTTCTAGCTTGTTTATTTTGGTTACTAGATCTCCCCATTTTGTGTTCTATTCAAATATCAGGTCACTATAACCCCAGAAACTAACCTTATATGTTGGTGTATCTGTTACATGATCACTTCTGTAACTTGCAAATCAATGGTCAAACATCGTGGACTATTTTGTACTCCAGGAAGTAAATGGTTTATGTTAATAGTTTTCTGGTTCAGTCTGTTCTGGCTCAAACTTGCTTATGCTGGACTTTTTTTTGGCTCAACTCATCTACACTTCGTTAAAGCATAATTCTTTTCCTCGACAGATTGCTTTATGCATTCCACATCTTTTGTTTGATTTGATTATTGGAAGAAATGTGTGGAAGGTTTCATTATTAGAAATTCGCACAAGCTTCCAAATCATTAGTTGCCAAAAGCACAGGAATCAACAAGCTAGTTGACTGAAATGTCCCAAGGTGTCTAAAAGAGGGCCTGATGCTGAAATCTATACGTCGTGCATGAGGATAGGGGGAGAGAGGTGGGGGATGCTTGTGTTGTATTTTGGTGAAAAGTGGGGCCAAAAGCGCACATTGAGCTCCGGAGGGATATAGAGCACAGGAAGTGCAGTGTATGCGTTCACTCCTGGGCGCAGGGCCTTCGCATCTCATCATTGGGCAGCAGAACCTTGTAATCCATTATGGAGTCAAAAGTTATCTCCTCCCAAGCTATAGTTGCTATCAGCTACCAACATCCTGATTATACAATATGGCTTGATGTTGGTTTGGCTGGTTGAAACAATCAGATAGGTCGGGCATAGCTTCGAAGATTGTTTCTAACTAAATTCGGAGAATTGTGTCATAGCTCCCCGACATTGCTTGAACTGTTGTGCAGGCGGTCTACGACATCACTCCCAGCCATGACCGCTTTAAAAAGAATCTGGACTAATTTCTTTTTTGTTTTCAAATGCTTTGCATGTCGAAGCCAAGTCTTTTTGCTAGATGTGTCTTAAACAGGTCATCATTGATACCCATTTTGTAGTCTTTTTCAAATTTAAACCCGAGTCATCAAACCACGCCTTCAAGGGCAAACGGAAGGGAGTCATGAGCGTGCCGTGACAATCCCATTACTGGATTATCACTCAAGCTAGTTGTACACCTCTCCTCTCCAACTGTTCTCCTTTGCGTCAGTGGACAATTGTAATCATAGTGACCATACTGGAGGAAGCACGTATTTAAGTTTGTGTTCACGCAAAAGATTACTACACCTTGCATGGATAAAATCTTAACAAACTCAGTTAAGGTGACAAGGAAAAGGAGGGCTTTCTTATTCTCCTTTTGCGCAAAGGTACAAGGAAACCTAACTGTTGATTGAAAAGAGAGAAGAAACCATGAGCATTGATGGCTGCAAGTGCAAGATTACCTCACCATTGCCTTGTATGGCAATTTGTGGCATCGTCCATTTGCATACGTATCGTGTAGCTTCCATTCAGCTCCTATCTTCTCCCTCTCCTTTCAAGAGTTTTTTCAGGCTATCTTGGCGTCACTTTTCTTCTTCTTTGATTGGGAAAAACTTTCAACTATTAGGCTCCCAAAGGTAAAATTTTAAGGAGTTATTTGTTTCAGATTATAAAAATCTTGAAAATGCAACCTAATTGTAACCAAAAAAAGAAATAATTGAATGTTAAGGATGAACAAAAATGACATAAATTGCATTAGGTTTGTCGCTTGTGTGCGGCGTCGCGGCAAAAACATCCACCCTCATGTTGTTTTATCTATCTATGTATCTATCTGGCAAATACAGGGAGACAAGAAATTCTTGTCTCTTATCACTGAAAAATTGGAATGGGAGTCGTCATCTAGTATTTTGATCACTAGGAACCCTAACTGTGTTTCCCCCCCTCCTGTTCGGTCCCTCCTTTGGCTTTTATAGCCAGAGGA
>Ga0307511_10008447_pt1 | contig 10297 bp, 8 predicted proteins | sample 13_EM_MG_FD_200266 | JGI IMG/M metagenome (GOLD analysis project Ga0307511, IMG submission 200266) | Populus trichocarpa ectomycorrhiza microbial communities from riparian zone in the Pacific Northwest, United States - 13_EM | ecosystem: Host-associated > Plants > Roots > Unclassified | place... | reverse complement strand
ACCCCAGAGGAGAGGTAAGTGCGTTCGGGCAAAGTGCCTTCGGGCCCCAGCCATTATCGAAAGTTCAACTTCCTGACTCTCGAACTACAGACTTTGACGAAGTTGAAGAGTGAAAGAATGCTACAGTCTGGAGCAATATCTGGAAAATACACACACCGAACATCCCCGATGGTTTGATGCAGGAATTCGCAGGGTTTGGGAGGATATGAGGGAGATAATAATGGGTGGAAAAAAGAAGAAAGGTTTGCGGGGTGGATATGGGCACTAACGAAGGACGGGAGAAAAATTTGTTTTAATTTGCTCAGCGCGGAGCTCTTGGTCGGATATGAGCTCTTCGGAACATTACCCAAGGAATTTGTGGATCATGATACTTACACTAGAACATTCGGAAATGTAGGCACCATTCACATATGTTTCCTATTAATATAGTATATGCTAATGATGGCTCTGGCTCTGATGCAGAGGATTTTGGAAGCCGTCTCAAATAACAACGGGAAGGAATTTCAGTTATTACATGCCGTGTTTAAAGAAGCTTCGAATTTGAAGGTATTATCAATTCCAGCTTCCGCCCTCCATCTACCCTAGTTCTGAGTTGCTAATAAGCCATTTAGGTAACTCTCACCATGCGTCAGGGGGAGTTGATAATACGCACAACGAGCAGCACGGCAGACTATGAACTTATCCCGCATACCAAACTCAAAGGAGATTTCCCTTTAACCTTCATCACCCCCTTTGCGCATTTCCTTAACATCACTACTCGCGAGTTGGAGTTCAGACCGCTTGGCACGAATTCATGGATGGAATCACAGGATAACTGGGTGGTCTCAATTGCCGATACTGCCAATGGAACTCCCTGGAGGTCACAAGGGCATTGTAAATCACCGAGGGGTGTGATGGGCGGGCGATTAGTGGATTTCCATAGCCGGACATCATTAAGTTTCCAGAAATTATTGGAGCCATTGGAGTGCAAGGAGTTTATTGAGATCCTAGTCTCTGACGATGAGATGGAGCTTACAGTGCACCTACCACGCTATAAGCTCACCTTTCAGTGCCAGATGAATGGAATGATGGAACTCACTAGTCGAAGTTTTCCGGGAAAACTAGTGGATGTGGAGATGATGATGGAGCATAACCTGGGAACCTTCTGCGGACTGAGGAATATGCTCATCTTGAGAGAGAGCACTGCACTCAGCACTGCTGGCCACAATGTGCAACGAATTGTCATAATACCTTATGGAGCGGTATCTGCTGAATTCGACCATAATTTACAGCACACAGCCGTTAAGATCACCCCAGAAGGCAAAGGAGGAAGGATTGACTACCACCTCTACAGCATCGACACCAACCTTGGGAGGCTGGTTTCGAACGGGAGTCTGAAAAGCCACTTCTACAAAATATACCTTCATGCTCTCACCTCCTACTGTCTTCCTGATGCTCTGACTGGGCTTACTGGCACGGAAGAAGCCTTGGATGACCTTCAATCTGTGCTCTCATGGTCGTTTACGAAACTGGGTATCGAAGAGATTGGTTTATTGCAACTCATTGCAAAGATAACCCCAAAGAGGACCTACTACACCGAACACCTTAAGGGGGCTAACCCCTCAGAACCTTTGAGGCTTAAGATAGAGCAGATAGTTTGGACACCTTGCTTACCATCCTATGCCCAGCACGGGATGTTTAACGTAGTTGTACGGGATATACTTACACACTGGCAGCGGATCCGCTTCTTGTACCCTGACATTATGAATAAGGAACAGAAAAATGGGACAGAGCAGCCGACCTTGGCTGATGACAATTGCGAGGACCTCCTGAGGCGAGCGGCAGTTAGGCAGGCAGCATACCTTCCCCACGCATATGGTGGTGATCTGGTACCGACAATTCATGATGCAGACTACATCCCTCGGTACAATACCAATAGCAAGCATGAGCGAAGGGTCTGCCATATTGCCACGTTGGTCAAGGACTGGTCAACCCACTCGGACACGACTAGGGATTTAGCTGCCGTGCTTCGCGGTTGGGGTTGTGTGGTATTCAATGACAAATCACAGGACTGGGAAGATCTCGATGATCAAATACAGCATTGGCACCGGAATGTGTTACCCCAGGACTGGTTCTCAATGTACGACTTGTGCCGCAAGACATCCCGCGAACAGCATATATACCAGCTACTTTTCTTGCTCTGTTCACTCGCATACCGTGGGGAGGAAGAAGTCCCCCTTGAGCTTGTCTATACTCTCCTTGGGTTTGCAACAATGCCGACATTCAAGGGTCTTGATCCTCCTCGGGGGGTGGCAAAATCTGGAGCGTACCGTCTGGAAGATGGAACGCAGCCATCTTCGGCGGCATTAGAAAGTATTCTAAACACACACAAGGTTCCATTCGAATCCAGCACAGAATCCCGACTGCCACAACTCAACTTGGAGGGAGCAGTTCAATACCAGGAACGTATACAACGCGAATATGAAGCAAATCTAAAGCAAGATATTGCTGCCACAGTGAGCTATTTTTCCAATCAGTGGGTGTGCAAGACTGCCAAAATGCCCTTTAGACCTCAATGGCGGTTAATCAATGCCAATGATCAATTGCTCGAGACTCTTAATCAAAAATTCACACAGTGGTACTGCAATAAAGAGTATTTGGATCATATTTACAACGTGCAAACCGTCCTCAACACCTACAGGTTGCTTCCTGGGAGACTCCCGGAGGAATATTCCCTCGAACCAGGTTTGTTCACCGAGTGCTCGCATATACCGTATGCGTCAATCGGGATTAATACTCTCTTGAGTAAGGTGGATCCATCTGATTTAGACTCGGGAATCGTGGAGCATAACTTGAGGATGAGCAGGGGTCCAATACAGTCACAATCAGGTGCAGTGGCCGCTTCTGAGGTTCTTCACAAACTCCTGATGTCATTCAACCCAGCGGAGGATAGCGGAGGTTTTGGAAGTCGTTATATTCAAGATCTATTGAAGAGTTTCAAAGCCCTACAAACGCAGGAAGCTGCCGCCCCCGTCTATAGGTTCCCACGCGAGGAACAGCTACATGAAAACGAACGACAATGTGCATGGGGAGTTGAGGTTATTCTTAGCGAGATTCGAACGGCCCTTTTACTAGCCGAAGGGACTACTGATAGTTTGTTGGAGGCAGCGGGGCTGTGGCCTAGGGTTACTATCCGTACTCTTTTGCGTCAGCTCACTCAAGCGGTTCAAAATTCGGATGAACACAGCCTGGGGCTTTCTATATTCTACATGGCATGGAAAATGCTTCTTATCACGTTTGGTGAATTAATACCAAACTCCAGAAAGCCATGCGGCTGTCCTACCTGGCGCGAACCGGCAATGCAATCGAATTCTCGCGAAAAGTGGCAAATAAAGGTGGGATTGGTTGGAGCGCAGAAGGGTACCCGGAGTGGTTGTTATTCGAGATTGAAAATAACCTCCTGATCCGCCCAGTTCAGGCTCAAATAGAAGAGGAAATGCTGACACCACGCACCGGCAAGAATAGTGTCATGCTACTCAATATGGGGGAAGGGAAATCATCTGTTATCGTTCCCATTGTGGCGGCTGCACTTTCTGATAGCACAAGGCTAGTTAGGGTTTTTTTTTTTTTTTTTAAAGTCTATACACCGATTCGACTTAATGTCATGCGGCGGGCTAGTTAGGGTTATTGTTCTGAAGTCCCTGTGTAACCAGATGTTTCACATATTAGGGCAAAAACTAGGGGGTCTCCTGAACCGGCGGATATACTATATACCTTTTTTTTTTTTTTTTTTGGAGTCTATACGCCTGATCAGCCTAAGGCTATGCAGCGCCCCCGTTCCCTCCCCTTTGAAGGTTTGGTACACCCACGGGAAAACGGGCTACATAAACGTCCTGCCTTCCAAGCCAAGGAAATCTCTAAGGAAATACCCCCCTCCATCGCCACACCCTCTACCGGTCCATCCCCTAATAACAGTATGCCTCCGCCTCCACGCCCCTTCCGGCCCTTCCCAATACAAATATACGTCCCCACCACCATGCCTCTTTCGGCCTAACGGTCACATGACCAAACGATACCACACTAGCGTGGTATCATTTGGTCATGTGACTAGGAATCAACGCAGGTCGATCTTGGAGAAAAACGTCTCCACCAGATCCACCGTGTAAAATCCCTCTCTTTCCTAGCCCACCTCGCCCTATCATCCATATGCTCCCACGTTCCCCACCTCCGCCCTATCTCCTCCCCATGCGTGCAGACCAAGGCTACGTGCTTGCCTGTCTCCGCGTATCTACCACACTTCCGGCATTCAGGGTCATCCGACTTCCCAATCTTATGTCGCCAGGCCTGTAGGTTACCCTTACCGGTGCGACATTGGACGTACATGACCCTGGCCTTCCTGTTCCACTTCACCACTCTCCCCATCCCCGCTCCCTTCACCCTTCGCTCTTCCTCTCTCTTCCTCTTCCACGCCTGCTTCAAGCCCCCCTCCGTGATTTGGGGGTCTTCCGGGTATAAGGTAGTGGCATGTTTGGCCAGCTGGTCTGCTTTCTCATTGCCACCTACATCGTTGTGGGCCTTGACCCACCCGAAGGAGACTGCGTTCGGTCCCAGTCTGGTCTGTCTTTCCTTGATATCCATCATCACTCTCCGTAAGTCCGCAGTCCTAGCTCTTCCCGTTCGTCCTGCCTTTTTGACTGCTGCAATTGCTGCTTGCGAGTCTGACAAGATTAGTACATTGGATTCGCTCGGTGCGTCTTCGAGGGCTCCTCTGACTCCACACACCTCTCCGTCCCACACTGTTGCCAGCTTGCCTAGTGTCACCTCTCCGACTCCTCTTCCTCCTTCCACATACCATCCAGCTCCCACCACCCCGTCCTCATTCATACTGCCATCAGTGTATATCCCCGTGGCCTCGCAGTATTCCCTGGCTTGGTTAATAGCTTCCACCCAAACCTCCGCCTTAGATTCTGCTTGCCCTTGGAGCGTAAATACTATATACCTTTCTCACGCGGCGTCAGCTTAAACGATACCACAGTAGGAACCATCATGCAACTGTTCAAAGAATGTATGAGCAACGGCGGAATTCTTCTCACGCAGCCTGATCACATCCTCTCCTTCAGGTTGATAGGGATAGAGCGCTTAACTCATCGGGGCACAGCTGTCTACAAGCAACTTTTGGAGTCACAGATATGGTTAGATACTTACTCCAGGGACATCATAGACGAAAGTGATGAGATTCTAGATGTCAAGTATCAGGTTATTTATACACTTGGAAAGCAACAATTGCCTGACCTTCATGCTGAGCGATGGACCATAATCCAGGAAATCTTTGACTTGATTCTGAAGCATGTGCACGATCTCAAACATGAACACCCCAAGGGAGTGGAATTACTCGATCGACGTGACGCCCCTGGATCGTTCCCGTTCACAAGGCTGCTCCAGCCTGCAGCAGGAATGAAACTCTTAGCTGACCTGGCTGATGATGTGATCAACAATGGCGCTTTGGAAGCCCTGCCAACCAGTTACTATAACACTGACCTACGGCAAAAAGCATATGAATTTGTCACAAAGCAAAAGAGAAGCGAGCATGAGCCAGAGCAACTGCGTCGCCACTACGGACAGCAAGCCGGCATACCGCTCCCGCTGTTGTTACTGCGTGGCCTACTCACCCATGGTATCATAAGATATATCCTGCAAGACAAGAGATACAGGGTGGATTATGGCCTGAACCCGCGGCGAACTATGCTTGCCGTTCCATACCGTGCAAAGGATAGCCCTGCGCCTCGGGCAGAGTTTGGGCACCCCGATGTTGCAATTGCGCTCACATGCCTGGCATACTATTATCATGGGCTCTCCGAGGCCCAATTGCAGCAATGCTTCCAAAAACTCCACCGATTAGCGAATTCGGCGCAAATATACAACGGCTGGATATCAGAGTATAAAGCCCAACTTCCACAGGATATCCACGAGGTCGGTGGAATCAACACACAAGACCCCGAGCAATGGAATCAACATACATTCCCCAAACTCCGATACAACAAGGGAGTTGTAGACTTCTACCTTGCCACTACGGTCTTTCCCAGGGTCTGTAAAGAATTTCCTCACAAGTTGACAACAACAGGGTGGGATCTTGCGGAAGAAAAGGGATATCCTACAACAGGCTTTAGTGGGACTAATGACAACAGATATCTCTTGCCATTGCCGATAGAGCAGGTTGATTTGGTGGGGCATTTGCATACGAATGCAAGGGTATTGCAGTATCTTCTTCAACCAGAAAATAACCATTACCAACTCGCTGCTGGGAGGGACAATGAGCGCATCACTGTTCATGAGCTAATTGACCTGCTGGTAGCTGCAGATCCTCCTGTACAGGTACTACTCGACGTAGGGGCACAGGTATTAGAGATGCATAACCTACAAGTTGGTAAGGCCTGGTTGGACCAAAGCCCGGCATGCTGGGAGGCTGCGGTGTATTTCAACGACGATGACGAACTTACTGCGCTCAGTAGGGATGGGACAATAGAGCCGCTCATGCTTTCTGCTTATGCAAGGAATATGGAACATTGTTTGGTTTATTTAGATGAGGCACATACTAGAGGAACGGATCTCAGACTTCCATCAAACAGTAGGGCAGCAGTTACTTTAGGCCCCCGATTGACGAAGGATAGACTTGTTCAAGGTACGGTCAAGCCATTTCCGACTGTGAAATTTGCAATTGAAAGTATGAATGGCACACTAATCACCCCGCACAGCCTGTATGAGGATGCGAAAACTAGGCCATGGCTAATCAGTAATGTTCGTCGCACCACCTGAAGTCCATGCGAAGATCCTCAAAGTTTCCACGAACAACATCGGCGCCGCCCCAACTACATTCTCTACCACTGGTGTTATCAAATGGGTTATGAACAAAACATGTGTGCATACCCAGCGTTGTATCCCATTGTGGGCCACCCAAGGGTTAATTCACCAGAGGCACCAGGGTGCATGGGCGACATATACGACGGATCGTATGAGCGATGTGGATTTCACAAGTGCGTGGCTAGAGAGGGAGGCTAGGACCTTGGAGGAGCTATATGGTGTCAAAGCTGAAGGAGTTTCTCTTGATTCACTGACGGCAGCAGCCTTGGGTAACCCCGACTTCAAGGGTAAATACTCACAGCTGAATGCGATACGGGATAAGTGTGTCGAATTTGGTGTGATAAACAGGGGAGCGTGAGGTTTCGGTGGCCGAAGAACAGGAGAGGGAGGTGGAACAAGAGATCCAAGTGGAGCTGCCACCCCGTGCGGAACCGCTGGAGCATCGTATTTGTCCTCAGTTATCTCGATATATTGCTAATGGCAGACTTGACCCTGATATAAGGCAGAGTTTCCTTCCGGTCATGCAATCCCTCTCCAGAGTATCCTTTTACCAATTGGTAGAACATGATCCATGGTGCTCGGATCTATATGTCTCAGTCGATTTTATGAATACAGTCAAACTAGATTCGGTCCCTAGCTCTAAGGACGACGAATTCCTCCGGCGTGTTACCTGGGTTGTCTCGAACACTACCATATCCACATTGTTGATCATCAGTCCGTATGAAGCCCAACATTTCTTGCCTGAAATCCGTCGCTCGACTGCTGTTCGTCTCCACACTTACTCCGCCAAGATGCAATCCAACACATTCTGTTTCGAAGATCTCAGCTATGCTATTCCTCCAGTGCCTAGCGGATGGGCTTTCAATGGGAAAGATCATGTGTTGACACAATTGAATATATTTTCTGGGCAATTGTATTTTTCAAGCTATGAGTCCTATCAGCGTACGTGTAAGCTTTTAGGCATATTCTATACCAGGGGTGCTTCTTCAAGTGGTCAGATTCCAGCGGCGGTACAGACTGACGGGTGGTTACCTGGCTCTTGGGCTGTTGAGAATTGCGATGGGTATGTGAGGGGGCAATTGAATAATGGGCATATGAAGCCATTTGTCAGAAGTCCAATAGAGTTTATCCGAAGGTTGGCGGAGTTGCGGAGGAAAGGGGACGGGCTTGAGGGTACGCATGTGGGGAAGCTTGTGCATGCAACGGCGATTTCACACGATGATTTTTGATATTTGATAGGTTTGAACCCAACACCCTCATTGTTTTTGTGATCGGTGGTACTGATTCTGTACAAAGCCTAGTGTGGATGGAAAACTATTTTCTCGGAAATATAGAACTTGGCGGTTGTATTCGATATCTCGCTCGTCCCCCGTATTGGCCAGTGAACCAATAAACTCTCCTCCCACATTTTCATGCACCGTATTGCTCACTTGCACTCGTTGATTCACTTCATATTTACCCATCGGTCTGTCCTTGGGGATGGTTTGTAGGTAAATCTGAGTTATCATGAATTATATTAAAAAAAAGGCATGTCGGTGATAGACCAGAGCACTGCAGTCATGCATTTCTATCGTGCTCTAAGTTGTCTAACACAATTATAAATGGGCTGTGCTGCTCGACCTGCGACCTACCAGTGGTACATATATTCATGGTAACACTCCTCTGGGTGTCTGGTGCACCACTAGATACACGACTCCAAGAGTATAGCGTTATGTCTATGGATGGCACGTACAGTGTCATTCAGGAAGTATCTGGGATGCATAAGAGAGGATGCAGCCATATGCAGAATAGCCAGGCTTGGCCTGCATTAAGCCTACTTTTATGCATCCCGGTTTCTGTGGCACTATAACATACGTAACGCACATAGGAAGTATGTTGGGATTAGAGTACACTCGGGTATATAGCACGCTCTGTGGGTGGCCCAAACAACATCTTGATCTTCAACTCTATGAAATCACGTTAGATTTTGACAGTCTCGAACCAGACGTTATGCTTAGCGCTCCGTGAACTAAGCTCTCTTTGTGTAGCTGCATGCAGCCTTCAACCACATGGTCACGTGACTTTGGATTATATGCCATCCACATGCATTAAGCAGGCTAAGAAACCCCTCCGTTTCAATATTCATCTGAAAAATATTAAAAATCAATGCTGTCAGATAAATACATGAAAAAAAATTTAGATTAAAGAAAAACGTTCATAGTCTTCTCTCTGATTTATGTGCGTCGGTACGATGCCCTGGACAGGTACAGTGCCTGCGAATTAAAGTCAGTTCAAAAATACACATATGGCGCTAGTTTGTATGGGGAATAGTGCAGAAGACTTTTTTTATGGCATACGTCCGGTCCATTGATACCAGCACTACCCGGTTACCACTGGCAGCACTACCCTCGTTACCCTGAACTCGCTAGTCCATCTGGTTATTACCTATATCTGGCTGTTCTTACTTTTGTTCTAGGTTACTTCCTCATTCCCTATTTCCGGATACCCTTATTCTGGTTTTTACTTATCTCCTTATTTTCGGGTTTTCCGCTCAGCTCCATTCTGGCGTTCAGCTACACTGTGACATTCAGCTGCACTCTGGCATTCCGGCGTTGCAGTATTCATTTCTCCTGCTTCTCTCTCATTGGCCGGATATCAGATACCTGCTCGCGGTGTCTCACCTTAACTTCCGTATATATAACAGCTCGCTACCCTCTGTATTTTCCTTCTAATTAAGCAAGCCTTCACCGCATCGTCCACTATTACCTAGTGTACTTTGCCTTTACTGCACCGTTCGCATATTGCCATCTACGCACTCTGCTCTATATATTGCGCTCAGACTCGCATAGCCTACTGCGCTGCCTATTGAACCAATCCGCTGCCTATCAAGTATCCCCATATACTTTGTTAGACCAGTCCAGTGATGACTGACTGGCCCTATAGGCACCTACCTTTATTAGGGTCAATCCGCAATAGGTTTGTTTATCTTGCCGCAATGATTTCTCACTGGTTTATTATTGCAAGCCTTGAGGAAGCGTCACGAATTCTTTCATCCCTCAGAACTCCCCTAGTTTTTTTGGTGTGTATCATGTTATAAGAAACGCTATGCTGGCTCCCATCAGTTTCTTATGGCAAGGTCTCGCTGTACACCCACTTCTGCATTGCTCTTGCATGTATAAGCCCCAGTTTAGTTCTTGCAGATGCAAGTAGTAGTTATGTGAACCACCTACCTCAACGCAAAAAATTTAATCTATTTCTTCACTTGATAAAGAAAGAGCTGCAGGATGCTATCTATAGCCTGCCTCATCCAAAAGTTCAACTATCCACCATCCACCATCCACCATCCCCCCAGCAACCAAAAAATACGTGTACTCCACTCCGTACATGACGTAAAAAAATAACGTCTATCTGTCTATCTGTCTATCAGTCAGTCAAAAACAAAACAAAAAAAAAACAATCCCATATTAGTGAGTTTTTTTTT
>Ga0307511_10008445_pt1 | contig 10297 bp, 3 predicted proteins | sample 13_EM_MG_FD_200266 | JGI IMG/M metagenome (GOLD analysis project Ga0307511, IMG submission 200266) | Populus trichocarpa ectomycorrhiza microbial communities from riparian zone in the Pacific Northwest, United States - 13_EM | ecosystem: Host-associated > Plants > Roots > Unclassified | place... | reverse complement strand
GTTTCGGTGGTCATAGCGTGAGGGAAACGCCCGGTTACATTCCGAACCCGGAAGCTAAGCCTTACAGCGCCGATGGTACTGCAGGGGGGACCCTGTGGGAGAGTAGGACGCCGCCGAACAAATATTGAAAGGGTTGGATCCTGAACTTCGGTTCGGGGTCCAACCCTTTTTTGTTGGGCGTCACTTGAAGTTCACATTGCGCAATCACCATCCGAGCATGGGTACTGCTGCAATGCTCAGGGCCGCAGGCGTCGGACTCGGTGACGAGGTCGTCGTGCCGGCGTTCGGGAACGTGGAAGTCGCCGAGGCCGTCACTCTCGCGGGTGGGCTGCCGGTGTTCGCCGACATAGATCCGGTGACGTACTGCCTCGAGGCGTCTGCTGTCGAAGCGGCCGTAACTCCGCGTACGGCGGCGATAGTTGTCGTACATCGATTCGGTCGGTCGGCTGATATGGCGCGGCTGCTCGGGGTCGGGCAGCGGCATGGGTTGCTGGTGTTGCAGCAGGGGGAGTCCGAGGCGCCGTACGACGAAGTGGCTCAGCGGCGGGAGCGGGCTTCCTATCTGGATGCGAAGTTGCGTGGGGTGCGGACGCCTGATGGTGGGGACGGGCACACCTACCAGCAGTACATCGTGCGGGTGCCGGGGAACGGGCGGCCGGATCGCGACGCGTTCGCTCGGGCCGTGCGCGGTAGGGGAGTTGAGTGCCGGGTGCCGGTAAAGACGCCTGTGCATCGGCTGCCGGAGTTCCGGCGGTGTGTGGCGCTGCCGGAGACCGAGCGGGCCGCGGACGAGACGCTCGCGCTGCCGGTCGACGCGTCCTTGACGAAGCGGGAGATGCAGCGGATCGTTTCTGCGTGCAACGCGCTCGGGGGACTGCTGCAGCCCGCTTTCTGATCGAGTCGGGGTCAGGTGGCGGTGGTTGGGCGCATGGGCCTGTTCGGGGTATGATTCTTTTCGTCGCCGCGAGGGAAGCCTCGGGAAAGCGACAGGCCCTCTTAGCTCAGTCGGTAGAGCGTCTCCATGGTAAGGAGAAGGTCAACGGTTCGATTCCGTTAGAGGGCTCCAGTAACTGAAAGGCCCCGCCCAATTGGGTGGGGCCTTTTGCGTGTTCGGGTGTCAGTCCTTCTGGAGGCCCGGGACGCGCATGGCGAGGATGGCCATGTCGTCGGACGGGGCGTCCGACGCGAAGCGTTCGACCGCGCGCATGATGCGGGCCGCCACCGCGCCGGCCGTGAGGCCCGTACAGGTCGTGAGGACGTCGGTGAGGCCGTCGTCGCCCAGCATGCGGGTGCCCTCGCGGCGTTCCGTGACGCCGTCCGTGACGCAGAGGAGGACGTCGCCGGGGTCGAGGGTGACCGTCTGCTCGTAGAGCTCCAGGTCGTCCATGACGCCGAGGAGGGGCTGGGGTTCGGCGGCCGGTTCGACCGTGCCGTCCTGGCGGAGGCGGAGCGGGAGGGGGTGGCCGGCGCAGACCACCTTCAGCTTGGCGCTGCCGTCCTCCTGGGGCCACAACTCGCCGTAGAGGAGCGTCAGGAAGCGGCTGCGGGCGCCCTCGTCGAGGATCGCGGAGTTGAGGCGCTCCAGGACCGCGGGGCCGCCGAAGCCCTCTCTGGCGAGCAGGCGGAGGGCGTGGCGGGCCAGGCCGGTGACCGCGGCTGCCTCGGGGCCGGTGCCGCAGACGTCGCCGATGGCGAAGCCGTAGACGCCGTCGCGGATGGGGAAGAGGTCGTAGAAGTCGCCGCCCACTTCGTTGCCCTCGCCGGCGGCGCGGTAGATGACCTCGACCTCGACGCCCTCGATGTGCGGGAGGTCGGGGGGCAGGAGGCTGCGCTGGAGGGACTGGCTGATGGCCGTGCGCTCCGAGTACAGGCGGGCGTTGTCGAGGGCGAGGGCGGCTCGGCGGCTCAAGTCCTCGGCCAGTTCGAGGATTTCCTGGCGGAAATGTTCGTCCGTGGGCTTGCCGAGGGTCAGCATGCCGATGACGCGGTTGCGCGCGACCAGGGGGAGGACCACCGTCTCGCCGCCGACTGCCGAGGCGGTGGCGAGAGTTGGGCCGATGCCCGAGCTCACGCGGCGGGTCGGTTCGCCGAGGCCGAGGCTGCGCATGGAGGTGCGCAGGGCCGCCTGGTGGGCGGCCTCGGCGGGGGCGGCCCAGACGCGGGCGCCGGGGGTGGGTACCGGGTCCGGAGGGGCGATCTTCGAGAGCAACGACTTGATGCCGTCGATGAGTTCCTCGTCCTCGTGCAGGACGTACGAGAGGTACGGGTCGGAGGCCTGGTCGGCGATCGTGTAGACCGCGCACCAGGTGGCCAGGGTCGGGACCGTCATCTGGGCCATCAGAGCGAGGGTCTGATCACGGTCCAGGGTGCCGGCGAGGAGGTCGGAGGCCTCGACCAGGAAGCTGAGCGAGCCGCGGCGCAAGCGTTCCAGTTCGCCCAGGCGGGCCGACTCGACCGCCAACGCGATGCGGTCGGCGGCGAATTGGAGGCGGAGGGCTTCTTCGTTCGAGTATTTGTTGGGGCCTTCGGCGGCGACTCCCAGGGAGCCCGTCAGGCGGCCTTCCACCTTCAGGGGGACCGTGACGACCGAGCGCATTCCGGTGCCGCTGAGGAGCGGTACGGCGCCCGGGACGGCCTGGAGGTCCTCGTGGACGGCAGGCATGCGGGCAGAGCCGTAGCGGCCGGGGCCCGCCTCGACGGGCACGCGCGCGAAGCGTTGGCGGGCGGAGGGCAGGCCGGTGGAGGCGCGGACCTCCAACTCCGTTTCGTCGTCCGTCGCGAGGAGGAGGAAGGCGGAGTCTCCGTCGAGCATGTCGCGGGCACGCTCGACCGTGCGCTGGAGGAGGCCGTCGAGGTCGTCCGGCGCGGGGGAGCCGATGAACACCTCGAAGGGGTCGGTGTTCTGGCCGTCCGGGGTGGACGCGGCGTCGGGGGCGGGGCCGCGCAACGGGGTCTGCAGAACAGCGCGTTCGTGGTCCCTTACCAGGAGGCACACGGTTGACGGCTCGCCGCCGGTGTCGCGGACGCGGAGGTGGGAGGCGTACACAGGGATCACGCGGCCGTCGGCGCCGCGGATGCCGTAACTGCCCTCCCAGCGCGAGAGGCGTAGTGCCTCGGCGATGCCGGTGCTGGTCCCCGGGGTGTGCGGCCAGGCCGCGAGGTCGGTCAGGGGCTTGCCGGTGACCTGCTCGGCGGCGTAGCCGAAGAGTTCCTCGGCGTCCTCGTTCCAGGACGCGATGGAGCCCGTACGGTCGATCTGGACGACCGCGACGCGGACCCTGCCGTCGGCGAGCGGGAGCAGGGCGGCCGGCAGGGACGGGCCGGCCGCGCGGGTACCCACCGGGCGGGCGGGGAGGTCGAGTTGGAACCAGACCAGCTTTTGTGTGGGGGTGTAGTCGACGCCCCAGCGGCTGGCGAGGGCCGCGCAGAGTTGGAGGCCGCGTCCGCCCTCGCGGTCGGGGCTGCTCATGGTGATCGCGGCCCCCTGGAGGGGGATTTCGCGTTCCGGATAGTGGTCGGCGACCTCGATCCGCGCACCGTCGTCACTCCGTAGACACAGAACATCCGCGGCCGTGCCCGCGTGGACCACGGCGTTGGTCACCAGTTCGCTGGTGAGGACCACGGCGTCGTCGACGATGTCGGCGAAGCCCCAGCCCTGCAAGGTGTCGCGGACGAAGGACCGCGCGGTGGCGACCGATCGTCCGACGGGCTCGAAGCTGGCTGCCGCGCGCGCGGTGATCACAGAACTCCTCGGCCTGTTGTCGGCGGGCAGGGGTCCATGGCCGATCGGCGCCTGCCGGGGCAACGGCTGGTTCCCGGTCGGCGGGGGATCCTGGGGCGTTCCTCCAGGATGCAGTCCGGTGGTCATGGTGCGGTGCCCCTCCGATGCCTGCCCGCTCGTGCTCGTGCCACCGCCCAGGCCGGACGGAACCGGCGCGGCTGGACAGCCGCATGCAAGGTTACTTACCTTCACCGTCCATGCGGATGCCGGTCCGCACTGTTTCCGTCTTCAGGGTGTGCGGACCGTGTGCGAAGCTGCCGAACTGTTATGGCCTGGTTCAGGCAGGGTGAAACACTGGGCAGGATTCTGGTGAAGGTCCGGGCAGACCGGGTGTCTTCTGTGTACTGCGGGCAGCAGGCCTTGTTGAAGGCCGGTAAACAGGGCAGAGATACGCGGCAGTGACCGAAACGCCGAGCAGCAGTACCCAGCACAGCACTAGCAGTAACGGTCGACCCCTGCGGGAGGGACACAGTGGAGTCTGGCGCAGCGACGCGGGCCACCAAGACGCGCGCGAAAGGCGGACAGTCCCTGAAGAACCAGCGCAAACCGCGCAATGGGACCACGGAAGTGGACGCGGCCTCCTTGGACCGGCTGCTGACCGCTCTGGTCGCCATGCGGGACGGGAACTTCCGCAAGCGGCTCACGGTGTCAGGCGACGGCGTGATGTCGGAGATCGCCGCCGTGTTCAACGAGGTGGCCGACCGTAATCTGCACCTCACGGGTGAGCTGTCGCGGGTACGGCGCATGGTCGGCCGTGAGGGAAAGCTCACGGAGCGGCTGGAGACGGGCGCCTGCGAGGGTTCCTGGGCCTCGGCCATCGATGCCTCCAACGCCCTCGTGGACGACCTCGTACGGCCCGTCTCAGAGGTCGGACGGGTGCTCTCCGCGGTGGCGGAGGGTGATCTGTCGCCGCGGATGGAGCTGCGGACACAGGCGCAGGACGACGGGAACGGGCATCCGCTGCGCGGTGAGTTCCTGAAGGTCGGACGGACCGTCAACAATCTGGTCGACCAGCTGTCGACGTTCACCGACGAGGTCACGCGCGTGGCCAGCGAGGTGGGCACCGAGGGCAAGCTCGGCGGGCAGGCACGCGTGCGTGGCATGTCCGGGTCCTGGAAGGACCTCACGGAGTCCGTCAACACGATGGCGTACCGGCTGACGGCCCAGGTGCGGGACATCGCGCTGGTGACCACGGCGGTCGCGAAGGGCGACCTGTCCCGGAAGGTCACCGTTCATGTCGCCGGCGAGATGCTGGAGCTCAAGAACACCGTCAACACGATGGTGGACCAGCTGTCGTCGTTCTCCTCCGAGGTGACGCGAGTCGCCCGCGAGGTGGGCACCGAGGGCGAACTCGGCGGCCAGGCGCAGGTGCCGGGTGTGGCCGGGGTGTGGAAAGACCTCACCGACTCGGTGAACATCATGGCCGGCAACCTGACGGCCCAGGTGCGCGGGATCGCCCAGGTGACGACGGCTGTCGCCAACGGTGATCTGTCACAGAAGGTGACCGTGTCGGCACGGGGCGAGGTCGCCCAGCTCGCCGAGACGATCAACCAGATGACCGAGACGCTGCGCACCTTCGCCGACGAGGTCACGCGCGTGGCCAACGAGGTCGGTGCCGAGGGGCAGCTCGGCGGGCAGGCGAACGTGCCGGGTGCGGCGGGGACGTGGAAGGACCTCACCGATTCGGTGAACACGGTCTTCCGGAACCTGACGATCCAGGTGCGGGACATCGCCGCCGTGACGACCGCCGTGGCCAGCGGTGACCTGTCGCAGAAGGTCACGGTGAACGTGGCCGGCGAGATGCTGGAGCTGAAGAACACCGTCAACGGCATGGTTGATCAACTGTCCTCGTTCGGTGCCGAGGTCACGCGCGTGGCGCGCGAGATCGGTGTCGAGGGCGAGCTGGGCGGCCAGGCGCAGGTGCCGGGCGCGGCCGGTACATGGAAGGACTTGACCGACTCGGTCAACACTGCATTCCGCAACCTCACCGGCCAGGTGCGCAACATCGCCCAGGTGACGACGGCCGTGGCCAACGGCGACCTCTCCCAGAAGGTCACCGTCGATGTGTCCGGCGAGATGCTTCAGTTGAAGAACACCGTCAACACGATGGTCGATCAACTGTCGTCGTTCGCCGACCAGGTGACCCGCATGGCCCGGGACGTGGGCACGGAGGGCCGGCTCGGCGGCCAGGCGCGCGTGGACGGCGTCTCGGGCACCTGGAAGGAACTCACCGACTCCGTCAACTCGATGGCCGGGAACCTGACCTCCCAGGTGCGCAACATCGCCCAGGTGACGACGGCGGTGGCCCAGGGAGACCTGTCCCAGAAGATCGACGTGGACGCGCGCGGCGAGATCCTGGAGCTGAAGAACACCATCAACACGATGGTCGATCAACTGTCCGCGTTCGCCGACCAGGTGACCCGGGTCGCCCGCGAGGTGGGCACCGAGGGCCGGCTCGGCGGGCAGGCGCAGGTGCCCGGTGTCGCCGGTGTGTGGCGCGACCTGACCGACTCCGTGAACGGCATGGCCGGCAACCTCACCGCCCAGGTGCGCAACATCGCGCAGGTCGCGACCGCGGTGGCCCGGGGTGACCTGTCCCAGAAGATCACCGTGGACGCGCGCGGGGAGATCCTGGAGCTGAAGAACACCCTGAACACGATGGTCGATCAGCTGTCCTCGTTCGCCGAGGAGGTCACGCGTGTGGCCCGCGAGGTGGGCACCGAGGGGCAGTTGGGCGGTCAGGCCGAGGTGCAGGGTGTCTCCGGCACCTGGAAGGACCTCACGCAGTCGGTGAACTTCATGGCGAACAACCTGACCATCCAGGTGCGCCAGATCGCCGAGGTCACGACCGCCGTCGCCAAGGGCGACCTGTCCAAGAAGATCACTGTTGACGCGAAGGGCGAGATCCTTGAGCTCGTCACGACGGTCAACACCATGGTTGATCAACTGTCGTCGTTCGCCGAGCAGGTGACCCGGGTGGCCCGCGAGGTGGGCACCGAGGGCATTCTGGGTGGCCAGGCCCACGTGCCGGGCATCACGGGTATCTGGAAGGACCTCAGCGGCAACGTCAACCTGATGGCCAACAACCTGACGATGCAGGTGCGGAACATCTCCCAGGTCGCGGCGGCCGTCGCCAACGGCGACCTGACCCGGACGGTGACGATCGAGGCGCGCGGTGAGGTCCAGCAGCTCGCCGACACCTTCAACACCATGGTGAAGACGCTGAGTTCGTTCGCCGATCAGGTCACCAAGGTGGCCCGTGAGGTGGGAACGGACGGCATCCTGGGCGGCCAGGCGCATGTGCCGGGTGTGGCGGGTACCTGGAAGGACCTCACCGACTCGGTGAACGGCATGGCGTCCAACCTGACCGGTCAGGTGCGCAACATCGCGATGGTCACCACGGCCATCGCCAAGGGCGACTTGACGAAGAAGATCGACATTGATGCCCGCGGCGAGATCCTGGAACTCAAGACGACGATCAACACCATGGTTGATCAGCTGTCCAGTTTCGCCGAGGAGGTCACCCGGGTGGCCCGCGAGGTGGGCACCGAGGGCCAGCTCGGCGGCCAGGCACGCGTGCGCGACGTCGACGGCACCTGGCGCGACCTCACCGAATCGGTGAACGAGATGGCCGGGAACCTTACCCGCCAGGTGCGTGCCATCGCGCGCGTGGCGACCGCGGTGACCCGGGGCGACCTGAACCTGAAGATCGACGTGGACGCGTCCGGTGAGATCCAGGAACTCCAGGACTACATCAACAAGATGATCGCCAACCTGCGCGACACCACGATCGCCAACAAGGAGCAGGACTGGCTCAAGGGCAACCTCGCCCGCATCTCCGCGCTGATGCAGGGCCGCCGCGACCTCGACGACGTCGCCTCGCTGATCATGAGCGAGCTGACACCGGTGGTCTCCGCGCAGCACGGCGCGTTCTTCCTCGCGCTGCCTCTGGCGGACGCGGAGGGCGAGGAGGCGTACGAACTGCGCATGCTCGGGTCCTACGGCTACTCGATGGGCTCCATGCCGACGTCGTTCAGGCCCGGTGAGGCGCTGATCGGGACGGCCGCCCAGGAGCGGCGCACGATCCTCGTGGAGAACGCGCCCAGCGGCTATCTGAAGATCTCCTCGGGGCTCGGGGAGGCGCCGCCCGCACAGGTGATCGTGTTGCCGGTGCTGTTCGAGGGGAAGGTGCTCGGCGTCATCGAACTGGCCTCCTTCACGCCCTTCACGCAGATCCAGAAGGACTTCCTCAATCAGATCGCCGAGATGATCGCGACCAGCGTCAACACCATCTCCGTCAACACCAAGACGGAGCTGCTGCTGAAGCAGTCCCAGGAGCTGACCGAGCAACTCCAGGAGCGGTCGGCCGAGTTGGAGAACCGGCAGAAGGCGCTCCAGTCGTCCAACGCCGAACTGGAGGAGAAGGCCGAGCTGCTGGCCCAGCAGAACCGGGACATCGAGGTGAAGAACACCGAGATCGAGGAGGCCCGGCAGGTCCTGGAGGAGCGCGCCGAGCAGCTCGCCGTGTCGATGCGCTACAAGAGCGAGTTCCTCGCCAACATGTCGCACGAGCTGCGCACACCGCTCAACTCGCTGCTGATCCTGGCCAAGTTGCTGGCCGACAACGCGGAGGGGAACCTCTCCCCGAAGCAGGTCGAGTTCGCCGAGACGATCCACGGAGCGGGGTCCGACCTGCTCCAGCTGATCAACGACATCCTGGACCTGTCGAAGGTCGAGGCCGGCAAGATGGACGTCTCCCCGACGCGCATCGCGCTCGTCCAACTCGTCGACTACGTAGAGGCCACTTTCCGCCCGCTGACCGCGGAGAAGGGCCTCGACCTGTCCGTACGGGTGTCGCCGGAACTGCCCGCCACGCTCCACACCGACGAGCAGCGGCTCCTCCAGGTGCTGCGCAACCTGCTGTCCAACGCGGTGAAGTTCACCGACTCCGGGGCGGTCGAACTGGTCATCCGGCCGGCCGGCGCCGATGTGCCGGTGGCCATCAGGGAGCAGCTCCTGGAGGCCGGTTCGCTGCGGGACGCGGACGCCGACCTGATCGCGTTCTCGGTCACCGACACCGGGATCGGGATCGCGGGCAGCAAGATGCGGGTCATTTTCGAGGCGTTCAAGCAGGCGGACGGTACGACGAGCCGCAAGTACGGCGGTACGGGCCTCGGGCTGTCGATCTCCCGGGAGATCGCGCAGCTGCTCGGCGGTGAGATCTTCGCGCAGAGCGAACCGGGGCGCGGTTCGACGTTCACGCTGTATTTGCCGCTGCACCCGAGCGAACTGCCCCCGCAGGGCTACCAGCAGTTGCCCGCGCTGGAGGCGGGCGACCTCGTGGCGTCCTCCGCCGCGGAACTCGCGGAACTGTCCGAGGTGGACATCGAGACGCCGGCCGAGGTGAAGTCGTACCACGAGACGCAGAACGGTGCCGCCGCGCTTTTCAGGAGGCGCCGTAGGGCCGTGTCCGCGATCGAGCGGTCGCCGCAACCGGGGCAGACGGTACGGGACCAGTGGGCCGCCGAGGAGACGGCGCCGACGTCTCGCCGGGGCATCCGGTTCAACGGGGAGAAGGTGCTGATCGTCGACGACGACATCCGCAACGTCTTCGCGCTGACGAGCGTCCTGGAGCAGCACGGGCTGTCCGTGCTGTACGCGGAGAACGGCCGTGAGGGCATCGAAGTCCTGGAGCAGCACGACGATGTGACGGTCGTTCTGATGGACATCATGATGCCCGAGATGGACGGATACGCGACGACGACCGCGATCCGCAGGATGCCGCAGTTCGCCGGGCTTCCGATCATCGCGCTGACCGCGAAGGCGATGAAGGGCGACCGGGAGAAGGCGATCGAGTCAGGCGCCTCGGACTACGTCACCAAGCCGGTCGATCCCGATCACCTGCTGTCGGTGATGGAGCAGTGGATGCGTCCGGAGTGAGGGAAACGACCGGGCCTGACGGGAAAGCGGTGGGAACGGTGCGGGGAACGTCCGGTGTGCACACGGAGTTGCTGACTCAGTGTGTCCGAAGCCGTGTAGAAGCACGGGATTCGGGGAACCTTCTGGTCTCCCGCTACGTTTCTGCTTCGTGCACAGTGACATCGCGGTGACAGGGTGTGGCGACAGGCGGGGTGCGGCTACCATGACCGGCACAAGGACGGGCGGCGCAAGAGAGCCGTCCTCTGGGGCGGCGCCCGGTGCACATCCGGGGCGAGGAGGGCGGGCCATGGTGCAGAAGGCCAAGATCCTTCTGGTCGATGACCGGCCGGAGAATCTGCTTGCGCTGGAGGCCATCCTCTCTGCGCTCGATCAGACACTGGTTCGGGCATCGTCCGGGGAGGAAGCGCTCAAAGCACTGCTCACGGACGACTTCGCGGTCATTCTGCTGGACGTCCAGATGCCGGGCATGGACGGTTTCGAAACCGCCGCGCACATCAAGCGACGGGAGCGGACCCGGGACATCCCGATCATCTTCCTCACCGCGATCAACCACGGCCCGCACCACACCTTCCGGGG
>Ga0307511_10008444_pt1 | contig 10298 bp, 12 predicted proteins | sample 13_EM_MG_FD_200266 | JGI IMG/M metagenome (GOLD analysis project Ga0307511, IMG submission 200266) | Populus trichocarpa ectomycorrhiza microbial communities from riparian zone in the Pacific Northwest, United States - 13_EM | ecosystem: Host-associated > Plants > Roots > Unclassified | place... | reverse complement strand
TCTATTGTTGCTTGCTCACACACTCTTTTAATATATCAGCTAGGTATGGGCAGCATCCATGTCCTCTTTTCCACTGTTGCTTACTCCCTGCCTGATTAGCACTACACCTCCATGGACACATACGGGCTTTTGCTTCAGGAACTTCATCACGCATAGGATTCTTCAAGGCGTGTTGTCTTTGAATCCTTATTGAACTTGAAATTCATGGCTAGCATATAGCACCTCCAAAAGAGATGCAACCGCACTAGTGGCAGCACTTCCAAACTCAGGTCACGGCCAAAGCAAGGAGAAAAGAACCACGCACGGCATGGTGCAGCTTCATACACGTATTGTTCGAGCTGCTCCTATCGGATTCGGATTTCAGCACCCCCATGCCCATCAGCAAGGGAGTACTGGAGAAGATGACACGTTGGATATTGTGAATGATACTGGTGTCATACCAGAAGGACTACCTGCAGCAGTCTTGCCGTCCAACTCCCCGGCCCCCCAAATCCTTCTAAGGGACAAGAATCGTATCCAGTATGCCAATAAAGCAGCAATTCATCTGCTTGGCTCGACAAGAAATCACAATTTAGTGAATAGAGAAGTCGACGACAATATACAGGAAGGTAGAGACATGCTTGGTCCAGTCCCTCCACCACGTTTACAGAAGCGGACAAGTACAGAAATGAAAGCTAAAAAAAGAAGGACGAAAGGAATTGCAATAGGGTCCCAACTGGTGGACATCGATGAAGATGCAACTGAGCCTCAGGAGCATACAGTCTACAGCCTCGAGGGTCTTGCTCTTAAAGAGCTTCCAATGGGTCTGGACGAAGAAACTTGTTGGTGGATCCTTTGAGCAAATGATCGAGACAATAAAACTTGGTCTGTGATGAGAGTCGGAGTGCATGATGCAAGACTTGGATGACCAACCAGGTTACAAGGGAAAAGCGACGATTTCTATAAGCAGTATTATGACATCGAACACAAAACGGAACAGATAGCAGAGTACTACAAAGCAATGGCACAGAGAGGTGCAAGCAGAGACGAGGACAAGAAAAAAAGAGAAGCGGACTTGAAGGCACGGGCTGAACAGAATCAAGGCATGGCAGTTGAGGGTCCAGGATTAAGTCAACAAGGCGATGAATCAGAGGAACGAGAGCCCATTGAGGGTAACTACGATAATGGCGATTACAGCACGACCAAATATTCTTCCTGAAGCATTGAAGGTGGGGGAACAAGAGAACAAGGCCTTCCGCAGCTGGAGGTCGATGTAACGGACGACTTCGGGTCTAACACTCAGATTGCAAAGCAATGTGTACCCGTTAATATCTTTCAAAAAAAGAAAAAGCCTATCAACGCGAAGGTATATGTCGCTCTCGTCCTGCCTGGGGGAGGGGGTGGAGCTTCCATCACGGAACCATATACCTCATTGTCAATCCTTCCTAGTGATGCTTTTTTTCAGCAACATGAAGCAAAGCCAGATGAAATACCCGAGGACAAAGGGACCCTCAGCCCGCAAAGGCCGGCTGATGCTATTCCAAGTGGCGCTGCAGGTAAAGTTCTTGAGCAGATAACCCGCCTGAAAGACATGATTCTCAATGAGATGGACTACATTTTCAATTGCCTAAGCCCAGACGGTAATGTGTGCATCACAAATAAAACTACAAAGGAGCTCCTATGCGTTGAAGGAGAAACTTCAGTTGGGTAAGTACTCACACACCCCTCCTTGAAAGATAAAGTACAGCTTACCTTGGGCTGGCATAGAGAGGGTATTGAGTGGATTACATGCTTGGACATTTTTCGGGAGGATTTCAGTAAGCGGTTACCCTTTGCGGAGTGGGCCTTGAACACTATGATGCAGGATAGTACGCCTGTGCCTCAGATGATAGGCATGTGTGTAAAGTCTTTAATATTACTCTACACGATGTATCCTATTTCATCATGTGACGTAAGTATACTCAACCTCCCAATCTCCGAAGACTTAGCCTACAATTGCGGGGGAAACCACTATGGAAAGATGACTCCAAGTCCGAAATGCTGGCTGCATTAGCTATGGTGGTAGACCAGACTGAGTTCTCAGCACAAGAAAAATTAGCCAAGAAACGAAATGATATAAAGAATGACTTCCAAAATGTTGGAGTGGAAAATCAAGATGTATGTCATGGGATCCATCCTCTAACAAACTCCATCGCAAGACTGATCACTCTATAGGCCAATATCTGGTTCCGCGGGACTATTGAATATGTTTTATCAGACTCAATGCCTCGGTGATAAACAAAGGGAGTTCCTTTAAAATATGTACGGGACGATGAATACACTAAGTACTGATATTCTTGTCCACACACCGTTGCCTTTGCGCCAGTAACTAACTACCACTGCATCATAGTGCCTGTGGTGTATGTACACCTGCACATTATGTGCGACCTTCTACATATATACAAAAACTTCTTGCTAATGATGATTCATAGTAACGAGTTCAGTAACGTCTCACAAATTGAGCAAAAGAGACTGAGCTTGGAGAAGACTTTATTCAGTGTCAATGACTTGATAAAAGGCCTGCACAAGCTAGGCAATCTTTCTTTCATCAAAGATAACATTGAGTTTCAAGTAGTGAATGCTTTGAGTCCATCACCAAGTAGCACGAGTACCCCAATCCTCAGCAGAATGTCAAGACACCCCGACAGTGAGGAGATTTTAGTCACAGATGTTAGTGCATATATCGTCAAGCCCAGAGGGCATAGTGCACACGATGAAGCGAGCATGAGTGGAGACCTTGGTGGCAAAGATGGCTGTGATCTTGTAGTAATTAGGGACGAAGGAGAATTGCGGGGCATTCTGATCTGTTTGCTATCTAATGTGAGTAAACCCATCCCAGTTCATTCGCCGGATATCATTCCCAAACTAATTTCGGTGATAGGCTTTTAAGTTCACCCATCAAGGCCATGTCACCTTCAGCATCCAAAAGGAGGGTGAAGTCGAAAATGGTATCCAGATGGTGCGCTTTGAGGTGGGAGTATGTACCCGACCTCTGCGGCGGATCAGGTCCCCAAAGTAGGCTAAGGAGTCCCTGATATGTAGGACACAGGTATCGGCTTTTCCCAAGACACACAGCGGAAGCTTTTGCTATCGCTGGACTAAGTCATTGAGAGTGATGCAATGGTCCCAGGAGCTTCAGGTTTGTGGTAATACCCACAGCGTTCAGGAAAGAGCTTTGTACTGAATACTTGGAAATAGGACTAGACTAGGCTTTGCTATTGCGAAAAGTGTATGACAATCTGCAGATATTGCCCTGCACCTATTATGAAAGCTTACGCAAGATTACTTATGGATCAGCACGCGGACATACTGGGCGCTGAATTAGGTTTTTTATTTTTTATTTTTATTTTTTTAAAAATAACTCATTGCTCGTATGTGTTGGGATATGACGAGCCCCCTGGAATCTCAAGAGAGCATACTACCAAGGCCCATTCGGGACTAGTCTCAGTATGAACTTCCCTGACTAAGCGTGGGAAACCTCTTTAGGACAAACCCATGCTCCTTGGCTGTTAGGAAAATCTTTTGAGTGGCAAGATCCCGGTAGTGGCAGTATTTAGGACCCCTTACCCGCTAGCGATGTGGATTACGCTTGACGGATAGATTAAGCCAGACTTACCGTCACCGAATCGAATTTCTACACCCTACGTATGTTTATAATCCGTCATAGGAGAAACCTTGGCAAACTCGTGACCCCCAGTAACACCTCGGGCATCATATATATTGATATGATATGGCGGAATTCTACATGATGTGTGGTGATCCCTACTTACACCATTGGCCTTTACTATTTAAACCTGCCCAGAGCTTGATTTACGCTTTGTACAGACCACAGTAAGCTATATAAATGCAATATAGGCACACAGCGACGACTCTCTTTGGCGATTTCGCCACCTGTAAACAAGTGCACTAAGAAATGGCATACCAACTCGGATAGCAAGACTCCTTCCTTTCACGGTTAATCCTGATTCACTACCAAGGCTCCGGATGCACAAGGTTGGCCGTGGCTGATATTAACTAGACTAGCTGATATAAGGGTTTGCCCATCACTTGAATCTTGCAATCTCACTTACCGATTGTCTCTTGGAATACGTTTACGAATGTTTTAGTTTCAAGTTATCCTACATACAACTCAGTATACACACAAACGGTAGGTTATTGTCACTCTTTTAATCCCGACGGAGCTGATTTTTGATTGGGAGGCAGCTTTTCAGATGACGGATGAGAGGAAGCAACCAATACAAGACAGGCAGTTTCAATCGGATACGATGTCCCGGCCAGGCATGGAATCGACGATAAGCTTGACGATGCAACATCTCGCTTCCATAGCCATTACAGTCGAGGAAATGCTGGTACAAGCACGATATAGCCTGGCAGAAGGTTACGAAAATACGAAAGAAAAAGTATACCAGCAAATCTTGCAGTACCTTCGGATCGAAACCCACCACGGTATTATCAATACGGGGGCCAACATCAACAATTTCGTTTATGCAACTATCAGTCCCATAATCGACGACTTCATATGCAACACTACCCGAGCTACAGTCGATTTACACAACGGGGGACGGCTTGTGTCGGAGAATTGCGAGACCGGGGGAGACGAAGAGTTTGTCGTTCTCGACAGGATGTCGGCTACAGGAGCAGACTATATCCCGATTATACAAGCGAAAACGGCGTCACTGGGTGCAGCAATGGGACAATGTCTTTCAGCACTCAGGGGTATGGGTAATCGAGGTGTTGTTTATGGATTCGTTACTACTGGGGGAAGTTGGTGGATGCTAAGCTATGATGGTCGGACGTTCCAAGTAACACATGACATTGCGGTGGTATTTGACACAATGGCGACCAATAAAGAGAAATGGATGAAAGAGTTTTCAGTCTTGGTGGATTGCGTATACGCCGCCTTGAGGAATGGGGGGTCCATTGTGGTCGATGTGGCTATCTGAGGACAGGTACGTAATTGTTGTGTACTTGGCATTTCCGGCAGGAGGATATTACGTAGGCTGGCTTTGTGAGGTGGTACTTGAGTGATGAGTGGGCTGCGCCTAATTGAGAACCAGGCGAGGTTGAGACTCCGCCAGCGAATCGGTGTTCCGAATGTTGTTTACAATCGAAGGTGGAAGCTATGGGAAGCTTTGGTGGGGGAAGCTTGGGTTTGTAACCTTTTTTAGAATTATCACGGAGGCTTTTTTTTTCTGGAATCGTTTTTTGATCACTATCTCCTGTATGGAAGTCTTGTATCTTGAGCCAGTTTTGTCCCGGCAGAATTGACAAGACAGCTCGAGGCGGCAACACAGAGGGAGTGACGGAGTCCGACACCCCCGAAGGGACCCAGAACAAGGGAAAGGCAGCCAAACGTTTCCCCCACCGCCGGAGAAGAGACAAGCAGCCAGAGCAACCATCTTACTCGCCTTGCCGACCAAGTACAAGGCGGGGGAGATGCGTAGCTGGCTCCAGGAAACAACAAGGGCTTTGTCATAGCAGCGCACGCTGGCTACTAGCAGATGACCGTCATCTGGGGAAGGCACTCTGTTCTCTAGTACTTTACCTGGGGGACCCGACAGAAGCACGGTTTTTGCGAATGGGAAACAAGTCCCTCAGCACCACCACCTACGATTGGGGCCGACCGTACATGCTCTGATACCCACGCACCCCCACTGAGACAGATGAGAGGAGATTTTGGATTCCACCCGCGCTAGATGATAGGGTAATTTGTTTTCGAGAACTGCGCCGAGGAACGTTTTGTTCTGAGAAATGTGTTTTTCCTACCTGCGCCGAGGCACTTGTTTTCAACGTGTTGTTTTCGTATCCCGTCCTACCAGAGTTGAGGGGTAGAAGAATGTATCTAGAAAGCGTGGACAGGCCGGGTTAACTCGACCACCTTTTGGATCCTCGTGGGTTTCAGGGGGGCTCATCATGGACCCTCCAACGGAATCGCATATAAGTACTGAGTATTAAAAAAAGATAATGTTCCGGCAGGATATATTTGCGTTTTTTAATTTTCTTCACTACCTTCCAACAGTTCTACCAATTTAGGTTCTCAAGCGGGAAGGTTGACAACGCCACAACATACTGTACCGGTACATATCTCACAAGTTCACTCTAGTCCTTTACGCGTCACTTCGAAAGCCCATCGGTGCATGTCGATAGTACGGTCCGTCACCTATGGTAGAGAGGGCTTTCCCAGGCCCCGGGGTGCAGTATTGCGCTTTCTGTCTATTTGTTGTGTACTCAGGTTGCGACTCAGTCATCTCCCTTAGGCATCGGAGGAGGAACGTGGCAGAAACCATTACAATACAGCCGGAGCAGCCATGAGCAACTGGGTCAGGCGGCAGGCATGAGCAGTGGCAATAACTAAAAGGAGGACAGCTATTCTGACAGTTGCAGTGGAAGAAGCCACAAGCAGCGGAGCAGGACCCAGAGGCAGAGGAGTTTTTTTTTAATCTTTTTTTTAAACCTTCATTACTCACATATGAGACTAGTGGCGAGAGCCACCCGCAGCTTTATACATATATATATATTTATTTATGAACTCGGTACTCCTGGGAGCGCAACTAAAGCACCCAATTATTACATACCTCACCAGACTATCCCCATGTACTATGCTCATTATTTGGCAGTCTAGTTACGATACTCAGTGCACAGCGCCTCAGCTTGAATAACTACATCAACTCGTCAAGGTATAGATCTGATTAGAGTCTAGTAGGAATCTCTTTCGATGTTTCTTCCAATCATTCGGCTATTCTCGTCTTACCAGTTGCTAGCCCACCGAAAATGGAAGGAAGGGTAGGGAACTTTTGATGCAAAATCTCGCCCAACTAGGGGTAGAGCTCAAGATCCAGATATCTCCCAACTTAGCTAACAATTAGAATTGTATATAGAAGAGTTTCCTTCCATGCAGTCAGGATTGGCACACGAGAATACAACAAATATGATGGGATTTTTATCTTGTACATAGATATAGTCTGGCAAGGCATGTACATAGGTAAGAGACAATGTAAATGACTCCGTTGCTATGCTTAATCTGGTTAGCGGTCAAGTCATTGTGATACATCTCGCGGAAACTTTCCCCCATACACTGAATGTCGTACCCGGAGTATGTCAAGTATAATCCGGAGTTTGTGTCTCAGCTGCAATCTTGTATTCCGGCGTTGCGGAATTCATTTATCTTGCTTCTCATTGGCCAATATAAGATCCCTGCTCGCTCTGTCACCTTAAACTTCTGCTCTGTATTTTCCTTCTGATTGCGCAAGCCTCGTCAACTATGCCCAGTACACTGTGCCTTTTTTACATCGTTCGTATTTATCATCTACGCACTCTGCTTTTTATATTGGCCTCATACCCACGCCTATCCCCATATGCTTCGTTACCACCCAAGTCCTTTAATTTCCGTGTGGACTCTTGCGATTTAGGCATGTATGCGAATTATGATAGTTGCTTCAAAAGATAATTGAATTACACCACCCACTAATCTATTTGGTCATAGTGTAATCGTGATTACATATCATCTCAATTGTTATTATTAATGAACCGATAGCTAATCAGTTATGTTTACAATATATTCAAATATACATAAATTAGTTTGTAAATGGCCTATACCGAGTGGTAAAGGTTAATAGGTTCGGAATGTCTGCCTCGAGCCTGTCAAGCTAATAATTTACAACCGCGCTATGCATACCATGAGTTTCTATATACAACTGTGTGGCTGCGCATACTTACAATCAAGTGCCAGGTCAGTGTTAGAAGTTCACATGCTGGTACTAGCTATAAGTTGGGTCTATTCAAGGGCAAAGTCAGTCACTTTGACAACATGTAAGGGAGGTTGTAGGTGTATATTATATCATGCTGAGCTGCGGTCCTGCGGGTTAGGCTCGAGCCGCCTCATCATTTCTCAAGGAGCCTCGAGCTTTTATCCATATATTTCGGAGCTCGGGTCGGCTCGGCTCGTGCCTAGGCCTAGAGTATAATCGCATTATCAGGTACTAGTTACCGTATACTGCTCGGCAAGAAGTCAACTTTATCGCCTAAATGTTACGTCATCACGAAATACAGCAACATAAGTAGAGAGCAAGCAACCACTCCACCCAAACACACAACAGCCCCACTAGGATCCTTTTTCACCTCTTCCGAGGGGCTTGTGCCAACTAGACTACATTTTCACAAGCATTATGTTGCCCAACCCAAGCGATGCCGGCCACCTGATTGACATAGATCCTCGTTACATCCAACTAGCAGTGCAAGCTCTGAGGTTTTATACAGGAGGGGATATAGCGAGGGAGGTACAGGTAATCCGGCACCTTGTAACTGGCAAAGACAGTTTTGGGATTCCTCTGCCTCCTCTAGCAGAGCTGCGAGCTTCAGTTGATCCTATTCTGGTACCTGCATGGGTGGACGGAGATGGGCTAGTTGAGGAAGATGACGAAGATGAGGAGGAAGACGAAGATGAAGATGATGACGATGATGACGATGATGACGAAGATTTCGAGGATGAGGAGGATGACGAACAAGACGAACATTACGAGGATGAGGAAGAGGTTTTTTGGAAAGGTTAGTGAATCTACTATTTGAAGCCTTGTTTGATCAGCTCGACACTCATACTCCTTCACAATTCAATCTAGACCACAGTCCAAATCCAAGTTCAAATTCAGCGCCATACGGATCCAGCATGAAAGCCGCCACTACCGGGATCACTGCGGCTGGCTCGGAACCAGGGGGGATGTATTTCTAGCGTGTTCCGCTTGGGCAGATGTTGCTACAAGTCGCTGCGTGAGTGGAGAGTGACCAGGTCAACATGGAAGGAATAGTTGAATCAATGCTGGATCCGCTGAATCCGCTGGATGCGCTGGAAACATGGGAAATATACTAGGTGTTCCTTCCTCAAACTCATATTACCTTGCATTTGGAAATCTCTTTGCGAAAAATTAAAAGTTCATGTGATCCGTACCCAAGTAAGTTGAATTTACAAACAGCCCCATCACCTTTCTAGTGGAGAATTTGGTCCTCAAGCTCGCATCGAGTTGAAACCATAAAAGGTTTCATCGCGGTAGCTTAAAGGTTTGGCACACCGAACTTCTGTAATGCGGTCTCTGTTCCCTCCAATACAGACGACTAGTAATGATGGCTGGGTATTCTTCACTATGGAAGTCATCCCTGTTGGCTGAGCGGAGAATTACATATTCAATATTTGGGACATTTTGGTATAACTCCATCGCGAACTTGTATTGGAGAAAACAGCATCCCGCGATATCCCAGTATCCCCCTCCATCCATCTCTTTCCACAATATTGCTGCAATATATTCACACATGATACCGCTACTATCGGGAATATTAAGGCAATATTTTCTTGTAATGAGAACACGAGTGTGGTAAGTGAGTAGCCGAGAGTCGCCAGAGTAGCCGACAACAGCGATAGCATAACCGGGAAACTCACTTCTTGCTGCACTTATAATTAGATCTAATTTCCGTCCTGCCTTAATATATTGAGCTTGATCTTGGGCAAGGCGAGATTTTTTTGTTGAAATTGAGATTGAATATTGAGATAAGTCAACATCGCCGAGTTTGACAAAATGTATGGTCAGATTACACGTGCCGAACTGGGTTATTAGACACGTTATAATAGATATTATCGGAGACACACAAAGGGAGTAAATGAGAGTATTCTCAAGATGTTACCCTCAATTTGCGGAGGTATATTACTCTGAACTTACTTTACTTGGACAACGCATTACCCTCAACTTTTTACATGTTATGGATTAAAGTATATAAAAGTCTATGATAGAACATTATATATTTAAGAATATGTTGATAATACACTCCTGAGCTCTTTTAAGAGTTCTTTTTACTTTTTTAATAACGTTGTAAACTTTATTCTATTTTTATTCTTTTACTCATGATTCGGTCATGATCCTGCGGTGGCGAAGTTGGCAGTTGTCATTACATTATGGGGTGGAGGGGGCGATTGTATATTCTTTTTTTCGGGGAATTTGGCAATGTGTGCTGAGTAAAGGGGAAAAAAAAGAAATGTATTGTAAGCTTTGGATATACTTCCGAGATGCTGAGGGATCAGATCAACTTGTAGTACCGAATAGGTACTGTATCTTTAATGGTAATCGACAGATGTCGCCTTGACAATCCCAGAGGCATCCAAGACAAGAGTCAATAACTATCTCAACCTCACCCCTGGTACAGGCCATACAGTATGTATGGTCTAATTATTCTAGTGACTTATGTAGCATACACACCAAACTTGGGAGTACAAATATGTACCTCCCTCCACACCCACA
>Ga0307511_10008443_pt1 | contig 10298 bp, 11 predicted proteins | sample 13_EM_MG_FD_200266 | JGI IMG/M metagenome (GOLD analysis project Ga0307511, IMG submission 200266) | Populus trichocarpa ectomycorrhiza microbial communities from riparian zone in the Pacific Northwest, United States - 13_EM | ecosystem: Host-associated > Plants > Roots > Unclassified | place... | reverse complement strand
AGATCGTAAAGCATAGCGTTGCGTAGCAAGATCATATGAGCCTCAAGGACTTTTATCAGTTGATGCGCTTGGAAAAAAAATAACTCGCGAGCACATGTGTTACACAGACAAAGTAAAATTCTCACTGCTGCGCGAAGGATAGGCAAGTCCAGTTCGTGGTTGTAACGTTGACCTACATTATTCGCAAGTCAGTGTCATTGACTAAAGTTTCAAGTCAAAGTTGAGACTGGAGGGTCTGCACGTGACATGGTCGCGTTGGCGGTGGCGGTGCGACAAGTCAAGTGTTTCTAGAGGTCTCTAGCCGGTCAGACATATTCACGAGGGAAGGCTTGCACCGACCGCATCTCGCCTTAGGACAATGAGATACACAAAGCCAGCATGGGTTATTCATCAAGGTTTCACCAACTTCACGAGTTGTAATAACATCTGCTAACCAAATTCTTCCAGATAACTCGAAAAGTGACCAGGACAATAAACGGCTATCCATATTTTCCATCCACGTTCACCCAGATGGCTCACGAATCGCCACGGGAGGCTTAGATGCCAAAGTTCGGATATGGAGCACAAAACCGATCCTCAGTGCTGCTTCGGAGGAGTCAGGACGCCCGCCAAAGTCGCTATGCACCTTAAGCATGCATACTGGTCCTGTCCTTACCGTCCGGTGGGCAAATTCGGGAAGGTGGCTTGCAAGCGGTAGTGATGACGAGATTATCATGATCTGGGACCTTGATCCGTATGTCTGTCCTGGACGATTGACATGGAATTGACCGTAGTCCAGGTCTGGCAGAAGCAAGGTATTCGGTTCTAACGAAGTGAATGTCGAAGCATGGAAGCCCTTGAAGCGTCTTCCCGGTCACGAGAGCGGTGATAGTTCTTTTTTGTTGTCTGTTTCTTCATCTACTTACTTCGTTTGCACAGATGTAACAGATATTGCATGGGCTCCCGAAGACCGATATTTAGCATCCGTTGGGCTCGACTCAAAAGTAATCGTTTGGTGCGGCTATACGCTAGGTATATTTCTCCCGTTCCCTTGCAAGGTGCAATACGCTGGCTTGCTTAATGAGGCTCAATGTGTAATTTCAGAGCGCATCAGAAAGTTGGACCAGCACAATGGTTTTGTCAAGGGGGTGTGCTTTGATCCTGTTGGGGAGTTCATGGCTACTCAGTCGGATGACAAGTCCGTAAAAATCTGGCGAACCACTGACTGGGGGTTGGAAGCGGAAATCAGAGAACCTTTCGAGGACTCGCCTACTTGCACATTTTTCCGCCGTCTTAGGTGAGTTTTTACTGGGTCCTACACTATTTCTAGACTCTCATCATACAATACAGTTGGTCCCCAGACGGTGCACATATTACTGCGTCCAACGCCACCAATAACAGAGGGTTCGTTTTCATCGCAGCTGTCATCACGCGATGTTTGTGGACTTCGGAAATTAGTCTTGTTGGCCATGAGAATACGGTAGAAGTTGCGGTGAGTTTCTTTCTCGTTCGTAGAAGGTCCAACCCCTATTAACCCCCCACCCAGGCATATAATCCCCACATATTCTTGCGGAATCTTAATGGACCGCTCGTTACCTCAAACATTTCTTCTGTAGTTGCTCTCGGGGCAGATGATCGGTCTGTCTCTATATGGCAAACAAAATTTGCCCGCCCCCTCATAGTCGCAAAAGAAGTATTTGAGAGACAGATCATGGATCTAAGTTGGCAAGTTAATTCTCTCTACTAGGTAATCGTGTCTCAATTTCTCTTCTCAGGTCCCGAGACGGACTTACCCTATACGCTGCTTCTTCCGATGGAACTATCGCTGTCTTCAATTTTGATCCCGATGAGTTAAATGGCATAGCATCCTTTTCTGCGCAACAACAATACCTTCAAAAGTTTGGTTTTGTACCACCTCCAATACCGGAAGGCTACTCTCATGGCTCGTTTTACGGAGACGACAGTATTCCACCGTCGCGCATCACGCCACCACCTTCCCCTCAGCTTCGACCCACAGGACAGCAGTCCCAACCTGTGGCCCAGCCCCAGCCCCAGACCGGTTTCGGGTCAAGTTCCATCGACGGTGGCGAGCAGATTAACAAACTCGTTGCTAAAAGAAGTAACAAAAAGCGTGTCCAACCTATCCTCATTTCCGACGTTCCTTCAGCCTCTACATCCAATAAAATTACCAACGGTGCTTCTAACCGAGCTCACCCCTCTGTTACCGGACAATTACAACGACACACCGATGGTGCAACCCCTGTTTTTCCCAGCTCCCGTTTCTCCGCACCCGAATCTCGACATCCTTCCTATTCTGCCTCACCTGCTCCGAGTATTCGTGGGTTTGACGCGGATGTTGAGATGGGTGGACCACTGGACATGGACGTCCCCATTGATGCAATCGATACTTCGTTCGCTGACACCAACAGGGCCAAGCGGAAAGCGTCAGCTATAGATGAGGCTGATCGTCCCACACGAGCTCGAACGCTCGGGGGCGATCAACCACGGACCACCATTGATATTCATGTCATCGATAGAAACAAACACGATATGCCAGGGGATCTGTTACCGATACCCCCTATCCTTACTCTTTTGAGCACCTCTGTCGATGACAGTGAAGACATTTTGGAAGGGAGAAATGTATCAGAGGAAGGTGGGCCATGCATGTTTATAAACTCGTTGGATATTTCCAACCATTTTTACAGGTCCCTCGGAAGTACAATTTGTCAGTCGCAGACAAACGCAGTGGCTCGACTACCTAGCGTCTCCCATAATTGCATCGACAGCAACCTCGGTATTTTGTGCAGTGGCGACCCAAGATGCTTCAGTCAATGTATATTCGCTTACGGGTCGGAGGTAGGTCTAGGTATGTGAATGATCCACTGCATTTACTCACCTGTGGTTGTGCTGTAGGATTATGCCCACTATAATGCTTGGTGCACCTTGTGCGATGATCCATGGTTGCAAATCGTCACTCCTGCTAATCACGATCTCTGGCCAGCTTTCGTCTATGTGAGCAAACAGTGCACTGGCACGGGACTTTTATTGATTTCGAAGTAGAAATGTCAAGTCACAAACTGCATGTTTTCCACCCACATCTATCCGCTCCCTGCTCGAATCTACGAATAGCAAGGTCCTTACGGCTGCTGTGCGACCTAATGGTGCGCCTATACTACAACTTTCCTCTGGCGTGGCATACACATACGATGCGCAACTCTTGCAATGGGTGAAACTAAGCGATCGATGGTGGTCAGAGGGCTCAGACGTATGGCAAGGACGGCAGCGTGTTACCAAAGACGTGGTAGCGTCGATCGAAAATGCGATCACTTCCAACACAGACGAACCATCTGCACACAAAGGGCAACCAAAATGGTGGAACACAGCGTTAACCTTCGGCCATCTGGAGTCAAAAATGCATGCGGCCAGAGCGCTAGACAGTCCCACAGAATACAAACAGGCTCTATTGCTGTACGCGAGGAAGCTTGCAGAGGAAGGTTTCCGGTCCAAGGCAGAAGAGTTGATTAAAGACTTATTTGGTCCAGTATACTGGTATGTTTCAATACACCATTTGTGACGCTTTTCCTCATCTTCGCTGTCATCTCAGGAACCCACTGAAAACAGACGAAAGCTGGTCATCGACAGTTGTTGGATTGGCCAAACGTGACCTACTTCGCGACGTTCTGTCTGTGTTTGGTATGTTCTATATCGTGCATGCTTCCAGACACGAATTCATGTAGTCGCAGCCAAGAGCAAGACTCTGACGAAGCTAGCCTTGGATTGGCAGGATACACTCAAGAAAGCATCCAGCGAAGAGCCAGCTTAGGCTCATCCCCCGATTATGTGTTATGGTCTCGATGATTTGTTGTGCAGTTGACTGTTTTCACGGAATCGTATACATATTATTATAGACCAATAGTATTCAGTAATTGCCCCGTATTTTGGTTCATAGCAGTCACTATACCTCAGGAACGTTATAATGGTAAAACCTCTTTGAACAGTGACCGCGTGGTGGCCAACGGATATCCAAAATGGTGACGTCACTGTCAGCTCATTTCAGCCACGTTCAATGTGGCTACGGTGCCAGAGACTTGCAACTCAACATTTACCCTGAAGACCTTTAATTCATCCTTATTCCGCCATAACAGCAGTTGTAGGAGCCATGAATGACACTGTTATCCGTGAGGTGTGAAGGCTTGTTTGATGAGCGAAACGATGAAGCTGAACAGCGGCGGGCAGGTTGCGAAGGACGTATGGACATTTTCAAGGTTGCTCCCAGGCTTTTGTAATGCTGGCGACAACTCAGCCTTTTGTTTTGCTTCAGGCCTTTCGCAAGATATGGTATATTGCCTATGGGAGGGAGGTCTACCGCCGTTAAACTGTCGGATGGCGGCGTGTGGGTTCTTGCGTCAACTCCACTGACCGCAGAGACGAAGAGTAGGATCGACGAGCTTGGAAGAGTCAAGTAATTCCTTTCGAACTATTCCGTGCTTTAGCCTCTTAAGATACTCTGAGGTATATCGTCAACGCCGACGCTGTCCACTATCTCTATCTAGGTCTGTGGGCAGCATGTGTCAACAATCAGTGAACTAACGCCCTTGCGACAGCCGAATTCCAAAGAGCATATCCCGATGCGAAACTAATTGGGGTCGCTGATACTTTGAAGCGATTGAATGATAGGACAATTAGATTCGACGGCTGTGAGTTTTCGTCTTTGCTGCATGTTGCGGACACACGCTGAAGTCTTTCTATGCGATCATTTATCCAGTATGGGGCCGTGATCCGCCAAGTACAGAATACGGCTTCGAAGACGATGTACGTCATATGAAATCGCAATACCTTCCCTAACCAAGACACGTGTACATGGTCCAGATCAAACATTGGTGAGCATCGAACCCTGGCTATTACTCAACTCTCATACTAATTGACGCCACCTGCAGTTACTTCTCCGGTTTCAGGAACAAGGATGTCGCTTTCCTCCATGTAGCGTCGAAATCGTTGATCGAAGCAGACCTCCTCCTCAATCTCCCAGCCAAGGAACAAGTGAGTGCACCAGCAATTACTTCCTTTGTATCAATCTGACATGGCACAGTACTCAAAATGTTCGAGTTGGATTCCCCAGGCAACACTGAAACCGAATTCGTGGGCACACCTGAAAGTCCTGCAAGGCCTTGCTATTGATATGGAGTGAGAAACCAATATTTCTTCGCCTGTAATCTGACACGCCTATGCCATCTCATCTTAGGGCCATGAAGCGAGATGCAAGGAAGGTTGCATCTTGGGACTTCGAGAGAATTATTCCTTGTCACGGTGTGAGTATTTTAGTGCCTGAACAGCTTCGTTCCTCATGTCTTCATGGCCCATCCAGGACGTTATTGAACGTGATGGGAATAAAGCATGGAGGGAGGCATACAAGTTTTTCATCGACTAGATTATTTATACTCGTGTGTTTCCTCCTTCAGGCAAGGAATATCTCCATCAGTCACTTTCTGTACACAACTACGAACATGATGTACAGTGGCATTAGCATTTATATTCTGTGGTGTTCGTGGTGATTTTGAATCATCTCATGTCGACAGTACGAAATTACGGATTCATGTACTCTATTCTTTTGCAAGTTATCTTGTGTCCTTTCCGATGAGCAGCAAGCAGCTCGTACGTGTCACCCTTCGTATGTGCTTTGTTTCGTTGTCGAAAAGATCGATCATTCATTTCCTTTGACCTTCCTTTCCCATGTCTACGGCCTTGTCGAATATCGAATATCGAATATCGACAGCCGAAATGTGCATCGTAGTTTCATTGCGGCAATGGAATGCATTGAAGAAGCATGCCTGCATGAGTCCTGAAGCGCGCATGGGGAAGCAAGACGGTCCTATCTTCTATCACGGTCCAAACACGCGGTGAAGTCGTGGACTTGGGCAACATTCTCTTAAAAGGCCGAACTGGACAGAAGGTCGTTACTGCTTTCTGATACCTGTACGCTTTATGTTCCCACCAGGCAACCAACCGACATGCATGACTTAACTAATGTAAGTGGACCTTCTTCGAGTTGAGCTTATTGGGGTACTGAGCAGGCTGCAGCACATTTCACGGGAGCATGCAGTATCGTTGGCAGCACAAACCCCTGCAAGACCGCCTGCTTCGGCCCCCCACCAATGCCATACCTGCCAGAAATCATTCTCGACACTCGTTGGTTTGGCTGCTCATCGGCAAGCCAAGCAGCATTATTTCGCATGTTCAGTGTGTAACCGAATGTTTAAGACTCCAGAACTACTCGAGGGACACACATCCGATGCTCATTCCCCGCCCACATCTCTTCCACGCACCGAGGCCAGGCCTTCTCCCCCTCCAGCAGGACCATCTGCTGACCGGAGATCCATTGGACTCCGTTGCAACCAGTGTGGCGGGTCCTTTAATTCCTACGCCGACTTGGAAAATCATATCGGGTCCTCCCACAAGTTTCCATGCTCCAAGTGCGACCAGCGCTTCCCTTCTTTGCTCGATTGGAACAATCACTTTATGACGCAGCACAAGTTTCAGTGTGGCGCATGCAAAGCACCATTCTCTAGCAATGTTGCACTTGCGTCCCATGGTAACCTCTGTCCGGCTGTCGTCTCCGTTCGTCCCACAAGTTTGCAGTCCGTTCATTTCGAAGCCCCATTGTCGGGGAAACAGAGAAAATTTGCGTGTAACTATTGCGGAAAGACCTTCAAAAGTGATGATGGCTTGCAGTCGCATGTGGCGACGAAGCATCCGAGTGTGAACTGTGGCATATGTCAATTCAAAGGGACTTCTGCTGCAGCGTTGGAGGACCATATAAACAAGGTCCACTGCTGCGCGATTTGTCAGGACAATATCCTCAGAGATGCCAAGACGTTCGAGGACCATATGTACGAGCACACTCATCCTTACCTGTGCAAGAAATGTGGGACCAAGTACCGATCAGAGGCCGACCTCTCCACTCACTTTGCTTCCGCGGATAACTACCATCCAGTCTGTACGGAATGCCACGTAGGTTTCGAGGATGAAACTAGGTTGCGTTCAGTGAGTAATTCATATTTTTGGAATACAGTATCTAACAAATTTCCAGCATGTGTGTTCCGCCCATCCTCCCTCGCGCAGGCCAAGCCCGCGCAAGCAGTTCGTGTGCTCCAATTGTCCCGAACTCTTTGCCTCCCAAATTGCCTTGGAGGCCCATTTTTCTGAAAAGCACTCACCTATCTTTCGATGCCATATATGTGGTGGATCATATTCAGCTCAGTCAGCACTATCCAGCCATATAGCTACGGATCATTCATGTCACATTTGTCACGACGGCGTTTACCTAGACGCTAAGTCTCTGGAAGAACATCTGGAGGACCACCGTGCTCCATATCGCTGCGAGCCCTGTGGTACGCGCTATTCCGAGGAAGGATTGCTTCTTCAGCATTACAAAAACGCCTCAGATGATATCCATCCTGGTTGTGTGAGATGTGACATGGGATTCGAAAATGATGATACATACAAAATCGTATGTTCTTCACCTTGTTGTCCAGTAGGTGGCTGATCGTACCAATATTTCCCGCAGCATATAAGCGATGTTCATCGACCAACTCCTTGTGAACCGTGTGGTGATCTGGTTCTCGACGAGCGAGATCTTCCTGCACACTATGTGTCATCCAGGAACCACCCAGTATGCACAAAATGTGACATCGGATTCAAGGATAGCTTCGAATTTGCAGATGTGAGTGCGGTGACGCTTGGGAAAACCGCCTACTTCTCAACGCTGTCTGCATCGCAGCATGGCGCTTTGGAGCATCCAGAATCTCATTGCTATCTGTGTCGTTGGCAGTTTGATTCGCCTGAAGTGTTGAACAACCATATTAGACATTTCGTGAACCATCCAAAGTGCGCGGATTGCGGCCTTCGTTTCCCTGATGCAGGCACGTACCAACATGTAAGCTTGATGATTGTAACTTTGTCTCCTTTCTCATACAGACACAGCACCTATTCGCTGTCCATTGCCCGAACGCCGATCACAAGACAGCTCTGGCCCCCGCGACACAGGTCCACCTTCAACCTGAAGGAAGTAGGGTTTCACCCTTTTCCTCCCCCACGCAGCGCAACCAGGTTTTCGATGGCAAGTCTGCTCTCGAAGGCAACGAGACCAGTCCTTTTCAGCCTTCTTCCGTCCCTTTGCCCCCTAGCATAAGTGGTTTCTCTAGTCCGGCTTCTCAGAGAGTCTCCCCGGATGCTTCATTTCAACGGGAATCACAAACTCAGTCGTGTAGCCCTATGCTTTCTCTTGATCGTCTTCGTACAAGCGATCCACGGCGACTTATTCATCAGTCGCTGAATGTGGATACAACCAATCACACCAACGGCTATCCAGACTTCGACCATTCACCCTTGTCGACAGTACCCGCTGTCGGAACACCCCATGTGGCCCGCACACAATCAGGGCAATCTTTCGAATTCCGAGCCCTGTTTAGTCCCCGTCGGGATGGAGCACGCTGCTTTACACCTCGAGGGGTGAATGACGGAATTGACCGATCTGTCCACTTCATAGGCGATGAGGACAGTGACACCAGTTCATTCACACGTTCCCCCCAATTGATTTCCCCAGCTGTGAAGTTACCTAGTCCGGTTGCTAGATCCCCGACAGGCTCGGATTGGACGAGTAACAATGGTTCTGTGACGAAGTTATCACTCGACTCCTGTGTTTCGTCCTCTCCAATAGTTAAGGTCGTTTCTGGTTCTGAAGAGTCTGGGTCATTGGATCGCTTCATTCCAGATTTCACGTTGCGGGTTTCTGATGCTGGAAACATCGGAGTGTAAGTGCTTTTAGTTTGCTATTTATAATATGACTTCTTGAGGGGATGATGTGCAGCGGGGCTGTAACTGCAAGTCCTATTTCCCCTGAGTCTGCGGGCATTAGCGTCTCCGCTGTCACTCAGACACCAGAGTATCTTCGCGACGCGAGAGCCTATCTGCCTCTCACTCACCAAACCGTCCGGTCATCATCACCGCCTGTCCCACACAGCCCCACTAATTCATCCCCGATCCTTTCTTCGACTGGGCTTGCAGTAGGAGAAAGAGGCCGACGTCGCGAAGTCCGTTTCGATGACAATATTATGTCGGAGCCAGTGTGGAATCGAGAATCTACTTCAAGTGACGCTTCGCTGGACGATTCAGCCCCCTGCAGGAAGCCGAATGGGATACACACGAAGGAATATGGTGATTTATTTACACATAGATTTCTTCCACATCTAACCCTGGAGCACACAGGTGCCAGCAGATTGCCTAGGTTTACATCCCTCAAACGGAGAAGGTTCGCGAATGGCAGACCCAATCACCTGGCACACGTGTCCTATGGGAGGGCTTTGAATCAGCCATCTACGTCACCTTACCATTGCAGAATCTGTTTGAAAGACCCGTGTGAGGATTTGACGACGACTATGTGTGGACACTTATTCTGCTACGAGTAAGCGATGATGCAATGCATATATTCGGGGCCGCATACTAATATTTGTGCAGGTGCATCTCGAGTGCCATCATGGATGATCCACATTGTCCGGTTTGTAATGTCCCCACTCTCCTGTACTGTCTGTTTTGTATCGATCTGTCCAGATAAAAGTATTGTTATAGTCGGCGAGTCAGTGCAGGTGCTAGCTACATAGTTTGGTACATATGTATGTATATCGATCGTGTCACGTTATTGTGTTCGTTGTTCGTTGCGATTTCTTCCTAACCAATGTTGAACCAATGGCTGCTGTCCCCCATTGTCCCCGCTCCAACCGTGTGAATGGAAACAGACCTGCAGGCTAGATTATACTAGATACACCGTTTCCACCTCTTCAACGAACACACCACCTGTCCTTCTAGCTGAACTAGCAAGTGACGATACAGGATGCCTGTTAGTGCTTTACCATGGCCACTTGACATCTATCGAACTGAATATCCTAACTGGGACCGTATGCAGCAGTGTCATGATTGTAACAAGACATTCACTTCCCAAGAAGCATTGGAGCAACATAAGCGCGACAAGGACCACGGTGTTGAATGTGATTACTGTGACCGTGTTTTCAGGTCTGCCGAAGCGTGCTATCAGCATGAGGCGGCTGTCCATTCCCATGACTGCGATGATTGTGACAGGTCATTCAACTCTGCGTCTGCATTGGAGCAACACAAGCGGGACAAGCATCCTTCTTTCGAATGCGATTACTGCGATCGCGTCTTTAGGTCTGCTGAAGCATGCGAACAGCATGAAAGTGATGTTCATCCGTCGTACAACTGCGATGAATGTAGCAAAACGTTTTCGTCCTCAGACGCACTGGGTCAGC
>Ga0307511_10008441_pt1 | contig 10298 bp, 11 predicted proteins | sample 13_EM_MG_FD_200266 | JGI IMG/M metagenome (GOLD analysis project Ga0307511, IMG submission 200266) | Populus trichocarpa ectomycorrhiza microbial communities from riparian zone in the Pacific Northwest, United States - 13_EM | ecosystem: Host-associated > Plants > Roots > Unclassified | place... | reverse complement strand
TCCTTTTCCTCGCTCAGCTGCTTCTTATCTGTACCCCGTTGCAATGTTAGCAGTAAACATCGTCGTCCAAATATGCCACCATTTTATTAGCTTCTCAGACCGTAGAGACACAATTAAGATTATAGTTTTGTTCTGTTGTACCTAAAAGCGATTGCTACCCGAAGGCTGGATGCTTGGGTAGAGTGCTAGGCGCTGTGTACCCAATTGTGGGCCAAAAGTTTAGAAAAAGCAAAGTGGGAAAAAAAAGCTTCCCCGCTTTACACTAAGGAATAGGTACAGGGTACTCTTTTTTTTTTTTTTTTTGAGTCTATATGGCTGATCAGCCTAAGGCTATGAGGCGCCCCCGTTCCCTCCCCTTTAAAGGTTCGGTACACCCACGGGAAAACGGGCTACATAAACGTCCAGCCTTCCAAACCAAAGAAATGTCCAAGGGAATACCCCTCCTCCGCCGCCACACCCGCAGACGGTCCTTCCCCTAATAAATGTATGCCTCCTCCACCACGCCCCTTCCGGCCCTTCCCCTTGCATATATGAGTCTTCCGCCTCCACGCCCCTTCCGGCCCTCCCCTAACTAACTAATTTGCAAAACAGGAAATCAACACAGATCGATCTTAGAGAAAAACGTCTCCACCAGATCCACTGTGTAAAATCCCTTCTCATCCTTTTCCTTCCTGGCCCACCTTACCCTATCATCCATGTCTTCCCATGTGCTCCACCTCTGCCCTACCTCCTCACCATGCATGTAGACTAAGGCTACGTATTTGCCTGTCTCTGTATATCTTCCGCACTTCTGGCATTCTGAGTTTTCCGCTTTTCCAATCTTGTGGCACCAGGCTTGTGGGTTACCCTTGCCAGTGCAGCATTGAATGTATGCAACTCTTGCATTTCTATTTCATTTTACTACCCTTTCCATGCCTGCGCCTTTCACTCTTCTTTCTTCTTTCTTCCTTTACCACACCTGCTTCAAACCTCCCTCCGTGATCTGGGGGTCCTCCACTTATAAGTTGGTGACTTCTTTAGCTAGTTGATCCTCTTTCTCATTGCCATGTACCTTTTTGTGGGCCTTGACCTATCCAAATGATACTATATTAGGATCTAGCTTGGATTGGCTTTCTTTTTAGTCTTTCATCACTGCTTTGAGATCTCAAGTCCTAACTTTCCCTATGTGACCTAGTTTCTTTACTACTACAATTGGCACTTGTGGGTCCAAAATGATTAGTATGTAAGTTTTACTTGGTGCATCCACTAGTGCCTCTCTTAGTCTGTATACTTCATTAGGAACATATTTTGAGAATGGCTCTAGTGTCTCTAATGTCTCTTGATGTCTCTTAGTGTCTTCTGATTGTCCCTAGCTGTCTTCTGGCACTCTCCCATACCTTTCGGGAGATAAACTTTCAAAATAATAGGTGCCAGCTGGAGAAACAATAATACACTCAAACAGCACTGAATTCCACCAAATATACAATAAAAATATTTTAGTGATATTTTCTTGTTATTCTCTATCCCATACTATGGCTATGTTGCCTACATCAGTAAAGAATCTCAGATGCCCCTTATGCTTCAGGCGCCATAGGCGCCACTCAAGGTATACTGACAATCTCCAAGTCTATTCTCTGGACCTATGTCTGTTACGGCTAAGCTGCAGGCTAGGAGGTTACTACGAACGAACGGTAGGAGGCCTGATGCTGACCTTGCTCTCGTATATATATTCACATATCCTGTATCTAGTTGTTGACTCTTTGAACAATGTTTTAAGTTCAACCCGCACCCGTACGTGCACTCAGTTAGGCCCGAGTTTGGTGATCATGAGATCGCTCGCTCAAGTTCTCCCAATTCCCAATATTCCGACAGTATTCCCATGGTCACCGACTCGCTCCTGACTTTACATTGCTCCAAAAAAGAGACCGGCCATTTACCCCCTTATGGCCCCTCCCTCTCTCTCTATCCACTCTGTTGGAACGCAGCTTACTAGCATGACCATCTATACCTACAACTCCCACAATGCCCATACTACCTTGAATATGGCTAGAAACAACCGAAATAATATTGCTAGATAATTATTGAATATTAGCGATATCGGAAATAATTATTTACCCCTTCCATATCCTTGTGTTGTATTGAATATTATGCTAATCCCTCGCTTACCCCCTCCGACTATTCCATGGATCTAGAGCATGATACCTTTGTTAGGTACCAATGAGCTTAATAGGGCCATACTGCTCTTACCGACTCAGGCTCTATATACTACAACAGATTTGCTTACCGCCATCGAGCAGCTAGCCTCTACTGCCAGCGAGCAGCGAGCCTCTAGCGCTCAGCGAGTCTCCAGCCTCTACCGCCAGCGAGCTTGCATCGTCAGCAAGCCTCTATCAGTAGCCAGCATCTACCTTCATCGAACTTGCACTATATCTGAGTGCACACCTCCGGTGACTACCTATGTCCAACAATTATTCCTCCGAAATTTGGGTCTGGTGGCATACAGCATTCTGCTATATCCAGGGTCCTACAGCGCTCAGCGTCCTACAGTACTCAGTGTCCTACACCGCTCAGCGTCCTATAGCGCTCAGCGTCCTATAGCGCTCAGCGTCCTATAGCGCTCAGCGTCCTATAGCGCTCAGCGTCCTACAGCGCTCAGCATCCTATAGCGTTCAGCGTCCAGCATTCAGCGTACAGCGTCCTACAGCGTTCAGCATCCTATAGCGTTCAGCGTCCAGCATACAGCGTTCAGCATTTAGCGTTCTGCGACCAGCGTTCAGCATTCAGCGTCCAACAACCAGCGTTCAGTGTTCAGTGTCTGGCAACTAGCGTTCAGCGTTCAGCGTCTAGCGTTTATCAGCGTCTACTATTCATTAGCCAGCCCGCCAGCTATTCCACTGGCAGCTACAGTAGCTAGTCCGCCAGCTAATCCGCTAGCTATTCCACCGACTGCTACAATAGCCAGTCCGCCAGCTGCTAGATTATCTATTCTGCCAGCTATTCGATCGGCTGCCACAGTAGCCAGCCTGCTAGCTATTCCACCGGCTGCGCCACTAGCCATTCCGCCAGCTATCATGCCGGCTTCTACAATCTACTAGCAATTCCACTGGCTACTATATCAGCACCCCCTCTGCTACGTCCATGCTTATGGTAGTATGACGAGCACCCCACTTGCTATGTCCATGCTTATGGTAGTATGGCGAGCACCCCCTTTGCTATGTCCATGCCTATGGTAGTATGGCGAGCACCCCCCTTGCTACATCTATGCTAATGGTAGTATGGCAAGCACCCCCCCTGCTATGTCTATGCTAATGGTAGTATGGCGAGCACCCCCCCTGCTACGTCTATGCTAATGGTAGTATGGCGAGCAACCCTTCTGCTACATCCATGCTAATGGTAGTATGGCGAGCAACCTATCTGCTACGTCTATGCCAATGGACATGCATATAGGCACACAGGTCTCGTTGGACTCCAGGTAAACTGGGGAGTATAGGTATTTGGCACAATCACATTGTGGATACCCTCCACCACGAAGTTACCTGAGTTATTGCTTATACGAAATCTAACTCAAGTTGGGTTAATTGATTAGTTTTCAGTCCCTGACGACTGCCCCGGATTGGAGTAATATTTCAGCTCAGCATAAGGGACCTATCCTAGGCTTAGGAGAATCTTAGTACCCAATGGCTATAAAGCCCATACTGAGAACGAGGCTTAATCACCCTCCAGGTATACGGCAAGCTAGTATGCTATGGCGTTAAAGGGAAATGAAATACGGAAGTGTGGATCGCATCAGATAATCTTTGGAGTCTAATGCATATATTTTTATTTTATTTTTTCTTAGGAGTCTGCGTATGAGAGTGGTGGCTCGCACGGCTCTAAGTTCTAATAATCTTAAGAATTGCTCAACCAATTCACAGGCACTACCTACTCTGCAATATTTTTTTTTCTGCTGCCTTAATCCTGGCTTGAAAAAGGGGAGCTTTTAATCGGTCAGGACGCCCGATTGAAAAGGGAGAGTAGGGAACAGGTCGATATGCTAGACAATCGGCATGAGTAGTCTGATTCTAGGCTCCCGTAGACTTGGTAGAGTTCTACAACTTAGAATAAGTTTAATCATTCCATATAAGATATATGAACTTGATAACCACTAATAACTTGGAATGCAATGCGTGTAACGAGTGGAATTTTTTCCGTGCCTTAAGGATTGCCACATCGAGATTAAAGAGCCCTATGCGAACATAAGCGCCATGCTAAAGACCCTCCACCTTACGAATATGGGTGGATCGAGCGCTACTAGTACAAAAGACCCTCCTCTGCCTTGCGACTAGGTGGGAATTGAGCGATAGCAGTGCAAAATATGAAGGACTCCCTCTTGCATGGCAAGTCGGAATGGGTAGATGGTTAGGCATGTATTGTACCTTTTCCCTGTATCGCGGTCTTTTTCCCACTAGGTTTTTCCAGCACAGAGATTTTTAACGGCAATGGCATGTGGGTTACGAATGCGCCCCTCAAACAAGAATATTGGATATAGAGATCTATCGGATACTCCGCCCTTCTGAGCTACTCTACAGGCCTTGCAATACGATTGAGGATCCCATATAGTCGGCCTATTGGTGGACATAGGATAATGCCAAAACACCTGAGCTTCCAAAGAAGTACTATATGTTGAGGAGGTTAAGGTATACCACAGGTAGACACCGCATGCCTTCACACTACTCACAAACATATAGACTTAATAAAAGTAGAGTTAGTAAAGTTGATCGGTCAGGACGACCTCTGGAAAGGGGAAGTAATGTTACGGCTAAGCTGCAGGCTAGGAGGTTACCAAGAACGAACGGTGGGAGGCCTGACGCTGAGCCTGCTTTCGTATATATATTCACATATCCTGTATCTAGTTGTTAGCTCTTTGAGCAATGTTCTAAGTTCAACCCGCACCCGTACGTACACTCAGTTAGGCCCGAGTCTGGTGATCATGATATTGCTTGCTCAATTTCTCTCAATTCCCAATATTCCAACAGTATTCCCATGGTCACCGGCTCGCCTCTGACAATGTTGCTCTGAAGCTAGACTTCTTAGCTCTTCTTTCATTAATATCCTCAATTCCACCAATGGCACTCTAATGCCAGACCCCTTGCGTCTCCTCTCGTCGGTGCCCTGTTCCCAACCCATAATGCCCCAATAGAATCCTCCTTGTGTCCCCTTGTAAAGTAATACGTTGTCGCGTGGATAGGTTTACCAGCCTGATGCGCAGACAGTAAACCTGAGAATCCGCTGATAGTAATAAATCATTTTCCTAGTAACTATAGCATGCTGCCATAGTTATTACTTGTCAACAGGTGGCCCTGCCCACTAGGGGCTTGAATTAATAGGTAGGAGCCCTCAGGCTATATATTCCCTAACTATGTCTAATTCCACTTCTCCAGGTCCCTGCCACCTCCAACACTGGTGGCAGACCAAGAGGCCTTATATATTTCGCACCCAAGGAAATAGTGAGTCAGTAGGGAGGCTGTGTGCTAGCCTCTGACTCATACATGAAATGAAATTCATCTCTGACTTATACCCACGTGACTTACCAATAAGTCATACGCCCAACTATATAAATGAAATACATGAGTCATAATTCTGTTTGGTAGCTATGCTTTTGTATAAGTTACCCTCTAGGTCATAATCCACCAACTACTTGTTAGTATCCACTAGTTTCTACTAGATATGGAAGGTGGTTATATTATACCTATATATATATATAACTTCCTTATACCCTTTCTTGCAGTGTTTTCTCTTCCTTGTTCTATATCCAAAAGTTTCTAGCCTTGACCATTACAGTCACTCTTTTCATTCCATCTTGAGGTGCACTAGGTCCCATTCCTCCTACCACCATACCTAGATTACTTTACATACTGTATTTCTATACCTCAGCTAGCTTCTTTGGAATGTTCTCTTCCCTTTACCACCCTCCTGACATCCTCCCTCTACTCTACACAGCTTCCTTTGCTACCTCAAATACTCTATAACTCTCCTCCACCCTCTTTAGATTATGTACTTGATCTTGCCTTTTCTGCCTCATAGAAACACATTTCCTCTTTATTATGAATACCTATCTATTTATTCTGCATTATTGCCTTCTAGTATTTTTTATATACTAATGATATCCCCTTTCCATATTTCAACAATCGCTCTCCTCTGCACCATGCTCCCAAATAATGATTCCAATATACTCTTACCCATAGCTTAATCCCAGATTTCTGCCATCCTCTTCTAACCAATCTAATATATTCCATTCTAGTCTAAGTACCATCTCAGTCCCCTCACATCTCTAGCTCGTTTCCATCCCCTCTATTTGAATCATCTCCTGCATCTCTATACCTACTTTATTAATCCTCTGCATTCCTGTATATACCTTCCAAAATATATAATCTAACATGCCATCCACTCAAAGTCTATTAATACAATCGATAATAGACTACAAAAAAAAAGACCTCCTACTAATAACATTCTTACTATTCTTATATCTGTATATTTCAACTATCATACTCCTGTCCTAGATCCCCTCATTTTCTACATCCCAGTCTCATAGTTTCTCTACCATTTTCTCCACTATATACTTGTAGAGTAAAACCCATTGAGAGTACTCTTGATTCTCCTCCCTATCTTCATTGGATTCTAATATCTTCTTATTTTCCCTGTTTTTATCACTATCCTCACCTTCTTCATTTTCGACCTGAGTTGTTTGAGCCCTTACCTACAAGTCTTCTTTTGTCATGTTAACTTCATCCTTCTTATCTCTACTTACCTGACTTCCGCCTAAACCTACACTCTTTAAGTCCCCCTCTAAGGCTTTAACTAGCTCTTTTATCTCCTTGATGTCTACATGATAAGCTTTGTCTTGCTCAAACTTTACTTTCTTTCTATTACTCTATTCTTTTTCTATGATCTTCTTCTGCGTAACTTTTAGTAGCATCTCTTGGACTTGGGTTGAGTAGAATTGCCCCTAATTATGAAGCCTCTTATATATATTTATGAGATGTTAGCAACTCTAAGATGTCTCTTCATTATACCCTTATCTACCAAATGTATTGGTATAGCTAAAGTCGAGTACTATCTCAAATTCCCTACTTTCTTAAGCACTAAGAGTACCATAAAGGGCTACAAAGATTAAGAACAGGAAGGAACTACTTATAGTCTTCAGGAAACCCTTATCAATATTCTCGAGTTTTTACTTTCTATTGAAGTAGTGCTAGTATATTAACTTTACTACTTCTTCCACTCTAAACTGAAATTCCCAAGTCTATACCATCAGTCCCTATCAAGTTCTCCCAGTACTCTGCTAGATATTATACATATCTTATGATGGCTCCTTGCATAGGTGTACTTATCCTACTCAAACAACTCAGTCACATGTTTCCTTATATACTCCTGGGAACCATTCTGATCAAATTTATATAGGAAGACAATATTATTCTTTATCCCATATGCTAGGTGTAACCAGTTCCTAGCTTGCATACTTCTAAGCTATATTTATACTTGTAGTGTTCACTCTCACAAACAATATAATCTCTTGCAAGTCACATATGTATTAATCTTGTTATTACAGGTGTAATCATTCACAAGCTCCTTTTCTGCCTCTTAGTACAACTTATTCAGAATATCTTCTGTTCATTGTATATCTGAGAATAGATCCTTGAATAGCATAATATACTACATATAATTGTCTGCCAATACAACTATCTCTTGTAAGACCACTAAGGACTAGGTTATTGATCGGTTTCATTTAAGGGCTTTATATCGTTTTTGTTTGAGACTATTGTAAGAATATATTAGGAATAATTTTTGAGAGCCCCAATGCTAGCACCAAGCATCTAAACCCAAGTTATTCCTCTAAGATACTGGATTGTAAGGAACTGGTATTCTAGTATATGTTTTCTTTGAACATGTTTTATCTATAGTAGTTTCGGTGGATTTTATTGAGTTATAATAAGCTACGTTTTTGGCTTGTTTTGGAAGTAACTCTATTTGGACATGTTTTAGATTAGGAAGCATTATTTGGGATTAGTCTTATTATTTTCCTTACATGTTTTCTCGTATCATTTCTCTATTATTACCTATTATATTTCTGTCTTATTCTGTTATAGTTTCATATATGTGAGCTTGCTGACTACCATCTCCTGTTATGCCTACCTAATTGGGCAATAGCTTATCCTATTTTCTTGCTGGTTGTTTATCTCATTGGCAGCCTTGTTTTTTGTTATCTAGTTAGGCATCATAATGACATTTGACGTATCTATAATAAGCCATCATGTCTTTATAATAATTTGGCATCATAATGCGTCCTTATTATTGTCTAGTATAAGTCTAAATAAACTTATTACCTTAGAAACTTTGTATCTATTAAAGATATAGATTCCGCGGTCTTATATAAGACAGTTCTCATTCTGCACAGTCAAGTCTAGCTACCTTAGAAATATACAAGCTACACTAGTAATGTTGCTATTCACTTACACCTCTTAATCCCCAATAACTTCTACCCTCAACATACCTCTTGGCTACCTACTGTAGTCCTGTATAGCCTATAGTGGGTGTGCTAAAGACCCTATAACCACTTTGGTAGAGCTGAGTTTCTTATGAAACTCCTCTACTAACTTGGTCCATATTTATATGATTGCACTTATAGTGCTGCCAGTCTTCTGACGCTATTCTGCTAGCTTCTGGCCGTGAGCCGGAGGGGTTTCAGAGTGTCGGGAGTGTTCCAGCACGCCTGGTAATGTCTAGATACTGCTGCCCTTAAGCACACATCTACACCTGTCAGTTTGCCTTTGCTAGTGTTTCTGGTGTACTATGCTCTAAAGCTAAATTAATATAGTTCTTGATATATTTATTTATCATTCCAGGTTCTTATGGCCTAGGTAATTCTTCTTTAATATTGTCTTTTGAGATGGCAGTTCCCAACTGGATCTACTGGATATGCTCTGAATCGAATCAATGACTGGCATAACACTCAAATTCGAATTACTTATTATTATTTGTATATCTACTAAGCAGTAGAGAGTATCTTTTAGCGTCCCTATTGCAGACTGTGAGAGAGTATTATCCAATGCCACCCTCGATTGACCTGCTTCCATGAGTTGTCTGTTAGTTATAATTTCTTTGACAGTTTCAGAATTAGGGGTGTCTTTGTAGGAACTAGTGGAAAATTTAAGAACAGCACTAAACTTGGATAACCTATTGGAATTCCCAATGGTTGTGGAGACTTTCTTTAGATCATGAGTTGAAGCCTGATGATTGCAAGTCACGATTTCTTTACTTAGGCTCTTACTTTATGGAGCCATGTCACAGATGCCCAAAACCCCTACATGGTGAAGATCAAGAGATGCAGAAGGACCCTGGATTGAAGAAGACTCTTAGATGGTAGAGATAATAAAAGACTTCTGTAGTATAGAAGAGCATTCTGTATATATATAATTAAGGCTTGCCCTTGTTAGAACTTGGGTTTCCCTAATATCTTTTTGGAGTATAAAGCCCTCCTTTACAGATTGTGTCTACTTTTGTATCACCACCTGCATGGTTGGGCCCTGTGCTTCCTAAATATAGTCTAGTTGGATATGTCAAAGGAATTCTAGTTTCATTACCACATCTAGTCTATTCACCTACACCCACTCTATTTTATATCCTATATAACTAGACCTAACTAGAGACATCTGATAACAGATCCAACTATTCTAGTATCCCCTGCTAGACCACCTAAGATCTTAGATATCTAAATGTACTAACCCTGCTAAAAAAAAAACGTTACTCTGAGTCATACACAAACTTCACCAAATTCCAAAACAAAATACAGAATTAAATGAAATCCACTAAATACCTATACAAATTCCCCATCAATTCCTATCATCTTTGCCCAAATCGCTATTATCCCTAATATAGTACTTTAGGTTTTCCTTATCATCCCTTGACTCATCTATTGAGTGATCCGTTACTTAATCTGTTGGCATACCTAGTGCTTCTAATGCATTCTGTTATGGCTCGAGTAAGACACCCCCACTAGATAATAGTAACAAGTCACCTACCATATATTAAGTTGCTACAATATCAACCAAAAAAAATCTGTGTTTGGACAAGGGAGTGTGTCTAGTGCGACATTTGCGTTAGGTCTATCCAATTGTATCCTGCCATATCCTATATACTTTACATATATGTTCTGACCCATACGTCAATACGGCCCATTAATCAATGGGTCGACCCATTGATCAATGGGCCGCTAAAGATGGTTGGGCCGGCCCACCCATCAATCGCGCTAATGGCCGGCCCATTCATCAATGGGCCCAGCC
>Ga0307511_10008440_pt1 | contig 10299 bp, 4 predicted proteins | sample 13_EM_MG_FD_200266 | JGI IMG/M metagenome (GOLD analysis project Ga0307511, IMG submission 200266) | Populus trichocarpa ectomycorrhiza microbial communities from riparian zone in the Pacific Northwest, United States - 13_EM | ecosystem: Host-associated > Plants > Roots > Unclassified | place... | reverse complement strand
AGTCGACGTTGTTGAACATCCTGGGACTGTTGGACAGCCCGGATCGCGGGGCCTACTGGTTCTTTGGCGAGGAAGTCGCCCAACGCTCCGAGCGCGAGCTGACCGCTCTTCGGCGTACCGGCGTGGGCTTCATCTTTCAGAGCTTCAATCTCATTGATGACCTCAATGTGGCTGAGAATGTGGAGGTCTCGCTGTTGTATCGGCGAGTCGGCAGTGGCGAGCGGCGGCGGCGCGTGGCGGCCGCACTCGAGCGGGTGGGTATTGCGCACCGGGCCAAGCACCAGCCGCATCAGCTGTCGGGCGGTCAACAGCAGCGCGTTGCAATCGCCCGTGCGCTCGTCGCGGAGCCTAAGTTGATCCTGGCTGACGAGCCCACGGGAAACCTCGACACCGAGAACGGAACAGCTGTCATGTCGCTGCTGACGGAAATCAACGATGCGGGCACCACGGTGGTCATGGTGACTCACTCGCTCGTGCACGCGGGGTACGCGCGAAGAACCATAAAGCTGCTCGACGGGCGGGTCGTCAGTGAAACGTTGTTGGCGGCGTAGCGTGTTCCGTAACTGCCTGGCAGCGGCGCTTCGCAGCCTTGCGCGCAGCCGCCTTTATTCCGCCATCAGTGTGTGCGGCCTTGCGAGCGGCCTGTGCGCGGTAATCCTGGTCGGATTGATTATCCGTAACGAGAGCAGCTATGACCATTTCATACCCGGCTATGAGCACATCTATCTTGCGGGTGCCGTGCTCATGCCGACAGGGCACCCAGCGCTGTACAACGCCGAAACTCCAAGTTGGATTGCTGCGGCGATGGCACCTGCGTTCGCTGCGATTGAGGCGGTCACGCGTGTGTCTCTACAGGACGTTCGGCTGAAGCACGGTGTTGTCGAGGCACATGAGAGCATCTATTGGGCGGACCCAAACGTCTTCGAAGTGCTGCGCCTTCCGACCCTTGCCGGTGATTTGCAGACCGCGCTGCGGCAGCCTGACAGCATCGTGGTGACCAGAGCCGTGGCCAGGAAGTACTTTGGACGTGACGAGCCGCTTGGCGACTCCATTGTGTTGAATGGCGCTCATCCCATGACGATTACCGCCGTAATTGCCGACCTGCCGGATCACAACACGCAATTCGAGTCAGGCGTGTTTGCCAGCGGCGCCGCTTCGCATTCGCAGTTGCTGCGCCTGGACACGGATCCGCAGAACCGGCCGGACAGCTCAGGTCTTGGGCTTTCCGTCCGTACCTACATGCGATTGACAGCGAATGCGTCGGTCGAGCGGCTCCAACAGGCAATGCCCGCATTCTTCAGCAGCGTGCGGCCGGACAGGCTGATGCCAGCGGGCGCACGCTCGTCGCTGAAGATCATGCGGATCGATCAGGTGCATCTGTCATCAGACCTGAACCCGGGTGTGGGTGGCCGGATGCTCATGATCGTCGTCCTGGGCACACTGATCCTGGTAACTGCGGCGGTCAACTTCGTAAATCTGACGACCGCGCGGGCTGCCCGGCGCGCCGTCGAAGTTGGCATACGCAAAGTATCCGGGGCCGGTCGATGGCCGCTGATCGCGCAGTTCCTCGGTGAGTCGCTGATCTACACGGCCATGGCCGCTGTTCTGGCCGTCATGTGCGTGGAGCTGCTGCTGCCGGCGGTCAATTCTTTTCTGCAGACTGGGGCGGCTTTCGCCTGGTGGCGCGAGCCGATGCAGATTGCGTGGATCGCGGCCGGTACGTTGCTGCTGGCGCTGATCGCCGGCAGCTATCCCGCTTTTTTATTGTCAGCGTTTCGTCCCGTGAACGCACTCAAAGGCCGGTCGGCCGGCCCCGGCGGAAGTCTCCCGCGGCTGCTGCTGGTCTGCGCCCAGTTCGCTATTCTGATCGGGTTGCTGATTGCGGCGGGCGTCGTCTACGAACAGCGTGCATATGCAACACACGATGCATTACGAGTCAACGCTGACCAGATCTTAGTCATCAGGGTGCGATGCGCCCGCGCTCTCGAGGACCGACTACGAGCTCTACCCGGCGTGGTAGGCGTGGTGTGCTCAGATGAGTCGTTGCTCACCAGGGCGGCTTTCGGCAACTACAAGTTGAGGGATGGCAGCACCGCCGCCATCGACATCCACCGGGCAGAGCCGGGAGTCTTCGGTTTGTTTGGCCTCGAGCCCGTGGCGGGTCGGTTTCCCCGCAGCGCAACGACGCCGTCCGGCCCCTCGGGATTCGTCATCAACGAAACCGCGGTGCACCGACTCGGCTTCCCGTCCCCCGCAGCCGCCATCGGACAATTCCTCCCCGTGATCGAGGGCACACCGACTCCAACCGGCCCCATCGCCGCTGTAGCCCCGGACTTTGCAATTGACGCGGCCGACCAAGCTGTGCGGCCGGCGATGTACTTGCCCTTTGAAGAGAGCAGGCGCGCCGCGGATCTGCCCCGTAATACGCTCGTGAACGTCAAGTTGACCGGCCGTAACATCCCGCAAACTCTGATTGCAATCGACCAGTTGCTGGCTGCAACGAGCCCCGCGGATCCCATAGACCGCCAGTTCCTCGACGACTACATACAACATCTGTACCTGTCGGTGCAGCGCCAGGAGCAGGCTCTTGCCATCAGCGCAGTGGTAGCAGTGGTGATCGCTTGTCTCGGCCTGGCGGGACTGTCTGCCTCCATGGCAGAGCGAAGAACCAGGGAAATCGGCATCCGCAAGGCAATGGGCGCCGACACGGGCGACATCCTGCGGTTGCTGCTCTGGCAGTTCACCCGGCCGGTTCTAGGAGCAATGATCATTGCCTGGCTGGTTGCAGGCGCCGTAATGAGCCACTGGCTCGAGGGATTTGCCCATCACGTCGAGCTGGATCCATGGCTGCTGTTGGCCGCCGCGGCCGCGGGGCTCGTCATCGCGTTGTCAACGATAGGTGCCCATTGTTATCTCATCGCCCGCTCGCGGCCAGTGGCGGCCTTGCGTTACGAATAGGCGCCCCTCTACGCGTTGCACGGAATACCCGAGTTTTGGGTCGTCGACTTGAAAGGCAGGCTGGTACGTTTCTTTCGGTCACCGAAGGCAGCGAAATACAGCGATGTAACCTCAACGTCCGAACCCGGCATCGTCAGCCCAATGGCGCTACCCGGCGTCAAAATCGACCTCACCCACATCCTGGACGATTGACAGGCCACCCCAGTCCCGGGGCAAACCAGGCAATGTCAGATTGTTGTCAGGGCGGTCAATGCCTGACATGACTCGACTTATGGCGGCAGAAGTTGCATACTCGGCCCCATGCGCAATCCAGGTTTCAAGCCCGCGACCCTCCTAGCTGTGCCACACTGGCACAGTGGTCGCTCCGCCCTGGAAGGCCCCGCCATTTCGGTGTCCGGCCGGCAAATCTTGCTTGGTACGTTGGCCAGCTAGACGTTGCTCGTGAGCGCGCCGCGCTCGCGATTCCCAGCGCTTTTTCGACTGGCCTTCTTTCAATCGGAGTGGCCCGGTCGTGACCACCTACCGATGAGCTGCCATGCATCATGTCAATCCATGTTCCTGATATCGAGACATTCACCCGGGCCCATCCCGACACCCAATTCGTGGATGTGTTGCTGCCCGACCTCCTGTCAACACCCCGCGGCAAGCGGCTGAAATTCGATGCGTTGCCGGCAGTGTATGCCGGCGCGTTCCGACTCCCTGGCTCCATCTTTGCAATGGATGCCCTCGGCAACACGGTCGAGGCCACGGGGCTCGGATTCGACGATGGCGACGCCGATCGCTCCTGTATCCCGGTTCATGAGTCTCTCGTCTGCGCGCCGTGGATGGACGAAGATGTTGCGCAGATCCAGGTCAGCATGGCTGACCACGACGGCAAGCCTTTTTTTGGCGACCCGCGCCACGTGTTGGGGCAGGTGGTCGACCGCTTCACCGAGCTTGGATTGCGGCCGGTAGTGGCGCTCGAGGTGGAATTCTACGTTGTCGATCCGCGCAGAACCCGACAAGGTGGGATCCGGCCGGCCGCGGCGCCGGGCAAGTCGGCACGCCGCTCCGGCAAACAGATCAACTCAATGGCGCGCATCGAAGAGCTCTCCGCAATACTCGCGGAGATCAGCCACACGTGCGAGATCCAGAATGTGCCCGCCACGAGCATGCTTGCCGAAAGTGGGCCCGGACAATACGAGGTGAATCTGCGCCATGTCGCCGATCCGTGCCTGGCATGTGATCACGTCATCAGGTTGAAGCGAATCGTCCGCGGAGTGTTTCTCAAACACGGGCTGCACGCGACATTCATGCCGAAACCTTACGCTGACGAGCCGGGAAGCGGCACGCATATCCACGTCAGTTTGTTGCAGGCTGACGGCAGCAACCAATTCGCATCGGAGAGCCTGGTGCCGAACGAGAGTCTGCGCCACGCTATCGGCGGTCTGGCGACGACAATGGCCGATTCAATGCTGGTTTTCGCACCCACGGCGAATTCCTACAAGCGCTTCCGACCCGAGTGCTACGTCCCGATGAGCCCGACCTGGGGACTCAACAATCGGGGTGTTGCGTTGCGCATTCCCGCTGACACAACAGAAAACCGTCGTGTGGAACACCGAGTCGCGGGCGCCGACGTCAACCCGTATCTGCTTGCAGCCCTTGTGCTTGCTGGCGTTCATCAGGGAATTACTCGGAAGATTGAGCCGGACGAGCCGGTCAGTGGCAATGCTTATCGGGACTCGCCGGAAGCGACGGCACTGCCCACGAATTGGTACGAATCCGCGTTGACTTTCGAGCGCAGCGCCTTCGTCAGGGAATATCTCGGAGCAGACTTCCAGCAACTGTTTGCCACGACTCGACGTGCCGAGCTGCGAGCGTTCGACAATCAGGTCACTCCGCTCGAGTATGACTGGTACCTGATGGCCGGCTGAGCCGGGCACTTTCGAAAAGACCACAATGACACAGATTCCCTTGATCGCCCCGCGCAGCACCCGTGAGTGGCAGGCCGCCGATTCACAACACTACTTGCATCCGTTTACGGACTTCAAGGCGCTTGCCGCGCATGGCGCTCGAATCATAACGCGTGCTGAAGGCGTATACCTGTATGACTCCGACGGCGAACGCATCCTCGACGGAATGTCGGGGCTGTGGTGCGTCAACGTAGGTTACGGCCGCCGGGAGCTTGCCGAAGCAGCCTATCGGCAAATGCTCGAGCTGCCTTACTACAACAGCTTCTTCAAGAGTGCCCACCCGCCTGCGATCGAGCTCGCGGGCCTGCTTGCGGAAATCACGCCGCCGCAGTTCAAACGCGTGTTTTACGCAGGCTCCGGGTCCGAGGCCAACGACACCATTGTGCGAATGGTGCGCCGGTATTGGGATGTTAGCGGCGAGCCCGATAGAAACATCATCATCAGCCGTCACAATGCCTATCACGGCAGCACGATGGCCGCCGCCAGCCTCGGTGGAATGAAGCCGATGCACGCGCAGGGTGGCCTTCCCATACCGGGAATCGTCCATATAGAGCAACCCTACTGGTATGAGAACGGCGGCGACTTTTCACCAGAAGAGTACGGGGTCCGAGCCGCGGGACGGCTGCAGGAAAAGATCGAGCAGCTCGGTCCAAAGAAAGTGGCTGCTTTCATCGGCGAGCCCATCCAGGGCGCGGGAGGCGTGATCATTCCGCCGGAAACCTATTGGCCCGAGATTCAGCGCATCTGCGATCACTACGGCATCCTGCTCGTCGCCGACGAGGTCATTTGCGGCTTCGGCCGCCTCGGCCATTGGTTTGGCAATGAGCGGTTTGGGTTCCGCCCCGACCTGATGACCCTGGCCAAGGGCATCACCTCCGGTTATCAGCCGCTCGGCGGCGTGATGGTGGGTGACCGTGTGGCGGATGTTCTGGTTGACAAGGGTGGCGAGTTTCACCATGGATTCACGTACTCCGGTCATCCCGTCGCCTGCGCTGTTGCCGTGCGCAACATCCGTATTTTGAGAGAAGAGGGCATCGTTGAGCGCGTACGAACTGACACCGGACCGTACCTGCAGAAGCGTTGGCGCGAGTTGGCTGAGCACCCATTGGTTGGCGAGGCTCGCGGGGTGGGCTTTATTGGCGCGTTGGAACTGGTTGCGGACAAGGCCACCCGTCGATTCTTCCCGGAGCGCGGCGCTGTCGGGTTGATCTGCCGGGATCATTGCTTCGCCAATGGGCTCGTGATGCGGGCCGTCAGCGATACGATGGTGATGGCCCCTCCCTTGGTCATGGAGCCGGCGCAAATCGACGAGCTCATCGAAAAGGCATGGCGCTGCCTCGACCTCACGGCCCGTGACCTGAAGAACTGCTAAGCGGCTCACACAAGGGCGGCCGCTATTGCGAGCGCCCCCGGGCGCTCGTGGTATTCTGCGGGCCGCCATGCGAGTCATCTTAACGATCATCGGCGCGGTCGCCGGACTCAGTCTGGCCAGCGGCTCACATGAGCTGATGGGCATCGTCCTGGGTGCCTTCGCAGGCTTCGCCGCCGGCGAATTCAGCGCTCTGCGAGTCAAGCTGCGGGCGTTCGAAGGCGAGTTGGTGGAGTTGCGCAAGTCCGTGGCGCAACAGGCCGGGCGCACAGGCGAGTCGCCCCCAGCTGCGCGCGAATTTGCACCGACTCCAACTACATCGCCAGTCAGGCCGGCAGCGCCGGGATCGGCGCATTCAACACAGACACAACCCGTTACCCCGCCGTCAGCATCATCAACAGCGGCGCGAACGGGCTCCCCCGCGGCATCCAACTCAACACGATCAGCCTCCGCCCCCGCGGGCACCCGCTACGGCGCCCAACCCTCCCGCGAAGGCGCGGTAGACGCAATTGTCCGCATCATCCGCGACTACTTCACCAGCGGCAACACACTCGTCCGCGTCGGTATCATCATCCTGTTCTTCGGCGTGGCATTCCTGCTTCGCTACGCCGCCGAACATTCCCACGTTCCAATCGAATTCCGGCTGTCAGGCGTGGCGCTGGGCGGAATCGTCCTGCTCGGTTTGGGTTGGCGGCTCAGGACGAAACGGGCGGGGTACGCATTGGCCCTGCAGGGCGGGGCGGTTGGCATACTCTATCTAACCGTTTTTGCCGGCCTCAAAATCTATACGGTACTGCCGCCCGGCGCCGCATTTGCATTGCTCGTTGTTGTGGCTGCATTCTCAGCCGCGCTGGCGATCTTGCAGAACTCCCAGTCGTTCGCTCTTCTCGCGGTCAGCGGGGGCTTTCTCGCGCCCATTCTCGCTTCAACGGGGCAGGGCGATCATGTGGTCCTGTTCAGCTACTACGCCATATTGAACGGCGGCATCCTGGCGATCGCCTGGTTCAAGGCCTGGCGCCCGCTCAACCTGGCGGGTTTTGTGTTCACCTTTGTCATCGGCACGGCCTGGGGCGTGCTCAGTTACGAGCCGCGCTTCTTCGCCAGCACTGAGCCGTTCCTGATCCTGTTCTTCCTCTTCTATGTGGCCCTCGCGATCCTGTTTGCGTCCCGGCAGCCGCCCGAATTGCGCGGTTATGTTGATGGGACTCTGGTGTTCGGCACACCGATGGTGGCATTTGGCCTGCAGTCAGGGATGCTCCACGATCGCAGGTTCATGCTTGCCTTCAGCGCGCTAGCCGTCAGTGCTCTATATCTTGCGATCGCCACCGTGCTGCATCGAAGCAAGCAGGCATCGCAACGCCTGTTGATTGAGGCTTTCATGGCGCTCGGGGTGTTATTCCTGACCCTGGCCGTCCCGCTGGCTCTCGATGGCCGCTGGAGCGCTGCGACCTGGGCACTCGAAGGAGCTGCGCTCGTCTGGATAGGGTGTCGCCAGGATCGCCGCTTGCCGCGTGCCTTCGGGGCCCTGCTGCAAATCGCGGGCGGCGTGATTTTTTGTTTTGACATCGACGCTCCCCACGGCACGGTGCCGATTCTCAACAGCGCCTTTCTCGGTGGTGTGATGGTCGGCGCGGCAGCCGTTTTCTCGGCCGCCATGCTGGAGCGCTACCGGGAGCGGCTGGTTCCCACCGAGACCGTGCTCGCCCCCGCGCTCTTTTTCTGGGGCGTGTTGTGGTGGTTGTTCAGTGGGCTGACCGAGATTCAACGCCGGGTCCCGCACCTGCTGCACGAAACGGCCGGCCTGCTGCTGATGGTGGCGACTGCGCTGATCTGCAGTGAGCTGCAACGACGGGCGCGGATCAGTTTTGCCAGGTATTGCGCTATCGGGCTGTTGCCGGCAATGATTTTGTACGCGCTGCTGGCTGTCCTGGAGGTGCAGCACCCATTCGCGAATGCCGGCTGGCTGGCGTGGCCCGTGGCGTTTGCGGCATTCTATTTTGTTTGCAAACGGCACGAGGGTGCGCCGGGATCTACGGTGGCGAATTGGTTGCATGCGGGCTCGATGTGGTTGCTCACTGCCCTGGCCAGTTGGGAATTCTCCTTCGGCATCAACAAAGGCGTTGCGGGCGGCGGCTCGTGGCCCGTCATCGCGTGGGCACTCGTACCCGCGGTCACGTTGTTTGCATTGCCGCGGTTGGTCCGGCGGATCCACTGGCCGATTGAGGTACAGCGGCAGGCCTATATCGGCATCGCAGCGGTTGGACTGGCTTTGTACCTCGCGCTCTGGAGCGTCAAAACCAATGTCACCCTGGCGGGTGACCCGCATCCGCTGCCGTTCGTGCCGCTGTTGAATCCGTTGGATTTGGCGGAATTCTTCGTTCTGCTGGTATTGCTGCGATTCTGGTTGTACCTGCGATCCGCCCGCTTGGCTGATTACGCGACTCTGCCCCAGCGTCCCGTATTCATCGGGTTGGCGATACTGGCCTTTATCTGGCTCAACGCGGCTCTGTTGCGAGCACTGAATCACGTGGTTGGCGTACCGTTCGAGGTCGAGGCCATGCTGCGTTCGACCCTGGTGGAAACCTCGATTTCCATCTTCTGGACCGTAATTGCTCTGACAACCATGCTGGTGGCGACGCGGACTCGCGCGCGGGTAGTCTGGTTGACGGGTGCAGGCCTGCTGGGTGTAGTCATTGCCAAGTTATTTCTCGTTGACCTATCCCACGTCGGCACGGTTGAACGGATCATCTCGTTCGTCGGTGTTGGACTGCTCATGTTGATCATTGGGTACTTCTCCCCGTTGCCGCCCGCTGTTGAGCGGGACGAGTCGGAAAGCACGCGAGCAAGCGCATGAAAGTATTTCTGACGCTGCTTGCTGTGACTCACGCGCTTGCCGCCGGGGCGTCACCCAAGGACTTCGCCTATCGCATGCAGGTGGTTGGTACTGGCGACGCTGCCGCCTATCGCGTCGCGCTGCCACTGGTCGTGTACCAAAAGATTGCTCACGCTGATCTGGCAGATCTGCGTGTCTTCAATGGCAATGGCGAGCAGGTGCCGTTTGCTCTGGAGCGTCCAGTCGCAGGAACGGTTGCGAATGCGGCCACAACTCTGTCTGTGTTTCCCCTCAAAGATGACTCCGGAGCCACGCTGGACGCAATGAGGGTCACCATCGAATCGGGCAAGGGCGCCATCAATGTGCAGACCGGTGGTCAAACCCCGCCGTCCGGCCGCATTGACAGCTACCTGGTCGATGGCAGGGCGCTGGACGCCCCGGCGTCCGCGCTTCGGCTGGAGTGGCCGCAAGACGCTGCTGACTTCGCGGGCCGCGTGAGAGTTGAGGCGAGTGACACCCTGAGCGATTGGCGAGTCGTGACGGGTGCGGCGCCCATAGCGAATCTACACTCGAATGCCGAGCGACTCGTCGAGCAACGGATTGAATTCTCACCCACCAAGGCCAGGTTCTGGCGGCTTTCGTGGTCGGGAGCGGCGGCGCCTTTCGCTTTGACGGCAGTGCTCGGTGAGCCGGCCAAACAGAACGTCGACGCCCGGCACACGAGCCTCAGTTTTGCTGCTGTGCCCGGGAAGAATTCGCCGGGCGAGTTTGAGTTCGACCTCGGCGCCAGGGTGCCGGTCGATCGGGTCAATCTGCAGCTGCCGGACATCAACACCGTGGTTGATGTTGAGTTGCTCTCCCGCGAGCGACCTCAGGATACGTGGCACCGGGTTCGACGCAGTGGATTCTATCGTCTGAAAAGTGATGCAGAAGAGCTTCGCAACGGTCCAGTCTCCGTCGCCCCGGACACTGACCGCTACTGGCTGCTGCGCACGGATCCCAAGCAAGGCGGGCTCGGTACCACAGCGCCCCGTCTGGTCGTCGAGTGGGTCCCCCACGAGGTCGTATTTGTAGCGCGGGGCGCAGGACCGTTCTATGTCGCTTATGGCAGCGCTATCGCAGACGGTGCCGCAGTGTCGCTCTCTGTACTTCCAAAGAACGTAACAATCGTTTCGGCGTCGTTGTCG
>Ga0307511_10008439_pt1 | contig 10299 bp, 10 predicted proteins | sample 13_EM_MG_FD_200266 | JGI IMG/M metagenome (GOLD analysis project Ga0307511, IMG submission 200266) | Populus trichocarpa ectomycorrhiza microbial communities from riparian zone in the Pacific Northwest, United States - 13_EM | ecosystem: Host-associated > Plants > Roots > Unclassified | place... | reverse complement strand
CCGGCAAGCGGCAGAACCCGGGACTGAAGCGACAACAATAAAACCGGAAAATATCCGCGAGAGGGTTCGAGGCACCCAGCATACAGTACACCAATGTAGCTATGCAATAATAAGATCAAACATGGATGGCGAGCACATTAGGCAGCGGGCAGGTAGGTCGAACTTGCGCGATCGAGTTCAACCCAGATAGTCCGATGCCGGCCTCAGTCAAATTGTTACGAAGTACATACACATCTGCCAGGGAGCACGCACCAGTCAGCAGAACGAACGGGCGAATAGCTAGCGCTGTAAATACTCAGGTTGAGAGGCCCAGCCGAACCGAGACCAACGAAGAACTCAGGTAGCCTCGTGACCCTGAGAACGCTTCACGTGACTGCATGCTTTTTTGCGTTTTTTGCAGGACGGAGGTACATGAAAAAACTGCAAGACCCGAGACTTACAGTCCCGGGAATTGGTATCAACAGTCAAACATTGAAGGGGGCGGGAAGGGACCACGACCAAATTTATCGGCTTCCTTTCAATCTCTACGCCAAACGCGTCCATCGGGGGTCAAACCGTCGTCGTCACTGGAGGTTTCTCGCACAAAATACGCTGAAATCATTCGTTGCTGCCGTTGACTTATTTATATACGTTCGATCGGTCAGGGGTCACCACCACCATCCTCTTCTGTGAATGTAGGACTGGACCCGCGCAAACGAGAAATCACCAACGGTTCAGAGGAAAAAGCACCAAACCCCACTTTCGCCTGTTCCTCGAAGATGGCCTGTTCCAATGCTTGCACCGCATCTGCCACTACGCGGTCCCAAACATCCGCACACAACACAACCTGAAAGGGTCGTACTCTGTTCATCCTGTGGAGCGCTGAGAAGTGCTTGTGGTGTGGTCTGGGGCGAACGGCTTTGTTCACCGCAGAGGGTAGACCATAGAAGTCGTAGTCCCGATAGACGACGACGACTTCAGTGAATACGGGGGATTTGATGGTTGAAAACGCGTATGTGAGGGACTCAGGTTCCCCATTATCCATGGACGATGCCGGGATTTCGAGAGTCCGGAGAGTTTTGTTCCGGGATAAAGCAAAGTCATGACAGCGATCTTTGTGGTCGTTGGATATAATTGTATACCTCTCAGAGGGAGGTGCTCACCACTTTGAAACAACCGCAACGTTTCCAATGTTTCAGCACAGGCATCCAGTAGGAGCTGTGCCCCGTCCACGCGGTAGAGATCCATGGAATGAAATCGGAGCCCACCAAACAGATCAATCATGACCTTCAAAAATTCCACTTCCTGCGAATGCCTCATCGTGAGTCGCCCTCGCAGTGGAGGGGTGAAGGGTGGAGCGGGCGTTAGGAAGTCAAGTAGTTCCTCCTGGGGACGGCGTTTGAAAGACTCAGGAGCGAAGAGGAGTTTGAGGTCCTCCAGATTTTGAAAGAACCCAATGAAGTACATAATCTGTCGGCACGACCCCCTGGGTTCTCTCAAGGCGAGAGATCGGAGTGTGGGTGTGAAGTGACCGAAGCACCGTTGAAGCTCCGGTATGAACTTTCCGACGCTCAAGTTGTCTATCGCAAGTTCCCGAAGATTGGTCATTGCGGAATATTGACGTAGGAGAGTGCGGTGGAGCACTTCTGGAAAAATCCTGTTAACATCGTACTCGGGGTCGCGACTTTCGTGGATATGGAGCCTCTTCACGAAGGGAAGCAATCCGAGCTTATGCATATGAACGAGTGGTTTAGGCCATCTCCTTCCCCGTTCTGGGTCCCGGGGATAGCGTTGGGTTTGGGCGACAAGGGTGTGATGAAGGTGAGGAACGGCGGCCATGTACCAGGAGCGGCAAGTCATGGAACATGCAAGAAGGCTGCGCGTGTCATATATAATGTGGGCGATGATCATTCCAAGAACATCCAGGGGAAGTCTGTTGGCGGGGGGCGAGGGCATCATAGGAGTCTCGGAAGAAGCGTTCGTGGAACGCATCCTCCAGATTCCGGTTTGATTTCTGTACCAAACTCGTATTCGCATGGCGAGCAGCCCGATCGCTGTACTTAGTGTTTAACAGAGCACCAAGAAGAGTGAATCAGAACTACCTGATAATGGGGGTACAGGGGTCTTCGTCAACGACATTGTGGTTGTTGTAAGTGTTGATTGTGCTTCAGGGGGTCGTCCGCAGAGGATGGCTAAATACGTACAAACAATCTAATCCTAGGGGCGATAAACCTCGCAGCGTACGGAAGACCAAACTACAGCGGTTGTCGTTTCGATAGACCGCTCCCCATAAAATAGAGCCCAAATTTTTGTTTACCTTTTGATCGCATTGGAGTCCGGCAGGCCGGCATCGCACAGGGCGAACCAGACTGTTAATCCGGTCAGTTCAATTGCTTTTCGGCCTGTAGGGGTCCCGTCAACTCGCGGTTCGCGCCGCCGGGCTGCTCCGTCAACTTCTACGAGTAAATTGACAACGCGAGCAGGTATTTGGCTCTGGTATCATGCTGCGGCGCCGAGATCTAACCCGATCGCGTGGAGCTGGTGCCATAGGGGCCAGCGCGTGCAACAACCTCAAATCCAGTTCTCCTGTTCGCTTTTCGGTCTGGAAAGTTGTCAGCAACCTGCAACTAGTGGGTGGTATATTGACAAGTTTTTGTGAGCAGTTTGGCGGTGTGAATGAGTTATACATGAGGGGAATCTGGCTCTCGCACCGTACATCATGCCGGCCTGCCGGACTCCAATGCGATCAAAAGGTAAACAAAAATTTGGGCTCTATTTTATGGGGAGGGGTCTATCGAAACGACAACCACTGTAATCGTGTGAAGCTCGTGGGGCTCAAATAGCGTGGCCGATCCACATACGAAATCCCATCGAATACACCAGAAGTGAGTTCAGTGCAAGACCGAACACGGTGGTAGCACCGCGGGACAAGCCGACCTTCTTCTTGGCGTCTTCGTAGTATTCTGAGGGATTGTTGGTGGCAAACATGGAATGTTCTAACTTTGTGATGCTTGGTGAGCAAGTCAACACCGCTAAGAATTGGCTTGAGAGCCGGGCGATCCCCCCGACGTGATATTCAGGCATGGGAGTCCACCGCATTCTTCACCGTGGTCCTCAATGTGAGGAAGAGGGGGTCGGCGAGATGCGGAACCAAACTACAGGGCGTTGCCGTAAAGGTCGTTAGAGTGCTAAGACCAAGAACCGATACAGATTATCACGACCAGTGAACTCGTATGTGTCTGAAATGCCTTGAACCTTGTCGCCCTCGAGTGTCACATTTTCACTGTTCGGTCGTACACCGCTTTCGGTGGATTATCAAAGTTGCTTTCCCGGGAAACACGCCACGGGCAGTTGCCTACCCAAACGACGTCACAACACAGTTTTGTGAGGCTAAATGTGCCGTATAGTAAGACGGGCCCTGCGGGATTCTCAGATGATTGGTATTAATAGTCGAAACATTGACCCTGCAACCGCCAGGGGGCAGGAAGGGACCACCGACTAAATTATCGGCTTCCTTTAAATCTCTACGCCAAATGCGTCCATCAGGGGTCAGGCCGTCGTCCTCACTGGAGGTTTCTCGCACAAAATACGCTGAAATCATCCACTGCTGTTATTGGCTTATTTGTATACGGTCGACCGGTCAGGGGTCGCCACCACCATCCTCTTCTGTGAATGTAGGACTGGACCCGCGCAAACGAGAAATCACCAACGGTTCAGAGGAAAAATCACCAAACCCCACTTTCGCCTGTTCCTCTAAGATGGCCTGTTCCAATGCTCGTATCGCATCTGCCACTACACGGTCCCAAACATCCGCACACAACACCACCTGAAAGGGTCGTACTCTGTTCATCCTATGGAGTGCTACGAAGTGCATGTAGTGTGGTCTGGGGATAAAGGCTTTGTTCACCGCAGAGGGTAGACCATAGAAGTCGTAGTCCCGATAGACGACGACCACTTCAGAGAACACGGGGGATTTGATGGTTGAAAGCAGATGTATGAGGGACTCTGGTTGCCCATAATCCATGGACGATGCTGGGACTTCGAGGATCCGGAGGGACCTGTTCCGGGATAGACAAAAGTCCTGACAGCGATCTTTGTGGTCGTTGGATATAATTGTATGCCTCTCAGAGGGAGTTGCTCACCGTTCTGAAACACCCGCAACGTTTCCAATGTTTCAGCACAGGCATCCAGTAGGAGTTGTGCGCCATGGACATTGTAGAGATCCACGGAATTAAATCGGAGCCCACCAAACAGATTGGTCATGATCTTCAAGAACTCCACTCCTGGTAATGCCTCATCGTCAGTTGTCCTCGCAGTGGAGGGGTGAAGGGTGGGGTAGGTGTTAGGAAGTCAACTAGTTCCTCCTGAGCACGGCGGGGGGAGGACTTGGGAGCGAAGAGGAGTTTAAGGTCGTCCAGATGTTGAAAGAACCCAACGAAATATATAATCTGTCGACATGACCCCTTGGGTTTTCTCAAGGCGAGGGATCGGAGTGTGGGTGAAAAGTGACCGAAGCATCGTTGAAGCTTCGGTATAAATTTGCCGATTTCCAAGTTGTCTATCGCAAGTTCCTGGAGGTTGATCATTGCGGAATATTGATGTAGGAGAGTGCGGTGGAACGATTTTGGGAAAATCCTGTTAACGTCAAGCCCCGGGTAGGAATTTTCGTGGATGTGGAGCCTCTTCACGAAGGGAAGCAATCCAAGCTTATGCATACGAACGAGTGGTTTGGGTCATGCGCGTTCCCATTCCGAGTAGGGATAGGGTTGTGTTTGGGTGACAAGGGTGTGATGAAGGTGAGGAACGGCGGCCATGTACCAGGAGCGGCAGGTCATGGAACATACGAGAAGACTGCGCGTGTCGTAGATAATGTGTGCAATAATCATTCTGACAACATCCAGGGGAAGTCTGATGGCGGGGGACGAAGGTGTCCTCTCGGAAGAAGCGTTCGCAGAACGCATCCTCCGGATTCCGGTTTGACTTCTGTACCAAATTCGCTTGCCGAGCAGCTCGATCGCTGTATTTAACTTTTAACAGAGCACCGGGAAAGGTGGATCAGAATTACCTGATAATGAGGATGTTGGGGTCTTCGTCAATAACATTGTGGTTGTTGTAAGTGTCGATTGTGCCTCAGTTCAGGGGGCCATCCGCGGCGGGCGGTTAAATACGCGCAAACAAACTAATTCTATAGGGGCGGGAAGCGAAAATTCGACCCGCATGAGGTACGGCGAAGCTGGGGGTTGTCGGCACCAGTGTTTAATCCCGTTGAGAGTACTAGAAATGAGTTCAGTACAAGACCGAATACATGGAGGCCAAAGTAACCAAAATTAAGGGATCCACACGTAAGCACATGTTTCTGCGCACCAACTGCATCCTCAGCGTTCGCCGCCCACAGATCGTCCAGCTGACCGGGGTGTAGTCTTGGTGTCCCTTTCGTCACGGTCGGTCTCTGCTGGCGCGTCGGGCGGGCGCTTCGGTAGATACATAGGGTCGCACCTCGTACAGTTTCGGGAGCGTGAAGTTGAAGGGAGACTTGAGTAGCCGACGGGTATTCTGTGAGTGTTGTGGCCAAAAATGTGGATAAGCGAACTTACCATTAGACCTTCGCTCACCTGAAAACACAAGACCGCGCTCCGGATCCGGAGTTTTTCGACGGGGGTGATTGCCTCCTGGGAATCGTTCACCTTGTCAAGAAATTCTGCAGCATTTTTTCTTTCCTTCTCTGGTATGACTTGCGAACACTTTTAGATTTCTTCCGCGAAGCTAAACATGGTATTAGAACGGGACGCAGAGAACACGGCGTTCACCTGGAGAGTTCCTCTCTCTAGGATCAACACTATCAGTGTCGGTCGTGAAACCACGGGACAAGTTTTTCGACTTGGTGTTTTTGTATTCCTAAGAGACTGTCAGCGGTAAGCAGAAGCGGCGCGGGACGACCTGATAGCGACCTGACTTTTTAACGTTCGATGAGCGCGTTGGTATCGCCAGGGCTTGACCTGAGGGGACTGTCACTGCTAATCCCGTCAATGTTGTCACCGCCAACACGGCTACCTGGAGCTCCATTCCACCCCCCGCCCCAGTCATGGATCAGGATGCCGAACCGAACACCAACGTGGCTACCCCAAATGCCACCACCGGTTAACGCCTCCCTTCAACCGTGGCAAGATGCCGGACAGACCAGTAGAGAATTGTAGTAAAACATAGTTGATTTTGATGTAATTAACTTTGGGACTACGGGGCTCAGACAACCGGACCACACCCCCAAAACAAATCACGGCCAAAGCCATTCATCGCCTGCATGTAAATATTTTTACCGCAGGATCCCGAGTCAGGGGTCGCCACCACACTCTTCCGAGAACATAGGACTGGACCCCCGCAAACGGGGAATCACCAACGGTTCAGAGAGAGAATCGCCAAACCCCACTCCCGCCTGTTCATTTGTGACGGCCTGTTCCAATTCTTGCACCGCATTCACCACTACGCGGTCCCAAACATCTGCACACAACACCGCCTGAAAGGCACGCACTTTACTCATCTCGCGGAGCGCTAAGAAGTGCCAGGAGTATGGTGTGGGGTCTCCACGCACTCCGGAGGGTAAATCATAGAAGTCGTAATCCCGATAGACAAAGACAACCTCAGAGAACACGGGGGATGTGATGGTTGAAAGCACGTCTGTGAGATATCCTGGTTCGCCATAAGCAATGGACGATACCGGGACTTCGAGGATCCGAAGGGACCCGTTCCGGGACAGATCAAAGCCCCAACGAAAACAACCTACGTGGTCATTGGATGATTGTATGCCTCTCAGAGGGAGCCGCTCACCACTTTGAAATAACCGCAACGTTTCCAATGTTCCAGCACAGGCATCCAGCAGGAGCCGTATCCCATCCACACAGTAGAGATCCATCGAATGAAACCGGAGCCCACCAAACAGGTTAATCATGAGATTCACGAGCTCCACTTCCGGGGAATTCCTCATCGTCAGCCGTCCTCGCAGCGGAGGGGTGAAGCGTGGAGCGGGTGTTGAGTTGTCGGTTAGTTCCTCCTGAGAACGGCGCATGGAGGTCCCGATTTTGAAGATGAGTTTAAGGTCGTCCAGGTGTTGGAAAAACCCAATGAAGTATATTATCTGTCGAAACGACCCCCTGGGTTCTCTCAGGGCGAGAGATCGGAGTGTTTGTGAGAAGTGTCCAAAACACCGTCGAAGCTTCGGTATGAACTTCCTGATTTTCAAGTTATCTATCGCGAGTTCTTGGAGGTTTGTCATTGCGGAGTATTGATGTAGGAGAGTGCGGTGGAGTATTCCTGGGAAAATCCTGTTGACGTCGGAGTAGCGATCCTCGTAGATGTGAAGCTTCTTCACGAAGGGAAGTAACCCAAGCTTATGCATACTAACGAGTGTTTTGGACCACCACTTCCTCTCCCTCCGTTTTGTGTACCAGGGACAGTGGTGGACACGAGTTTGGGTGACGAGGGTGTGATGAAGGTGAGGGACGGTGGCCATATACCAAGAGCGGCAGGTCGTGGAACATGCGAGAAGAGTGCGTCTGTCGTAGATAAGGTGGGTTATTACCATTTCGATGACCTCCAGGGGAAGAATGATAGCAGGGGATAAGGACGTCACGGGAGTCTCAGGAGGAGTGTCTGCGGAACACATTTTCCGGATTCTGGTTTGACTTCTGTACCAAACTCGTACGGCGAGAAGCTCGATCGCTGTGCTTAACGTTCAACAGAGCGCCGAGAAGAGCGGACCGGAATTACCTGATAATGAGGACGTGGGGGTCTTCGTCAATGTCATTGTGGTCGCCGTAGGCGGTTAAGTCCTTCGATTGTACTTCAGGCCCCAGGGGGTCGTCAACGGCGGACGGCTAAATAGGTACAAACAAACAAATCTGATAGGGGCGAGGAACGAAGAATCGATCCGCATAAGCTACGGGCAGGTCGGGAGTCGCCGGCCCCGGTGTTAAACACCTTTGAAAGTACTAGAAATGAGTTCAGCTTAGGACCGAACGCGGGGAAGCCAGAGTAAGCAACATCAAAGATCCACACATAGCACATGATGTATCTGCGCACCAACCACGTTCTCAGCGTTCGCTGCCTGAACACCGACCATTCAGCCAACCAGGGGACGGTCTTGGTGTTCTCTTTGACCAAATCCGGTCTCTGGTGACGTGTCAGGCGGGCAATTCGGTAGATACATTGGGTCACACCTCATGGAATTTCGGGAGTGTGAAGGGAGAGTTGTGTAACCGATGGGTAACCTGCGAGTGTTGGGACCAAAAACGTGCAGCTGATTGCCTCCTACCCTTCTCTGGCATGGCTTGCGAACGCTTTCAGATTTCCTCCGGGGAGCTGAACATGGGATTGGAATTGGGCGCAGAGAACACTGTAGCGTTCACCTGGAGAGCCCCCCTCTGTAGGATCAACCTCCCAATGTCAGCCGCGAAACTACGGGACAAGCTGTTCGACCTTCTCGACGCTTTTGTATCCCTGAGGGACTGTCAGCGGTAAATAGAATGGAACGAGTTGAGAACGATCTAACTTTATAAAGTTCGATGAGCGCGTTGACATGGCCAGGACCTGACCTGAGGGGAGAGAACTAGTGGGTTGACTCAGCTTCACAATGTCCTAGAGTACCCTTGCAGTACTCTGCGCCTTCAAGCTTCACTACTGATCGTGTGACAGTCAGTTATTCTCATTCGAGCTTGACATTCGACGTGAGCTTCTTTTGTCTGTCGAGACCTGAGGGGAAGAGAGAGTCTGCGAGATGGTACCGAACCAGGAGGCATCGCCGTGAAAGTGAGAGTTAGCGCTACATGAGAACCGATACCGAGTATGGCAGATGATTGCGACCAGCGAGCTCGCGTTCCGTAAAATATTGAGCTTTGCCGCCCTCTAACGGCAGGTTTTAACTGTTCGGTCGTGCACCGCTTTCATCGGCACGCTCACGGAATATCAAAGTTTCCTCCGAGAACAACGTTGGCCATCTAAATGACATCACGACATTGTCTAGTGAGGCCGAATACACCATACATGACCCGCCCGCGTTATCCACAGACTCGTCCACCACGCCCCAATGCCGCACGTCGCTCCTGTCCACGGAAACCAACGTTATCGAACCGAACCCTGGGCATCATAAGCCCACCAGAGCGGATATCCAATGATGGGGGGGCGGTCGCCCTGATGGGGATGCCGTGGGTATCACCAACTGACGGGAGCAACTTTGGAACCTGGGGGAGGCGGAGGGATTGAAACAACCGTAACCGCAGAGGGGCTAGTCCGACGCGCCGGCACAACCGTTCAGACTATGAGATCGCGCTGGTACCAACAGTTGAAACGTTGATTCGTGCAACCTCCAGAGGGCGGGAATGAACCAGTGACAAATTTCCTCTCTAATCTGTGGGCATCGCATACCAAGTGAGTGACCGGGAAGAACAGCAATATGGAGTTGAGGGACGTACATGGGTGGGTGATCCATTACACCGGTAGTTGAGCCAACCCAACACCGCCCACCAGCTCTGTGTATGTTTTCAGACGTGTTCGAGAGGGCGGAGTCTCCAAGGCCAATGACGCGTCGCCCCGCCTTGAACTAGTTGGAACGACGGATCGGAAGTGACAGAGTTTGAGCGGAAGGGAGTTATCCCGAGAGATTGCGGCGAGGGGCGATACCCATAGGAAGGGACCGGTGAGGGCCATCGAAATTCAACGTTCGAACGCCCAGCGGTTACCGGGGGAGGAGTTCACCGAGTTGGCCCCGGAGTAACGAGAGATGAGCAAAGGGCGGTCGATCTGCTCCGTGTCCGGCAACTTCCGGCCACCTGTCAAACGAATTTCTTCCCCGCCGTGCTCGCCATTCAGATACGCATCCAGCTTCCGCTCGGCCTCATTGGGGAACAGTCTCTCCTATAATGCCGAACCCAGCTCAGCCATGTGATGATCACGCGTGGCAGGATCAACGATGAACACGTTCACAGAAGTTGCAGGCCGATAAACGATACACTCTGTCTAGGCGTGCTTGGGTCGACTTCGACTATTCAGGCGACGGAAAGGTTTATTTGAGTGCGTATTCATCTTCTGCCATAAGCAACTGTCCACGTTAATCCGTTTCAGAACCCTCGAGGGAATCAATCAAGGACAAATTGCAGATTCTTTTCAAACGCCCTACCACCGCCGAGCACACGGAGAACGAAGGTGACAAGGTCGGCACGTGCGATCTTGCGAACAACCTCGGGGATGCTATCGTCATATACCAGGTCAGCACTGGTTCTGAACAGCATACGCTGGATAGTCCACTTATCCAAGTCGTAGGTCTCACAGCAG
>Ga0307511_10008438_pt1 | contig 10300 bp, 7 predicted proteins | sample 13_EM_MG_FD_200266 | JGI IMG/M metagenome (GOLD analysis project Ga0307511, IMG submission 200266) | Populus trichocarpa ectomycorrhiza microbial communities from riparian zone in the Pacific Northwest, United States - 13_EM | ecosystem: Host-associated > Plants > Roots > Unclassified | place... | reverse complement strand
CACCTTCGGGAAAGCCCTCGGCTCCCTCACAAGCTGGACCTTTAGTGCATCAACATGGTCCGCATAGACATGCGTATCACCCATACAATGAATTAGCTCACCCGCTTCCAGTCCCGTAACATGTGCAAGGATATGTGTTAGCAAAGCGTAGGATGCGATGTTAAAGGGTACCCCGAGACCCATATCGCAAGAGCGTTGGTAGAGACAGCAGTGGAGTTCGCCCCTTGGTTTAGACTTATCCTTCTCCCCAAATCTCTCTTTCTTATTCTCACCTGCCGGGACTGGGGTTGAAGAAGGCGACGCTGGTGGCTGCGGCGTCAACGTGCTTGTCTCCCTCGATCCTGATTCTGCTTCCACCTCCTTCCACGTCCTTGCTCCTGGGTACCTAACATAAAACTGCGCAAACATATGACACGGCGGGAGCGCCATTTTCCCCAAATCCTTCGGATTCCATGCACTCAGAATGATCCTCCTATCATAAGGCGTCTTCATTAACTTCTTCACCACCTCCGCTAGCTGGTCGACCCCCTGACCGGTATAATCCGTCTTTGCATCCTTGTACTCCGCCCCAAAGTGCCTCCACTGGAAGCCATATACGGGACCTAAATCCCCTTCTTCGCGGTGCCCTAGACCAACGGAATCGAGGAAGGCGCGGGAGCCGTTCCCGTCCCAGATTTTTACACCCTGGGAGGAGAGGAGGGTGCTGGTGGTGCTGCCACTGATGAACCAGAGGAGCTCGGCGAGGATGGCTTTGGTGAAGACGCGTTTGGTGGTGAGAAGGGGGAGGGTGCCATCGCGGAGGGAGAAACGAAGCTGGGGGGGCGCGAAGAGGGCGTAGGTGCCCGTGCCGGTTCTACCGGGGGAGGGTTAGCTAGGTGGGTGGTAGGGATGGGGTGAGTAAACGTAGATACCTATCTGGTCTGTGCTCACCCCTCTCAAGAATCTCCTTCACCAGAGAAAGGTACTGCAGTTCCTCCGTATTCCGGCGGGGCTCGGGGGTAGGCACAGGAGGAACAATAGTATCCAGTGGCTTTGGATGATGCTCATGCCCATGGGCAAGGACAGTCACATCTTTGGTAGACATTGTAGTTTATTCCTTCCTCTTTACCTAGTATACCCTGATTTGCGGTTGTGGGATAATGGAAACTGGTGATATGTGGGTGCTGTGATGTCAATTATGCTGGGAGCTAATGCAATCCACCTTGTGGGGTAACGCGTTTTCGGCGCGACGCGGGGTATGAGAACCAGACTAGGGTATGAGATAATTGGTATCTCTCCAGGCCCGCCGCTTCTTAGCACAAAACAAATACATCACTCGACAATTATAATTACTACTCCAATGAGTGTATGCTGAATACCTGCCAGAACCACTGAACCCACAACGTGAACAATACTCAAATTATGCACCAGGCCCACGCTTAGAGCAATAGACAAAACGAAGCACCTCTCTGATCTCACTTCCCGTTACCCTCATCTGCCTGCCCCCTCAGTGCATAAGAGTCATTCAACAATACCCTTTTCATGGGTAAACTGCTTCAAAATTAGACCTTCCCATACATCTTTCGCAATATGACACCACCCTCAATCAATAATTATAATTCGTGTGGGATCTGACACAGCCCCATACGGTCCGGTCCGCCTTGCCCGGATACCAGTAGTATGACTCAAGTTTCCAATGGAACAACACATGGATACATGTTATGCCAATGATGTACTCTTGCAGTGAGCTTCTCCACGTGATCGGCCTAAAGGGGGCAAAAGTGATTCTAAAAAACGAGAAGACAGGGAATCCCAAAGGGGCCAAAAGTGTTGACCGACGAAGGATATAAGCACTGGTTTTTGCATGGATTTAGTGCCCGTTCTGCAGAGCAGTTCTATCATAGGAGACTATCCGTATTGCGATTAGAACACAAGCTTTCCCTTTTTTGAATATATCAATATTCCCATCATTCCGCATACTCATAACCTCGTAACCCTTACAGGTTATAAGCCCAACGCTGTGCTGAAGCATCACGATACATAGTTGAGATATCTGCGGCTACAGCCCAGTAATACTATCTATCCAAGCTAGACGCAAAGCCAAACGGCAGCTCCCGTTGCAATCAGCTACCTAGCCCCCGCCATAGCCTAGGTAGGGCTGACTGTGGGTGGCTTTTTTTTAAACAAAAAAAAAAAAAGAATCCCATGCAACACCCGACGGTTTAATCGGTTACTCAAACCCCTGCAAATACCAGCCGATCAGAACCGACCGCCGAACAATAAATATACCGGTGCATCAGGGGAGCTGTAGATGAGCGATCCAGCAGGACCAGCACCAAAATCTCCCAAACCATCACCCTCAACGCCTAGGTAAGCAACACCAAACCCTCTGTCACCACCTCCGAGAACTCCAATGCCGACACAACAATTACTGACAGAACAGTCCTTGTCGCCGTCTACGATGTCCCAAAGGTCTATCCCAAAGCTAGAACCCAAGCTTGTAGGCCAGCACAACTATGCAGGGAGGCAAAAGGGAAGGCGGGGCAAAGAGAATGGAGTAGGGGATAGATCAAAGGAAGGTCTGGTTGTGTTAAAGGCTGGGAGTCGCAAGAAGGACAATGGCAAAAGTTGTATAAGCAAACCGGAATCTGAATGGTTTACGAAAAAGCGGGAAAAGGGCAAAGGATCAATGAAGAAGGCTAAAGCCGCCAACACCTCCGGCAAGGATAGTGATGGTAACATGGAGGGGGCCATTGTGCTAAATGTAGAAGCGGGTATTAGAGGGGTAGGAGCCAGTGATGTGCAAACGGAGGGGTACTTCCAATACGACTGTGCCACAACCCACCACACCACAAACCGCCTCGACCTCCTACAAGACATCAAAACCCATGCCAATTTCTCAACAAAAGCCCACGATGGGTCAATCTCATATTGTGAGAAAATTGGCACCCTTGTTTTCCATCATAATGGAGAGGAGATCCGACATCAAGAATGCCTATACAAGCCTAATTTCAGCAACCTAATAAGCGGCCAGCGAATGGGCCAGCACGTCCTGACAGTCGGGGGAGACCAAGCAACCTTGAAAAAGGGAAAGAGGGTGATTTACCAAATGGACGTCGACCAGCAGGGAGCGCTATGGATCAAGTTGGAAAAGAGTCAAGCAGCGGTCAAGCAGGCCAATACCGAAGTCATCAAAGACCCCCATGAAAGAAACCATGACCAAAACCTACCTCAGCAAAGAGCACTCGACACCTGGAAAGGGGTATTCGTTGAAGCTCGATCCAAGGTACTTCAAAACAGACGAAGAAGCCCTCCGATATCAGACTATTGTCGGCGGACTGCTGTTTATAACCAGAACGACGAGACCAGAGACCACGATCCAAGTCAATCCGTTGAAACAACGAACCTCAAATCTATCGATAAACATAAAGGGAGCACTGGCAGCCTTGTCGTATTTGCAGTTGACGAAATACGAAGGTCTCACTTTGCACAAACCAGGCAATCTCGGCCTGGTAATATACACAGAGGCCCCAAAGGGCGGAGAGGGAGCAAGACCACAGACATGAGCCATAATGGCGTTGGGAAGGCAACTGATAGGATGGTACAACCAGCGGCAGGACGTAGTCTCTCTGTCGATAACACGGGCCGAATACATCGCAGACTGCAAGGGGGAAAAGGATACAACATAAGCACAACAACACCTCCGAGAGCTGAACATACCTACAGCCCCGATCTTGAGGACGGACAGCAAAGAGGCATACAACCTCAAAGATACCAAATTCCTCCGCCAGAGCCGCCACACGGAGCAGCGATACCAATAAGTCCAACTCGTGACTATACAAACGATCCCAGGGAAGGGGAGCCCTACCAGTTTCCTCACCAACTTCAAGCTCAGCCCGATGAGCACGGCCAGAGCCTGGAAAGCTCCCTGGATGAGTACAGCTGGATGGAATTGTTCGGTGGTGGACAGCTGAATAACAGGATGGCATTGCTCAATGATGAACAACTGAATGAACCGGTAACATTGTTCAATGATGAACAACTGAAGGTCAGGATGGCATTTTTCAATGATGGACAACTGAATGAACCGATAGAATTTTTCAATGATGAACAACTTAATGACAGGATGCTATAGTAGGGGAGGGTGTTGGAAATACGTGAGTGTTACTCGTCAGCCTAAAGGAGGCAAATGTAATAACAGCGAGAAGACAGGGAAGCTCAAAGGACATTTAATGCCCTTTGTGGTGAAAACGGCACAAAGAGCATTCTCCATGTGGATATTCAACGAATTCAAACAACAGTTTGGCATCACGGCAGAGAATTACAACGATTTCGCTAAATTCGAGCTTTCTCTAGCAGGTGTCCATGAAGCTGATATAAAATCGTGCATCGAGAATGCACTTGAACAAACGTGTTGACGAAAGATATAAGCACTGGTTTTCGCATGAATTTAGCGCCCCGCTCTACAGAGTAGTTCTACCATATTTTCGAGACTATAGCGATTAGAACACAAGCTTTCCTTTATTTAAATATATCAATATACCGTGAGTGGCGTTGGATACAGGAAGGGGAAGACGAGCCGTGGGACGCGGTTGAGAGCCTTTTCCATTATTTATACAGAGAGATCAGCGGGCGAGATAGATGGCGATTTCCTAGGTACCTTCATAGAGCAAGGCGGATGAGACAGCTGATGATTTCCTAGAGCACTGACGATTCTTCGTTGACTATTTCTTCTTTCCCACCTATCCGTTCTCATTTTCCATCATTTGCTTGTACAGGCGCCGGCTCATCATGGCCCCCCTATCGGGGCCGCATATGAGTACTGATTATAAAAAATAAAATAGAAAAATACACCCACCGTTTCGCATGCTCAAAACCTCGTAGTTTTTACATGATACAGTTCGACATTGTACGCTTCGAAATAGTAGGGTTACCAGAGGTCTTAGACCGCGGCCCGGAATTGTAAATATAAGGAAGGGACTGAGTAACGGAGGTCAAACTGTCGTAACAAGGCATTCGGTATCCCAAAGGAGAATTGAATTGAGTTGTATTTCCCGGAAGTTTGTAAACTGGATCCTCAACCGAGGAATCGAGACAAAAGGACAGCAGAAGTGATAGATGGCAGGCTTTCTTCAGGTACCGTGAGGTGGAAAGTAAAACCCTTGGACAAATCCGTCCTCACGTGACTTACAAATCGGTAAGATCATTCCGCCCAATATGGTAGACCCCGACTCTAAAGAACTCAGTGCTTGCACTGGAGATATGAAGCTGTACGCAGCTCAAAGGATATGTCTGCTCGATAAAGATACAAGAGAAAATATCTAGGGGACTCGCGGCCAATGTCTATATACACCCTCCAAACTCATATGTCCGATACATGTAAGGAAAAAATCTCTGCTGTCCCGTCAACTACTTTATCCGTTCCATCCGTTCATCCATTCCTCTCCGCCGAACTCGGTCATTCAACCCCGTGTCCATGCTGCGTGCGGTCTGGCAGAGAACGCTCGATAGCTTCAGCGAGTGAGCAAGCAAGTGATAATCGTAGCGACAATCGCGTTCAGACCCCTCATCCAGCAAGTAGTCAAAACTGTTCCCAGACCTTTTCGTTCTCTCTACCGGCACGTCACACCGGGTCCACAGCATGGCAGATCTACTAAAATCTATAATATCACCCTAGAGGAAGGGATTTATCTAGATGAATACGATGTTGTATTGACAAATAATATCCACGAAACCCTGAAGCAAACGAGTGCAGAGGAAATAGGTACTGAGTATCTTTCGGAGACAACTAATGGCACTAAAGGATTGTGCAATGGCTATATCTACGGTCCTAACAGAAGACTGATAGTTCCTCTTGTTAGCTATAGTAAGCGTTTTCTTTATTGTGATAGTGGGTCTATATGGACATACCTATCGCAGTAAGATGGTCCTGGGAATGGCAAGGCTATTTGTGGGTTAATACGGCTCTAGGCGGTTGAGATGGTTGGGTTTAGGGACAAGGATGATGATTCTCAAATGGTAGCTATTGCAATACCTAATTAGATATCCAAGTCCTGTTCGAAGATCCCAGGCGACTATAAGAACTCCCGTACGGAGTTGTATCCATAGTCTCAACAATTTCCCACCCTTCTTTTCTGCTGATTATTACTGGGGACAGGAACTTTTTGCAACAAACATTAAGTACCTCCAATACCAAAGAAAGGAAATCCGTTCCCTCCACTCGTATCCTCCACTCTTACTTTCTCACGCTTTCCATAAACCCCCTGTTCTACAGCTTAGGTTTCTCAGTCACTTTGCCAGTATCCACCAATACACAATTACTTTAATTTCTTTAAATAAATCCAGCAAGTAACTTTGAAAGAGCTATAGTATAGTTAGATGTGACTGTAACTAGAGCTTTCTCCATTCTTTATACCTCTTGATCAGGGTAACTAATTTAAGAAACGATTCTCACTAGCCTCTATTGTTTCAGAATCTCGTAAACTTTAAACGGAGTGCTGCTTGGTATCATAGTGACTAGTGGGGGTGGGACAAGCATGGGGTTCTGGAGTCGAACTTTATTTTAATTCCTGCAGGCGCACTGGGATTATCCCACTGTGTCGACATTTCCATTCCATTCCCTTTGGATTCTGGGCTGTGTTTGAATTGAATATTATCCCATGAAGCGGATCAGCTTCATAACAAGTAGCAGCCTGAGTTCTGATGTAGTCTTAAGTCTCGCACCAGCCAATTGAGGTACTATTGGTGAATAATGAATAAGCTGGGTTCATTACATGCAAGTATCAGCTCACGATTATGATTTGGATGGTCTGATTGAAAAGGTATTGGAATAAGTGGCTCTCGTACTTCGAATAAAATGCTTGTGGAGTGTTCTTTGGCTCTAGTCTGGTTGCCTCTGGCTCGGTTTTATGATGTGCAGCACAACCTATTGAATACATATGTATCTAAGACCGGGGTATGTATAGTCTTTCCAAGCATCGGGTCTGGAATGTGAATGTGCCCTTAGTAGGACCCAGGGCTATCCTCGTACCCGAAGAAATAATATATCAAACGACCAAGCACCGCGAGTAGAATATAAGTAATTATCATTATCTAGAAATGACTATAACCCATGAACCTGAATACCAAATACCAAACCAAAGCAAACATCCCACACCAAAGAAAATATCACGCCTTCTCAAAGCAATCCATTCCAGCATTGCCCAACAATAGGAAATAATTTACAGCAAAAAGAACTCCTGCGTAAGAAGGAGAAGAGGAAGGGGAAGAGGAAGATGTTGTGAGGTCTTTGGTGTTGAGTTCTGGTAGGTAGGCTTGAAAGTGCGCGAATCAAACATCCTCTCCTCTTAGCGCATGAGAAAGGACCGCTGGCCTATGCTTGACCGACGAAAGTGGATATCGAGGAGGCCGAGAGATACGTAAGAGGAGGAGTCTAATATTTGAATATGATATAGAGTGCATGTATGATTCCAGGCAGGTATCCCAGAATCGTCAAAAGAATATTGATTAATAGATCAGCCCCACATCCCTTCTCAAGGAAGACACCGAGGGGTGGGAGGATGATGGCAACTAGAGAGCGAAAGGTCAGTCAAGGCTCGAGAGCAACAAATAAAATCGGGGCATAAACATACGGATGATCTTGCAGATATCGGAGCTGGTGAAAGGCATGTTGTGTTTGTTTAAGTCGAAGAAAGCTGAAGTGCTACTGTTGTTCGACGAAGTGAAGAGCGAGCGAGGTTGATATTTGTGTGTGTTTAAGTATTTAGTGGTATCTAAGGAGTCGTGTAATGTGGAATGTGGAAGGCGGGCATTGTGGTTCCATCCCTAGGGTATATATAGTATCCACCTCTCCAGACCCACAACCAGAGCTCTCACACACCCGTTTGTCGTATCTTAAGACGTATACTCTGCTCTTTTACCAAGATCTGGCTCCTTACCTGTTACTGTTCCAAGAAATGGCATCTAGCGAATAAACGTCATAGCAAGTCATCGCTGAGATAGGTTGCCATGCACCACGCAAGCCACCCCTACCCCAACCGAAGATCCGGCTCCAATGATCAAGTTTGGAGATCTACCTTAGTTCCAGAAACATCACGCGGAAGCTTATTAGGAACTACGTCATGACTGCGATTGCATATTTCAAATTTTTGGGGGTTCAGCCCAGCGTATATATTCTCATGCCGATACATCAACATATACGGAGTCTAACACGACTAACGAACACAGTTACCTATGTAATTGTCTCCATTTTTTGTTGCTGGTACAGAGTACATAAGATTAAATACCGATACACAATGTATAGGGGGTGACCGGCACGGCACGTTCTTCTGGTTTTTAATCTATCTTTCGGATTGGATAGGAGCAATGCAAAATAAAGGTTCTTCGTCCCAAAAACAACGATATTCTCAACGACATCATAGGTCCTATATTTAGGTAATCTAGCAAGTCGCAGGTTTTTTCTGGAGCGATGTGCCGGGATACCGGTACCAAGTATCAAGCTGGTAACTGCGCCTTGGGGAGTTCTACGGGACATCGGTATTCGCCATCGCTTTACTTGTGCCACAGTGCCGTTCCCTCAAGTGAAGTGGCTTAGGTTGGTTAATTCTATTTGGTGACCTGCATGCCTAGGTAATAAGAGTGCGCATACACATGGTAAGGAATTGATTTGTGATAAGGGAATATATTATTAACTTTCGTTCCTAGATTCGCGGTATCATGGAATCTGCTTTATGTACCCGCTCCCACTTGAAGGAACATTACGGTGCCCCTATCCCGACTGGTCTAAGCTGCCTTCGCAATGTACATGCACGACATACCGTACCTAGGTATGTACCTCAGATTTGCATTAGCACAAATTCATAAGCCTTACCTACAAAGCTCGACAAGGATCTGCATCTGCCGTTGTATTGTGATAGCTTCTCCAGATTCCAACGTCAAAGGTTGCAGTTCACACTACATCTTCAGTTGCAATTCGAAGCGGATTTGGAATTGAGCATACGGGACAGTTCTTGTGATACCCGCTTTGTATTTCGAGCTCTGTTTTTGAGAACGGTTAGCGCAACTCCTCAAGCAGAATATTTGAATATACCATGCCACCTCCACTTCGCAACCTCTCCCGCATTCTCACTAAAACCCCCCATGACCCAGTCATCACTACTGCGCTCCGTACACCCTTCACTCGCTCATACAAAGGTCGTCTTAAAGATACCTATCCTGAGCAACTCCTGCACAACCTCTTTCGGGCCCTTACATCATCCAAGCCGGAAGTTACCTCACTTATTGAAGAGATCCATATCGGCAGTGTTCTCAGCCCACTTGGAGGCGCAAAAGCGGGCCGAATGTCTGCTTTACATTCCAATCTCCCTGTCCCTGCTGGGTTTCTCACCGTCAATCGGGCTTGCGCTAGCGGGTTACAAGCTGTCGTAGGCATAGCCGAGGGTGTGATGTTGGGTCGCATCCGTGGAGTAGGGTTAGCAGGGGGGGTGGAGAGTATGACCAGGTTCTTTGGAAATAAAGCAGTCCCTTGGGCAATGTGGCCGGAGTTATTGATGAGTGACATACAGGGAGCAAGGCATGGGGTTATGCCCATGGGGATGACGAGTGAGAATGTTGCGAGCAGATATGGCGTGTCAAGGATGAAACAGGACGAATTTGCGTTACGATCGCATAAACTTGCTCACGAAGCTCAACAGAGAGGGGATTTCAAGAGTGAGATTATTCCGGTGACATGCGAGTATGCACCACCGACTGGGAAGGACCTAGATGTACTATCGGAGAAGCAGGAAATTACAGTGATAGAGGATGATGGGGTACGGCCTGATACTACTGTTGAGAAACTGACCTCACTACTGCCTGTATTCTCACCTACGGGGTCTTCAACTGCTGGGAATAGTAGCCAGATTTCCGATGGCGCAGCAGCAATTCTAGTAATGTCTCGTGTGAGGGCAGAGGCTCTCGGCCTAACCCCACTAGGTCGATTCATTGCCTCTGCGGTTGTAGGCTGCCCTCCTGATGAAATGGGCATTGGCCCCGCACTGGCAGTACCTAAGTTATTAGAATACACGGGGATCCAAAGGGAACAAGTTGACGTATGGGAGATTAATGAGGCATTTGCTAGTCAGGCTATTTACTGTATTCGGGAGCTTGGTTTAGAGGAGGAATTGGAGGAAGGAGAGGGGAGAGGAGGTGATGTAGGGGTGGTTAATCCAAATGGAGGTGCAATAGCATTAGGTCATCCGCTTGGAGCTACGGGGACTAAGCTAGTAGTGGGGATATTGGGGGAGTTGGAGAGGAGAAAGATAAAGGGGGTGGGTGTAAGGGG
>Ga0307511_10008437_pt1 | contig 10305 bp, 8 predicted proteins | sample 13_EM_MG_FD_200266 | JGI IMG/M metagenome (GOLD analysis project Ga0307511, IMG submission 200266) | Populus trichocarpa ectomycorrhiza microbial communities from riparian zone in the Pacific Northwest, United States - 13_EM | ecosystem: Host-associated > Plants > Roots > Unclassified | place... | reverse complement strand
GCAGCCTCGTATCCCAGAGCCTGGAGTTGCCAGTGTGTCGGTGAATCGAGGGCAGACAGACGGACAAGCAAACTGACAGTCACAGAAGGCTGAATGCCCACCTGAGTAGAGAGAGTCTTCCAGATATTTTTTTTTTAGATTCAACTCTCAGGATTCGCGCGTATGGAATGGGGGATCGAGGTGGCGTGCACGTGTCTGTTGTGACGGGAATTCGAAACTGAACTTTACATCTCAAACACTTCAACTCAAACCTGAGGCTCAATTTGGGTTACAGACATCTGGCACATCACGTGTCGATTTGCTGGCGATGAGATGAGGCTACTGGCTTCAGGGTAATGATCCCCTCGAGTCCCTGCTTCTCTCTGGCTCAAAGAAAGTACTATGTTTCAAGAGTCTAATGCTCTAAACAGAAGAAGGTAGGTGGCAGTAAAAGGGGTAAAAGGGACTATGGTACTATGGTACTATGGTACTCCTCTAGTATGCTTCTATGTTTGCTATAGCTAACCAAGCACACGATCCTCCCATCCCGCCATCTGCGGTGGACTTTTTTTTTACCTTTGACTAAACAAAAAGGAAAAAATATAAAGACCCCACTGCCATGTATGTGTGTATAAAAAGACAAGGCAAAACGAGTATATCCTTGAAAAGAAAAAATAAAGAAAAAATAAAATAAAATAAATGGACAAGTTATTGTTAACAAAAATAAAACGAAAAAAAAAAACTGAGCAATCAGACAAAAAAATTTGTGGAAGAAAATCCCGGGCTTGTGATGGAAGGGCAGAAAAGCAAGGAACGGTTGCCGGTTGGTATACAAAAAGAAACCCCTGAGAAATGTTTTAAAAAAGTAAATAAAACCACCCATCATAATGTATAAAGGTGCCTCCGGATATAGTAGAAAAATGCGCATCTAAAGGTTGGGTCTTAAACCATCACCAAACCGAGGAGGAAACCACCAAAGACAAAGCCAAATGGCACAGTAAATCTTCCGACAGCAGCTGATCCATCACCGTTATTACTACCAGAATCGGAAGTTTTGGTACTAGTGGGGATTGAGCTCCCTAACGTGCGGGATACAGTTGCTGTACTGGTGGGGTTAGAAAGCAAAATACTAGTGATTGGGTTGGGTATGTTGACAGTGCCGCTTGGAGACACGCGTTCAGCCAAACCAATCTGTGATTTGTCAAAGTCAAAGTTCGAATAGACGTTCTTCAGGAAAACATCTCCCATAAGCCAGGTGGTTGGACCAGTAATAGTCTGCTCAACGGTCAGTATGCGTGCTAGTAGACAGTTGCTGTAAAAAGATTAGCCGACTTACCCTTGCGATGATGTGGGAGATGCAGTACAGCCCACCAGGTGCGGTTGGGCCACCAATCCAGTCAATCGGCGGAATCTTATAGGTGACACCAGCAAATGTCATATCAAGAGTCTTATTTGTAACACATGGCACCGCAAACGCCTCTCCATCCGTCCTTGCGCCCTGAATAGCAAGATGGAGAGTATAGGCATCATCCGGTGGAAGGATAATGAGAGAAGTCCCTGTGTCGATAATGGCAGTGCGTCCTTTGAATCCTATTGATTTCCCATCAACAGCAGCATCGTCAAGCTCAATCTCCCAGTAACCCGAATCGGGGATGGACTTGGAGAAGGTCATGTCTCCAGTATAGTAGGACTTGTCAATTCTACCAAAATGAACAACGCCATCATCCAGTCCATCAGTAGCCCGACTGATTGCAACACTGAACATCTTGCTATCAATCAGTTTCGCTTTGACCAAAACATCCATAATGGTGGTGGCACCCTGCGTCGAGCCCTCTGGGAATCCCAGACCCATGATTCCATCAATCGGGAAATTGACAAAGTCGGAAGAGAGCACGGTTGACAACCCAAATTCGATGTTGACCTTAAACCCTGCAAAGCTGACATCGTCCCGAGCCACTATCCCTTCAACATCTCCAGTGCCGTATTTTATCTCAAATGTCCTATCTTCGATAACGAGGGTGCCGGAATCCTCCAGTCCATATGTTTCGTGGTTGCGGCATGCTTGTGCAGTGCAGTTGGATGATGGTACCCAGGTATCAGATGAACCTGTGTCAACGACAAGCAGGAACGACTTATTGTTTGGGCCAAATTGGACTTCCGAAAAGTATACTGTATAGTGCAGATTACATTAGCGTTGCCTGAGGCATATCTTTCATAGGGCAACGCACAAAAGTCACTGCCATCTTGATCCACGGCCATGGAATCGGCTGTGGTTGGTGTATCGGACTTAAGGATGTCAAAGTTGTTTTGTCGCTCTTTCAAGTCCCGCTTCTCCAAAGACGAGATGACATTCCGAATAGCCAGCTTTCTATCAATATCAGGGCCTGGGATCCCTCTCTTGCGGAACTTCTTTGTGACGGCATTGGCGTGTTGTACAGCTTGGATTTGGGGGTGTAGGCCATTATCCTAATATAGCACGTTAACATTATTACTCTTACCCCCCCCTCGACCTTCTGAGATACATACTGCTCTTGGGACTTTCTTAATGTGCATCTCGCTCAAAGGCTTCATCTGCTCCAAATCCACCGGCTTCTCCTCCACCGGCTGGAAGGGTTTCGCATCTCTGGGTGCCTTCAAAGGCTTCCACTCCTTCACGTTTGGTGTTGTTCCCCCAACATTTCCGACCTTCGGTACTGATACAGCCGGCCTATGGTATGGGTTAAACGCCGAAGCTACTGTTGCTGATAGAACAAGACCATGGACTGCATATTTGATATACATCTTCTAAAATCGAAAGTGTTACTGACGATACTTATTCGTACATATACCCAATATCGTACTGAATCGTCGTATATTTATTGCAGTCTCGGTGCCGGTGAAACGGATGCCGTCAATGATGTGTGGCTTTTCTTCAACCTCTCGTGCCTGGTTTCACAACCAGCGCTGGGCAGCGGCGAAAGCACAGGGGTTGCGACTTTGAGGACGGAATTTCACCAAAATTTCCCGACTAAGAAGCGTTCATGAAATGGGAGGTGTAGAAAGTAATTAACTGAATTCTATTCTTTATCTTCAAGTAAAGACTGGCGCAATCTTTGGAAAAAAAAATAAAGTATTGGGTATCGTAAGCCGTGAAGCACGAGGCCTAGACTGCTACGGCGATACAGTAGGCAGGACGCTGGCACAGAGAGCGAGGGGCGAGGGTATACGTAAGTCGACAAAAGAGTGTACGAATATGACAAGTAAACCCGGATGAAGCGAGCGTAAGAAGCTGTCGAGGGAAACAAAAGAGCGGAAATCAAGATCGATCGGCTGGGATATTATTGGGTGAAAGGGGCTGAATACAGGCTTGTCTTGGCCACAGACGGGTGCTAGTACACTTGCATGCTACTGTCTGGGGGGAGTTGTACAACCAGACTATGTATGGGGATTGCTTGGAACGTGGAACAGCCTGGGTCGTGGGGGCAAACTGAAACCGTTCTGAAGGCTATCTCTAAGGGCAGGTTGTCGACGTGCAAAGGGGCTGTTTGAAGTTGACGATGCGGAAGTGTCTCGGGCGGGAGGGTCGAGATGAATGTGGGATTGGTGTTGGGAAATCCGCACCTTCTAACTGGCCGGAAGCCGGCAGTGTTCTGCCGCCCCAGGACTAACCGATGCGTTTAACGAGTAGCGATCAGCATGCCAATGCCCAAAAACCGGAAAGCACAAAGCAAAGCAAAGCGCCCCTGGAAGGAAGTCCCGTCTGACTCGCAGGCACGTGGAGTGCCCTGGAGATAGGTAAACAAATCATGAAACTGCCGTAGGTGGGGCTGGGGTTGATGGAACACAGGAGGTGTAGCCGTAAGTGAGGGCCACTGCACAATACCAAATGGATAGAAAAAAAAGTAATTGAAGCATGCATAGAGGAGCGCATTCACAATGTTCTCATCCACCAGTTTCACGAGAATCCAACACTCAGATTGTTATCAATGCATATGTGACCACAGTTGCTTCCTGGGCGAAACTTTGTGTGTTGCATTCTCTCGCTGACCAGTTACTACAGCTCTTTTACCGCCGCAGAATAACTTGGGCTACAAGTTGTCGACTCGACACGTAGGTATTATCGTGTTGGAATTTTCCTGAAGACGGTTAGTGATAAGCGTTCAGCATTGTACCAGCGACCAAATGTTTGCGCCAACAGCTCGCTCCCTCTCTAATTCAAGCGTCTCTGAAATCTATCCTGATGCAAAGTAGAGGTTTAATTAAGGGCCCACCGAATCTGCTCATAGTTACAATATTCAAGTAGTTAGCAGAACGCCGTATCTTTCTTATGGAGAGCTGACAGCCGTACTTAGCTAAATCTCAGTGGATGCTTGAAGAGGCGACTGTGTCCATGGCTGGGCAAGTCACGCATACCCGACTCCGCATGAAGTGCCTTAGTATACAGGACTCGATGCTGATACTGAGGTGAAGACTGGATGCATAGGGTACCCTTTTGAGGACAATACTGCTGGTGGGAATGAAGAGCTCCACATAAACGTAGCAGGTCTGAAACTAGATGGAGGGTTAATAAGAGAACGCGGATACTTGGGAGTCAGACTTGAATGTAGGCATAGATGCGGAGGGAGAGCTCGCCCCAAGCAAGGTAAGTTGCCTCCGCTGCTTATCAAAGGCCTCGGTATAGATATAAAGCTCATACACATAAAGTCAGATATACATAAGTCCGCTCCTGAGATTTCGGAGTCATACAAAGCCATGGGGATAGAGGCCACAGACCATTTATGGACGGTGCGCTTCCAACATCCGAACGGTATTAGCGATTCTGACAGTTCCTTCAATGCCTATGTACGCTAGTTTAGATATAATCACTGGGGTATTCCAATGGACAAAAAAGGTCAAAGATGTCAATAACTTCAGTTGGCATCATCGGTAGTCGGCAGCCAAGTGACCGGTGGTGAGGCGAGAGATGGTATCAAGATGGTGAATCTGTCTGCGATTCTACTGTCATAGTATCAATAAAGTAGAGCCCCTCATGTTCAATAGTGCTATATCGCATATCCTCTCCCTTGGATGAACGGCATATTCCTGGCGTCAGTGCCTTCTCCTCTTCTGGGGATCGTCTCATATTGAATGGACTTCCCTACCCCTAGAATATTATTCGATTTTGTGATCTTACAATAGGAGCACCCACACATTTGCTTGTTCAACTAACCAAAAGCCCAGGTATTCACCGCTGTAAACCAGAAATAGTTTCTTAACTGTCCTCTCCATAAGAGTGCGATCAATGACCGTACACACGGGCACCTTGTGGACCGATTGGCTGTCGTGGGTACCTAGTTAAGTAACTTATTAGGCGTGATCACGTCTGGGGCCCCAATGCGGATGTGGTTTAGTATCTTCTGGAGGTAAAAAGAGAAACAAGATACCGGCTATCTAGTCTTGATCCGGGCTGGGTAATAGGTAGATCAACAACAAAAAAGCGAATATGAGAAAACAAGAAACCCCAAAGAAAAGCAAGGAAGGATCTGGATCTCGCTCATGTTAGCATGTGTCAAATAATTATGAGATTCTCTACCACCCCAATCAACCCCTGGGCCTACATAGGACGTCTGCACCCTCTATTTTAAGTACCGAATAAATATTGATTCGCAAAGTGTACTTGCCTCTCGGGTTAATGCCGGTTTCCAGGTGCAGATCCCCACAACTCAACGTTGGTAGATTGATAGATAACTGACGAAGGAATGAAAACTCCCTCGAGTTTGATGAAATGGCTTTGGGTATCTAATAGTATCGTCAACAGCGTAGAAAGCAGTTGCACTCTAGTTTTAATTTTAGACTTACAGTAAGTCTTCCTGTGCCTAAATCATGGTCAAAGGAATGTGATAGGGGTTGTGATCCAGGCCACAATTAGGGTGCGCAGCTTCCCCAGATCGTCCAGTTATGATCAACAATATATGCAGGCAGCCTATTGATAAGTTTGCATTAATATAGATTCATATGACTGCCAATTGATAATGCAGGCAACACGGCAGGTCTTTTAGGCTCGAATGAGCTTTGATATCAATGAGGTAAGAATATGTGTGGAGCACAGGAGGTGTGCCTCCGGCAAAATCCAATAGTTGGTTTACCGAACTTTACCCGGTTGTGTCTATCAGAATCTTCCCAAGAGCATAGAACGGAGAACTGATTAGAACCAGTCTCGCACCGGATGTTGAGGTGAATTGTTTGACTCTTCATTTCCCTCTTTTCATAGTAATTACTGCTTCCCACGCCGGAGTTTATACCGATCACGCGTTGTTTAATCTTCCTAACCCCTACCGGAACGTCGCAAAATTCCCATTGGCTGAATCGAAAGACGCATCGCATTCGGTAAAGGTAGATCCACTGGGATGCGTCCTCGCTAGCACCTGAGAAGTTCATTGGCTAATGATGCACAGTGAGAGCTCTCAACTCTCTTGCTTCCTTCAGAGGTGCCTAGTTTTAGTTAAAAAGTTACGCACACTTGGGGGTGGTATGTTGTAAGCATGTTCTGCAGGAGGCGTGGTGGTGTGGTGATTGATTGCTGCTGTTGGGTTGGGGAGAGACCCCGTGGATTTGGTTCGAAGATAGTCTGGCGGCGTTATTTTTTGGCGGAGCACTCAAAGCTCACAAGCGGTACGAGTACGAGAGAGGTGAGGAGCAGTCTGCGGGGATCTCCGAAGTATAATTCGACGGCCTTGCCACCTATATCTCCAAGTAGTACTTTGGGTTGTAGCTCCAGTCTAATTACTAAGCCAACAAAAGCAACAGATCCATCGCGGGCCGTTGCTGATGAAGTCATTGACAGCTCGAAGGAAACCAATCATTGGCGAATATTCGAGATCTGCTAGCTTAACTCCAGCAAATCACACAACAGCTTAGGTTTCAGAACAAGCATAGCTTCTCCCATCTCCATTTCGAGGCTTTGCCTGAGTTACTTGAAATTGGCGAGAGATGTCCACTTTCTTTTGATACCTGAAACTGTCTGGGGTATAGAGTAGTCTCGTGCCGAGATGCCCATGGTGGGGCTGCGGTCGAGATGCCTCCTAGATAACTTGTGGGTGTGAGGGCTCGACTTATGAGTACCCTTCTCAAGATATCTGTTTAAAGTCATACGGGGATGTGTGTTACAATTATGCACATAGGCTAGAAAAAGTCGAATGATAATCGCTATATCTGTTTAATATACTCTTAGTTTATCACAATATGTATCTGAAAATGAAAGATTTGATGATCAGCAGCAGAATATTAAGAAATATTACATTTTTCATGGGGTTGATTCGCATCAATGATGCACGTAGCTGCCATAGTGGTGGGTGATTGCGCGACTTTGCCTCCACCAATCCACAAGGGGCCTGCCCCATCGACACTGAACTCCTTCAAGCAAGTTCAAGCTTCAGTTCATTAGCGGGAGTCGTGTACCTAAAGGGTACCTACCCAGCATGCCCTCCCCAGCTTATGCAACGTCTTTTCTTCATCCCTGAATGAGACCTCTCTTGGACATCGAAGGCGCGCAAGCGCAATGCCACCCGGACTGAGATCCCCCATGCACACACACCTTTTTTGTTGAGGGCCGTGTCTTGCCAATGTGGACCGGCGTGAGCTTATACAGCTTGGCCCTAGCTATGCCCTTTCGGTAGTGGTGGGGTCAGTGCACTCGAACCACAGACGGACAATTTGCGTCGACTGAGGGAGGTTTGTTGGACCGGAGCCTAACCTCGTCGCTCGACGTAGCCTTCTCCGTCGTACCACTGGCATCATTCTAACGACAAGTAAGTGGTCGGGAGACGGGCCTCTATAGGAAAAGGATGTGGTGCCTACCCACCACCCCGCGGATTCTTAAGCTCGCCCATCGCCAGCTTGCTCGAGCTCATTTTTGTCCACTCACCTTTCAACTCACCCAGCAATTATCTCACACATTAGAATGAAACGAGCTTTTGGCACCTTACGTCCATATGGAGGAGCTTTGAGAGTCCCCTCTGTCCGTGGTATCCACTCCACTGCAGTCAACCCAAATCCTGCTGTCATCGTGGCAGAGTCTCGTCACTCGACTGAGGTACGTTTGTATCTCACTTCTGGTCAATCCATTTGCCATGTCGTTAGATTGTGCTCGAAGGCGTGCCTGGAGGTGGATCTTGACTACCTAAGGGGGCTTTCGCTAAGTCTAAACCCAATTTCTAGGCATTCCCTAGCCATGATGTAGCCCAGAGCAGAAATATCACTATCGGAGCAAGGGGCTCTCCTTTGGCCCAACCCAAGTTCCGCCAACTGGGACCCCGTGCGAAGGCCAACTTCAACACCTCAATTGCTCGTCAAGACCTTGGCTTCATGCCGTTCGAGTCGAACATCATCTTCCCAAGCCTCGAACCCGTTCCCATCAAGGACACCATGATGGAGATTCGTGTGGTGAGTACATCAGCTTTCTATTGCAACTCAAACAGCGAGATTGACATCATTCTAGCCTTTCCTCCCAGACAACTTTCATCCGGCACGAAAACCGGAAGCAGAGGTCAAGGTTACGGGGCCTGTCATAGCTACAGTTGCCGACAGCGCCACCCATATCGTTGCCCCGTCTGCTATCATGGATGGACTTAGCTTCAATTTCTCCTTCGCTAAGGAGTTTGAAGTCGAAAAAACCAGGTTAGCTGAGGATCAGGGTGAAGAGGTCATGATGAGGGCTTTCAGGATGTAAGGAGGTTATGTTTAGTGTGGTTAGTGCCAGGCCCCACATAATAAAAGTTTATTCGGTTGCTAACTCAATTCTACAGTGAGATTCCTGACGAAGAATCATCGAAAATGGTGATACAATACGGAGACATTTCGCTCACGACACTTGTTATACATATGGAAACGGAGTAACAACGGATTGGAATTCTTTTTTTTTTATTTTAACAGTAACTTTATTTAGTCTTTGGGTCTTCTATTTCTTATTTCTTATCTCATATTTTATTCACGACCAAGCGATAGCCGGATAGCCGCTTGCCTGTCATCATCACGACCGAAATGTTTACCCTTTTTTATTAATTTTTTTATTACTTTCAAGGGGTATGGGTACTTATTTTTTTTGTTTCTTTTTTTTTTCCCCTCTCGCGGGTATGCATATGTACCTGTGCAGTGCGAATATTTTTCTGTGCAGTCCAGGTTTCAGGTCGGGTATACAAGACTACTAGGGGTAGTTGGAGCCGGATTATGGTGATGGAAATGGAAATGAGATATTATTCGCTTGTGGAACTTTTTCTGATGGGAGGTACTACTTCCCGGTACTCTTGGGAGCTCTCAACATTTTACCAGATTCAGTGACAGTGACCCTAAGCACCGTGACACGCGTGTAAAACATTTTTATGTGACTTGGCTCAACTGAGATGAGAAGCCAGGCTAGATAGAAGAGATGAGATGGGGTTGTATTTGCAATTGTGCATGGTAGTTTACTACAGATCTGTACAGTATCTGTTTACATGCCACCTTGACAACGTTAACCCCACCAGTAGTATTTCATTTGCATTTTAACATCTTACTCACATAGTACATGTACTCCCATATGTCGCGATCGGTAGAATCCCGTGTTTATTCCAACACGCCTACCTAGTCTAGTCCCAATCTATCCAACCACCATGGCACTTGCCCCAATGCAGCGCCACAGGCAAACGCCCGCCAAGCCACACACAGCTCTACGTAAACCGCCCTAGCACAACGAAAAGTGAACAGATTAGCATATTCTGAAGCTTCAGGGAAAACTCCCCCATACAAGCAAAATAACAATATCACAAAGGCAACCCAACAGGAACCAAAAAAACGCCAGCTTTTAATCTAGGGGTACTGGTGCTGGAGCGGAGCGTTGCTTAAACTCTTAGTGGAACTAAAAAATCCCAGCTTCCCCAGTCACCCCGGAGCTCTTTACTTACCCACCCCCCACGCACCTACCTCCTCCCCACGAAATCCGAATAGATATAACCTTCCATCAAACAAACGAACCGACACTACCTTTCTTACCATGGGGGACACGAAAACGGCCCGACCGCATGACCACAACCAGGGCAACCAAAGCCGATCCTACACCACCGAGCAGAAAGTTGCTGTGGATCGGGTTCGAAAGTGCAAGAGTACGGATTACTATGCGATTCTGAATGTGGAGAAGGAGGTTACTGCGGATGGGGTCAAGAAGGCGTATAGGAAGTTGGCGCTGGTGATGCATCCGGATAAGAATGGTGCGCCGGGGGCGGATGAGGCGTTTAAATGTAAGTTTTTTTTCGATTTTAGTTGAACCCCCTCCCTCCCTCTTGGGATGGTGTTGATGAAGGTGGCGGTGGTGGTGGTGGATGGGGTGGGACTGGA
>Ga0307511_10008435_pt1 | contig 10305 bp, 9 predicted proteins | sample 13_EM_MG_FD_200266 | JGI IMG/M metagenome (GOLD analysis project Ga0307511, IMG submission 200266) | Populus trichocarpa ectomycorrhiza microbial communities from riparian zone in the Pacific Northwest, United States - 13_EM | ecosystem: Host-associated > Plants > Roots > Unclassified | place... | reverse complement strand
AATCCCCACATCCCTCTAATCCGTCTGTATTCTCCCAAAAAAATATAAAAATAGTCATTTCCAAAGTAAACAATCTACATTTAAGTAAGTTGGACTTGTTTCTTCGCAAAACCTCTTTGCTGACAGAATTTATAGTTTGTCTTAGAAAACTCATATCTCTCATATGAGCTCTTTTTCAGCTATAATTTTGCAGGATGATAGGTATTTGAGTCAGGAGTCCAAAAAAATTATATATGCATCAAATAGACTTCTCTAACTCAAGATATTCAAGTTGGAATGACCAAAAGTCAAAACTAGCAGAATGCGAGACTTGTCTTTGAAGGCTGTGATTTCTATCCTCTTTCTCTTTTTTTTTCTTTTTCTTGCCATATATGTATAGAAAGGTATGGATGTTAAATTTTTAATGCCACTAGAATCACTTCATTTCAACCTCTACAACTCAAGTTTTGCATAAAACATCGATCAGACGTCAAATCTGCCAATATTTGACACAACTTGGAACATAGTCTGAATTTTATCTCCAATTTACTCCTTTTTAAATCTCACATCCAAAAGTGCCTTCAAAACATAAAACAATATTATGACATTATATATATATATATATATATATATATATATATATGAACAAAATACTAGGTAAATATGGGTAAAACTATTGAATAATATGTTTGCATCAAATACCCCCACACTTAACTCTTGCTCGTCCTCAAGAAAGGAGAGATAAAATCAAACTTCAGGAAGACTAAAGCATAAATAAATAAAATAATTGTGACTAATCTCGTAATCTTTCATCAATGTCCAAGAGTACATGCATTATAAACAAGAATACAATCAAGAAGGGTAAAAACATAAATTTTCATGAATTTATTTACATGCAAACTTCAAAACTCAATTAATCATTAGGATTTAAATGGAATCTATGTCATGTCAAAGTGATAGGTGATTGATATACACTCAAACATTCACGTGTTTAGGGCTTATGCGTTCAAATCTCTCTAATTCATTCAATGAATATGTTCTACCATAAGCTTGCTCTTCAATCTCATCTTCATTACTAAAATATTACAAGCTATACATGAATAAAAAGGTCTTACTTTTTTGTTGTAATGGGGCTAAGGTTAAGATGAGGTAAAAGAAAGGAAAGCAAAAGGTTAAAACCAAAGGAAGTAAAGTGTTCTATAAAAAAAAATTTGAAACATGATACCTCATCAAAGCATACAAATTCACCATCTTTAAGCACCAATACTTAACTTCTTTCGATTTCAAACTCCATAAACATAGAGTTTTCATAACTCAACGAAACAACTTTTCTTTTCTTTTTGTTTTTTTTAGGATGGGTCTACCTTTGGCAACCTTGGTCATTATTTTCATCAAGTATCATTTTTTTTTCACATAATTTCCAACCATAATCTCATGAGATATCAATAAGTATATGCTCCACTAATCCTTGGTCAGGAGAAAATAAAAACATATAAAAAGTTAAGGCTTACAACATCGGTAAAGAAAAGAAAAGATAAACAAGCTCAAAAGGGCTCACTAAGGGTAATATACTTTGGGTTGGATTTTTTTCTCAACTAGTTAAAATTCCTGATATCTTTATCATCTTCATATACACATGTAATGTAAATGTAATCTCAACAAGATATGAAGCAAGTTCTAGAGATATATAACATTGAAAGAATGCACAATAAAAAAATATAATGTTGAGGGCTTAAAAACTTATATTGGTACAACACTATTAAGTCAACATGATATATTTTCAAAGTCAATCCCTAAACTAATTAAACTTTAAAACTTGCATGCACACTCATTCATTCGATTTATATTTTTATTTATCTCAACTAATTCTTGTACATAATACTCATATTCTCATAATCCAAGTTGCATTACTTAATGGCCCAAAAAGCGTTGTGTCCAAGCTCTACTGGTAGATGACATGCTTTCTTGTAGATCATCCTATAAGGTGACATTCGTATAGGTGATTTATAAGCAATCTGATAAGCCCAAAGTGTATCACCAAATCACATATTTCAATCTCACAGATTAGGTTGCACTACCTTCTCCAAAATGGACTTGATTTTTTAATTTCAGCTTAGCCATTCGTTTGAGGATGGTAGGCTATGGAAGTCTGATGAGTCACATGGTACTTGCATAGTAATGCTCCCATTGAATGATTGCAAAAATAAGTGTCACGATCACTAATGATAGCTTTGGGGATTCCAAACTTGTCAAATATATGAGTCTAGACAAAATCTAAAACAATCTTAACATTGTTAGTTCGTATGGCTTTTGTCTTAATCCATTTACACACATAATCAATAATAAGAAAGATATAAAGATTACCAGAAGAAGAAGAAAATGGACCCATGAAATTAATACCCCAAACATAAAAAATTTCACTTACAAAAATATTCTTTGCATTTGATTCTTATAAGTGATATTGCTAGTTCTTTGGCATTTTTCAAATGATTTATAAAAGTGATATGTATCCTCAAATTCCTTGTGGGTTGTTCTTTTTGCTCCAAAATGCCCACCACAAGAATGAGAATGACAAAAGGTCAGAATGGAATGAAATCCATCATGTGGTACACATCTTTTAACTACTTGATCCGCACAAAATTTCCACATATAAGAAGTGTCCAAATATAATATTTAGCATCAACTCATAACTTGTCTTTTTGGGATTTAGACAAAACTGAAGGGAATTCTTTAGTGACTAAATAGTTCACCAAATCAGCATACCATGGTCTTACAGAGGAATGTAACACATAAAACTGCTCGTCTGGGAATGTCTCTCTTACTTTTTTGGTTTGTATATCCTTGGGCTGCAATCAGCTCAAGTGATCAGCTACATGATTCTCGACACCTTTTTTGTTTTTGATCTCAAGATCAAATTCTTGTAAAAGCAAGATTCACCTAATCAATCTTGGTTTGGATTCTTTTTTCTTCAAAAGATACCTCAAAGCTGCATGGTACCCTCAATTATTTTTTCAATATAGTAAAAATAAATACTCATCATGCATCTTTGAAAAGTTGCGGGTGCAATATACAGACCAAAAGACATTCTTCTATATGCATATGTACCAAATGGGCATGTAAAGGTAGTCCTTTTTAATCTTCAGGATTAATAACAATCTAATTATAACTACCATATCCATAAAAAAAGCAATAAAAAGACTTACCTGCTAAGCGTTCAAACATTTGGTCCATAAATGGTATTGGGAAGTGATCTTTGCGTGTAGAAATGTTAAGCTTTCTACAATCAACACACATTCTCTAACCACTCGAGATGCGAGTAGGAATGAATTCATCATCTTTGTTCTTTACCAACATGATTTTGGTCTTTTAAGGCACCACTTGGATTGACGCCACCCATTAATTGTCCATGATGGGGTAAATGAATCATGCATCTAATAATTTCTAAAATTCAGCTTTCACTACCTCCATCATCAACAGATTCAACCTCCTTTGTATTTTCCTTATTGGTTTTGCATTGTCTTCCAATAGTATGTGATACATACATATTGAGGGACTAATGCCCTTGATTTCGGCTAAAGTCTAACCAATAGTTGTTTTGTGATTGCTCAACAATCTCACAAGTTTTTCCTCTTACACATTTGGCAAACCTTTTGCTATGATAATGGGGAGCGTATTGTTGTCGTTAATGAATACATACTTTAAATTATTGGGCAAAGGTTTCAATTCTAACTCGAGTGCCTGTAAATTAGATAGCAAAGGCTTTTTACATAAAAGTACTAAATCAACAAAAACATTGCTAGAGGGGGGGTTTGTAAAGCTTGCAAAGCCAAGGTTGATTCTTGCATATTTTGGGGAACATATATGTTCCTCTCCATCTCCTTTATCTTGGTAAAATCAACGTCACGACTCAATGCCACGCTTAATCTGTCCTCGCAATCAAAATCAAGAACTTGTTGCACATACTCATCAATTTAGTCATAGCATGTGATAGAATAAACATTGTTTTTTGATCAAATGTAAGTATATATAAAAGATCAAAAAATTTACAACTCTGGAACCCGCAGGAAACCAGAATATAAAACAAAGATTGAAACAAAGGGAACAGGCTCCCAACACAAAAGAAAAACCTGGAAGGAACCAAGAGATGGTTAGGCTAGGAACCCAATCACATGGGAGGTGCCCGGCCTAACCAAATAAATGCAGCAGGAAATAACAAAGAGAAACAAACAAAACACTCAATACAAAGAGAATAAACAATGAATAAGACACGAAGACCAAAATGGTAGGCCCAACAGCAAGCATCAACACGTAAAAACCAAATGCATGGCCAAGACTTCAACATGCAATCACGTAACAGAAAGAGAATGATTCTCATGGAAATGAAGAACCATAAAGAACTGAATTTGAAACTTGCGGAAGACCTCATTAACAGACTTAGAAACATGCTTAAAAATACGATTGTTTCTTTCTTTTCAAATTAGGTGGACAAGGAGAGCAAGAGCCACACGTCTCATTCTTTGGTGCAACCCCTTACGCCTTCCAGAAAGGCCTCTAATCGCGCCAGAGAGGGAGGACATAGATCGATTGAGCCAAAGCCACTACTTAATACGACTCTATAGAAATGAAGTCCAATCACAACTGAAAAACAGGTGAGCATGGGATAAATTCAAACATTGTTGTAAGGATATTTGATTACATCATTAAAGTTAAATTCAATTACTTCATCTCCTACATTCATAGACAAAGTATCCTTACCACAATTAATTTTAGTGTTGATAATTTTCAAGAATGGTCTTCCAAACAAAATAAGAGTGTTGTTATTTGAGGAATCACATTCCATATCAAGAATATAAAAGTCACATGGAATAAACAAACTATCAATCTTGATTAGGACATCTTCTATCACACCAAGAGGATAAACAAAACTACGATCCACAAGTTGTATTACAATACTAGTTTTAATCAAAGGCTCAAGATTAAGAGAATCATAAACATGTTAGGCATAACACTAATGGATGCACTAAAATCACATAAAGCCTTTTTAAAGCTAGCATTATCAATAAAACATGGGATATTAAACGCACCTATGTCTTTTTTTTAAGGCAAATTCTTTTGAACAACAACAGATACAACTTCACCCATACTTACCATTTTATAGCCTTTTAACTTGTAAGCTCTTTTGGTAGTACACAACTCCTTCAAGAATTTGGCATAATTAGGAATTTGTTTGATAGCATTAATCAAAAGAATGTTAAGTTCTACTTTCTTGAAAACCTCTAAAATCTCTTTGTCCTTGTCTTCTTTCTTAGACTTAGAAGAACTCAAAAGAAATAAAGGGATTTTAATGAAATTGGAATTCATTAAGTTAGGACTTTACCTTTGGAGTGGTAGTGATTGTTTCAATTTGTGGAGTAGACTATTTCTTCTTAATGCTCAGTTCAGTTTCTATCTCATTTTTTTTCCTCCATCTCAACTTGTTTTGACCTTTGCTCTTTAAGTTCTTTTCCACTTCACAATGTGATCACACTTACATTCTCTTTTGGAATTTTCCATTGATTTGTGCTTCCAATTTACTTGCACATGTAGCTACCTGCCTCATTTGCTTTTCTAAGTTATGAATACTTGACCTTGTTTCCTATTGAAAAGACATGATATTTTGTTGTAATGTCATTGTGTTAAAAGCTAAAGTTTTCATCATCTCACGAAGATCATTACTTGATGACCCCATAACATTGAAATTTGTAAATGTAGGTATTTCGCTTGATAATTCTGTTGGGGCTGAAATCCATGGGGGTGGAACTAACGGCCTTGATTGCCTTGTTGAGGTAGGTTCCCATAGCATAGGTTCGGGTGATCTCTCTATCCAGAATTATACGTGTTAAAAAAAAGATCATACTTACGCTGGGGCTGGCCATTAAATGCTTTATCAACTACATTAGCTTGTTCAATGTAATCTTTTTGCATTGTTAGGCACATATCCGAAACATGACCTTGTAATGAGCATATGCTACAAACTTTCACTTGTTGTACATTTCCACAAGCTAAAGAATGTAAAAGAGAAGTAAGATCATTAACTTTATTCTCAATGTTAGCAATACTTACATTGTTTACTCGTTTGCTTGGGAAGTCTCCATGCGTGCTAAATTATTTCAAGTTGGCTGCCATATTAAGATCAATTGACATGCAGCCTCTGGTGTTTTATCTATTAATACCTCTCCACTTGTCGTATCAATGATACTGCAGTCAGTAGGCATCAGTTCTTTGTAGAAGTATTGAATGAGTTGTTGATCGGTTATTTGATGATGAGGACATTGAATGCACAATTGCTTAAATCTTTCCTAATACTCGAAAAGTGTTTTCCAATGGAACTAGGGATAGGGAGAATAGAGAAAATGCTTTTGTTGCCCCTTTTAAAGGGAAAAGTGAAAGCTTTCACCTTAACTTGTTCTTCATCAACTCCATGTGGTTTCATGTCAACACAAACCATGTGGAACTCCTTGAGATGAGTATTAGGGTCTTCTCCGATAAGTTCATTGAATATTGACAAAAGGTGTATAAACCCAGACTTAAACTCGAAGTTGGCATTGTTGTTGATGTTTATGCACAATGGTTGATTCTCTATATTTGGAGCAATGAGCTCCTTGAGTGTCTGTTTTAGCGCAACAACCATGTTGTTGTTGATGCGAGCTTTCTTTCGTAACCTACGTAAAGTGTTTTATATTTCGAGATCTACATGTACTTGTTCTTGGTCAGTAAATCGAGTTGCAGACATAAATAGTCGAGAAAACTCAAATAAACTAAAAGAAATCAACCACAAGAGAGATTAAAGTAATTAAAGCAAATGAAGATCCAACGCTAAAACACAAAAATTGCATAAAACCCCTAGAAAATAGTGGAATTTGGCCTCGAAAGGGTGGGGCTAGTAGCAAAAAGCAACTAGTGTTGCTCAGAACATCATTTTTCTTTAGGAAACTAAATGTCAAAGCCTAATTCCACCAAAAAATTCAATTTGAATTTTTTTTCTATTTTCTTTTGAACTAAATAAATAACAATCACATCACAAGAGTCAACTAGAATCACTTCCCTGGCAACAGCACCAAAATTTATTGTGATGTTGTAGTCACACAAATTAATTACCCTAGCTTAAACAAACAAGATAGTATAGAGTAAGTAAGGGGTCGATCACATGAGGAAGATCTAGTTCAGGTCTTTATGCTAGATGATTCAAACTTGGAGGGTTTTGAGATTATCTAGGTTATGCTATGGTAAACAGAAGAAAATAATCAAGCTAAATTAAATAAATCTGAAACTTATCAAGAGAAAAACCCTGGTCTCAAGTAAACGTCCACCTATAGAAATCAAAACTTATCACTGAAATGATATGTCAGTTTATATTCTGAATATCTATCCTTTTTTTTACATTAGTCAGTTAACCAATTTTCAATGTAACTAACCCTAACTATTAAATAACCATAATATCCGCACTAGTAATTAATTCAATGACAGTTTTAAGAGCTAGTTAGATTGATAAATCTAGACAACATAATTGTTTGCAGTCTATGTTTGATTTAATTGAATGTTTTTTCTAAGATTAACAACATAGATCCGCCATAATTATTAAACCTGATCACTTCACAAGTTCAAATATCACAACTCTGGTTTTGATAGCAAACTTAGTAGTACATTAGTTTAGAATAATAATTTAGAGTTCACTCTAACAATCAAACTAAACAATTATAGAAAATAAATTTAGGAAAACATTCATATTCATCATATAAACTAGAAAGAAAAAATAGAATAGATCTCATAGTTTTTAAAATTCAAAGGTTTTTGTATCCTTTCAACCAAGAAAAATAATTTAGCCTTGCGTGTCTTTTGAAAAACTAATTAATAGAAGAAATGAGAGCATAATTTCAAGTATAGAAGAAAAGGGTGGGTTTTTTTCTTCTTCTTTCTGATCGACCCCTTCTTTTCTTTTTCTTTTTCTTTTTTCTTTTTCTTTTTATTTGACAGGAAGCCCTAATCCCCACATCCCTCCAATCCATTTTCATTCTCCTAAAAAATATAAAAACAATCATTTCTAAAGTAAACAATCTACATTTAAGTAAGTTGGATTTGTTTCTTCACAAAACTTGTATGCTGGCAGAATTTATAGGTTGTCTTAGAAAAATCATATCTCTCTCATATGAGCTCTTTTTCAGCTAAACGTTTGCAGGATGATAGGTCTTTGAATCAGAAATCTAAAAACATTGTGTTTGTATCAAATGGACTTCTCTAACTCAAGATATTCAAGTCGGAATGGTCAAAGGTCAAAACTAGCACAATGCGAAACTTTTCTTTTAAGGCTATTATTTCCATCCTCTTTCTTTTTTATTTTTCCTGCCATATATGTATAGAAAGGTATGGATGTATCTTTCTAATGCTAGTGGATTCACTTTATTTTGACCTTTACAACTCAAGTTCTATATAAAACATCTACTAGAGGTCAAATTTATCAATATTCAACATGGGTGGGAACATGGTCTTAATTTCATCTCTAATTTACTCCTTTTTGAATCTCACATCCAAAAATACCTTCAAAACATAAAATAAAGATTATTAAGCCATTTTATATATAAAACATGAACAAAATATTAAATGTGGGTAAAACTATCGAATAATATGGTTGCATCAGCATTTTTTCGACACTAAGAGAATTCATATTGGTTAGCTTAGGATCCTAGCACAATAATCATGATGAGTGCCCTTAAATAAATACTAGCACATAGGACAAGTCATAGCAAGTGTCCATAAAGAAATACTAGTATTAAGAAGAATCACAAGTCGCATGAGAGGAGTAAGGATTCTCCATTTGGGATGATAGAAAATAAAATATTAAGGATGAAGAATAGGATATATATATGCCCAATGATAAGGGTCTAATGGAAGAAATACTTAAAGAGGCCCACGAGTTGAAACTAGCAACCCATCCAAGTAGTACGAAGATGTATAGGGATTTAAAGAGTTTTTATTGATGGCTTAAAATAAAAAAGGAAATAGCAGAGTTTATGGCTAAATATGCAGTAAATCAACAAGTAAAGATCGAACATCAGAAGCTTACGAGTGGGTTACAACCCTTTTCAATTTCAAAATGAAAATGGGAAGACATTAGAATGGATTTTGTGACGGGACTACCGAAGAGTAAAAGGGGAATGACGCAATGTGGGTGATTGTAGATAGACTGATAAAGTCTGCCCTATTTCTACCCATAGAAATGACGGATGTAATAGATAAGCTAACCAGGATGTATGTAAATGAGGTGGTTAGAATGCATCGTATTCCAATTTCTATAGTGTCAGATAGAGACCCACGGTTTACTTCTAAATTACAGCCCAACTTCTAAAATGCCTTAGGAATAAGACTGAAATTGAGCACACCTTACCATCCACAAATAGATGGCCAATCAGAAAGGACCATCCAGATACTAGAAGACCTATTGAGGGTGTGCATTATAGAATTTGGGGGACATTGGGAAGATCATTTGCCCTTGGTGGAGTTCACTTACAATAACAGTTATCATGCCACTATTGATATGGCATCATATGAGGCCTTGTATAAGAGAAAATGTTGTACTTATGTGTGTTGGGATGAAATTAGGGAAAGGAAACTATTGAGACCGGAACATGTTCAAATCACCACTGATAAGGTGAAAGTAATAAGAAAAAAAATAAATGAAGCTCGGGATAAACGAAAGAGTTATGTCGATATTAGAAGGGGGGCCCTTGATTTCTCAATAGAAGACAAGGTATTCTTGAAGGTAGCATAATGGGAACATATTTTCTGATTTGGAATGAAGGGAAAACTCATCTCGCGGTACATTAGCCCATTTGAGATTTTGGAGAGAATTGGGCATGTGGCTTACAGATTAAGGTTACCTCCATATTTGGAGAAAGTACACAACTTATTCCATGTGTCGTTACTAAGAAAAGCATAAATTGATCCATCGTGACTTCTGCCACAAGTTCTGATAGAAATAAGAGAAGATTTAACATTGGAAGTGAAGCAAGTGAAGATCTTATATCGAAGTGAGAAGGAACTAGGAAACAAAAAAGTTTCGCTAGTAAAATAAAATTGGAGGAACTCACAATTTGAAGAATAAACGTGGGAGAGGGAATCATAAATAAAAAGGAAGTGTCCTAAAGTGTTCTCTACCACATGTACGTCTTTCAAAATATCAGGGATGAAATTTCTGAAGGGAAGGAAAATGTTAGCCCCTAGAAAATAAATGCATGAAATTAAGTAAATAAAAAAGAACCCATTAGTGAAATATGAAAGTTTTAGCTTCAA